>Ga0179593_1291546_pt1 | contig 12587 bp, 11 predicted proteins | sample CZODoug2_1_08_16_FD_185931 | JGI IMG/M metagenome (GOLD analysis project Ga0179593, IMG submission 185931) | Vadose zone soil fungal communities from Angelo Coast Range Reserve, California, USA - CZODoug2_1_08_16fungal (PacBio error correction) | ecosystem: Environmental > Terrestrial > Soil >... | reverse complement strand
TTTTTGCGTGAACGTATGTTTTCCCTTTCTCGTTTTTTGCTGAAACAGAAGCATTCACTGGGTCATCCTCTGCCCCTCTCTGCGTTCCTCTCATTTCTCCTTATGAAGTGCTACTTCCTTTTTTCTGCGTGTTTCCCCCCCCCCCCCCCCCCACCACCCAAAAAGGACTTCATATTGCCCACCCCCCCACCTTTTTCTCCTCCGAAAGAGTCGCTCCCCTCCCTTGAAATCTTGTCCTCCGGATCTTCTCTCCCTCCTATGACCCCTCCGAGTTAACCTCCATGGTCATAAGGATTTTCCCCGTCCCCTTTACTGCTCCGGTGAACCCTAACTGGTGTCACTTCTTTCTGCGTTGCTCATTCGTCCCTTTTTCTACGCCGTCCATTGGCACCTTCTGTTGGTACAGACGTTAGATCAGTGTCATTTTACCGTGGCTCTACCTTGTGCGCGCGAGTGCGCCCGCATCTTCCTTTTGTTAAGGCTTTCTCCCTTTTTCCATTTTCGCAAAGCGCCCTTAAAAGTTGACTACCTTTCCTTCTATTTTGCGTTTTTGATCGTGTCTTCGCCCTGTAGGGCAAGATTTGAGACAGGAGCCGTTCCGAATTTTTTATACTCCCCTGCAAACCTGTTCACTTTTAACTATCGACACTATTGCCGTGTTTCTTTTTTGCATTGTGCTGCTCTGTGTAAGGTACCCCTCTCAAGAATCCATGACGTTCTCGCCCGTCTCGGATCGAATTGTTCCCATAAGTCGCTTGCGGATAGCTTTCTTTATTCCCTCAGAAGAGGAAACACGGTTCCACCCCCGGAGTTTTAGTGCACTCGATGTTCCGTGCGAACGTATATCTGTTTGTGCGAGTGTTCTTGGTTTACTTTTTTTACCCAGTCCTTCTATCCGCCCCCAATCGCCTCCAACATACCCCTTTCCTGCAAGGAGCGAAGTATCTTTTCCATTTCCGACCCCTATTCTGTCCTTCCCTCCGATTCTCGTGAGGGTTCCTTCGCTTCAGTGCTGTGACTGCCTGTTGCCCCTTGGCCCTTCCGCTTCTTTGTGTATATATTTTTTCCTCATTTTTTTTTTTTTGGATATATCTTCTTCGGACTACCAATTTGTTCCCCACTCCCCTTCCCTTGTTAAGGCGCGCGCAGGCCTTTGCCCAGTTTAACTTTCCTTTGGTTTCCCCCCTGTGGAAGAATATTTTTACCCACTCATGGCCAAGGCGGCAATCCCTTACATATTTTTTATGTTCGAGGATCGATGGTTTGGAGAGCTTCGTTCATTCCGTTGCAATTGAAAAAAGAGCCTCACTTTTGCTTACTGGTTCAAGTACATATTCAGTGTAGTCCATATGAGCACGGCCGTGGACTTGTGGGTTCTATTTTTTTTCCCTGGTTGCTGTGGCACACGACCACTCCGCTTTTGAAGTACTTCGCGGAGGAGCTAGTCCGCCCTTATTTGTATTTTTTTCGAGACCTCCGTGGCTGCGTTTCATTCTTTCGGCACCGCTGCCCCCCGTTTTTGAACGATTCAGATAGTGTCCCCCCCTCTGAGTCCCCCTTGTTCCGTTCTTGCCTTTTTTTTATCTTTGAAGGTGGTCGCCCCTTATGGGCCCTTCGCGCCCCTTTTCTATGTGACCACTGACTCACAGGCAAGCTCAAGTGCATTCTCTCCCCCACCCCCCCCCCATATGTTTAGGACTGTCTGACCGTTTTTTTTCGATCGTCGGTGCCTGCCTGCTGCGCGGTGATAGTCCCTTGTCTCTTTTGGTCGAGCCGGAAATGCTGGATTTTGCCGCGTGCCTCGCCCAATCTTCCCAAAGTCCCGGCTTCTATGAAGAGTAGATTTCTAACTGCCTCGAATTCTCGTTAAACAAGTCATCCCCCTCTCAGTCCTAGGATTGCCTACTCCCGCTGTCATTGCGTTTGCTGAGGCGGCAAGCGCGCTTTTCTCCTGGACATCGACGAGCGCCGCTTTAAGTTTCGTTCCTCCTTTCATCTTTGCAATGTGGTCAAAGGGCCCGGGGGAAGCACTTGCCTGGTGGAAACTCCCTTGCCCAAATTCTGCTCTGCCTTTTCTCCGTCGCTTGGTCCATTTGAGAGGTGCATACTCCCCCATGTACCCTGTATTTTCAGCCAGCCTATCAGTCTGTACACACTAGTTCATGCCCGTTTTTTTTGTGCTTCGGTCTTAAGAGCGCTCTTGTGATTTCATCGCGGAGCCCAGACTTACACTTGGCCAGTTTGGCTTGCTTCGCCGTTTCCCTTCTCGATCATGTTAGAAGTTTTCTTTTTTGTACTTGATCCCTCTTGGGGCGCTGATTCCTGAAGTTCCTGTTTTTATGCGGTCTCGGTGCCCCCTCTCAACCACGTGAGCCGGAACCCATTAGCATTCCTTCCCCCCCCAACCACCCACCTCAAAAATGAATTTAGGCTTGCTTTTTTGCAAGCCTCGACTCTCCTCCGGCGTCGAGAACTTTTTCGGGGAGACTTTCTTCATGCGTCGTTCATCCGCCACCCTCACGCCGAAGGCATTGATCGAGGCGTCACGTACTCTTTCTTTGTTCTGGTACCCCTCTCACCCCCCTCTTCCCCCGTTGTTCGACCTTCTGCTCATCCCGCGTTCCCCCTCTTTTAATAGCCTTTGCCTTTTTTTGTTCGTGGAGCGCATTTCCGACGCGGTCCCCCTTGCTTATCGGCCCCGGAATAGCCCCAAGACCTCAGCTTTCCCCTTCCGTTCTTGTTGACCTCCTCGGATCTCGCACATATCTTTGGCCGTCGATTTTTTAATTCCCGCCTCTTCCCGAGACTTTAGCCAGTACTACCCGAGGGCCAAAAGGATTTCCGCTTTTTTTTTTTTTGGTTCAGTTCTTCTTCTGTGTCCTGCGGAATTTTTCACAAACACTCTCCTTGTGACGTGTCCGACCTCGCCAGAGTGGCTTAGCCTATATGTCTCGATCATCTTCCTGGTCCCTGTCATTCCATAAGCTACCGCGGCCCATCATTTTTTCCCAGTTTTGCGGCGCCCTGTATATACTCTATTTTCGTTCCGCTCGCCCATGCAGCCACGTCCTTAAGGTTGTCCATTTTTCCCTCCTCATTAGACCTCTGTGTCTGCTGTCTGCCTTTTGTGCTTGACGGCACGAACATTTGTTCGCCCCTGGCATTTCTTCCCTCTCTAGTGTCTACGTGTCTCGTCATCTATTTCGGAACCTTTCTGCTCCCGGGGCCGCACCAACCACCGCGCTTTGCCTTCCAGAGATCCCTTTTTCTTTCATGCCCTCCCTGATAGACGTCTGGTCGGGCTTGCCGTTCTCGTTTCCGCCCATGCCGCCCTTTCCTCGGTTTTCCCTCCGAGATCCAGAAGACCTTGATCCGGCCCGGCGTAGAGAATCCTTTCTAGCGAGGAGTCCTGTTACCCCACAAGCTGTTCGTGTGTATTTCCAGGGCTGCCGCTTCCGTCTATTCTTTTCTTTATCTGTTTTTTGGTTTTGTTTTTGTCTTCTTTCCATTCAACTCCCGCAGTAGGCGTTTTTTTTTTTCCTCGCTCGTACTCCGCTCCTTTGCTTGATCACTACTCTGATTTTTTATTCGTTCGGCTTTTCGGCCCGTTTCTCCTTGGTCTTTAGGTGTGAAGTTTTGGCCAATTTGAGGAGACGTGTCTTTTTGTCCCTCAGACGAATTTCTATATTGAACAGGCGGCCTGTGGTCTCCCCTGTTGGTCGTTCCCTTTCTCATACGTTGTTCCCCCCCTCTATCCAAGTGCTAGCCCTCCTTTTTGTTCGTACGATCTAGAAAGTTTTTCCCTCCTTTCTTGAGCGTTACCAATGTTATTCGTGCCGTCATCCCATCACTTTCCTTAGAAGAGGAGCTTCTTTGCGGTCTGCGGCTGGTCCTTCATTAAGTGATTTTTTGCTGTCTAATAGTCCAACCAGCCTACGCCCTTCCCCATTTCTGTCCTGTTTTAGAGTCCTGATTTTCGTAGCACGGAGGGCCTTGTCCCATCTGTCCCCCTTCCTCCTTCTCCGTTATGATTGCGAAGTCTGGCGCGCGTTCAAATGATCTTTTGGGCCCCCATGACGCGGACTAAAGTACCTTTAACTATTCGCTCCCTCCCTTGTTTTTTTCCTCTTTATTCTATGCTTTGAGTCTTCTTTACATATTGAGATGTGGGATTCCACCTATTTATTTTCTCGGCATCTTGAGTTCTGAAGAAGTAACTGTGATGAGGATGGAATTCCGGATCCTTCCCTTGGTCACCCTCTATACCTTACGCCGGTTTTCGACTTGACCCTCCCTTTTCCTAATTGATATTTTCTTCTAACGCTGGGAATTTTCCTCGTTCAGAAGGCCCCGAGCCTCGTGTACAAAAACCTGTTTTCCCTTGATCTCCCTTACCAGCCCTTGTTTCCACTCCCCCCACCACAACCAAAACCCCCCCTGTTTTTATTTCATTCAAGACGAAATGACCGCCCTTCTCCCTAACGATTGTCTTTTCCCAAGATGTTTTTCGGGAAAAGACCCTTTCCAATTTCCAGGATTTCCCTTTTGTTTTTTTCCCGTGCCTACTCCTGTCCTTTTGTGTCTCCCCTCACCAATCGATGCGCGCCTTCACAGCTTTCTTAAGTCCATTCCCCGCTTTCGGAATGTACCTCCCACGGGGTCGGCGTAAAACGTTCTCTTCGTTCTGTGTTCCTGCTCCCCCTGTGTGCGTAGTTCTGCCAACACATATAATAGCGAGTTATGAAGTCCCACGAAAAAGTGTCCTTGGCCCGATGGTCCATCTTCTGTTTTTGACCACCTCCTGATGGACATGGGTTGACCCTTCATACCGCGTCAACGCTGAGGTCGTAAGATGTAGACAAGCGCCCTCTTTCCTCGTTTTCTTTAAAAGGACCGTCCCTTAGGCCTTGCTTTGCCAAACATCCTCAACTTAATCTTGAGTATCCGGACACGGAAGATTTCCTCGTGTGCTCTGTCGACCTTTCCTGCCTTCATCCATCGACATCCGTATTCATAGCCGGCCCGATCATTTTTAGTTTTGGTTTTCCCTATATTTTTCGAAGGAGTCCACCCTCGGAAGGTGCGGTCAAAGCTTTGTCATCTGGTGTTCGCAGAGGATAGAATCGCAATTTAAGGTCCACGCTTCCCGTATCTAGCTCGGCACACGCGTTTTGTTTGCTACCGACCAGTCTCCGGACAGGGGTCCGCCCAAGCACTAGGGTGTTGGTTTATTTTACTCGTTGAGTTCTTTTTTTTCTCTCGTTGTCTTTCGATGGACCTTCTCACGTTCTCGCCCACTTTCCTCCCTTCCCCCCTCTATTCTGTTCCCATAAGACTCTTTTGCTAGGCTTTGTTTCTTCCTCGGATACTTTACACTCCGATCTGCCGTCCATTTTCTTGTTTTTTTTTCGCCCTTAGAGATCTCGATTCGAATTCTTATTTTTCTCCGGCCTCTTCAGTCCCTCTGAACACCATCCGTGGTATCCTCTTTTGGTCCAGAGACACTTCCTATGCCTCTTCAGCGTGCTTCACGTATCGTTTCATTTTCAATTGTCCGCCATACGTCTCCCCGTACAAAAGAAGTCCCCGTCGCTTGCCGTCGGTTTCCAGTTTTCCCTTGCAAATTTCTGGCGACCGCACCGTTTCTTTGGCGGTTTTGTCGCTGAAGGCTGGCCCGTTTTGAACTGAATCCTCGGCCTCTATTTCCTCTCCTTTTCTCTTTAATTATCTCCTTGTTGTTGTTGTTCACTCTATTTCCCTTTTCTTTCCGCCCGCGCCCTTCATTTTATCCGCGTGAACCTTTCAAAGGAAGGATGTGGAAGACGGAATCCTCTTTTTACTTGTGGTGCGTTTCCCCATAACCTGCCTTCTCTCCTGCCACTGTCCTGCCCCGCCGCCTTTTTGTGGCGGGAGGACCGTGGCTTTTTCCCCCCCTTCCTCAGCCTGCCCAAGCGACGGAGTCTCACGCTTGCCTCGATGAAGTGTTTAGCTGAAGAGCAACCTCTACTTTTTCATCTTGGTTCCTCTGAGGAGGCCAGACCACGACGCTTCTCCTCCATGTCTTAGTAGATCCTTCCCTCCGTCTTTTCTCGGTTTGTCTGCGAGTTGCGTTTGACTGTCAGTTGCAAATTTTGCCGCCCGATTCCACTTTTAGCAATTGTTCCCCCGAGTCCCAGAGATGCTCTTTTCTTATAGAGGCTGAGAAGAAAGTCTTATGGTTATACAAGATGCTCAAGTAACATAGATCAATTCCCAGATCCAAATTTTCATCTAAAGTCCTTCTCACACACCACTCTCTTTATCCTTGTAGGTTTAAAGCCTATTAGGGCATTGTTTTCCTTTTGGCAGCATCATTTCTTTGAGCGCGGCTGTGGTCCAGTTTCACCTTTTCCGACTAGCTTGCTGTCCCCCTTCAATGCCGTCTCGAGCTGCCTTCGAGTGCCGCCTCCCTCCGACTATCTACACCCTTTTTCCCCCCCTTTAATTTTTCGGACGGATGATGACCGAGCCTGCTTTTGAGATCCGTCGGTTATTCTGAGGGCGTTCTTCCGCGGAAAGATACGCCTTGCCGCGTTTCCGATGTTCAGGCCTCCATCGGCGGTAGAAATTTCCACCCTTGCCCGTTTTTGCCTTCTTACACTTAGAAACTGTCGGCATTTGATGAATTACTTCTCCGCCGCCCGATGTCGACGGTCTATTTCCCTGTTGTTCCTCCCCCTTCCGATGACGATTGCAAAATAGGCGGCCCCCCCCGTGGTGTCTGGATTTTTCCGCGCGGGATTCATCGTTTCTTTGCAGAGTGACCCCTCCTGCTGGTTCCTCCGGTCTAAACGTCGCGGGGGTTTTTCCCTTTTTTTGTACATGTGCCTCCTCCGTTTTCTGGAGCGTTTGCGCTTCTGAATTTTTCCTTCCTTTCTTGTTGTCGCTAAGCTTTTGCGCACCCCCCCTAGGCGTTCATTTAACGCGTGTCCCACCCCCAACAATGAAATCCGTATTACAGGTGTTATTTCTTCCCTCCCCATTAGCTTCGCTTCCGTCTCCTAGCTACCCTCTTCCGGGAGGTTCTCCAGGGCGGTCCCGACTCCTTTTTTCCTTTAACTCGAATTGATAGAGGCTTCCCCTGCATTCAGGAAGTTTCGTTTGTCTTGTTTCTGTTCAATTCGATATGGACTCGCTTTTTTCCCAAACGTAGACCGACTTTCGAGGTCGAATCTCGGTCTCGTCCGTTATTTTAGTCTCTCCCTCTACCGACTCTGCTTTTTCCCCTGCGGCCTTTAACTTGCCTCCTATCCCCTCTTTCGTCTTGTAGAAGTAGGGGCCACTCGTCTGCCCTGCAATCAGTTTGTTTCCCTTGCGCTCCGTTGAATTCGACGACCTTTCTTGTCGTTCTCTATCCCGAGTTGAGCCAAGTATCAGGACTTTTGCAGTTAGCAAGAGTTTTTTTCTTGTTTTCTACCCTCTTGGCATTTCGCCGACGCGCCTTTTGCTTCGCGATCTTTTCCCGATCGTTTTGAAGTGTTTTTTCAAAGATGTGTTCCGTTCCCCCCAGCGGTTTCTCTTTCTACACAATGACGTGTCCCTTCTTCTTGATGCGCCCGACTCGGCGGGGGACTCTTTCGAATTTTCCTATTCCCTCAACTTCGAAGGCGTCCAGTCTAAGACCATCCCGAGAGATTTTCCCGTTCTTCTGCTGCCAGGTGATTGCCCGTGCACCCCCGAATCCACCCTGTCATTTTCAGATTTCCCCCTTTCAGTCCCGTTTCGAGATGGTCCCCCCTCCCCTAGGGCTCTACTTCGTCTTTTTGTCCAACCCTGTCTGCTTCGGGCATCCACCCCAGAGAACGGACGATTTTCCCCGCTCTCTCTTTCTCGTGCTGGAGGGCCCGACTTCCCATCCTTATTGGCCGTCCTTCGTCATTTTCTCCATGCACCCCCCCCCTACCAGAGAGCATTTAATTGGCCTTTTTCCTCCGCACTGCATTCCCCTCTGATCCCCGCCGGTCGTCTAGCAGTCGCGCGCTTCTTTCAGTGTCCTCCCCCTTGTTCTGGTGTAATGGCGGTAAGAACTGTAACGATCTATTTTATACTCCTCGGTTTTTTGTTTTAGCGATATGACTTTACCGGTCCTACACAGCCTTTAGGAGACTTTATCTCCTCGATGCATCGACGACTGCGGATAATACGATTGTAGCTTTTGATATAGGAGAATTTTCTTCCGGTATTTTTTTGTATGCGGGGGGATAGAGCCTGCAAGCCTGACGAGTATTCCGTTGATTGATTCCCTCCCGTCAGACTTACGTGATTTACAGGCCGCCGTGCTGGTTGAGCGCCCCCTTATTTCATTTTCCTTTGGACTAGAGAAAGGCCCTTGTCCCCTCCGATCTCTCCTCCCTCGCCTTCTACCATACTTGAGCTAACATTGTATTGCAGCTTCCCCTGTCTCTCTCCTATCGATCCCTTTCTCTGGTTTGCGGGATGGGGAGTTTGCCCCTTTATGACGTCTTTGTCTAGTTCCTTAATCGTCCAGCCCATATAGCGCCCTCTGTTAATTCGACCTTTGATTGTCTTGTAGCCCGTTCTTTTCCCTGTAACACCTCTTGCATTCCTTTCGAATCGTCCTCTCTGAAGATATTCCCAGGTCTATTACACAGTAGGTGTTGGCCCCCTTCTCTTAGCCAGATTAAGCTTTAGACCTGCGCCTTGCTCCCTTTGATTAGGTGATAGAGGTAACGCTTTGTGTCGGTTTACCCCGTCCATTCCCCCCCCCTTCGTGCGAGGCTCTAGAGCTTCTTCGCCGCATTTTATGCGTTCTTTTCTTCCTTCGCTGCGCTTTGCCCTTCTGCCGTGCGCTCGGACCTAAACGACCTCCCCCTTTCGTCCCCCCTCGAACGCGTTTTGCGTACTCGGACGCCGTTTTTCGGGTTAAACAGGCCCCTTTGCTTTTCTTTTTTTTCTTCGATCCCAGGACGGCTTTGAACAGCTTGGCCCCCCTTTTGCTCCCCTCTCTGACGACCCGACTCTAGTCCCGAGCCTTTTTGACTCCTGGAGCGACTTTCTTTTTGCTTTTAAAAAATCCCGAATGACCCTTTTCCGTTTTTTTTTTTTATTTTGGGTTTTTCTCCTTTTCGCTTCCCGCCTTTTTTTTTTCATGTATCTTCCCAGCCAATCGATGCGCGCCCCTTCAGACTTCAGCGCCCGGCAGCTTTCGGCAATGTGACCCAGCCTTGAAAGGAGGTTCCGGTTCCTTTTTTTTTCCCTTAGTGTCGTCGGCTGCCCCCGAAACCATCTTAATCTCTCTTCTTTTTTCTTTTGCCATCCCTGCCGCACCCCCGGTTCTCCCGATGGGGGCTGTCATTCTCTCGTTGAAACAGTGATGTCCTGGGGCGAGAGATACCGTTTGCGACCTCTTTCTGCCGGCCGCATTTCCCGTTTGCTCTCAGCCACTCTCGGTCCCAACGGTCTTCATCTGGTTCCCCTTTGTCCACTTCCTATGTTCTTTTGTAACGCCCTCCGTGCCCTTTTATCTGTTTTTCGTCCCCTTACTGATCTGCCCTCTTTCATCACCTCAAATGACATGGAGGTCGTCATCCGCCCGTCTGATTCCTTGTTTTCCTCTACCTTTTTGAACTTATATTTAGTGTGCCCGGAAGGTCGCAACTCGAAGTAGCCCCTCCACCGTCACGTTCTGAGAATACTTGTGGAACCCGCTGGCCTTTTGAGCGCTTGGTTTCCGGCTCGACCCGAAGCGCAGTCAGCGCGCTCCCTGCTTGTCCTCGGACCGAGCACGGATAGCGGTCCCGCCACCCTTTTTTTGGTGTGTCTTACTGGGTGCTGCTTTGCTTGATCTTGTGATCTCGTTATGTTGCTCAGCTTTCCAGAGTCTATTTCGTCCTAATTGGAACCAAGTGGTTCTCCTGGTTACCCTCTGGACCTCCTCGCTGCTTTCGGTCTGCATCTTCCTTTCGCTTTGGAAACCCATCCTTTTTTTGACCCGGCATTCGTCCTGCTTGAATTGAAGTCCTCGGCGCTAGTCCCCTTAGTTTGGCTTTTAAGTCTGTGCCGCCACAATTGAGCCCACCCCAGCCGGTTTTTCAGTAAGCGTCACGTCATCTTTTCGCGTTTCCGCTCCTTCGCTGGTCAGGTCAAAGCACATACATTCCCTCTCTCCCGAGCAATCGCCTCTCTTTGCCGTCGGTTCCAGTTCGGTGTGAACCGCACACTCGTCCGCTTTCTCGGCCAGGTCGAGTCAGGCTGCCGTTGAATGAAGGAGTGGTCTCTCATGACCTTACGGGTTTTCGTTTTATCCTTTTTTCCATCCATAAGTTGGTGGAGGTCGTATCCACGAAGGCCGCCCCCGCCCTATTTCTAAGCGCACTTACGGGCCGGAACGGAATTTACCTCCTGCAAAGAAGGACTTCCCCCTCCCCCTTGAAGAGTTGCCTTTTTTTTTGCAGACGAGGTTTCTTCAACTTTACCTTTTTTTCAAACCTTTTCTGAACACTCGCTTCATGCGGGGGGGGGTGGTCACTTCTACCGTTGTCCGTCCGTACCGAATTGCGGGTAATTATGAAACTTTTTTCTTGCGCGAACGCTCCGATAATTTGTCCGTATGATCTCCATCCAGCCCGGCAGGTTTCCTGTGTGATAGGGACCTTCGGTTCCAAGACCCTTCGCTTACTATGACTCCCCCCTCTTCTGCTGAATTAACGTCTAGTCCTGTTTTGTTCTGCGATGGATTGTCCTTCAGGAGCACGCGGTCCGGTGCAACTTTTTTATTTATTCCATTATCCCTCTTTCTTTCGCTTTGGAAGCACTTTCCGTTGGTGTGAACCTCTCTTGGGACCATTATAAAGACCCTAACCCCTTCAACCTCAGTCGTCCATACACCACCCTTTGTGTTTGACCGCTTATCCGTTGCAGCCTTTAGGTCCGGCCCCCCCATCTCCTTTGGTCTGAGAGGCGGTCGCTTTTGAACAAACAGTTGCTCTCCGCGCGCCTTTCTTTGCCCACAATTCTGCGCTTTCTCGCTTGCGTTCTGTGGACGATAGCTATTTTCCCCTTTTCATTGTCCCCCCGATCTCCTATTTCGAATTTTTCCTGGACGATGTCTTTGATTACACGGCGGGCCAATGTCTCTCCTTCTAGAGTTGTCCCCTCTGCCCTCTTGCTTTAAGAGGCGCCCCTTTCATCGGCTGGCGCCCGGTTTTTACCCCCCGGAAGTTGGCCATTTCCGTTGTCACGCGAATTTGCTTGCTTTTTGGGCCGTTCCCTCTATCTTAGGTTCGTTTCTCTGGATCCGAAACATGTCATCCTTCTGTGGGGCAGCCGTATCCTATTCATGATTTAAAACTCTCCTGCCCCCCGTTGTCTTCCGTCTCGGCCCCCCATTCTATGTGTCCTCTTCCGATCAAAGACAGTTTCGTTTTTCGCCTTCCCGGACGAAGGACTTTTTCCGCCCTTTCGGTGTCTTCCCTTCGCCGATTTTTTGGCGCTGTTTTTAGAGGTTTCTTAAGGCGGGCCCCGCTTTTGGTTTGAAAAGCGATCACAAACGAGAGTAATTTTTAACGGAGAACCCACCCCCCTTGAAAACCCCCTTAACGTTGGCCATGTTTTTTTCAGAGATCGAAACGCCTCTCGTGTTTTGTATTCACGTTTGGTTTTTTCTTCGTCATGGAGTTACCTCCCCGCACTCTTCACTCCTTGTATTTTTCTCTGGACCAGAAGGTCCTAGTGTTCTTGGCCACCCTCGATAAGTCCTCCAAGGTCGCTGTGAGTAGGCGAAATCATTCAGATCTGCCTTTTGATGGCGAATCCCCGGCCTTACTCTCGTTTTCAAGATCCAGGACCTATGCCCTGCATCACCGCGGTTACCGTAGTTCAATCGGATGCCTCGCAACCTAATCCTCTCCGAGCGAGGAGATTCTCCCGTCAACAAAAAACAACCCCCCCTATGCCGGGACGTCCGCCTTTATCCAAGGAGCCCAAGGACTGAAGCATGTTGCAAGCCCTTTTTCTTTCCCCCCCGGTCATGGTCCTCCAAAACGTTTTTTGGCCTGCCCTAAGCATGAGTCTTTTCTCTATCTGTCATCCTCTGTATTCAGTTAAGATTTTCAAGGCCATCTTAAACTGGAAACTTCTTATTCTTTTTTTTCCCTTTCCAGATGGCGCCGCGTCTATAGGTGGGACTATTTCCTCCTCTCGCCCCCCCGCCGAAACGTCCCCTGTTCACGCCCGACTCGCCCCAAGAATCTATCTATGAGCGCCAGTTTATGCCTTTGAACCCCTTCCCATAAGGAGGGCGCATCCGGTTCTATCGTCTCCGAAATGGGTCCTTCGTCCGCTTATCGTTCTCCCAACGGTCTTTCTTTTGCTCCACAAACGTCATCCTGCGCGTTCCCTCCCTGCTATTGCTTACGTGGAGGTTAATCATTGATCTACTTTTTCCTGGCTTGCGCTTCCTTGGTGAACTGGATGACTGCCGTTGCTGCCCATTCCTGCGGACAAGTCATCAAGTGACCGGCGGGTCATTGTTTTTTGCTCCCCTTGCAACCCCGCTTTCGGCGTGCTTTTAGGCTTTATTTCTAGTC
>Ga0179593_1739902_pt1 | contig 12588 bp, 13 predicted proteins | sample CZODoug2_1_08_16_FD_185931 | JGI IMG/M metagenome (GOLD analysis project Ga0179593, IMG submission 185931) | Vadose zone soil fungal communities from Angelo Coast Range Reserve, California, USA - CZODoug2_1_08_16fungal (PacBio error correction) | ecosystem: Environmental > Terrestrial > Soil >... | reverse complement strand
AAGGCCTTGTCGAATGGTTCTTTTTTTCTGCCGAATGGTTTTTTCCCCCTCCCCACTGCGCCAGGCTAGAACACATTGCCTTTTCTTCTTTTCTCGAATGTGATATAAGACCTTCTTCCTCCCTCTCCAACTGTACACTCCGTTCTCCATAATGTTAGAAATCTCTCTTCCCTAGGACGAAGGAGCCATGTTTTGTTTTTTTTTCCCTTCCCGAGAACGCTCTTTTCCATTCCGTCCCTAGTTCGAGTCCCGAGGGGTATTGGAAATGCTTTTCCCCTGGCATTGGAGCCTGTCCTGCCCCCGACCGCCTCTTGAGAAAACTGGTGTAGTGTGGGTGAAACCCTCTTCCCGGGTATATAAGTCTTTTTTCCGAGTGTCTGCAACTTCCCCCACGCTTGTATTGAGATCTTTCCCCTGGCTACGTGTTTAAAGAATTTTCTTGCATTGTCATCCCTCTCCCTCGATTTTATATTGGGAGGCCCCTCATACCCCCCTTTTCCTATAGCGCTAAATACAGGTTATGGTATATCCCTGAGCAAGAGGAAAGCCGAAGTTTTTTCCCCCCGCGGGTATGTTTTTTTCTCTATGGGCGGACGATCCTTTTTAGATAGAGGTATTCATCACGAAAAGCACATTTCTTTTTTTTCTCGTGAGGGGTTAACGATATTTTTCCCCCTCGGCCCAGGAGAAGCCCTGAAAAGACGTTTTCCCTTTCCCACCTTTAGATAGATGCCTATTTCTTCTTTCGAGAAATATTTGACCTACCTTGGAGTGAACCTCTTTGGGATCCTTTTGTTCGTGCCGCGAACCCAGAAGACTGTTTTTTTTTTTTTTTTTTTTTTTTTTTTTTTCTGGTTGTTTTTTTTTTTTTTTGTTTTCTTCTTTTTTTTGTTTTGTGGCGTGGCCTGTTTTTTGTTTCGGTACCGGTGAGGCAGTTTTTGATTCCCCTCGTCTTGGGGGCGGGTTGCGTTTCGGCCGCCTGTGCCGGGTCCGGGGACCGGTGTGGTTTTTCTTGTTTTTCTGTCTCCTCGGGCCGGGAGCCTTTTTCTTTCTTTTTTTTGGCGGGCTTGGTTGGGGGGTTCAGGGGGTTTTCGGTTTTTTTTTTTTTGGGGTTTTTTATGAGGAAGCCATTTTTTGCGAGATTTACCGCAAGCCATCCCCCTGAGATAGGAATTCCCCCTTCGATAGAAGAGTTTCCCGTTTACGTTCTCTTGGAAGGAAGTTACGTTTCCTTCCTGGCTTCGTTTTCCTTGAAATGCCCCCCTTTATTATCTTCAAACAGACGTTTCCTAGGTGATGGCGGGAAATTTTTGGCTTCTCTTTCAAGAACCTGCCCGCTCTCGTTCGAGGTTTTTTCCCTAGTATTTGAAGCAAGGCAAACACTTTTCCCCCCCTTTCAAATACGAGATAGGGTGCTCTTCCCACCCCTACTTCTTTCAGATCGGGTTCACTTGGTAGGAATTACTTCTTTTCCGCACCCTTAATGAGGATAAGAAGATTAATTCTCGCTGGAATTGGTTTTTTTCAGATTCATTCTCTGATGATCCGATCTCGGAGACTTCTACCTTGTGGGACTCTTTTAAATGACCCTTATGTATTTTCAAGCGAATTCCCTCTGCGCGATGAATTTCTGACTCGTTTTGCCCTTGTGAGTTATAGTCTTTCTTTCTGTGGTTGGAGTCCCCCATGGGGCCCTCACAAGTTCGAGCTTCTGCGGGGACTTTTCGCTCGATGAGCTTTCGGCGTGAGCCTTCCTTCTTAACCGGCGACTTTTCTGCCTTTCTTTGGAGTCAACGGTTTCCTTCCTCTGCTGCGCCCCTAAACCGATGATCCTCACGCGTACTTACTTACGACGTTTCCTGCTCGTCCGCGCGCCAACAGTCTCCTTTTCTTGGTTCGATCTGAGCCGCTCGACTTTGCGGTGGCGTCCCCCATCCCTAGAGGTTTTGGATCACTTTTTTCCCGGACCGCAAGATCCTGGGCCCTAAGCTTCGGGGTTTTTTCGCAACTCCTCCTCTTCGCAAGTTTTTCCCTCAATATGTCCCTGCCAGACAATAACCCCTTGTTCGCGTAACAGTCCGTTCTTCTTTGTCGAAGACCTTTTTACCGGCCTTTTTCGAGCGGCCAGCGGTGGCCCCTGAATGTTATTTATCTCACCTACTTTTCTTAGGACGCCAGTATTTTCCTTTGCGGCTTTTTCCGCGGGCCAGAGATCCGGCCATTACGAGTCTTTCCCCTTAATAGATCAGCGCTTTTTCTCCCCCCTTCGAGCCCCCAATAGGAACGGTAATTCTCTCCTTGAAATCGGAATACGGCCCTCTGAAAGTAAGGAAGGCCCCCCCTCTTATGCCCCGAGCATGTCCTGGAATAGGAAAAACTTTTCCGAGGAGGTCGTTCCACCCCAAAGTGTGTGTTCTTCTCTCGATATGCCGGTCCATGTTACCTCTTTTCTTGGTTCAACCCTGATGGAAGCGGCCTTGAAAGCCTAAGATAGAAAGGCCTTTTTTAGTATTTTCTCTTAAGGCGACACCCGAATGACAAGGAGTGTTGTTTCCCTGCACCTCCTCTTCACATGAAGTCTTAGTACGCACCCCCCTTCTTCAGCGGCAGGCCCCTTAAGCCTGATCAGTTTTATGCGGCGCCTCGGCTTTTTTCGGTTTTTTCCCTCAGGGGCGAGACGGTCGCCAAACCTTTCACGAGAATTGTTTTCTTCGGATGCGATTTCCGCGGAATGTTAGGCTCCCCAGAGAGGATTTCCCATCCAATTTCCCCTCTACCTTGCTAGAGCGGATTCCCCTGCGGACGTGTATCTTTCTACACTTTCTTTTTGCGTCCGGTGCCGGTGTTGCCTTCTCAGGTACGCGCACTCTCGGGCCCGCCAGTTCCCCTAGCATTCGTGACTCCCGCGGTGGGTGACGTCGGTTCCGTTTCCCAAGTGTTCTCCCTGCGGTCCTTTCTATTGAAGAACTCTCGTTCTGTTTCCTCCCCCCCCGGTATGAGCCAGATTCTATCAGCCAGGATGGCCCCTAGGTCGAGCCGTTTTGGCCCCCCCTTTCCCTTGCGTTCGAGTGTTTTTGAGACGAGGTGGTCTTAGACGTCTCTTTTACCCTCCGCAGGGTGCTATCCGCGTGGCCATTCGGACCCCACATCCGTCTCGAAGGTGCGGCTTACAATGTCCTTTTCCCTTTCAAATAGCTTGAGACCGTCCTTTTCGTTTTTTGATGGAACGCATTTGGAGACCTCTTCGCGGGGTTGTTTTTTGATATCTAACTGAGGGTGCTGCAGTAGTGTGTTTTTCCCTCGAGAAATATAGTATGGACCTTCTCTGCTAAGACCCCTCCCTTTTCGTTTCCTCCTTTCCGTTTTGTGGTTTCCTCTCCATAGGACTTTTTCTTTCAAGAAGTAGAGACGACCTTCCCGACACCCACTACTTTTCCGAAGGCCTCCAGTAGTCTATCCCCCCAACAAGAGTGATCTCCTTTTCTCGAACCTCCTCCTCATAAGCTTTGACCAACGATTGCGTCCCCCCCTCGATTTCCAATGTTCACGCCCCCTTATTTCGCACATTCGAGAGTTCTTCTCGATGTTCCTTTGGAGGTCCAAGAGGACTCCCATGAGGCGGTCACCCTCGCTCCTGATACAAACCTTTGACCCGCTCCGGACCCCAGCGGATATAGTCATGATCGGCTAGACCCCCCTTCGGCCCTTTTTTCTTAGTAGATATGGAAGCAATTCAAGTATTCTTTATGCTTCTCGCCCCGCTGTTTCCCCAGAGGGCCTCCCCCCGCCGTATTTTCATGCTGCCCGAGGAGAGTTCCAATGGCGTCGCGCCCCCTCTTTCGTCGCGTGACCTGAAGTCAGGACGCCGCGCCGCAAATGGTTCTTAAGGTAGACCCCATCCACTCTCCGTGAATGGAAGTCTCTGCTTTTTGGTCTTCTTTTTGGTGCATCCGCATCTGTCGCTCCCTTTGGGCCGGGCAGGGTAATGAACAGCGTCTTCCCCTGGGGACGCAACCATCTCGGGTTTTTTTTTGCAGAGGGGTGGAGGGCCGGTCCTACCCTCCTTTTTTCCGAAAATTCCCTCCTACTTTGGCAGAAGACCCACCTTTGCTGATCGTCCAACCAAGAGGGCCTCCCTCTTCCGGGGGGAGTTCCCTCCCTTAATGTTTCCCCTTTTTTTTTCGGATGGCATTCCTCCTCAATGCAGGCATATTTTCTTCCCCCAATAAGAAACCAACTCATTTTCTCGTGACTTATTAATTGATCCCTCGAGCTCCGGCCCCATGCTGCCGCGATCGAATCAGTCTTTTCTTCCCCCTGGATGATGTTGTTCCTATTTCCCCTCGGACCCCCCCACTTCTGCCCTTATGACCTCCTTCCTTTTCCGCACCTTTCCGCCTTCCCCTCTTCATCAGCGTTTGATATCGTCCGGAATGGAGCCCTCGGATCTTCATCTACGGAAACCGGTCTCCTGAGGTGTTTTTTTTGAGGGACGTGCAGATTCTGACGATGCCTGAGGGAACCCTGCCTGGTGCTTTCGCGATCGCAAGTGGCCCCTCTTTGCAAAAGGGACCTCCCAGTCAAACTTCCGACCCTCCCCGGATCCTTTGTTCTCCGGAAAAGTTACGCTGGTGGGCCCCTCTGACCAATCGACCACGCCGGTTTTGTCTGCGACCAGCGCGGATCCTCTTTATGTTCTATAGGCTTTCCCTTTTTCTGGATCTGGACCTCTTAGAGGATTTCCTCCTTGCGGCAGATTCCTTTGCTTTTCTGCCGCCGTTTTTTTCTCCCAATGGCATTGATGTCGGTCCGTGCGAATTGTCCAAACTCTCCCGTCCCTTTTTTAAGGGACACAATACAATTTCCCCTGCTTAGTTCCCCCAGGATCGCCTCAGCCCGTGTCTTTTTTTTCCTCGCCCGGAGTTTGTCGTCAACCTCCTTTCGTGGCGAACCTCTTCTTGTCAGGAACTGTGGTATCATAAGGCCTTTTCCCCCCCCCGTTGGACTACAAGTCTTGTTGAGAAGGTCGAATCGTTTCTCCCCTTGCCGTTTCTGATTGGCCTCCTTGGCTCGAGCAGACCTTCCCAATGAGCTTTTGGAGCGGGCCCATTTTCTCCCCCCATCTACTTCCTTCCGAATCTCCTCCCCGTGCCAAAAACCTTTCCTTCTCATCTCTCTTTTGTCGGGCCATAAATTCTGAGGCCATACCGTCCAGTTTTTTTACCCAGCATCCTTCCTTGTATTAATGTCGAGGTTATTCGGCATCATCTCCCTATTTTCTGATCGCGGGTCGTGACCGTCCTTCAAGCTTCATCATTTGTCGTCTTCTTCCCTTCATGATGTGACTCCTCTCCTCCTTCCCCCTCCCACAGATCTGGCCCCCATCCCGTTCTGGGTTTTTTCGCAATCAAGAGATCTGATGCTTCTGTTTGGACGATTTTTCCGGCGGCCATCCTCTGCAAAACCTCCCCCTTGCGAACGCGTTCCTTTCTTTTCTTGAGCACGCTCTCCCCTCCAGAAATTTCGTAGAGCGCCTGAACGGGGTCCAGGGCTCTCCGAGTACCTCCCTCAGATTGAACCTTAGACGGGAAATTTTCGCCCCCGGAGCGCCCCTCGAGATAAGGTTTTCCTGCTCGCATTCGCGGGCCCCTTTTCCCCAGGTCGTTATTCCGGCTTCGCCCTGGGTTTGCCCCGCGCTTTGCCCTTCTCGCCTCAAAAGGCCACAGAGCGTCTCCCTCTTCTCCAGTCTTTCGCGTTAAAGAAAGACGCTTTTAAGACTCTCTCCCACCTTTTAGAGAAAAGGACCATGCCTCCGCGGAGAGAAAGACATCCCCCCCATGCGGGTTCACTCACGATAGCCCCCCCCAGACTTTTGAGGGGACTTGACATATATCCTCCCCTTTCCCTTCGACCCTCCCTTCAATCCTGAGTTGACGGGAAATTTTTTGGATTGGAGTTCCTTTCTAACCTGGATTCCTCTGCTATCGGGCCCCATTGTTATTTCGGTTACGCCCAAGATTAACAAGTGGCCGCTTTTGCCAATGAGAGCACCCCCTTTTTCCAACGGAGTAGGACCGGAATTCTCCCTCCCCCACCGAGGCCCCGTGAGACAGGACACTCTTCAGGGCGTCCGAGAGCTTTTTCCTTCGTCCTTCCCCACCAGTTTCCATGTTTTTTCTTCCTTCCCTTTCATACCATGAAATTGCCCCTTCCCCTCCTCGGACTTTTTCCCCCACCACCGGAATTAGCCTAAGAGATCTTTCGGTTCCCTCACGTTCCCTCCTTCCGCCCCCCTAGATTGAAAAAAACGATGTTCTTAGGGTCGGAGTCCCTCAAGGGGTCGATGCTTTCCCGGAAGCCCCAGGCGCCGAGACGCGACGAATTCCTGGGGTCCTACACTTGGAGAAAGTGGACTTCTTCCCCCCGAATCGAAAGTAGCCTCTTCCTTTCCTCAGAATAAGTTGGTGTTCTCTTGATGAGACTTTGGCGATGGCGGCGTCCCTGCTTCTTCTGAGTGTGTTTATCACTTGCGCCAAGGCTAGACACTTCTCTTGCGTCTTTCCTCTGTGATCTCACCCTGGCGGAAGCTTCCCACCTTGACTATCCCCTTCTCACCATGATTATACCACTGTTTTTTCAAGATTCTTTCTCCTGGGTGGGTGGAAGGAACGCCCTTTATCTTTGGTGGTCCCTTTCCTAGCCTTCAACGCCTTTATTGTCATGTTTTTCCTTCGGGAATGGGACCCCCCTTGTTTTCAACTTCCCTCCTTGCGAAAAGGTTTTTTTTTTCTTGATTTTCTTCCTCTCCGATCGAGGTCTGCTCAGAGTGTTTATTCGAACCCCCCCCGTTCTATCAGTGCTTTTTTCCCTGATTCTTCCGAGGACTTTTTTTTTTTTTTTTGGTTTGACCCAAGGGATGTCGGGACTGGGCATCGATTCACTCTTGGGCGGCCCTTAAATCGTTCGTGATTGATAGCGCTAATTCCTACCTTTTACTCCATTGGTAAGCACTTTTTTTTTTTTTTTGTCCTGACGATTTACCGTTCCCACGAGTTTTTCCTGGGACGGGAGACTCGAACTTCTTAGAGGCCCGAAGTATTTTTTTTTCCCTCGTGCGGGGTTCTCATGTGAACGAGGTTTCTGAGACTCCCCATCCTTTCAAATTAGATCGTATTTCCTCCGTTCTGGAGCGCCTCCGTCTTTCTGAGAGCCCCTTCAGTGGAGAAGCTCCCTGGCCTTGTTCGTGTTTTCCCCCCTGGTTAAGGCCCTCTGGCAGCCAGTTTTTTCCGCTTCGCCGTCCGAAAAGCGAATGGCCCCTCTTCTCCCCGGATCTACCCTTTTTGCTTCGCGGCGCCAAATTTTCCGGACTTCGTTTTTCCTCTCCCTGGAGTCCCTTTACTCGTATAATTCCCCCTTCAGGTATAGCCCAGATCTTTAGGCTTGCTGGCTTTCCATTGAGTAGTGCCTCCCGACGTGGAAAAACCTTCCGCTACGCGGTGTGCTTTTTGCATCTTCTTTCGCCAGGAACGGTAAATTTCCCTTCCCTGCCATCTTGATGCGTGACCCCCCATCCGGATGTGTCCCCTTTTAAGGGTATATTCTTCGGTCGCTTTCCCCTGCGAATGAGGATACATCTGCGTCTTCCCTTTGGACGATCCCGCCCTCTCGATTTTGATGCCTTTTCCCAAGATCAACAAACAGAAGAAAAAAGTTTCTTGCCTCAAAACCCCAAAAACCGCCCAGAAAACCTCCCTTTATTTTTGACCAAAACTCTGAAGTCCCCTGCAAGAAAGAACTCTTCTTTACCCCCTTCCCCTGTCGCCTAGACCATGTTTTTTGGCATCTTCAAATGACCGGCCCCTGTATTGGCATAAAGACTCACAAGAAGGGAGCTTCTGTCCTTCTTTCCTCCACAGTTTTGAAGACGCGTTTACGAGATATCGTAGGCTTCCTTTTAAGCATGAGGTAACCTAATCCACCCGTTTGTACCTCAATTGCTTTCCTCTTTTCCCCCCCGAGAAGCAGATAGTCTTCCCCCCCCCCCCCCATCTAAGCACGGAAAGGTCTACACTCTGGAGAAATTCTTTTTTTTCTCCTTGTGGAGTACCTGGTTCGACCTTTCTCTGATGCGAACATCCACTTCCTGTTATGCCCCTGCCCTTACAGGTACTAAGAGTTTTTTGACGTCACCTCCAGAGAGAGCCCCCAACCATTTTCTACGGGCTGCCTCTTGGAGCCTTCCTACGAATCGGGCATTCTTTCCCGGAAACGTGCGGTTCCCTTGTGGATCCCTTCTGCCGCAAGCCCCCCCCTCATTTGGCTCCCCGGAGGCCCCAAGCTTTCCTCCCTTGAAAGTCATTGGCTATAGAATATTCCAGACCACACCCCCCCCCTCGCGATAAAATCTTCTCGTCGCTTTTCCCCCCCCTGAACGGCCCGCTGTTCGATGGAGATTTCTCTTTTTGGCCCACGTACCGAGCAGAAGACCTTTTCCAGTACTCTCTGCGTTTTCGGCCGCGGCCACGTAGCGCTCCTTCTTTCTTCTTCATCCGGCCGACGGCGTCCTTTGGCGAAGTCGCTGTCCCCCCTTCCCCCTCGTACCCCCCCCCCTTCCTGATGACGCTCCCTTTCCCGGCGATTCTTGAGAACTTTCCCCCAACGCTGACCTGCGCTTCTGTGCGCCTCTGGCAATTCCTTCATCATTGCTTTCCACAGCCTTTTGGCGATAACGATCGATCTGCGGTGTTCCTATGCGTTCCTTTACCCGTCGCGCTCCTGCCCTTCAGCAGTCCCTTTTTTTATTTCTTTTCTTCCCTCCTGATGCAGGAGGGGCGATTCCCTCGCCGAATTTCACCATGACTTCTGCACGCCACCCTTCCTTGGCCCATTCTGGTGCAATCCTTCCGACGAGGAATGAGGCTCCCGCTTTTCTTTGTAGGTGTCGATCAGAAGGTCTCCCCCACCTAGGTCCGTTTCCCCCTCTTGGGCCCTTATTGCCCGTCCTTCTGCCACGCGAAGTTTCGAAGATTTTTTTCACTCCCCGCAGACCCGCCCATTTTTTCTTGTAGACCTTTTCGTGGATTCCCCCTGAAGGCGGACAATTAGCGCGTCCTTCTTTGACGTGGAGAGATTCTCTCCGACTCCCTTACCAAGACAGTTGATCGAATGACGTTTCCCACTAGTACGGCTTGTGGGTAGGTCCGGGCAGCCTTTTCTGGCGAGAAGGATGGAACTCCTCCCCGGTCATGCTCCTCCTTATGCGCAGATCTCCAGGCCAGGCTGACGCTCTCTCATTTTGGACCCCGATCCTCTTTTTCTTGCTGTGAGCGCCTCTCCGATTTTAGATTTCTCGGGGTCCTCCCTTTCGGAGATCCTGTGCCAGGCCCGGCGTAGACTTCGAACGGAAGCTCTCGCTTTTCCCCTTCGTGAAATTTTTTCCTGAGCCCTTCTTTTCGCTTTGCCTCCAGCCTTGGATGGCCCGCATTTTGGAAATACTTCGCGTGAGACTCGACCCCTCCCCGAAGCAATTGCGCCCGTGTGTAGCTAGGCCCCATGCGTAAGTTTTTGAGTAACGTAGTCTATCCATAGAGGAGACCTCCCCTTCTTTCTCAGAAAAGATTTTCCCCCCCCCTACTCCTTGTTGTTTCTCCTAGATCATCGGGTATGGAGACCGCCCTCTATGGCGCTTCGCACGTCTTCCCCTCGTTTGGCCGACGGCAAACCTTTCTCAGATTTTTTCCCCCCGCGAATTCGTTTTCTCCCTCATGAGTTCATTCTCCCGCTTGCTAAGGCTCCATATTCAAAGGGAAGAATTTCCCTTCCCGAACATTCTTTCCTTTCGGGGCCCTTACTCGGGATCTTTTCCCGATAGACGTCACTCTTCTCCCCTTCGTCGCCTCCAGCTCCCCATCCCCCCGTTTTTTTTTAAGAGGCTCCCCATGATCTACGCCCTTTCTGTCACTCTTGAGGATCGCAGATTCCCCCCAAGGAAACTTTTTTTTTGCGTTATCTGCCTCCCGCTGATAATTCACGGACCCCCAGGCACCCCGCCCCTGCTTTTAATGCTGCAAGACCTTCTCGCACCTTCCGGTCGACGCCTTTTCGTGAGCCTTTTCCCGCCCCCCTTCCTCCCGCCTGAAAATTGTTAAGACGGCTCCCTCCACGTCTCTACCGATGGCTTTCCTTTTTGACGCCGCGCATCTTTCGCTCGAAGGGAAGGGATTGACCTCCTCTAACCCACACTCGGGTGGAAGCTTGAATTTTCTTGACGGCTAGTCCCTGCTTCTCTCCCCTCCCCCAAGACAGATTTTCCCTTCCGTTTGAAAACCAGATTTTTCCTCTGTGAGAGTGTTCAGTCTTCATTTTTTATTCGGATTTTCCGGGGTCCCCTCCGATGAAGGACTCTCCCCGAGATTCTCCAAGCCGTTTTTTTCGCGTTACTGCTTTCATCTCCTCGCGCGACTTTACAAAAGTTCCCCTTCTTCTTGAAGAGCAGATCAGAAGATAGTGCTTCTTTGGACGACCGCTCTTCTCAAATTCGGCATTATTGACTTCTTCTCCGGAGGGAGAAAAATCCTCTCCTTCTCAGCGTTTGTCTCGGACTTTCCCCTATCGAAGTTGGGAGTTTCCCTGATCTTTCAAAAGGATCCTTTTCCGAACCTGGTGAGAGAACGTAGACGCTGTCGACGTGAGTTTGAACTACTTAATGATGGTTCCTCTTTTCTCCGACTCGGACCTGCCGCCCCCCCAATTACGCGGCCGCATAAATTCTCTTATGAGCATTTCCTCTGGGCCCACCTCCCCCCCACCGATAAACTCGACACCCCCGCTCCTGTCCCCCCCTTTACCAGCGCGCTCCTGATGTAGTTATCGGGCCATAACCTGTACCCCCCACTCTACTGCCTCTGGATCGGACATACGTCCCCACCCCTAAACTCTTTTTCTCCCCTCTTACGATTGTCCTTTCTTTGAGCCGCCGCCAATGTGATCGGCTTTCTGTCCTTTCTTGATCAACCTCCATGCCTCTCTTTGCACATCCACTTCTTATTTGAGAGTCCAGCTCTGCAACCCCTCCCCTAGTCGAGGACTTTTTTTTTTTTTTTTGCTCCCCTCCTTTTCTTCAAACTCGTCTCTTGGAGAAACGGCCTAACTGCTTTCAGTACATTAGTTGCCTTTATTCATCAGGAATGTTGGACCACCAAGCCGCCCTCTTTCGTCGCCTCGTGGGTCGACTCTTCGTTTCTTTCCTCCACGAGAGGGCTTCATAGAGACCCCTGAGCGCGCTCTTGTGGATCTGTCATGGGGAAGTCCCCCCCTCTCCTAATCTCCCCATATTAAGCCGCTCTTCAAAAACTTCCCCCGCGATGGGTCGGGACATTTCCGCTTTTTTAAATACCTCCCCGGTCCCTTTTTTTCCTTCAGCGGCCCCCCTCTTCTTCATGGTCGCTTTGGACATAACTATGATGCTTTTCCTCCAAAATTCTTCCCTCGCTCCCTTCCCATGATGTGACTCTCCGAAGGAATGCTAACTTTCTTTCCCCACAGTTCGGTGTCAGCGCCTCCCCCTGCTCCGGATGGCCTTACGTTTTGATGTTGACCTTTCCCCCATCCTCTGCACCAATCGCAAGAGAGAGAGCTTTGCTTTTTTTTGCCGGCGGCTTGAGCCTGCCGCCCGTGCCCGCCATGCCGCCTATCTTTTGCCGGCGAGACTGGAACCTGCCCTTCACGATCGATACCCCCCGAAATCTGACCCCTTCCTTCCGTCAATTTTCCGAACTCTTGTCGAGCTGCCGGTCCTCTGCAGAGCCTTCTTTGCAGGGGAGCGTCCCCGCTTTCAAAGGCGAGAAAATTTCACAATCGTCATTGAAAGGTTCTCGCCACCCTGCACTCCGAGTTCACAAGTGCTCCAGAAGGTATTCTTAGAGAAGAATTCCACGTTTTTTGAGCCTGCCAGCCTTTCACTTCAGCACTTCCCTGACAGACCTCCCCCTGCTCCCCCCGCACGCTATTAAAAACCAGATCCAATATTTTTTCCTTTCTTTCCCCCAAGAAAAGGATTTCTTCCACTCCCGTAACCCCCCCTTTCTTCATTCGGCATTCCGCTTCTAATGGATTTTTCTAACCGGTATTTGCCCCTTCCTCGCTTATCCCCTTGATATTTCTTTGCCCCCAAGCCCATGCTGCAAGTCCTCCCAAGCCTCCCCCGGTCAAAAAGGAGCCTTTTTTCCTTCCCGGCCGCTCGCAATCAACTTCTCCCCTTATCAATAGTCCTCCCCCTTTAAGCGAGATGATCTCCTTTTCGATTCATCTTTGAAACTTTTGCTTCTCCCATTGACTACATTGCCTTGCCTCGTCCAGCCATTACCTCCTTCGGACGCTCCCCCCTTCCTGTCGACTAAGCTATTTCTTCCCAAACGGCGCCTTCGTCTTTCCCCAAAACGATTTCTCTTCCTGGGGTCGATTTCTTCTTCCACGGTATGAGATCACAGGTCCCCCCTACTCTACTACTTCAAGGGTTTGGCCGTTTCTCCGTTTCCCCCGTCGGCCCCCCTCTTCCCCTCCCCCCCCTCCGCCGCCATCGTAGTCCTG
>Ga0179593_1358330_pt1 | contig 12588 bp, 10 predicted proteins | sample CZODoug2_1_08_16_FD_185931 | JGI IMG/M metagenome (GOLD analysis project Ga0179593, IMG submission 185931) | Vadose zone soil fungal communities from Angelo Coast Range Reserve, California, USA - CZODoug2_1_08_16fungal (PacBio error correction) | ecosystem: Environmental > Terrestrial > Soil >... | reverse complement strand
TTTTTCACTTTTTCCCCTTGCTATCTTTGACACGGCGGAATTCCAGATTTTTTGCCCCCCCGGTCTCGGCGCCCCCCAAGTGATTCCTCGAATTTTTCTTCCGTCCTCGAGGTAGTCCACGCCCCGAGCCCTCCTCCCCAATCTTTTGTTCAACCAAGTGAGGCTTCCTACGAAGCTCCTTTTCCCTTTCGATATCCCAGTTTGAACCTTTTTTTACCTTGAATTCCTGATTTGATCTGTCGCTTTTCACTCCCCGGCTTGTTCCCCTTGCGACAGATATAGCCCCGTGATGACGGCTCCTAACGCCTTACTTTTCCTGAGCTGCCTGCTAAAAATCGATCACCGAATCGGCCCTTGCGCTCCCGCGCATGGAAGGATAAACGATGACCCTCTTTGAGTGTGCCGTATCGACATAACGTCCTTTTTTTTCTTCAGTAACTTCTTTTCTAATTTTTTTAGCATTCGTTCTACTAGGTCTTGGCCTTCTCCTCTGAGAGCCGGAGGTCACTGATATTATCTTGGACCCGACTTTCCCCCGGTGGTTAAAGCACTACTTACCTCACCCTCTTTCAACTCCTTCGGCCCGCGTCCAAAGGCCATGGAGTTAGTTCTAAGCGGACCCGCCCAACTTATGGCAATTTACTCCTTTACTTAGGCGCCCCCTAGTTTTAGTTAGAGAATTCGCCTTGACCCTAGTAGTCTCTTTCCCCTCCTTGCCGCGGCCTTCCTGCTGTCGCGAACATGGCCTGAAGGCGTTTCTGTATCTCGGACTTTTGTAGATTTTTTTTAGACTCTGGGACTCCTCCGTTGCCGATGCTTGCGTCTAACGCGGTCCCCCCCCTCCGCCGCGTCCTTCCCTGCTGAAGGACTTTTTGCTTAGTTTTACTGAGATCTGATCCCTGAGTCCCTCATGCTTTTCAAACCATTCTGCGTGCTGCGGAACTTTGATGCTGACGCATTGTTACGGTTAGAGAGTCTCCACCCTTACACGACCCTCAGTATGTCTTTCCTTCTCCCCCTTGAAGGTTAGTCTTTTAATATGGTTAATCCTTGATATCTCCCGATCAGCTTTTCCCCCCCGACCGCTCGTGAGGCAGATTAGTCTTTGCAGTCCTGAAACATCCCCCAGTATTTCCTTTTAACTATCTGGACAATCCCTCCCCCTCTAGATGTTCGTAGGCGCTCCTGTTGCTCTTCCTCCCTGATTTGTGCTTTTTTTTGTTCCCCATTTGGATAAGGAGTTTTTATCGTCCTTCGTGACCCTGCCGATTGTTTTTTTTCCATAAAAAAAAAGATGATCCCGACCCTTCCGCCCTTCTTTTTTCAAGTTCCTTCGTCTAGACCTATTTTTGCAGACGGGATTCTCTTCTGAGGTCCGTGAGCATTGCCGTCTAGAGGTTATAACCCTTCCCCCCCCCCCCCCCCCCCAGATGTTTTTAACGGTTCGTGTTAAAACTCTGCGACCCCACGTTCTCCTGGTTCCTTGAGCAGAAACCTCCCCCGCAAGTTTCCCCATGATCCCCTTCCCCCACCTTCCTTTGTTAACTCTTATCTATGACGTTTCCGCCCCACGCCCCCGGTATCTTACTTTCTTTTTTTTTTGTTTGAAACTACAAAGCAGGGTGCTTTTATTGCAGATAATGGATCCCCTTCCCGCATGTGCCATAGCCCATTAGTTTTTCCCGTGTCTTTCCTCTACAATTCTTTTACCAGCGCTGACTGGATTTGCGGTCTCCTTATTTCTGTCCCCCCCTTTCCGTGCGTCACTTCATTGCCTCTTTCGTTTCTTTCGTCCTTGATATTCGTCGGTTCGAAGCTCTTCTTTGAATGCCTTTTTTCCACTCTTGTCGAAGTTGAAGTGGCCAGGACTTTTTCCCAAAGTTTTCGTTTTCCCTTTTTTCCTGCGGTTCTTCGAGATTTTTAATGCCGTCCTCCTTTCTCGTTCTCCCCTATTTCCTTTCCGAATTAGTTTCTTTTGATCTATAGATTGGGCAAGTCTGAGCCCGGTGGTTTCTACTCTCGTTTCCCCCCGCCCTCCAAACTGTGGTTATTTCCTTTCCGGTTTCTTCCCACTCATTTTTTTATGTCCCTTTTCTCATCTTTCCTGTTTTTTTTGCTGCTCTCTTTTCCATTTCCCCCTCTGCCTTGTCTTCAAGCTTCCCCACCTATAGTTTTGATCGCACTCGACTTTCTTTCCACTTTTACGGGCCGGCGACTGCCAATGATATAGCCTTTTTCCTTTTGGTCTACCCGATCCTTCCTCTTGGATTTCTCGAGAGGTTTATACCTCTTTCCCTTCGGACCAGCGTATTAAAGGTCCCGCGTTTTTAAGCCGATGCGTGCACTTCTCCATCAGTCCCTCCTCAAGGAGCGCTCTCGACCCCCCTTGAGCAAACTTCCTCCATGTCGTTTTACCACTCTCCCCTGCCTTACCGCGTCTGTTTTTTTTATAAATGTGCGTGACGACATCGCCCGCTTTTGGGACTCTCTCTATCCTGACTTTCAAGGGCATATCGCCATCGGCATCACCCCACTATTTCTTTGGGAGTTGATCTCTGTGCCACAGTAAGACTTTAGCTATCATTTCCCACCAGCCCCATTACGGAGTTTTTTCCCCGCCTTCTTTATAGATGAGGTTAATTAGACTGGGCCGCGGCACTTCCGCCCTTGCTTTTTTTTTTTTTTTTTTGTTATTTCTTAATCCCGGTTTTCCTTCCTTTTTTCGTAGTTTCCGCCAACGGCCGTGTCAAGATTCGTTCGTTATTGGATCCCTTCTATCAGGCCCCTCTTCTCACGGCTTTTCTTTTTTGCATCCGTATTACATCCTCTTTTCTTCCAGTCTATTCTTTTCACGACCCAAAATTTCTGCGCGTTTTGAAAAACTGGGAGGATATCCCATTCCTCAGGCCTCCGGCTAGTACTCTGATTTCGGCACGGTTGATAACAACTCCCCCTAAATTGCTTCTCCACATTCTCTCAACACTAGATTAGATCCCGGCTATTTCTCTTTGCGTTTTCCCCCTTCATGTTGAAGCTGTCCCGAAGAGATTTTCTTTTCTCTGTTCGTATCCTTTCACTGGCAAGTTCCCCCTGGCTTTTCCCCCCGGCCCCCTGCATCCGTTATCGCGTTACCTGAACCGTATCTGACGCCCCATTTCCCTCTCCCAGAGATTGGCAAAAGACTTCTTCTTGGAACTATCCTCTTCGTTTAGTCCCTCATTAATACCCTTGTATTCAGGGCGGGCTCCCTCCTGTGAGAGGTATTGACTCCTCCTGCTGTCGACATCTCCCGTTCCCTTCTGGACCTGTAGCTACCATGAAGGGTCCTGATATTTTTTGCAGTGCCTTTTTCCTCCAGACAGTCTGCCCTGTTAACTGTCGCCGCTGAGCACAGTCGCCTTCTCGCAATCCAGATGTGGTCTGCTCTTTTAACTTTTGTTTCCTTTTGAGCAGGATTCTTGAGTCATACCTCATTCTTTTTTTGTCGATTGTCCCCGAGAGAAACTTTAAATAGGTTCGTTACTGACTTCGTGCGTCGTACCTTTTGTTATCAATCTTTCTTAGGAACTCTCCGCGATCGGCCCTCCACTTACTATATTCTGCAATTTTTTTCAATATCGTATCAGAGGTCCCCAATACATGGTCGAGGACATTCTTTCTTTGATTGAAGTTACCCTGCCTATCTTGCATCCCTTTGATTTTGCAGAGCATTCGTCTATTGTCCTGCCCTTCCTTTTTTTTTTTTCTCATCTCTGAATCCGATCTTTTTCAGCCTCCTCTCTTTCTCTTCCGGGAGTAGAAGTACTACCCTTCCCTTTACTTCTGTGAGTCAGTATCAACATAAGAGACGATCCCAACCTTCACGTTGATAAGCCCGGTGTACATGCCCCTGCCAACTGTAAGCTATAGTTGCTTTGAGGTATGTGTTTTGTTTCGGACAAATCAGCGTTTGAGGTCCTAGTTCTGTTCTTTATCGCATCTATCCAATCACCTCAGTCGCGGCTAGTAGGAGCAGATTACCGGATCACCACCGGTTCGCTTTAAGAGGTTAACATTCTCTCCAGCGCCTGTTGCCCTCTTTCTTCTTTTTCCTCCCCCCAACCTTTGTTGTCCTGATTATATTATGTTAAAAGACCCTTCCCGGGATATTGGGACCATTCTCCGGCCCCTAAAAGAGTTTGCTCACTGTTTCTCTTTCTCTTTAATAGACGATAAGTTTGGGCGGCGCTGTCGCGCTTTTTAGCGACGCCCCCCTCACGACCTGATTTCTCCTGCAAGAGCAGGCGCCCTTTGACACCCTGATATTTTTTGCTCGTTCAATCTGCTGACCCTCCTCCTGTTTCCCGTCACCCGGCTTCGACCTGATGAAGTACACGAGGTTTCTCCCCGCGCGAAGTTTTTTTCAGTGCATGTCCCGCCCTCTTATACATTCCTCCGTGATTATTGTTCTGACTTTTCCCGCTCTAGAGGCGGCGCATTCTAAGTTTCCCCGTCGCCCCTGCGACGGACCTCTCCTTTAGGCCCCCCGCATGCACCGCAATTTCGGTGTCCACGTCCCATCGAAATCTTGGACCCTTGCCCCGTTTGGAAGTCGGGGTATTGCGTCCCTCGCTTTCCCGCTCGACAGTCTTTGCTACTAGGACTTTGCCAGCGCTCCCCCGCGCTGGCTTTCCTCGATCACGGAATTCCACTCTTCTACGAGGGCTCCCTAACACCCTTACAGAAACTCTTCCATTTTTGATTGTCAGGACGATCCCCTAGCGAAGTCTTCGGGACCGAATGTGATCCCGCTACCACCGCCTTTGTACTGTCTTTCATACCACCACCCCCTATTTTCTATCATTCTCATTAACCTCTAGAGGAATTCCCCCCCCCCATCAGCGTTTTTCAGGATGCCTCCGAGAAAAGATGCAGGCTTTTCGCCTTCGTACCCTGCACCGGTTTCTCTCTATGGTTTGACTTGGCGGGTGACCTAAAGAGTCTTTTGCTTCGGAGTTGAACAGCGCGATCACCCGCGCCCGATGAGAATGTCACGAGGTTCGTCATAGTTTTCCTCTCGAAGACGATCTTTGGCCGCCGAATCTGATGTTTGACACCCCATTCTCTGGCGTTTTTTAATTTGATGTGCGTCATCCGTTCCTTGTCGCCCCCCCCTCTGCGCTTGCCCTCACGACCTTCGATGATGCGGACGACTTGGCCCTTTATTGATAGCTTGACTTTCCTTTTGGCCTTGAGATAGCGAGTCTCTTTCCCATCCCCTACCAAGGCGTCAGCTCTTCTCTCCCAAGGATTCATTGGTTCCCCTTCCCCCTGGGCGCCATTTTTGGCCCTATCCTTAGAGGTTTCGTAGGCGAGCTGGTGTAGAGCGCCTAATTTGCGCATTTCTCCCATTGCCGCTTCCTTTTTCTTATTCCGTAGTCCTGCGCATTTGCATAACCGTCCCCCCTGATGCTCCGCCCCGCTTCCCTTATTGGAGCCAGGAGGCCGCCCCTGAACCTAGTCCCCGATTTTCCTGTGTATCCGCCGTGATCCTTTTTCTGCTTAATTTTTTTTTTCTTCCTGAAAACTACTCTTTTCTTTATTTTTTTACCCTCTGTCGCCAATTTATCTGGGCTTAGCGCCCCAGGGGGGTTTTTGTTTTTTTTTTTTCAAAAGACTTTCTTATTCCTCCTTCCCAAGGCCGCGCATTTTCTCCTATACTTCCGCGTTCAAAGATTTATTTTCCCTTTTGGTTTGTTTAAATCTTTCCAACCTGTTTTCCGCTTCCTCCCTCTCGGTCAAAGGATCACCGTCCCGTGCAATATTTTTTCCTTGCCTTATGGCGAGTCTGCCCTTTTTCCCCCTCCGGTAAATAATATTTTAACTTTTCTCCCTCTGATTTGCGTCGCTCGTATTTTTCCCCCCTTTTCCCCGTACGCGTCACCTGATTGTTTTTGGTCTCTTAATGTGCTATTTGTTTCTAGCCTTTGTCGCGGTAGAAGCGCTCCTTTTTTCACCTCTTGCTTTCGTTTTCGTTCAGCGGTCCATTAAGGCGCGGGTTTACCTTTGTATTTGAAGGAGTGGTTTCTTTCTCGAGAATTTGTTTTAGAGCTTTCGCTTCTTCCCTCGGTCCTGACTCGAATAGCCCGCAAGGTCTGTGCTCTGATTTTCCCCCAGAAAAGTAGGTGAATTCTACGATAGTCGTACATACCCCTGATCCAATAGTGGATCAGGAGTCCACAAATTCCTGCGGTTGATCCCCCTCTCCCTTTAACTCTACTTTTGTTTTCTCGATGTCATTCACCCCTCTGGAAGTCGTAAAGACGGTATCCCCTCCTTTTCTTTTTAAGACCCTAGGAGACCAGAACGGTCGATACTGGCCAATGAGAGACCTACCTTATCTTTCATCCCGATATTCTGAGATAGACGAGAACGTCTCCTTCCACCCTTCTAGATGGGTTGCAGACCGCTGCACAGGCCCTTTTATGATGAGCAGGCCTTCTCCTCCCTTAGACAACTCTCGCGTTTTATACCGCTCCATTTATCCATATCATAATGACCTTAAACCAAGATCGCCCCTCCCTCCGAGTCATGTGGACGTGGAAAGAAATCCGTCTCTACTGCCAACCGCGTCCGTCGCTTGGACCCCTCACTTTCTATTATGAGGGAACCACGGGAGCAAAGCACCGGAAAATTTGGCCCTTTCCTTGCTTTTTTTCTTTGGGTTTGGGGTGTGGGGTTGGTGGGGGTGGGGTGGTGTTTGGGAGGGCTGTGTGGTGGTTTGTTTTTTTGGTGTGGGTGGGTGGTGTGCCTGAATGTGTTGTTTTTTTGGGTGTTGTTGTCGGGGGAGGTTGGGGGTGTCTTTTTTTTTTTGGGTGTGGGTGGGTTGTGGGGGGGTGGTTTGGGCTTTTTTTCTTTTTGTTTTGTTTTTTTGCTTTTTTTTTTTTTGGTGTCTTCATTTATTGCATGAACACCTACTGACCAAGCGCAGTCCCGACCTTTCTCTTCACAAACAAACCCTCCCCCCCCTTCAAGTCTCCCCTGGGAGGAATCGTCAGTACTGGCCCTCTTCTCTTTCTCCGGAGCATTTTTGGCCCTTAAATCCCCGTGGATTGTTCTCCTTCCCATGTATCATTGTCTGCAAGAGGTTAAGATCCACGGTAACTATTAGTTTTTCACTTATTGAGCGGAGGCTATGACCATTTCTTTCACTGTCGCTACCTATATACCCATGTTGAAGTTCCTTGTTTTCAGGAAGTTACTCCCATACAGGGCGGAGCGGCGTGTCCCCTCCTTCTGGTTCGTTGTATGTCGCCAAAGGAGCTGATGACGGATTTCCTTCCTGATCCCCTCCCTGTTTTAGCCCCCAAACCCTCCACTAATGGAGTATACCACCAGGCTCGCCTCCGACCTCGATCTGCTATTTTCCCGACGATTTCGCTTTTCCTGTTTGTTTCCCAATCTCCTGTGTTCGTCACCCTGAAGACCTCTTCCGACGTTCCCTCGTCTTGGTCTCTTCCTGATATTCTCAATTGCCAATACTTTCCCCCACGACCTTACGTTCTTATTCCTTGCAAATGGCACACGTTCTTCTCATCTTTCTCGTGTATTCTTTTAGAGCGAGCCGTACAGCGATGAGACAATACACTTTTCAGTCACACCGCGACTTTGGTTCAACGCATGATCGGATTCCCCTCCCTCCTTGCGTTATTCGGACAGTATTAAGGCCAAGCGTTTTCGTCATTCTGGCGTCGTCTCAGGAGATTTCATCTCCTCCCGCCAGCTCCCCCCCCTTGTACCCTTATCTGCCACAATCGCAGCTCCCTCACTTAAGGTGACTTTTTTCCCAGACTTTTGCAGTCAATTTTTCTCTGCCAAGCCGTAGACGAGTGATCTCGTTTGGAATTGCCTAGGTTGCAGGCAATTGTCTTTCGAAAATCCAAGATGTTTTTGACCCCCCTTAAAGGTCTTCTCTGGCCGCGCCGGCGACTTTTTCTCAACTTCCGCTCTCGCTTTTTTTCCTTGCCTCTCGAGCCAATTTCAGAGGGTCCTGTCAGGATTTTCCTTTCCCGTCATCTATTCTGTACGGTCCCTGAGAGCGGCAACTCCGATTCGCAGCGCCACCCATATCCTTGGCATCAAGGTCAGAGAGGTCTCTCTGAAATCTCCCTCCGCGGCAAAACCTTCTTCTGACTGACAATTCCAGGGTTTTCCTGAATGTAATGTTAAAAATAACACTCCACAACAAGTTTCTTTGTGAGAAGATAGGTAGCTCATGGACTTGATCGGCGGTCTCTATGGATGCACCTTGAAGGAGTTGCTTTATTTCCTTTCTTTAGAGACTTCATCAATGGCTAGCATCGTTACGTATTCCGTTTCCATCCCACCCCTCGTGCTTTTTCGCAAATCGCGGCTTCAAGCACTTTGAGCACATACGTTCTTTTTTCCTCGCCCCGGCACTGGCCTTTGCTCTGAGGCATTATAATTTGTGTGACAAGCGAAGCTCTTTCTTAGTCTGCGGCTTTATCCTTTCTTTATCGACATAGATCGACCTCCTTTCCGCTTTTTTATATCTGGAGCCGAGACCCTGCGGCAACTTTTCTTGAGCCTTGTCCCACTTATCGTCCGCGTCCTTCCCTCCCTCCTCTTTGTTGCTGTATCGAGTTCCAGGAACGTCCCGGCTTCTTGGTCCCTTGGAAAACTGGGTCTTCCCGAACACTATTTTTTGCCTCAGGTATAGGCCCGTCACCCCTCTGCCCGCCCCCCCATTATTCTGTTCTGAGATTTTTTTCCCGCGTTCCCGCTAATCAACCGCTTTTCCGCCTGTCACCAATCCCAAGAGAGGCGCTTGGTCGCCACCCCCCACTTATCCCTTGGCCACTAAATGGACCCTGATTTTTCGCTCTCGGATGCCTTGTAACCGGATTAATTTTTAATGGAGACGAGGTATGTTCTTGACGGCTACTCCTCTTATCTTCGAAGTGATTACATTGCTTCCAGAACTTCAAGAGCAGCGAGTGGGACAATCTTTCCTTTCCGCCACGCCCCCTGTCCATTACCCGAGCTGCTAACTGATCACCGCATTCCTAATCTTGCCGGGTAATTATAGAACCTACATTCCTTTCAGTCGAAGTTGAACTCTTGGATTGTGGTATGTACACCCCTACAGATCCTCAGTCTTGTATTGACGTGCAGTGCCGACTCTATTGCTTGGATATTTCTATCTGCCTGGACTAACCACGTACCAATCTATAATTCTTTCATCAATCCATCCCTTGAAGACCTCCGTAAACTTTGTATCTCGAGCCACCTCTGAAACCGCCTTCCCCAGAAGGCGTGACTTTTTCCCGCGTCGTCCGTCTAGTCAAAACCTCAAGAATTAAGGCGCTACCCACTCTTTGAGTCCGACAATCATTGACCCCCTCGGATGAGAATGTACACTATCGGCCCCCTCGGCTTCAGGTGAGGGCATACCCCCCTGACCTTCAATTCGTTTCTCGTCCTCCCTTTCATGTTCTCTAGCAGCTGGTGTGCAGATCTGAACCCCGAAGCTGTTTCTCTTGATTCTTAGAAAGGAAATTCAGATCCTAGACATCCTTCTTGAAAAATCCCCCTGTAAGTGTCTTATTCCTCAAGTCTTCCTTCTTCTAATCCTTATGGGGACAAAAATGAGGTTTGTTCACGGGATTGCGTCATATCGGTTGTAAGACAGAGGCGCGTAAACATCCTCCTTGATCTCTTGCTAAGAATAAATTTTTGGTGAGCCTTACTTGTGGTCTTTTTTTTTTTTTTTTCAATGATTTCCCTTGCGGCGCTCTACGTCTCACCTACCGTTCTATTATCTTCGAGACTTCTCTTTTTCTCCCCAGTCCGCTTGTGGGACACCCCGCACCCATTTGAGATAACTAGTATTTTTGACCCCCACGCGCTGAGGTTTTTCCGAGCTTTTTGTTTAGGGGTTGCGCCATTGATGGGTTTGGTGTTTCCCTGTAAGATAATGGAGCGTATATTGGACGTGCTTGGCTTACACCCCCCTCCCAGTCTTCTTTCCCGACCGGTATCTTCTTGTTTCGATCACGACTGCTTTAGCAGACCTCCATGCACCGTTATGATGAGTCTGCTTCCAGTCGGCCCCCGAGCATTCCAGAGAACTGTTTCACCCACCCCCGCTATTGACAGTTCGTCCCTTTTTTCTACCCCTGGATTGCACCGTTTCGCCTTTGGTATTGAGCAGCCGGCAAAATTGATTAAGTCACTGGACCAAAAGGATGCCCTCTTTTAGACGATCCCCCCCTACCTCCCGTCAGAACCACCAGCGGTGTCCACTTTCGTGGTTTTCCCTTCCTCTTAAAATCGTTTCGGCGCGGATTCTGGCAGGAATGTCCCAATCCCCTGATCATTCACTCTGTCCTTGCCCCCCCGCTGTTCGATCTGTTTCGTTCCGGCCTCTCCTCTTATTTCAGTCTGACGCGGATTCGTTGCACGTATTCTTTCCACTGTTCCCCAGAGAGTACTGTCCTTGCCTCTTTGGTTTTGATTTAGTAATGTGATTCCCTTGGATCAGCCTTCTCGGTTTAGTTTCTCCTTTTGCTCTCGCCTTCTGGTTCGAATTTCAGTAGGAGGGGCTTCTTAAGAGATGGGCCCTTTTTCCTCCCCCCTCGGGTTTTCTCCCACTTCTCTCAGGGGCGTTTAGCCGTTTTTCTTCTCATCAGTCTCTTGAATAGGCCTCCTAGTTGGCTCTCTCCTCCTTGGGCAAATTCTGTCCCTTTCTTTTTTCAAACCGAATGCTTTCTCCTTTTCTTCCTACCGATCCCCATTTCTAGGTGGGATCCGTCTCGCCCCGCGTATTTCCTGACCAAATTACAGCCCCCCCCCCCCCCCTTCTGCCAATATATTAATTCCTATCCGTTGTTTTTGGTTCGAGATTTCCCTTTCCCTACCTGCGTCATTTTTTTCGTCACGACGGATACACCTCCTTTTATCCGGTAGACAACTCCATAGCGGTCCTTTTTTTCCCCGACGGCGCTGAGCCCAAGGAGATCTCTCGTCCCTCTCGTTCCATTAGGATCGGCCCCTCTGTCTCTTTCAGCGACGGCTGAACATTACTTGTGGTAGCCCCCCTTTTTCCGCTCCCCGGTCCCTCCTCTTATTCAGCCGGCATGACGACTTCCTTTACCATCATTCCTTTTGACGCTTCACGCACAATGGCTGATCCCCATAACCTTCTGGGACTAACTCCCACGTCGACAATTGAAGTCGTAAGTGGCTTTGACAAGAACCTCCTTTTCGCACTTTCCCCTCCGCGTCAGCGATGGGTTTTCACTAATATTACGAGGGACCTTTCCATCTCGCCCCCCGCCATTCCCCCCCGAGCTTTTAGGATAATGAGACTGAACACTCATTTTACCGTCCGCCCGTTTTGAGTTTAAACCCCCAAACCGTAAAAGTTACTCCCCTTTTTTTTCTGCAAAGCTTTAGGGACGCTAAGCCTTTTCCAGCTGCCTTAGCCTCGTTTCCTTTTCTTGCTCCTGAAAAGTGATTTTCCCCCCTTATGCAGATTTCCGAACACCGAAATTTCAGATCCGTTTTTCCTTTCGGCCGTGGCCCGTAAGTACAAGTCTTTTTCTACTCTAACCCCATTTCTGCCTTCGAGGTTCTGGCGAAGAATTCGTTTTTTCCGTACTCGTAGCTGGAGGGAAGAATATTGTCGGGTTATTCCCTTCGCCTTAGACGATCTAGATATGTAGTCCCTTTTTTCACCCCCTCCCTCAATTCTCTCCATTACAACAGTTTTCCTATCCTCGAAATACCATTCCTATTACATGCCCCAGATTTAGCTCCTTTTTGCTTTTTTCCAAATGTTCGTAATTCTTGCCTCCTCTATCTTTCGGTGATCTGATGTATATACCAAGGAAAAATAAGTGCACCATTACCTGCTCGCATTCCATTAGTTTCGAATCTTTCGTTTATGTAGCGCTAGCGTACTTCACCGTTCGTTCCCCCATCGTGAAGAAACCCAGCTATTGTTTCCATCCTTCTTCTTCAGGCATATCTGATCGAGCTTTCCCCTAATGCTCATCCGTTTGCTATGATAAAGTTTCGTTCGTGCGCCTCCTCCTCCTGCAGACGGGCGTTTCCCAACGGCTTTCGCTCTCCCCCTCATTTCCCACCATCGCTCGAAACTGAAGGGAAAGATTCCCATTTTACGCATTTCCGTTGCTGTTCTATCTTCCTTAGCAGAGACTACGTGGACTTTCTCCTGTCTGACCGGCGCATTCGAAACCCCCTCTGTTCCCTCCTTCCCAAGGCGGTCCGGGGACCGAGATGTCCATTGCGCCTCCTGCCCTTCGTTCGTTTTTCTCCTTTCGAGCGCTCCAATTGGAAGAGGCTTCCCTGTATATTTTAGACCTATCCTCCTTACGTCTCCATTAAATTGCCTCTCTTTTTACCCAAGAAAGAGAGCTCCTCCGGACCTTATTCTCTGGAAGTTCCTCTCTATCCCGAGGAAATACTCTTCTATCCCCAGTTCATCCCTCTGCTTGACCTGCCCGTGTTGCGGAATGAGGTTCTACTGAGCTCGCGGTAGCAGACATTCTCACTTGCTATTTG
>Ga0179593_1739382_pt1 | contig 12589 bp, 8 predicted proteins | sample CZODoug2_1_08_16_FD_185931 | JGI IMG/M metagenome (GOLD analysis project Ga0179593, IMG submission 185931) | Vadose zone soil fungal communities from Angelo Coast Range Reserve, California, USA - CZODoug2_1_08_16fungal (PacBio error correction) | ecosystem: Environmental > Terrestrial > Soil >... | reverse complement strand
GCTCTTCCCAAGAACAAGAGGGAGCCAACCCTTTTAGTTGAAGGAACCAGTCTTTTGACTCAAGGCACCAGTCGTCCCTTTGGTTTCTCCGCATTCCCCACTCCGGGCACTGCCTTTTCGGGTTCGCAAGTGCCCGTGTTTTGATCAGTTTGTATCTTCTATTGCGCTCTTAGATGAAGCCAACCCGGCGGAGTGCTTTTCCATCGCCGGTCCACGTTCCGCGATCTCGAAAGCTTTCCCAAACCTCTTCACTTTGACCCCTGAAGCGGAAACGTCCCCCCCCATGGATTTGCGAGCCGTGCCCCTGAAGGTGCTGAAGGCGGCTTGCCCCCCCTTTTTCTATTATCCTCTTGAGAGCGTGATCGAGTTCCCTGAGCTCGGCCCCAATTTTTCGTCCCCTAGATAGACTTTGGTTCGGTTTTCCCTTCCTCCTCTCCCCCAATTGGCTACGACGGAAGCTTCATCCCTGAAGACTGTCTTCCTATAAGAATGACCTTCCTTTTTATTTTTCCTTGTCCTTTCCGCGGAAGTGTTCACCCAGTCGTCTATGGTCTTCGTTCGTCGGGGCTTCTCTTTCACGAACTGGAAACCCGTGCTCTTACGTTCTTTTCTAGTGTAGAGCCTCGGACTCTTACCCCTTCAATGCTCGGAACCCCTTTTTACAATCTGTCTCCTGATTTTTCTCCGGAGTTTGGTACAAGGCCCCCCTTCCCCAAACTCCCCGCGACTGGTCGGACCCTCTTTGATTGTTTCTCCCACGAGTTTTTTTCTCTGCGACGTGCGAACTTTCACGTCGTTTCCTGAAGGGCCCTTCCCCCTCCGGCCTCAGCGATAGGACTGATACGAGATAACACCGATCTCCTGTAGCCCGACCCATCTGTTCCTCCATTCTTCCTTGACTTTTTTTCGTTCTAGGCACGATGTTCCTGTGAAGGACCGCTCCCGGTTTATGGTTTTCCCCCCCCTACACGATATTGTTCCCCCCCCTTCGGCGCCCCCAGTCCCTTTAAACTTCATCCTTGCCCCCAAAGCGACGAGTTATACCTTGGACCTTGTCCCCTCCCTTGATTCTTAATTGGCTTAAGAGGACTCTTCTTCTTCGTTGTTACCCAACCCACGATTTTTCCTCCCGGAATTCTTTTTTCTTCTAGAGGTTTGAGAAATTTTTTTCCCGTTTTTTTTTTTTCCCGAAAAGATCATGTCCGGCAGGATAGATCGATGATGCCGTCAAAGTCATCATTCCTAGTCACGGCATTTTTCCCTTTTTAATGAGACCGGTCTCAATCCCCCTTCTCTTTCTCTTTTCTCGCAACTTAGACTCTCTGATCTGCCTTTCTCCAGAAAGGAGCTCTTTCAGGAGCGGCTCCCTTTTCCCAACAAGGCGCGGGCTTTCCGCCTTCTTGCGCTCTCCAGAAGTACTTTCCCCCATCTTCCCCCCCCTCCCCCACCGATGTTAGTTCTTTATTAAGTGTCCCCTTGATTTTTAGTCTATTAGGCAGATTTCCCTTTTCAATTTTTTTTTAGGGCTCTATTTTTTAATCCTTCTCTTTACGTTTTTTCCACCGTTTTGCTATGGAAGATTGGCTCCATAGGAAAACTTTTTTCCAACCTAATGCTTACACCAGCCTCCTTTGCGAGACCTCAGGCATTCGCCTTTAATCCTTCATGCTTTGCTCCGGAAGCTTTTTTTTTCACGTTGCTTCTTCTTTTCCAAAGCGACTTGTCCTAGTAGCTCATAGTTCCTACCTTTTCCTCCTTTTCCATTTCTCCTGGTAATGCTTCTTCTGGAGAGAGCTATTCGACGGACGCACCTCTCCAGTCCCCTTGTTTGCGTGTGACCCTCTTTGGAGCTAACTTCCGTACTCCGCGTAATCGTCCTCGTCGCCCCTTGGAGCACTCGCCCACTGCCCCAACGATCTGCTCAGTCTACGATATCTCCCATCCGGGCTGTTCCGGAATTTTTTGCCCCTAAAAAAACGCGGACCCCCCTCTTTTAGCATGGCACCGGTCTTCCATGAGTTGAGAGGTTCCTCCTTTAACTCTTCTCGCTCTTCCTTGTTACTTCTCAATTCCATGACCCCGTTCCAATGAAGCCGAAGGTTTGGAGGTTTCCACACGTGCGGGCTCCCTTCTTCACCCAAGCAGACAGTATCCCCCCCATTTCCTTAAGGGAAGGCGCAGAGAACGTCCTCCCCTTCCGAATGCCTGAGCGTCGAACTATTTTTTTCTCATCTTGTTTTATGCTGGTTGACTGCAAGCCCAGCCGAAGTCAGGCCTGCCGGCCCCTCCAGCTGTCGAGCTCTCCCCCTTTTCATTTCCCTCTTTTCCCCTGTTCGACTTTTCACTCACGTGTGTTTTGGCGGTGTACAATTCCTAGCTCGCGTTGCTTCTTTTCCCGCTCTTTGTCTACTGTGCTCGATGTCCTTCCGCGGGAGCCGGCTGACAAATGCCCGACTTTCTACTGAGACCGTTTACAAATTTCTTTTCCCCAACCCCAAACCTTATTTTAATCAGTCCCCCCATGGTATACTATCTCCCCCCTTCCAATCAGAGGGGGTTGGCCATCCAACGAGGGGAGGGTTTGACTCCTTGGTGATAATTCGACTTTTGATGTCAGCGTACTCCCCGCTCGTTTTTTTTCTGAAGCAGACTTTATTTCTTCCATTCGGTCATTTTTCCTGGAGTTTACAGAGGCCTTTCCAGGGCGAGAGAGTTTTCTCTTTTTCTTACTCCCCGTGTGTCCTGAGCTCCTCGCCCCCCCCCCCCAGTTCGAACGGCTCTTTTCTTAGAAGAGGGACTTACCCTGATTTGAACGCCCATCCCCGGCTCCTCCAACGACTTCTCAGCTTCCCTTCGCTATCCCATACTCGTTCCCTGCAACACAGCACATAGTTTTGGATGGCCAACCGAAACCTTGCTTTCGGATGGCGGATTCTTGATCCCCTGAATTCTTCCCCCCAAAGCGAAATCTTCTTTTTGCTCCTATTTCGTCAATCAGAATTGATTTTCCCGGTTCAAGTTTTAGCCCCCTCCTTCTTAAACGAGTAACCTTCTAAACTGAGAACCTCTCTAAACGAGCTTGACTACGCCCCCCCACAAACTCCTAGATGAGGAATTGTTTTCCCACACACCCCTTTTTCACTCAAACCTGTCCCAGCGAACGGTTCATCGTGACAACTGGATTCTCTGACAATCTTCTTGCGTCCATCCTCCCCTATTTGATGAGAGTCCACCTAGAAAAATCTGGCGCATCTCCGCGTCTGTCCGGCTCCGGTTATCGGCGTCTTTCTCTTCCTTTTTTTCCTTCTCAGAGTATACTTCTGCGGTCTGTTTCTCTGGAAGAAAGCCTTTGGGGAACCCGCCAAACCCCTTAGTGGTTTCTTTTGTGTAATGGCCCGTGTCAGTCGCCATGACCTTTCTCTTCTACAATCCGATCGCGCCGACTCCCGTAATATTCACCTTTCCCCCTCACCCCTCCATTCCGGGCTGCGAAATCGATTTTAATCGGTTCGGTCTTTTCCCAAAACTTCCAAACCGCCATGTGGAGAAATGCTTAACTGTCTTCTTCCATCTTTTCTTAAGAAGATCAGATTCCCCGCAGATGACCCCCTGGGGATCTTTAGAACTTACGTTCCCCATAAAATCGATTCTTCAACGTTCCAGAGCAGGGTAGACTTCTAAACATAAGCTTCCACCGAACGGCCTCCCCTTTCTGACTTCTCCCGTTTAGCTACGGCGGACCTTTTTGCTATGAGCTACGGCGTCGCTTGTCCCCCCCCCCCCTTCCCCCCTTGTCCACCCCTCTTTCACAGATTCAGGTTAAGAGAACGATTCCGAAGTCTGGGGATCGTCCCCTCTTCGATGTAATTCGTTCGTTTCCCGGTTGAGGCGACCTCTCGTTAAAAATTTCGGCTTTTGGAAAATTCCCCCCCTAATTTTCCTCCCCCCATCGCCCTTGAACACCCCCTGAACCTTCTTTTCCCCCTCGCCCACCTGGTGACATCATTCTACAAGAACTCCCCTCAGATGCATCGCTCTATGGGCAGACTATTTTTCTCTTCTTTCAGTATCCGAGAGGGGTCTGCCTTGCTCTCCGTCCTTAGTCCCAGATACTGATACATGAGGAGTCTTCTCCCCCTTTCGTTCCCAGACTTCAACTCCCTGATTGTCCGACCGAATCTCCGTGGATTGTTGCCCCAGGGTCTCTAAATCGTGAGGAATTCGCTCGTATGAACTTTTAATTCTCTCCTAATAGCGATCTATTTTTGGTCTTTGGCATATCAGTTTCCCGTTCCCCCTTCAAAACTTTTCCGTTTCGCCCTCTTCCTAATGAACGGTTGTCGAATGCCCAGACTCTCCTGAGTAGAAAGATTCCTCATTTTCGCTTTTCTGCCGTGAAGGTAAAGGGATCTTGCCCTCGTTTTTTGGCGCATGCTGGAGTTTCCTCTCTGTGTTATTCACCTATTCTTCGAGCTTTGCCTCAAATAAAACATTCGCGCTGTCCTTCACCTTCCGACATCTTGACCTTAACGCACACACAGTCGTTACGTGGCCGGTCGATGTTGCTGAGGGACGACTCGGTTTGAGGAGAGGTGATCTTGCCCTCGAACGAATGACCGTCGCCCAAAACCCGTCTCCCCATTAACTTTTCCAGTCCTCCCAGAGTTCCTTTGTAGTCAGCGAAACCTCACCCCCCCCCTTATGTCGAACTCCTCAACAGTCGCGTCCCCCCCCGCAGGCGAGGTCTTTTTTTCCTGGGGAGCCCAAGCAAACGCCTTCGACCATCGCAGTAGCGCAGATTCCCCTTTGCATCGCTCGCCTTCTTAGCCTATCTCGCCCCGAGTTTTCATTCATCTTCCGGGATTGTTCCAGTTTTCGGATGAGTCCTAGTAATCCCCCGAACTAACAATCGTCGGCGCCTTTTTGAACACCCCCTCGTCAGGTCATTCCCTTCCCCCCGATGGAGAAGGCATTCTAGATATGAACTGCTTTCCTCCTTCCCCGCTTCTCGAGCCATTTTTTTCCCTTGAGTTTCGAAGACTCCTGACAGACCGCCCGTTTCTATTAGGCGGACCGACTGGTTTTTACTAATCTCCAGATAATAGATACCCTCCCTCATCTCCGCAAATTCCCCGCCCCGCAGAATTTCAAGCCCTACTCTTTTGCCAATCATCAGGGTTTTGACGTTTTCCTTCACGTTTTCTTTTTTTCTGAGCTCAATCTCGAGCTTCTCCTGATCTCATTCGATTCCCGCAAAGACTCGCAGGGTTGAGCCGCCCCACCCCGGTACGACCGGACATCAAAGACGCTCTAACCGCGCCACTGTGCCTTCCTCCATGACACGCACACACCCAGCGTTTGCTGGTTCCTTCGTCTTGAAGGATCCTTCCTTCATCTTAATGGTTTTCTCCCTTCCCAGCGGAATCACTCTCTCTCTTTTTCCTACTTTTTTTTTGTCTTTTTTCTTTTTTGTCTTTCCCCGACCCCAGAGGCTCAAAAAATGATTTCGCTGTCAAAGGATGGACTGTCCGGCCTTTGGCACCAGCTGCACTTGGGTCTGGTATTCCTCTGGGACGGCCGTTCTTCGCGTGAAGTTTGATGTTCATCGCTTACATAGCGCAGATATGGATGAAGCCCCAAGGAGGATGTCTTTAGGAATAGCCGGTGACCTTCCTGAGATCTCCTAACTTGATTGTCGCACCCCCCCACGACCGCCGCGACACTTCCAACCATGGGATGAGCAGTATTACCCTTCCCCATTGAAGATCTCTATCTGAGCTAGTGATCCGAGGGCGAGTTTCCTCATTCTTCTCCGATTTTCCTCTCCTTCGTGGTGAGGCGTAGGCTCTCTCTTTCTTACAAATCCTCAAGGCTCGCGAATCGAAGGCTGAAGCCGTCCTCTCTTTCGACTTCCCTTTTTATCTCCATTGTGCATGAGGAACTGCGCCGTGTTCAAAAAGGCCTCACGATGGTATTCTTCACTGGAGTAGAATACGGCTGCACTTCCGCTAGACACTGGTACGGAAGCTTCTTCCTTTCAGGGAGACCTTAGAAATTTCTCCTGCAACGATGCACTTCTGCGAATTCGTATTTTCTCCCGTTGCTGTTATCGGCAAGGACCCCTCTCTCGGTCGGCCCGTTTTTTGCGTCCCCCCCAGAGTGTCCTCGCCGACTTTTAGGAGTCGGGTTTCTGAAGGTCAGGACTTTTCCGCGAATTCTTCGTCTTAGGAAGGATCAGGCCCCCAGTATAGTAGAAAAGACAAGGTTCACAGTATCAATGCCTTCGCGTTTTTTCTCTCAGATGTAGCGCAGGTCCTTTTTTCCCGCGATTGGATTTGAGGGCTTCCCACTCTGAATCACCAACTACGGGCGCCCCCGCTCCCAATAGTCAACCAGGCGACCAGACGCTTGCTCTCCCCCTTGACTTCTTCTTGCGCGCTGATGGCTTTTTTTCGAAGAGGAAGATTCTTCTTGCTTCGCCCACCCTTTATCTTTCGCCCATTAATCTGGCTTCTCGTCTGATCCGGAAACTTTAAGGTTTCCGAAACCTTCCCCCTCAGGACAAGGCGAAAATTTACGATTCACTACCCCAACTTCCTCCCTCATATTTTAGTAACGATCCAGTGTAATGTATACCGTCGTCCCCCTCCCTGTCCTCGATGCCGTAGCGCGCCATCGACTCTTATCTTCTCCCCCTAGTGCCTAAGACTAATTATGTCTCGGCTAAATTGACCCACAGGAGCACGAAGACGATGTCGCGCGCGTGAAAGAAAACCACCCACGGATCCCGCGATGCATATTTTTTTTTCGCATTCAGTTGTCGCTTGCGTTTCCTCACGGGCGCCGCTTGCATCATCTTGGTTTTCGTGCGCGGTGGAAGCTATATTCGCGGGCGTCAAACTATCCAGTTGGAACGCTGCGCTGTTCTGGCGCTTCAAATCTGCCCGCCTTTTCACTTTCTTGTCTCCCTGGCCTTAGGAATCGTTTCTCTTTCATCCGGGTCTGGCGATCTCTTTTGTAATCTTCGTAGTTCCAACCTTTTTCCACGTAGATAATAGAGCGGAGTACGCAGTATCTTCCCGCAGAGAGGGGGGTTTTCACTCTGCCTTTCTTTTGAGCGCTTTTTTTCGACGTTCTGACCCCCTCTCCAGGTCCACGTTTTTTCTGCTCTGATTTGATTAGTCCTTGAGATTTTTCCGCGTCTGCTGGCGTTTTCCGCTTTTGAGGCCCCTTACTCTCTGGCGACCTCCGATATGACATTCTCCACTTCGGCGGTTTGATCGTGTTTTTTTTGAAACTCCAAACCCTCTCCCCCGACTCATGTAGCATGCCTCTTTAAGATATGCGTTTTTTATTTTTCTGGCCTGAACCTCCGGTTCGAGAGCTGCATTTCTCTATGACTGTGAACGACTCCCGTTGGCTGCCATTACCCCGCAGGGTGTTTTTTTTTACCCACCCTGCGGGGGCCTTTCCCCATACCCCCTCCTTTTTTTGAAGGTGAAGATTTTCGTGAAAGCCGACGATTTCCCCGAATTCAAGACGCTCGATGGCGCCGACCTGATGGTTGCCTAGCCCATGCCGAATACTCCGCCGTGAAACGTATACCTTCAGTCCGCTTATCAAGTTCAGACTTTGTCATACCCCGTGTGTGTTGCGTTCTGAAAATTCCTCAGCCCTCCGCGTTTGGGCGTAGTCAATCTAGGCGACTGTGCTCGTGGTCACGTCGGGATAATTTCTCTACAACTTGACCGAAGGGCACAATTATGATGTACCGTCCATAGTGCACAGCACCTCACAACAATATTTCGTGTAGAAGTAATTTTTTTATATCTATCCTGCCATCCTCAGTTTTGCCATCGTCAACAGAGGGGAGGGTTTTTTTGACGAGGAGGGCCGATCCCCCAGGTGGGCTTTTCTTGTACGGGGTAGTTTCGTCCCTCGGTGATGGCGTAATCGGAGGGTCATCGAGGGAGACCTTTTTGCAAAGAGAAGCATTCTTTAGGAAGGGATCTATATCTTAAGAATAATAAGTTGGTGTTTCCTTGAGACAAAGAGATATCCCACCCCCCCCCCCTGTTCTTTTTCCTACGGATTTCCTGCCCCTCAGGTTGAGAGGAAGGAAGCCCCTCCTTGACGCCTCAACGAGCTTTTTTCATTCCCCCCCCCAACGCCGCACGGGTTTTCCAAGCACCGTTCGCCTTGGCACATCGCGTCCCGAAAACCGCCCTTGACGCTTGCCCCCTCCCCCTGAGTGGACGGTCTTTAGATATATGAATTTTACTTCTATTCTCTTTTTTCTTGCTTGACACGACCGTAAATCAGAATTGAGCCAGTAGGGTTTTGTCGTCCTGCTTCACTCTCCTAAGTGAATCGAGCCCTGCCTGACCGAGTGACACCAGAGCGAGCTGAGGATTCCATAACCTCAACCACACAACGGCGGACCCCCTTGACCAATCGAACGGTTCCTCATCGTGAAAACATTGGATCTTGACTGGCTGCGGAAGAAGTTTCTTCGGTGGGCTGCTCTTAAACAGCAGAACAAATTCCAGCCCATCGTCGGCCTTTCTGGAGTTCCCCTTGTTATCTGCGTTCTTTTTTCCCTTTCACCTTATCGGACAGTGAATGCGGCGGTTCAGATGGCATACCCGCCTTTGGGGAAACCCCCCCACACTGCTTTGCTGGCGGGTCATCTTCCGGCGGAGTATGCGAATGCATTCGCAGCCTTGCACCGTCATATTCACCCTTTTACCGCATATCCCCCAATCCTTCATGCATCCGTCCGCGGTTGTGAGTGGCCAAACAGTATCACCGCCCTGTTTAGAAACTGGTACGCGGTTTTTCCATCGGTTGTTTTTTCCCCGGTCTCTACCAAGACGATTTGCGGAGCTGATCGCCCTGAAGTGCGCCCCTCGCGCGGTCTTGCAAAAAGGTTTTGGAGGTCTCAGTCGGAAACCCCCCAGAGCTCTCGCCCTCCCACTTCCGCCTACGCCTAGCTAGTTTCGCTACGGCGGACTTCTGCTCTAGGAGCCACCTCAACTAGACCAAACGTTAACAATATTACGCTTCTTTTCTTCCGAGGAAGGCTCGGATTGTACGGTCAAGGGTGAACTGTCTGCCTTTTTTTGAATGAGGTTTACCATCTTCCGAGTGAGGCGTCAGCGGCCCTCGTTTCCCCTTTCGGAAGTTTGCCCCCACGTCCGCGTCTCCAGATTCATTCGTGAAGACAAGAAAACCCCAAATTGAAAATGCCGCTGCGTCCCTTTACGCACCCTTCAGGGGCAATGCAGAACCGAAAATCGATTTCTTAGAGGCTGCCCGATTTTGTCCCCCCACTTTCTTCTTTCAGACTCCCGCGACGTTTCCCAGGAGAGCCTGTTTTGGTAGCAGCCGGATCCCTTACGGACGTTAGGCCTAATCCGGGAGCAATGGCCTAATCGAGTCGAGGCTGCGAAGGCTCGGCCTTTCGTGGTATAAATTACACTTTTCGTGAGGTTTTTTTCTCCGGGAGATAGAATCGGGTCTTCGTCGAATCGTCATCTCGATCCTCTTGTTTTAGAGATATTTCGGAAAAACCGGTACCACTTTTCGTCTCATGCTCTAGACCCGATCCGGGCCTAAGACAGACGCTGGCGATCAACGCAATCCCTCGCGCTTCCGCATCAGTCTTTTTTAGATGCCGAAGGTCCAGGGCTCGCATTTTGATGGGTGCTCTCGATTTAACGAGCTTTATCTTTTTTTTCATGCGGCTTGGGGTAAAGCCCTCCCTCGCATAGCAGGTCCTCGGGGCCCTCGTGCAGAGGAACAGAAAAACCGTTCTTTGCGGAACGACTATGGGAGAAGATGATCTTTCGGGATCTTGCGTCGAGAATTTTCATTAGAGGACAACAAACCTCCTTCTTCACGGTAACCCTTTCCATATTGCGAACCGTCCAGCGAAAATCGAAAAAGCACGCAACCCCGCGCAAGTCTTCGGCGTTGTTGTTGGCCTTGGATAACCTCCCACGCGAGCGCCCCCCGAAGTCCCCGTGCAGAATTGACCTCTGCCGAGCACGCGATTTCGCCGCGGCTCCTCCACGACAAGCGACTTCCGGTCCTTTCCCAGGTCGATTTCGTCCTTACAGGCCGGCGCCGTGCTTTTTACGAACCGTCGGAGCCTTGGTTTTTTCCCCACTTACGCGTTTGTCGATGCCAACTTCCTCCTGGCTCCATTTTCTGATCGATCAGGACCTGCTTCTTCATCGCTTCTGGCCTCCGGGCTTGAGTTTCGATTCCGACCCACGCACCACTTCGGAATCGCTTCGGGAAGACGGATTGCAGCTTCCGATTCCTACGATCTTATCCTTTTCCCCTGAGACTTCTGTCGATACCCACCTGCAGATCGAGCGGGCCGCCTTCCAGCCAGGGTTACGTTCGGTAGGAGGGTTCACAACAATGACTTTCTTCCTCGATACGTTTACGTTCTCCCGCCTGTCTCCGCCGGGTATGGCTTCCTTCACCACGGTCTGGATACCAGCGCCTCAAGACGCCTGCGAAACGCGGCCCGAGGCCCGCCTGTCAGTCATCCCGTCCCCCACCCGTGTTGTTTCGCTGCCCCAGAGGACATCCTTTGTGCCTTCGAAATCATGGTTTCTCCCTTCTTGTTCCGGGATCAATTCTCTCTTTCACACAATCAGTTGTTGTTTTTGATCTCCCGGACAAGAACAATCGTTTCCAAAACATGATTTTTCTTTCTGGTTTTGGATGACCAGCGGCACGCTGGGGGTTTTTTCTGGATGCCTGACATCTCAGGCCGTTTCGCAGTGACGGCGTCCCTTTCAGCGCTGGTATTCACGTGATTCTCCGGAAGCAACCCGGGTGCGTTTTTTGCGGTTGAACGACGGCGATCTCGAACGCATTTTGCCATACGCTCCACGCGGACACGTCACCCCCCTGGCGCTTGCGTTTCGATCTGCAGGTTCTCGGCGGCGGGCGATTGCTATCTTTCTTTCTGCTCTCGGATGTAGGAGGGGCGTCTTCGCCAATTCCGTCCGGCCCTCGCGATCCGCAATTTTGAAGTGGTGCGGTCGGCGGACTATTTTAACGCCCGGATAGACCCCCCCCCCCCCCCCCCCCCCCCACCCTGCCCCCCCCCCCCCCCCCCCCCCCCCCCTCACACCCCCCCCCCCCCCCCCCCCCCTGAATTTTTTATGAAGCAGGTCCTTCTTCGAATGCCTGGATCAGTATCTGGAAGTTGGCAGGCTACGCGGAAGTGTCACAAAGGGCTCCCCCCCCTTTTATGTCTTCGTTGGGATTTTCTCCTTTGAAATCGACCTGGAACAATCCGGAGCTCAGTCGTGCTTGTCGGTCGCGGGCGAAATCGTCGCCATGCTGCGGCCTGTCAAATCTGCGCGTTTGGGCGCTCGGTTTTCTCCAGCATTGACAACAACGCCTCCGCGGTCGGCCGCTGTTGCGGCTTTTCGAAAGAGTTTCTCCGACGACTGCGCAGCTTCAGCGGGTTGTAAGTGTTCGGACGTTTGTCTCGAAGGTCATCGTCAAGATCAGCCCGCTCCCCGATACTCGTTTCCAGACCAATCTGGCCCCTGTGTGACACACTGTGTTTTGCGTGTTCTCTTCCGATGTTCGCGCGTGAAACCGCGATTTCCTAGGTTTCTTTACCCCCAGCTGCCGCGAAGATTTCTTTCTCCCCCAGTCGGAACCCTCGTCACCGCTCGCACCAGCGCTCGTGCGCGTCCCCCCTGACCTTCGGCTAGGCGCAGCTGATTTCTTCAGGCGGCATATTTTTAGAGTTGCCACCTCTATATGTCGTATTCCTCCCTATCTGGGCTTCTCGTGATCCATACTTGTTTTTTCACAAGATCATGCTCCGCCCCCAGAGGATAGATCGAGTGACGATTCAATAGTCATCCCGATGGTAACGGCTCAAGATTTGAGACAGTTTCCCCGACTCGATGTCGTCGCGAGCCACCTCGATGAGAGGCCATTCGAAAGAGATCCATGTATGTCAGGAGCGGCTACCTTTCCCAGGAGCGCCGCGACCCCCTTCGAATCTGACAGAACAGTGTACACAATCTGTTTAGGCCTTCGTCGTTTTTTCGTTCAGTTGTCCCCTTCTTGCTCGAACGGCGCAGTTGCATTTTCCCCCCGGGTTTTCGTGCGTTTTCAAGCTGGAATATTCTCGGTTCTGCAAAATTAGACCTTTTTAGAGGGCGCTTTTCGCCTCAATTCGTCCGGTCAACGCATGCGCCCGCGACGATTGCGCCCTGGACCTTCGGGTTCCGGCGCCTTCATACCGGAATTGCGAGCCGATTTTGTCTTTCCAAAGCGACTGTCCGCCGTATTAGAGCGACCGCGCCGTAGCTTCAGCGAAGGAGGACTTGTGTAGTGCGGTGTCCTCTTTTCTTATGTTTCGAAGTTCCCCCCCGCCAGGTAACCATTGTTTGCGACCTTTTTCCCGGATTGCGCGATTCCTTGCGATCAGCCCGTAATCGTTGAGACGATTTTCGCCAATGAGCCCCCACGATCTGGCCTCGCCTCCCCTTCCAACGCAGGCTTTATCGGCATTTGGGAAAAAGAAACACAACCCCCCACT
>Ga0179593_1531557_pt1 | contig 12589 bp, 16 predicted proteins | sample CZODoug2_1_08_16_FD_185931 | JGI IMG/M metagenome (GOLD analysis project Ga0179593, IMG submission 185931) | Vadose zone soil fungal communities from Angelo Coast Range Reserve, California, USA - CZODoug2_1_08_16fungal (PacBio error correction) | ecosystem: Environmental > Terrestrial > Soil >... | reverse complement strand
CGCGGTTCCGTTGCCGGCAATCCGCGCCTTTGTGATGTGGTCCCAAATCCCGCGGTCCCGGAAGAAGAATTTGTGACCCACTTCCGATTGAAAGGATCTTGTTTTAGGGTATGCTTCTTCATTTGGTCGCATTCTTGTCACTTTTTTCCTATTTTCAATGATTAGGATTCCCCTCCCCTTCATTTCCTTCTTATGCCAGCCCCCGAATCTCCCTCCTCTTTGTTGTTTAGATTTTTTTTTTGCTTTTCATCAGACTGTCCTGGGTATCTTGGAGTTTTTCCCTTGAAATAGCCTCCCCCTCCTTTAACCCCCTGAGAGACTTTGCGCCCCTGATCCCCCTTCTTTCTACGGAAGCTTTTTCAGCCTTTGCTAGGACTTTAACCCCATTTTGGTTTTTACTCAACCCCTGCTTTTCACGGGCATGCGAAATGCGCCCTCCGTGTTACGGGTCACGCGCGACATCTGCAAATATTGTCACTCGCCTTCCCCCGTTTTGTTGCCTCCCTTCTATTTTTTTGTCCATGCCTTTTGTGGACTGCCCTATGCGACTAATCCATAGCAGATTATTGGCTGGCTTCTTTCGTTAAATTTCCGCTCTCCTACGCCGCACGCTGGCGGCCGGCCTTCCGAGGTCTGTTGTGGCCCCCCCCCCCACTCTATTCCCGGAATTTTTCGTCTCTCTTCCATGCTCTGAGCCAACCTTTCCCCAAGTCGTGCAACCTTTTCCGGTCCGTGGTGGATCTGTAGGGCTTTTCCGTCTATCTGGTCGCCCCCTATGGGTTGTTGTTCCAGGGCGAGGCGGAGATTCTGTGGCTAGTTCGAACCAAGCCGCTATTGCTTTTTCTTTTCTGCACTTTCTTAATGGAACCCTTTCCCCGACGCTTTTGCAAATAGGCTCCGGTTTTCCTGCAATGTAGTGCTGGGAACTAAGTATTTTTTCCTTCTCGACCCGACTGCTTTCCCGGCAAATACCTGCCCTTTTTGTCGTGGAAGTTCTTTTCTAGAAGCGCATCCCACTGGACGGTCTACGTTCTTCCTCCTAGACACTGTCGAGGCTAGAATCTTCCTTTTTTTTTTTTTTCGTCTCTCCGAGGTCCACATTGCCTTCGAGGCCGGCGTTTCTCTCAATACTGACTTTCCTCCCTTCCTTCTCTCCCGTCCCTACCAAAAGAGATTCCCTCGACGCGTGCGTCCTCCTAAGATCTCCCCTTTTGCAAAATGCCTACATACACCCCAATCTTGCTAAGGGCGATTTGGGTTGAAGATGTTCCAAGATTTGGAGCTCCTTATGCACTTCCTTCACATTATCTTGTTCTGAGGACGGAAATATGCGGCTAGATTTCTCTTCTTAGGGAGTTCATGCTCCCCCCTTCCCGCCCCCACCCCATGTAGACCCCCTTCTTTTCGACCGGTTCTCTCCCAGAGTTTTTCTTTTCTCCTACACCTTTTGCCTCCCGTGCGAGGCCTTCCCTCCGCTTCGGGTCACTTTCTTCCTGCATACTATGCCCCCCGATCCGGCGAGATGCTCAAATTACCCTCCTTTGAGGGATCTTTTGCCTCCCGTACCGATTTCCAACCCCATGCTTGAGTTCCCAAGGATGCCAAGGTCCCAGGCATCTCCAGGGTTTTTCGCGGTCCCTGGACCAGAACCTGGTGCATCAATGCTCCGGCCCTTTCCTAGTCGTTTGGCCCCCGCTTTACGAGGCCAATTACTCCCCCTGAGATTTTCCCAACTTCCTCCTTTCTCTCTTGCAGTTGGTCCTTTGTTTTGCTTTGCCTGTAGAACTACCTTCCCCCCCCCTCAAAGGATTTTCCATAAGCCGCCGAATTTTTTCCCTTTGATGTCATTGTCGAGAAAGTTGCTTGTTTCCCTGTTATGGGCACTTGCAGCTGCTGAACGCGTCCGGCTGCTGGAGCGAAAGAGATACGTTTTTTTTCTTCTTTTCTGAAGTTGCGAAGTTCTTCAGGTCGCGGATCCTGCGGTTATCCTGTCCCTCTTCCCTTCCTTTCGCCTTCGACACGACGAGCTTCGCCAGCGACCTTTGTAGGCGAATCTCCCTCTCCTTTGTGTGTTGAGAGAGATTCGACGAACGAGGCGGCCGTTTTTTTTTCCCCTTCTCGCGGCCCCGGTTTCCTGTCTCAAACGAGGATCCCTTTGCAGTCCCTTCGGGCTATTGTCGAGGAATCCCTGAAGGCGCTCCTTTCCCCCCTACGTCCTCCCCTTCTGGCTCAGTGAAGCACCTTTTTCAATCACAATTTTGCTTTCCCTTTGCTGACAATTGATTCTGTTCCTCCTCTTTGGAGCACTCCGTCATTCTTTTTTTCCCACAGTCGCTTGCCTCAAGGCGGGTCTGGTCACCCTGCCACGATTTCCCTTCGGTGACTAAAGGCTATGCTTCCATTGGGACGCTATCACGCCTCTTGCGTGCACCGAGGATAGAGTTTTTTTTTTTTGAGCCTTAATACAGCCCTCACCCAGTTCTTTTCCCCAAACCGCGCCCCCGTTGATCACAATCCTATTGAGTTCGTTTCGCCTTAGCCGTCATGGCTTTTTTTATCTTTTCTTCTGCCGGACCATCCGGAAAGCCTCTCCTCTCGCCTTTGATACCTTCCGATTACGATGCTCTGCGTCTTTTCCTTTCCCCGTCATGAGATTACCACGGCCGTCCGGTCTTCCCTCCACGGGCATTGAGGTAATCCTCTTTTTTTTGCCAGTTTTACGCGGTCAGCGGTTTCGAACAGGGTGACGTGTTTTCCCTCCATCCGGTAGCAGGAACCTCCCACGCCCGTCTCACCAACAACGGCATATTCCCCCCGGACAATTCTTTCCTTCAGCATTTTCTTTTTTCCTAGGTCTGGTCCCTCCCCCCCCACCTCGACCTCACCTCTGCCAACTTTTGAGTCCTTTTTGGGATTTCTTGCAGTTTTTTAACCTTTTGCGTCTTCGGGAACGGCTTATTTTTTGTCCCAGGTAATCCGCTGTTATCTTTCTCCTGACGCATAGTTCCCCTCCTTGAGGCGACGATGGTCCTCTCCGTTCAGAAGGACAGCTTGTGGTGGAGACGTGGAAGCCGGTGAGACGGAACGCTTATACGAGCCAGGATTTGCTGTAGCATGGCATAGCTTAATCCCTGTCGTTACAGACTTTCTCGACGGTCCGTTCAACCACGAATCCGTCCCTCGTCGAGCTTAGAAGGTTTTCGACGTAGAACAAGTCATGGTTCCTTACGTTTCTTTCCTTTTTCACGCCGATACCTGGGAAAGACTGGGATTGCTAACGCCTTTTCTTCGGCTTTTTCCCCTTCCCCCCAGCTTTCCGCACTAGCGGCTTGCGTCTCCCCCCCGAGGGTTTTTCGCAAGCCTGTCTGCCTATTTTGCCCCCCTTTCGGTTTGCCTTCGCCTTCCAATCTTCTGCTGCCGATTTTCAAGACTGGATCTCCATCGCGAATGGCCGAAGTCTTCCCCCATTCAGTGGATAGACCTTCCTCATCTCGCGTTCCGAGCCGCCTTTTTTGCTCGTCTTCTTTCTTCGGCGTTTTGATTCAGATACCCCGCCCCTCCTCCCGCTGCGGTTTTGCCTTTGCCCTCTTCCTTCTTGGTTGCCCGGCCTGTTCCCTTGCTCAAGGGCGAGATCACTCCCTTCCAGTCCACTGAAGAACGTTCTCTTTTCGGCTGGGAAGGCCAATGGTACCTTGCGCATTTTCCTTACATTTGGCAAAGCCCCGGGATGCTTTTTTGCACTGGTCGTGAAGACTGTCTTCGCTTTGCCTTGAGATCGATTTCTTTGCACATTCGCTCGGGACCCGGCGATATTTCACCCCCCCCCCCCCCCCCCCCCCCCCCCCCCCCCCCCTGCCCCGTAAGCTTGCACTAAACATTATACGAAGTCCATATCCCTTTTTTTTTTTCCTTCCTACTTTTTTTGAGGCTATTCAGTGCTTCTCTACATAAGGTAGGCACGCGTCCCTTCAACCGAGAATATCCCATTGGCGTCCAAAGGATCTCCATCTTTTCAGCAGCGATCTTTTTCCATCCCTTTCTCTTTCTTCAACATTGGCCGGGAATTCCGAGGACTTTGTCCCTCGTTACATGCGTAAATGTTCCGTTTTCCCCCGTACCGCGCGAAAAGCGGATTTACCCTTTTCCTATTCGAGTGCCTTTTCCCTCTCTTTTCTTCTTTTTTTACTGGTACCCCCCTTCCGATTGACCGATCATATTCCTGAAATTCCCCCCGCGCTCGACTGTCTTTCCATCGCCACGCGATCTTCTCCCCCCCTTTCCCCTTTCCCGGCTGGCGCGTTAAAGCAGAGTATTTAGTTTCTCACCTTCTATTTTTCTTTAGGACTGTCGGACCATTCGCGCTCCACGTAAAATAGTTTAAGCGGCCGTTCGCAGAGATCTTTATGTTTTATTTGGAGGCGCAGTAGGCAGGCAGGACTGCTGCGTTGCTGGCTTTTATCCCCTGCCAAGCACGCTATTGCTCTCTGTTTTCGTGGCCCAGCAAGAGCATCCCTAATCCCTTTCTTCGGCCCCTTTAAAAGACCCGAGGCGTTACCCTTGATGTCACAGGACGTGGTCTACGTCTTGCCCCCTTTCTCCCCGTCGATCCCCCCTATACGGCCGTCGTGTTGCTACTGTCTTCGTTCTCGCGTAGAGCCTTTTCTCGACTGGGATTTTCCTATTTTAATGCTTCGTGAAAATCTCTGCTCGTCCCCTTTGTTCCGCTTTTTTCAGACGAGGTTCCCCCCCCCCCCTTGCCTTAGATACCTGCTTGCTCGAGATGTCCCTTGCCGTTTTTTTTTTCCGTCTCTTTTTTTTTTTTCTGGGGTCTTAGATCATACCATCGGATTACGCTGGAAGCCCCAGTTGACCGCCCTCTAATATAATGTGTCCCCTGACGATCAATGAACACATTTACCTCCCCTGAATAGTTTTCTTCCCCTTGTCCGGATGGTGTTGTTTTCTCTTTCCCATCCCGCTGCGGCTTAGCAAGGCCTTCAATTCGCACGGATACTTTTTCCTCTTTTTCAATATGAGGCCTTTCTGCTTTTTGGTCCTCTTGATCAGACCCCATTGTCGCTTGCCGATCGTTGGCTGGCCTTATGGATGACTCAAAGGCCTCTTTTGTTCTCGATCCTTTACTTTTGTATCGCCAGGCCGCACCCCTCACCATGTCTCAGCGATTTTACATCGATTTTTTTTTCCCAAATGATTGAAGATTTTTCGGTTTGTCGTTTTTTCCTATTTCCCCCCCCATGCAGGGAAGGATCCCCCTGTGCTGCCCAAGGAGACCTCATGCCGCTTTTCTCTGTCACCGGGGGCGCGGTAATTTTCCTTTTCCCTTTCATCCTGATCCCCTGCTTGCAAGGCTTTTCTCTCGGTCTTCGCCTCGATTGTCCCCCCTTTGACATGTCATGCATCTCGGTTTTGATCACCGTCCCGCCCGCCTTTTTCTAAGTTTGTGCGGTCAGGAAGCATTTTGTCTTTTCTGGATTTAGACTCCATCATCGCGTCATCTCGCCGAGGTTAACCTGTTTTCCTTTTACCGTGTAGATTGTTTCCACCAAATGGGCCTCTTTTTCTAGAACATCGAAGATAGGCCTGCTTTCGCGAAACTGAAGGAGCTCTTCAGGTTCCGGCTCCGAAGGCCTGCGATTCCTTATTCCCCCTTTGCCCTAAGGCCCAATCGCCTCAGCGAGCAAAGGCGCCTTCTATTTTGATTGAGACATCCCTCACTATTTTTTCCTCTTTTTGAGCCCATCGGAACCTTTTTTCGTGGCGACTTCTCATAAGTCTTTTTGAATTGGGACGGTAGGGCTGATTTTTTTCCCTTTAGCCAGGCGTCGAGCCCTTCCCGGAGGGCATGCAGGAGCGCGTTGCCCCCCAGTACGTAGATCCCCCCCTCGTTTAGCTTTCGCTCAAAGGTTCCCCCTGTTGAACTTTGAAGGCTCGGCTTTCACCTCCTTTCAAAAATGGGTTTTTCCTCCCGTTTTTTGGACGCGCGTGTGACTTTTTTTTGTCGCGGATGCCCCCCTCCCCTCTCCCCTGGCGTCACATGTGACTTAGGGCGCGTTCCTCAAAAGGTCGTTTTTTGTGACCTTTTTCCGCGTAGGTAGCTTTTCTGACCTTCCCCCCCCGATCCAGGGGGCTCTCCTCCCTCATTCCGGTTATGTTCCACCACCGGGTGATTAGAACGCTATGCCAGGAGGTTCTTCCTTGGTCGCCGTGGCTGTTTTTTCCATCGGTCGGGCTGCGACACCTTCCAATTCAGGAGTCTTCGTCTCCTATAGCTTCGCCTTTTGTCCTCTGAGGAAATGGTTCGTGGAAGTTTATTCTCGACCCTTTGTCGATCGGCAGAACTCCGTTTCTGATGACGCTCGGTCCCCTCTCTCCCGCTCTTCTAGATGGGCTCGAAAAGAGTGCTGAGGTTTTCCTTGAAATCGTTTCTTTTACGTTTAGTTTCGCCTCGAAAGTTTTTACTTTTTGCGCGTCCAATAGCGATGTGCGTACTTTGCGCGTATCTCCCCTCAGGGGGCCCTCTTGCACCCCACACCTCCTCCCCCTTTCCCACGCTCACGGTGAGGAATGGAATGTTTGTGATTGGCCTGCCAGTTTGTCGATCTTTTTTCCTCTCTTTGCACTTCTTTTATCAGATACGTGTTTTTTTTCGATCTGCGATGCCCGACCTGAGACGTCGACCGCTTCTCTTCCTATGGAGTTCGTCTCTTCCAAAGCCCTTCTCGAAGGCAAGATGTTTTGTGCTGCGCGGAGACGGCCTTCTCGGAATAGCCCTCCCCGAAGTCTCGTCTGGCCATCGTAGAAAAGTTTCTCGCGCGACGTTTTTTTAATGAACTGTCCAAACATCTTTCCCTTTTACGGATTTCCCGTCCTTTCTATCTCGTCTCTAAACAACGTGGCTTCTTTTCCTTACGGGCTGAAACCTCTTCTGTGGACAGAGGGCCCTCCCGCGTCGAGGCGTCCGTTTTACCTGTCCACCTGCCATAGGGCTTGAGGCCTTTTTCGCCCCCCAGCAGGCCGCCTGTCCTGCCTGCTGTCTTTTCCCCCCAGGTCCTCTCTCCGGTGTCTCCTAATGCCGGATGCAGAGTTCTTTCTCCATCGCGGGCTCCTGTCAAAATGCCTTTCCTCTCATTCCGTCCGTTTCCGAGCCGACCGTTTTTAGGGTCTTTTTTTCGAGTGTTCTTGCTGATTAGATAACGCTTCCCTGAGCGCGTGGGCTAAGTTCACTTTTGTGCGACTTTGTTTCCGAAGTCAATGAAAGAGATAGTGTTTCAGCAACGGCCCGAGTGCCTCTCGTGCCTCCCGTTAAAGGTGGAAGGGCCCTTTTTTCTCGAGCATTTCACGATGTCCCGGTTTTCCAGCCCCCGCGGTGAGGACAGGCTGGTCTGGGCACCGTGCGAGAAGTTTTCCTTGCGCTTTTTGTCTCGTGATCATTTGTTTTTTTTTAACCTTATCCGGGTTAACATTTTCGACCCTTCCCTTACGTACAGCGCTTGCTACTTCCGGGTAACTTCTGATGCCAGCGACCATCTCTCAATCCCTTTGTTGTTTCTTGATTTTCGGGATGTAATCCTTTACCAACTTTCCTCTCCGTTCAGTAATATACATTCTCGCCAAACCCTCGCGACCTTCCGCCCCCATTCCCCAAGATCTCATCCCATCCAATAACTTTAGCCATCCCAATGCGGCGAGGTCCTCAACCGCTTTTGGTTTTACTGTTCCACATTCGTCGGTTGCCCTTCCGCTCTGGCCAATGCTTTTTTTTAATTACGCTAGTCATTGTTTATCTCCTTTATCTGATTGTCCATGTTCGTCAAAGACTCTTAATCCTGAACGCGTAATTCCGCGACCCTGTTTCCGGTTAGCGTCACAGCTTATTTCAGCACTCCTCCTCCCACCTCTGATTGATTCTGTAGGCCATTATCCCGGATTTTTCCGGCAACGCTCTTCCCACGCCCCCAGTTGCCACTCTGTCCTGGTCACATGTTCCGTCTGATGGCGAATAGGGGTTAGGCTTTTTGGACTTTTTTAGTCTTTTTCTCAAGGCTTGATCCTCTATGGCGGCCGCTGTCGTTTTTGAATCTTCCCTTCAGGGCTTCTTATTTTCTTTTCTGTCAAGATCCTCTTCTTTTTTGACCCATAGTTTCTCCCGGACGTGGCTTGCCGCGCGTATCCGTAGAATCCCAGACGGAATGTTTTTTCGGTCGTCGCGCCGTCGCGCGGCTCTTTCGGCTACATGCTGTCTCTCTGCACCAATTTCTCCCCGCTTTTTCCAGAGAAATCTCACTCTCCGAGGCTACTTGCCGTCGATAGGCTTGATCTTTTCGCCCTGCCGCAGGATTCCTTCCTGTCGGCTCGTCTATCATCAACAAGTCCTGAATTGCGCTTTTCTGCCAGGCGGCCTCCTTTTTTCCCCCTGTGGAACTGGACATCCAGGCCCCCTTCCCCCCTTTCCCGTTTTGTTCCACGGGCTCTTTTGTGGCGTGATCCCGACGTGCGGCGTTTTTTCATCGCAACTTATTGCATAAGCGTCGTTGTGTTAGGCTTTCTGAGCTTCCCCTGCTGTTTCCCTATCAAAAAAACCTTCACACCTTTTTTGAGCCCGGATTCGCGGTCTGGCGCTCTCTTCGGATTGCAACCCGATCCCTTCGGCCGATACGGGTCGCGCTAAAGAATCAGGTTTCCACAATGTCTTCCCAGTACCTCCTCGCCCGGCTCGATTCTCCCCCCTTGTCTTTTGGTTGGACTTTCTTTAGGGACCTCTTACCACCAAGAAGAACTTCTGCCCGAGCCTCAAGGAATAGGTTATGTGGGGTTATGGTTCTTTTCCCCCCCCTCCTTTTTTCATCAATGGAGTTCGTTCTCCTTTTTAGTGCTCTGACGCGCTGAATCTAATTCATCCCTCGAGAATTTGATCCCAGCCTCTCCCTTTCATATTCTTTTCGCAAGGGAACGTTTAGTTTTGATGCGAATGTTCGACGAAACATCCCCCTTTCTGCCCCCCCAAATATGATCTCTCCTTGATCGCTGTCGAGCGACCCTGCCTTCATGTCCCCCATTCTTTTTCCTTCTATGCTGACGCCCTCTTTAGGATCCTCATAAGTTTTCCGGTTTTTCCTGACTCGAGGTGCTTAGCTATGAGTTAAGAACTCTTAACGGTAACAATCGCATTATCCGCGCTGTCTTTGGGTCCCGTAGCACATATCTCTCTTTTCCTCCCCCCCCCCCCTTTTTGGTGTTTCTCGAACCGCCGGTCAGAGGTAGCTGCGGCCTGATAGGCATACCTAGGGCTCTTTCTTATCCAGCCCCTTATAGGCCTGCAGCGCTCCGTACACCCTCTTTTTCTGCAGGTCAGCTCCGCCTAGCCCCTCCGTACTCTCTCTCCCTTCCAGCGTCAACTGTAATGTTTGCCCCGTTGGGGGGGGACCACTTGAGCGCTACCCTGGGACGGCGGCGAGCTTTGAGCCCCTCCTTTTTTTCGTTTTCGCCAGGCGTCCGATAGTTTCCCCTTGAAGCAGACTCCCTTTTTCGTTTTCACGATCGAGGTTTTGAGCGCTTAGGTCCTCCGCCCCTCTCTCGCGGGTTGAGAGAACTTCCCCACTTTTTTTGGCCAATGAACACGCGCCCCCAACGATAGAAGAGTTCTCCTTGCCTTTTTGGCAGCTGCTGTGGTTGATTATATTTCCTGCCTCCACCGGCCACTCAGAGCTCTTTCCCCTTGAGACATAGAGCGCCCCCGATGCCGTTAACTTTTCGTGCATGGCAGGCCTGCTATTTAGGATCCGGCTCCCCCTCCCCCCCCCCTTTTGGAGTCCATCCTCGTTGATTTACCCTTTTGTCGAGAGTGCTCTCAAGAGTGTGGACCTTTTTTTTCTTTCAGCTTTAAGATGAACCTAAGCCGACCCTTTCACCAGACTCGGCCTTCCCCCCCTTAGCTGGCAAATATCGTGTTTCCTTCTCTCCGCTCCCCAGCGGTCTGTCCTTGGCCCTCGCCTGGCAAAACCTTCCCCGGTGAGGATTGGTCCCTTTTTCGAGTCTTCCCACCTGCTTCGAGCCTTTCGGAGGACCTCTGTTGTGATCTTAGATTTTTTTTCTGCCCCAAAGGCCGTCCATCATGCGGAGGCGCCGAGTCCGTCCTCACTTTCCTTGAATCTTGTGACCTAGGCCGTACTCCCTTGAGGCCCTTGTCCTACATTGTCGGAGCATGGCATCGTAGATGTCCACAGCCGGTCTAGACCTCTTCCCCCCACTCGACTTACGTTCGTCGTGCGAGCCCCCGCGGACGATTATATTAGGAGGGTTCCCCTCCCTTTCCTCTTTTCAGGATCTCCCGCAGCCGCGTCGTCTTGGGTTGGAGTAAAAGCGGCCGCCCCCTCCTTTCTTTCTCGCCTTTGCGCTGCAGCCAGCCCGCCTGTCCTTCCTCGCCTGGGCCCCCTAGACGGACCTTTTCTGCCCATTCTTTGATTGCATACGACTTTGATCCCTCGCGGCCGTCAGCGCGCCAAAATCCGGTCCCCCGACTTCCCCGATTGTTTCCTCCTGCCCAGCAATCTTTTAGGCTGAGAGGTTCATAAGCCCTTCCAAGTTCCAGCGAGGACTCCCTGAAATGGCGCCTCGTCCTTTTTTCCGCACACGCATGATACCCAGTTGAGCCGTCCCATACGGCAGTGAGAGTTGGCATTGAAGCTTGGCGCGATGGAAGTTCCCCCTGAAGTTAAGCATTTTCCATTAGGCCCCCCATTGTTTCGGCCGCATGGATTACATTTCTCAAAGGCTTCTATGCGCTATTGCCCCTGCTGATAATTGTTTTCTCCACCTCGCAATTTGGCGATATTTATTCCTTTTCCTTGACCGCCCTTCAGTGCCTATGCAAGGTTCCTTCTCTCTTTCTTTGTTTGTTTGAGAAGATTTTACGGGTTGCCTGAGGCAAGAGGTCCCATTGAAAATGATTCAACCTTTAGCCCCCTGCGGAAACCCGATTGCATCCCCGGCGCCCGCCTATAGACAGTAAAAAATGATTTTGACGTAGAGGGATTTGCCTCTTTCCCTTTCAATGCGAGCGTTTCGGTTGGGTCCCTTCCGCTCCTGGCATTTCTGCTTCGCTAAATGCCGTATGGTTATCTGCGTTAATGACTCGTTCCCCTTCCGAGAAATTCTCCTGATCTTCCTCTCCTTGCCATGTTTTATCGATCAGCCTCCTTCTTCCTCGACCGCACAGCTGGCGGCGCGCATAGGTGTTCGAGCCAAATTTCATTCTATTTTCGGGCTAGGACCGAGAGATTACCCTTCTTGATGCTCGGCCTGGGTCCGCGCTTCCTCCTTCGATATGGCGCCGCAGGTGGCGGATCTGGTTTGACCTTCGCCGGGTTTCTCGCGCCCCGCGGCGCCGTTAAGCAAGATATTGGGCTTTTTTGATTAAGGTCCTCGACTCGGCTTCTGCTAAATTAAGCTCTAGGGCCGTTCAGCCCGACTTTTCCTTTTGCTTTGTCTTCCGCGCTAAAGTTCTGAGGAATCGTTTTTTTTCCTGCGTCTAGCCGTCGCGATTCCTCCCGAGGACCGGTCTACTTCATGATCTCGAACGGTTTAGGTCAGGAGCCCTTGTTACGCGCCTGCCGTTATCTCCTATTTCCCCATCTTTGCCTTCCTCCGTTAGAGAACTGCCTTTGCGCCTCCCTTATCGTAGTTCCCTTTGGTTCGGCTCGTTGTCCTCCCCCGACCTGCCCTCTTTCTCTCCTCTTCTCCATCTCCCCCGCTACCAAATCCCTGCCTAATTGATTCGTTGATTCCAGGGACGGCGATGGGTTTGTGCCGCGATTTAAGAGATGCTCACCCAGTCCATGCAGACATCCTATCTTTGTGACCGGCATATGCGGCTGTTCGATTCTAGTTTCGGTCCTGATGCCCCCCGATTTAGGAAACTTCATCTGTTCGAGCACTCCATCTTCTCCCGTTTATGAGCTTCGCCGGAGCATCAAGGTCCCCCTATCTTTTTGAAAGTTGTGCGAGAATCGCGCCCGGTCGGCACTCCAAAAGGTATCAGTCACGTACGGAATCTCGCTTTCTGCTCCGAAGCCCTGAGTTGTCTTTTTTCCCTTCCTGCCCATAACCCGTTATACACACGCCGCGGACGCGACCCGTCTTTCGAGGACCTCCAATGTTCATGTGTTCTATTGCGCTTGGCGTCAGATGGCGTCAACCTGGAGTTCTTCCCCTGCCGGATCGTCGTTTTGTTCGCTTGCCTAGCGGCCACGTCATCCTGACCCTTGATCACCACTCCTTCACTTTCTTCGTCTGTGTTCCCCCAAGAATTTTTTATTTCTTCTCCTGCCGAACATCCACTTTCACTCGTTCTACCTCTTAGCCGAGTCCCCTTTTTATCGACTCGATGAGATTCCTTCCTGCAAACCAATGTGATGTGCCCTTTTTTGAAAGAATCTCTAGGTTTTAATCTCTTTTCGCCTTCTCGCTTCCTGGCACCGTACCTTTCGCTGCAGGCCTGTCTTAGTCTCCCAAAACCACCCCCCATTCCATTCGCCTTCTGCGAGAGAACTTCCGCCCCGTTAGTACGTTG
>Ga0179593_1522370_pt1 | contig 12589 bp, 17 predicted proteins | sample CZODoug2_1_08_16_FD_185931 | JGI IMG/M metagenome (GOLD analysis project Ga0179593, IMG submission 185931) | Vadose zone soil fungal communities from Angelo Coast Range Reserve, California, USA - CZODoug2_1_08_16fungal (PacBio error correction) | ecosystem: Environmental > Terrestrial > Soil >... | reverse complement strand
CCTGCAGCCTTTCTTTTCAAGCCATCTTGGAACTCTGTAGGCCCCGCTCCGGTTGAGTCTTTTACGGGTTCGGTTACTCGACCCTCAACAGCCCACATCCCAGCCCCCCGGACTTCTTTTCGGGGCACGCCGAAGCATTTACCTTCGACTTGCTCTCCTTTGCTGTGACCTCGTCCAAAAAGTTTGTGGAACCCCACTAAAAGGACTCTGCATCCCCCCTCACACTTGGGAAGCCCAGTTTGATACCTTTTTCGCCTTGTCCTTTGAACTAATTCCCCCCCACCCATAGCCCGAACCCCTTCCCTTGTCTCGTTCTCAGTCTATTTTTTTTTATTTTTCCCGCAGATGCGTCAACCTTATTTTGGCTTTTTTGGACTCTCCGCCCCTGTCCCCACGGACTCTTAATTAGCCTACTTAAGCGCCGCTCAATCCGGTCTTCGGCGTTCTTTTTTTTTTTCTCTCACGCCCACTAACTTTGAAGCAGTTCTTCTCTTTGTTTCTTCTCGGACATAGATTCCCGGCGCTTTTTTCTTCCTTTTGTAACCCAATCCAGTGGGACTGTTTTTTACAGGTCAACCTCTCACTTCTCAGGTCTCGTTGTATTCTCAGTTACAGCGGGTATTTTGGTTCTCCTCCCTTTTCGCAATCTTCTTTTGTGTTCCCAGCCTGAGAGACCGTTTCCCTTACCTATCGGAAGGCCCTCACTTTCTCCCCCCGGCCCGTTTTCCCCCCCTTTTCCGGGTTAAGATAAATGTCATCTCATTCTGTAAAGTCAGGCCTCCTACCGTCAGGAGAGAATTTGGAAAGACGTTTTTTTCTTCATGCCCCGTTTTCCTACAATGAGTAATTCCTCCTTCTGCGAATCATTCGGCATGACGTTTCTTTTCTGGCCACTTATCTATGATGGTATTTCTTGCTTGTCCGGTTTCCGGGTCCTTGCGGTGGGCTCATTTTTTCCGGCTATGGTCGTTTTCCCTTGAATCTCCCCCCCCCCCCAATTACTTTTCCCAAAGCACGTCAAGCTTTTTGTTGGTGCATTCTCGGTTTTTGTTCCCTACGTTTTGGTTTTCCCCTTTGTCGGGGGGTAGCATGATTCAAGTGGCCTCGGCGCACATTTTTTTGAGTTTGCGGTGCCTTCTCTATCCCCGACTTGGTTCCTCCCCAATTAGCTATATGTTGCTCAATTTACGTGTATACATCGGTTCTTTCTTCTATTTTCTCAGAGCTCTTTCTATCTCTCACCGGTCATTCACTTGGTTGCGCTTGCTAAGCTTCCTATGCGTCTCTTAACGGAATTGTATATCCTGAACTCGCTTTACCGCGCCCCCCTTCCTTTGCTACAAGCATCGTTCTTCGGCTCTTTCTCGGATTGCCCTCCCCTCTTTCGTCCCGACCGAGCGAGATGCTCCCCGATCTTTACTTTTGCAGGGCTCACTCGCTTCATCGTTTCTTTTTTAGTTTTCTCCGTTCATGGCCTCCCAGGACCCCCCCTCTTCCCATCCAGTTAGTCCTTTTCACAATCTCACCTCGACTTTCCTCTTCCCCACCACCCATTGTCACTTTTTTTAGTAGCGGGAGCTCCGCCCCCACGACTAGGTTGGGGGGTTTTTGGGGGGGGGGGGGTTTTTTGACCCCCCTTTCCTCCAGCCCTCTCCACCACTTCAAACGCTTTCCTCCTCCTCCCCGTAAGTCCAGTAATAACAGGTTCCGATTTTCCGACCACTCCTCCCTTGTACTGAGTTGCGGATGCCCCTTACCCCCCTTTCTCCTCTTGCAGATTGTGGAGCTATGCTTTCCGAAGTGTCGTCCACTCGTGTTCCCTTTTTTCTGCCTTTTGCGCTCATTCCTTCCCCGAGTGCTCCCATTTTTGACCGGACAACACCCCACCCTCGCTGCTTTCCCTTTTCCTTTATAACGATCCCTCCCTGTGACATCCTTTGCAACCTTTCGGAGGATAGTCTTTCCCCCCTAAAGTTACGAACTTTCTAATGGATTTTCCCTTCTCGTTCTCGCAGCGATCGTTCCCTTGTTTTTTCCAAGTATAGTTGGACCTTGTACGAGGGGAACCTCCTGGCGTTTTCCTGACATATTCCTTGTTTCCCTTTCCCCAGGCCTGGTGGTTCGATTGGCGGCCCTTTCCCCTTTTTTTTCCCCATGAAAGGTTCTCGACTCCACGAGCAGACTTATCCCCCCTGAGTCTGGCGGGCTGTCCTCCCTCCCCTCCCGAGACCCTTCCTCTCGGGAGACCCTCTTCCCCTAGACTTGGAGGATTTTTTAGCAGACCCCCCTTGGACTTGTGACGAGTTGCTGGAACTTGTACTTGAGCTTTCCCTTTCGGAGTTTGTCCTTTCGGACCCCTACTTCCTCTCCGGTGCACGAATTCCGTCTGATTTTTTCCTTTGTTTGCAGGACGCATCTTTCCTTTCCTTCTGCACACCCGGGACTTTTTACCCAATGTCAGAGAATAAGGACTACTGCTACCCGGGTGAAGTTTCTTGTTTAACTTCACCAAGCTTTTATTTCCGGACTGGTAGAAGGATCTAGGATTTGATTTTTGCCATTCCCTGCAGACCCAACTCTCCAGTTTTTTTTGGCTGCCACCCTGATTTCTCTTTTTTGTTGTTTCGAGTCCAAACATGGTGGAGTTTGATTTCCAGCCCCGACAAGGAGATTGAGTTTGTTGTCTCGAGAACACTTTGCATCTTCTTTTCCCCAGATGCTCACCTCCACGTGACGTCCGACACCTTGTCGCTTTTTTCCGCGTCCCCGAGTCCCTGCCTGTCATGGGCCTCCTCCTTCTCTACCTGGATCTTGGGTCGAACTCTCTGTATTTCTCCCCTTCTCCATCCTCTCTTCCACTCTTCCTTTTTCTGAGAGCATGCTTTTCTGTCCATCGTCCTCTACCCTATCCATTCTGCCTCGACGAAGGCACGTAGAGCTGGATCGCTTTTTCCCTCTCGTTCCTGGTGTCTGAAGTAGTTCGTTCTCCGCGCGCCACACCTCTTTCCAGACCGCGTTGGTAATCTTCATTCCGTCCCGCATCCCACCTTCTTCCTTTTCTCAAGTTAAACTAAACCTTTGTTCGTAGGAAGAAGAAGCCCCACACCCCTCGCCATCGTCGCTTGTGTTGTCTGAGAGGTACCACTAGCGGCACAGATCCTCTCTCCTTCTCCATCGTTTTTTTTTTTCAGTTCCACTTCCTGCTGTCTTATCGGAAGTATGCTTTGCAAATTTCTATTTTTTTCATGCGGTGTGAGAAACTTATGTGTACCCTCCTGAGTTTCTAAAAGGAAATATCTTCCTTCTCTGATAAGTAGAATAGGTATTATGCGACCATCCCTCCTGACAAAGACAGCGATGTTATTACAAGCCCCGCTTTTATTCATCTGATCCTCGGACAGACCAAGACCCCATTTTCTCTGTCTATTTTTAGAAGCTCGAGTTCCTTATGCTCTGGGAACTAGATTCCGACATTGCTAAAAGGTACAGTATTTTACCGGTAAATCATCCGTCATGAGGTGGGGGTTTGGTTTTGGGGGGGGGGGGTACTGGGGCGTTGTGGGGGTTTTTTGATTTTTTTTGTTGGGTTTTTTCCTCTTTTTTTTTTTTTTTCTTTTTTTTGTGGGGGTGGGGTGTGTTGTAGTTTTTGTTGTGGGTTTGTTTGATGACGTGTTTTGTTTGTTGGGGGGGGTTTTTTGTTTTTTCAGTGGCTCCTCGCCATAGAAAACCCCCTCCTCACTATCCTCTTCGTTCCAAACCCTTCCAACCTTTTTTTACCTCCATTCCCAGGTTCCGTTTTCCATCTTTTACTAACTTTACCACCCTTCCCGGGCCATTCCCTTTTGATCGCTTTTGTCTTTCTACAATTAAATTCTGAGTTGGAAGATGGAAACACCTCTGAATCCGTCTGGCCAGGCTTGCGTAATTCTGTTCTTTTTGCGCGGTATTCTGTTCTGATTTACCCGCACGCGCTTTTTGTTTTCCGGTCCCCCCACTTTTCTTTGCAGCCACAGTTATAGTTTCGTTGCGTCTCCGGGCACCTATTTTCCATCCTCCGCCGAGTGCGACGCCCCCACACCTTTCTTCGTTTTTTCGATCTTTTCTTTCCAACGCGATTCGAGAGCGTGCCTCTCTATCTCCCGCCTGCAGGACTGAGGGGGCTCGCCCTGACGTTTCTGTCATAATAGGTACGCACCTCCCTTCTGCAAAGCTTTTTGAAGGTGGTTTTGATTGGAGGTGTTGCGATTGTCGCCGGTCAAGAGATGGCGTCATTCTCGACCGTATCCCCTTTCAACTGTTCGGGTCTCTGTACGGTGATCCGTTCCCTCCGATTTCTTTTTTAATATGTCCGTAAGGTTCTTCCCCCCTGGAGCTCCACTGAACCTGCTAAATCTCCCCCGTCACTAGGTCTGACCCCTTTCCGACCTGACTTCTAGCTCGACGGCGCAGGCTTCTTGTCCCGTGTCCCCTGGCCCGATCTTGCGCGTGCTTTCCGTAACAGCGAGGTCTCCTTTTTAATTATTCGGGCCTCCTGCGGGTCACTCCCCAGAGTCGAGTATCCCAGCGCCAGTGCGTAGCTTTTCCCTTTATCTCTAGGTTCCCCCCCTTTTTGGCGCTCCCAATCTGATCACTGCAACTTGCTCCCCCCAGACATTTGGGCCCCCCAGACTCTTGTTTCGGTGGGTCAATTTTTTTCTCCACTACTGGGCTAGACCATGCACCCGCCACTAGACACGATTTTTTTTATCCGTCTTACCCTTGTGCTCCCCTTTTCATCCCTACCAATTTTTCGCCCCAAAAATTTTTATACGGATCCGCTCCTCCTGAACAACCTACTCACGCTGCCCGTCTTTCCTTTGTTCTCCTTTCCCCGACCTACCCATTCTTTAGTCAGAGCCATAACTAGGGCTCTCCCCCCCATGCTCTCCCCTTCCTCTTAACCGTTTCCCGCCTTTAAGTGAGGAATCCGCTAGCTGAATGAGGATTTACCCCCCTCTCAGAGCCCCTTTTTACTTTGTTTTCTTTTTCTCCTCCTGCTGATCTCCCTTTTGTCTCCGCTTCATTTCATTGGTTCCCTTCTATAATGTTCCTTCCTGTTTCGGTAACGCAGTTCTAGTCATTATACATATCCCAAAAGTGTCTTATGACCAGTTCTCTTCCTCCATTCTTGCTATATGTAAGACTCTTTCGCGCTTTGTGGAATGCCAACACGTTCTATCTTCTTTAACCGAGATCTATACCATTCCCCATCTTTTTCCCGTCCCCCCCATTTAGAATTGGCAAGATTTTCCCAGCATGTGAGTTTGTTACCCTCCTTTTTTTTCCCACCCTTTTTTCTCTCCTTTTTTCGTGCACTTAAGAAACCTCCCTTTCAAGAAAGATTCCACTGGAAGTTGCGCATCAGACCCGCCTTCTGCGTCCGTAGTCTGGCGCTTCCATTCTTCTCAATTCCCCTTTTGGTATTCATTCCTGGCGCTTAAGTCCTGCCCTACTCCGGTTACAGTGTCCCCCCCTTCATCTCTCAACCTTGGTTGCGTTTCCTTTTTTTTTCCTTCCCCCTCTCTTTTTAACTTTCTATGGTTTTTTGAAGTGATTTCATTCAATGGATCTTATGTCCTATTGCTCCGCCTCAAGTAGGGTTTGTCCTTCTTCCGGGTTTTCCACAAGTTTTTTTTTTTTTTTTTTTTTTTTTTTTTTCTTTTTTTTTTTTTTTTATCAATAATCTCTAACGAGCCTATTCTTATTTCCCCTTAGGATAAGAGGGAGTGCCCCTGCCATTTTTTCATTTTTCCTTTCGTGTTTTAGCCTTTTGAATAGTTAGATCAAGAATTCTTTCTGGTCGGCCAAAGATGTCGTCTCAAAAAATCCAAGCCCATGTCATCTCCTCTCCCTCCTCTGTGGTGTGAGCTTTTCTGCCCCTTTTCTAGTCTTTGGTCCCTCCCCTCCCGGCCGAGAGCTACCCCGACCTGTTTCCACGCGGCCTAATAAACAACCTTTTCTCCTGAATGGTGCGGTCCACAATGATTCTGTTGACTTCCCCCCCCCCTTTCCCCCCTATTCTTTGAGTTACTTGGATCGATAATCGGACCAATCTTTTTCCCCCCCCCACGTACCTTTTTTCCTAGTCAAAAGATACATTGCTTCGCGCTCCCCCTACTTCCTCGTCTAAGGCCTTTTTTCCTCCAGACCCCCCCCCCCCCCCCGGAAACCACCGTTCCACCGTCCCTCCTTTTTACCGAAGTACCATCCCCTCTTCTTCCCGCGGTTCGTCACAACTGTAGTTCAGTTGGCCTTCCTTTTAGCACCCAATGGCTTCCAATTGGAGCGCCCCTCTTTCTCTTCACTGTCCGGCGACGGATTGGTATAGGCTCCTCCCAATTGGAAGCAGTGCTTTCCGCGGTGAGTTTATACGTGTCCCGGCGAAGAGGCTTCGGGCGGTCGGATGGGTAACAACACCCCCACCTTTCTCAACAGGGCGTCAAATTCTCCATTGCTTCGGTATGATTCCTGTCCTTTTTGTCATGGGTCTTTTCTAGTCTTCCGCAATAGTCCGTGTGGCCCTCAACCTCTCTGCCTCACAGGACATCCCGAAGCTGCAACATTTTTCCCTTCGAACGTTCTCCGCCCACAGACTCGTTGGCTTTTGAATCTCAGCCTTTTACTTTCCAACCTTCCGAAGCATCATGTTTTCACCTGGTTACCATATCCGTCCTCCGTCTACTACCCCATTTCTTCTAGCCTCTCTGCTAGCTACCCTTTTCAACTCCATTCCCCCATTTATCTGGAGTTTCGTCTCGTGTCCATCCCTCCTTCTCTTTTAGAGTCTGCCAGTCATTGTCTCACTTGGACGGTTTTTAATAGTTGGATCTCTTTGTTCAGACCTTCCGGATGGTCTGCGTTTGGGCCATAGTCTGAATCGAGACCCCTTAATGAAAAATCCATCTTCGTTTCTTCTTTTTTTCCGAGTTGGTGGAGGAATCTTTATTTTTTTGGTCCTTTCGTGTGGTAGCAGTGCCCTTCGGTCGCGTACACATCGGTATAGAGTGAGTTTATGTTTCCCCGGTGGATTTCCCTCCATATTCCTGTTCCATCGAGTGATTCCTCGCCTTTCTTCGATTTGTAGAGAGCGCCTTTTCTTTCCCTCGATTCCACAGTCCGGCGACGCATTGCGTGTGACGCTTCTCTATGCGTACAAGTTCTCCTCCTTTCTCAATGCACGCGTCGGACCGTTGGCACACACGCACGTGCAGTCTTACAGGGAGCAGGTAGTTCCTTTTTCAGATAGCCAAGCATTTCTAGATCCCTCCGATCTTTTACTTGCCTCATTGGCTTCTCGTATCGTTCATTCTTCTTCGATATCACAAGTGCCCTCCACAGTATTGTGCCCCAGTCCGGGCCCCAGTACCTCGACGATCCCCCCTCCTCCCCCCATGCAGGAACTTTTCTCGGCTTTTTTTGAATCCAAGCCGTAAAGAATTTCCCTATTCCCCCCCCCATCGCAACCGCCGCCATTTCTCCCACACATCCACCAACTTTTAGAGAAGAATTAGTAAAGCCAAAAGTAGAGTCCGTCCTGTCCCTTTCCAGTCGGTTGATGCTCTAGTCTTCTCGTCTTTTCAGTCTTTTTCTTACCGACGACGAAGAACGGTCGTTTTCCTTGTTACTCCAGTCTGTTCTTTTTCCCCTTCCCCGTAAGTAGGAAAGATTTTCTCAATTTTTGACCGTTGGAACACCCCCCTCGCGTTCGCCTGACAGCCCCAACAGGTATACCCTCATCCCCCTCTTTTCTTCCGAACGCTGCAATCCTGTCTGGCTTTTTTAGAGGTTTCATAGTCAAATCCATTTTTTTCATTGAGCGAGGATCGGCATCGCCTCTCTTGGAATGCGTTGCAATTTGTAACAGTTGAATCTCACTTTCCCTGGTTTTGGCGAAATCCCCGTTTTTACCCCTTTCTTCTTTTTTTCATTTACTGCAGGAAGGTGTGGTTTTCTTTATTCAATCCCCCCCCACGCCGCATCCTGTGTCCTACTGGTCACCGAAGCAGAGTTTTTCCGACTGGTATGGCGGGCATGACTCTTCCTCCCCATGAGAATAAAGCCCCGATCTTTATAGGCTCCCCCCCAAAGGCGACTTTTGGTCGGAGCCTGTCGCTGGGCGAAGTCTCCTCTGCATGTTTCTCGGGTAGGTCCTTTCCTCATGATGTGTTTGCGGTGGCGGGCGTGAAGCAGTCCGATTGCTCGTTGCTGCATTGCGGCGCTGTTTTTCATTTCTGAGATCCAAGATACACGAAGACGGTTACTCCTCTTTTCTTTATCTGAAAACTTGTTTTATGGCCCGCGAATCGCGCTTTTTTTCCTAGGGTACGGTTTTTTTCACTTCCCCCCCAAAGGCTGGGGCATTGGCCCCTTCTTACGAGAGAATCTGGCTCCCTATACCTTTTCAGACAACCGAAGATCCTTCGTGACGTATTGAACGATGTTATGTGTCTTCCGGACCGCTCTCAACTTTTCTGGTCCAATTTGTACAGTTCGCGGCCTTTGAGCTATTCCTTTGACCATGACGACAGGGTCCCCGCGTACTCATGGACTTTCTCGGCGGCTCAACCCTTCCCTCCCCCCAGGCCTCTGAGGGATCTTGAGAGGGTTTCTCTAGGTTTACCCCCCAATGGGCCGGAGTTTTTTCCTGCTTTGACTATTCTTCCTCTTGGGGTTAGGCCCACCCGCTGTAAATCGAGCCTTGTATCTCTCTCTCTTTTCCTCCTCCTCCCCTTTTGTTTTTTTCTTCTTTTCTCCTGGATCTTTTACAGAGGCATGGTTCCAATAGCTATGAGACGACGAATAAGGCCTTTGTCCTCTCTTATATGACCTGCCCCTCGCGCGAGCATCGACGCTTTCAGTCGTAGAGTTGATCCGCCTGGCCCCTTTCCAAGACTCTTTTTTTTTAATCAGTTTCAGCTTGTCATTCTTTCGTCCTTTAAGCTGACAAAGTAGTAAACTCCGGTTCTTTCTCCCCCCATCCGAACAAACGATCCCGTTTTTTCTTTTTAAACCTTTAGGTTGTCGCGCGTCTTCACTGGGAAGACATGACGCCTTTCTTGCCCTGCCCATGCCGCTTTTTCCCTTTTGTCTACAGTACACCGGACCTATTTTCTCGATGAAGCACTCATTCTGGATCTTTCGTCGGTGCTCCCTTGGGTTACACGCTGCCTTCCCCAGTCCCCCTGAAACTCAGACGACACCGACACAAAAACACCAACTCGAATACGCGGTTTGATGGAGAAACCGCACCCCCCCCCTCCTTGCAGAACTCAGGGCTTCAAGTCGCACCTGCAGGATTTCTCTTTTTTCCTCACTCCCCCCGTTCGGACTGCTTTTTGCCTTCCGAGTTAATTGAGTAGCTTGCTATCCCTTTCCTTTGAAAAAGTTACTTCCCCCCGGTATTCACTCCTCAGACGGCATGCTTTTTTTTCTCTCTCCCCCCCCTACCCTAATTTCTTTGTAAAGTACAGCTTCCTCCTTCCCTTGCCAGAGTTCCCAACTCTTCCAAATTTTCCCCCCCCGTCCTTTTAGATCTACTTGCGATGCGTCTTCCCTTTTCCTTTTTTCATTAGTGACCTTTCCCTGATAAGATCATTTCACCGGCTTCTGAAATGGATGCGCTTTTTATTTTGGTACGTGCCTCAGTCTCTCGTTTTTTTTTGCCGGTCACCATCGTTTCAGCAAACAGTCTAAGCCTTTCGCCGATGGACAGCCGTTTTAGCTCTTGGTCTTCCTCAGCGAAGTGTTCGACGACTGTTGTCTCCGAGATATCAATTACTCCCCCATATCGCTCTGGGACCCAGCATTCAATCCTTCGGTCCGTTAAACACCCCCCCCACCTCCCAAACAAACTTCCCCCTTCATTATATACATATGTCCGTTCTCTAGTTTTAAAGAGCTTTGGAGGTTTGGTCTGTTGAGATGTTTCGTTTCAGTTTGTATCCCCGATAATGATTCGTCGACCTTTTTCCCCCTTTTCTTCCATTTTGCTTAGAGGTGAGTCTTTGAACTCCTTCAACTGTCCGTAAGTGGGAGTCTTACTTCTTCTCCCCCACTCCCCCCCCTTTTTTTTCAGTTAATAACGTAGCTCCCCGCTAGCCTGTTCGGCGAGATTTCTTTTTCGATTTCCCCCCCAATTCTCCCCCCCCCTGCGCCGCTTCCTCGTTTTTAGTGTAGCGTAGACTCGTTTTTATGGCATTAGAACCATTTCCCTAAGCATTGTACGCTAGTCTTATTCTTAGACCGACGACATCGTTTTTTGGCCCCCTCTAGGTAACCCTCTTGCACTCTCCAAATCGAGTCAAATGCACTCGTTTCCGTCGGGCCCATATCAGTAGTGCCCGTTGACCTCACCTTCTTTTCTTAGAGGACCGCACCCTTGAGCCCCCTCTTTTCTCCGAGTCTGTCCAGCTACCATGTACCTACCCCACTGTCAAACACCTTATTCACTCAGAGCCCCCCTCGAATGACCCCCCCCTCCTACTTGAAGCCTGTCCATTTTATTAACAGTACACTTCCCCCATCCTACGGATCCCACCCTCAGTCTCTTCTTTCTAGGCCTCTATCTAAAAAACCGCCCCCCCTCCCCAAGCTGTTAATACAGCGTCATTACCTTCCCGAAGCAGACGCCACCCAAGGTCGTTGCTCTTTGGGTCGTTTCCCCCTCCATGAGCGAATTGGATCCTCTTCCTTGCCATCCTTCAACATCTCATGCTCCTTTTCTTTCTTTTCTTGGCAACGGTACAGGCAGTTTCTCTTTCACCTTTAGTCCCCCCTGTGCGGCCCCTGTCGATTCTTCCTTTCGCCGGCTACTTATGTATCTTTGCGCTGTAAGGCCCCCCCCCATTTACGTCCAGTTAAGTTAGAATACCCTCGATACTTTCAGCCACCACCCTAAGACCTATTCTCAATTGACTGTTCGACATCCCCTCTTTAATTTTTTTTTCCCATACCTTCCCGAACCCCTCTCTTTCCTTTTCTGACGTAGCTCTGATGCACTTACCCCCCTCACCGCGGTCTTAAGATACCCCTGCTTTGAGTGGTTCTTTGACCCCTGTACTCTTTAGCGTTGCTTTTTTCCCTAATTCGTTCCAGTGTTTCTCGTTTCGTCCACTGACATCCTCCGCCCTCTTACCTAGCGAGGATCTCTCCCATTTTTTTTCGTCTTTATTCCCACCGATTACGGTTTCTTGGAATGGCTTTTTTCATGACCCCACGTTGCGCTCATTTATGGCCTATTCTTTTCTTCTGCTACTGTTAAGGGTTCCCCCCCCCTTTTTGATGTTCAAATAAATCCCGAATGTCCCATTCTCGTGAATTTTTGGCGGACTGAACCTTTTCAAGCTCATTTTCCGTTAGTTCTTTCGTCGCGTGCTCTCCCAATCCCCTTCTCTACGCCCTTTTGCCTCATGTTCAAGATTTCTCTCCCCCCCTAAAGGCGCCTGTATCGCTGTTCCTCCCCCCTCCGGTTGTTGTTTCTACATGTGGCCGCGATTTCTTTCATAAGCCCTATTTTCCACTACCTCTCGAAGGAGGAGATAGTAACGGGGTTTAGGTCCCCCACTAATCACCACTAATGCCCCTAAGGCATCTTCACTTTTTACTGCCCGCAATGATTTCACTCAATTCATCCCTTCTCCGATTTAGATCTCCCTACTCCGGCAACAATTTTTTCCCCCCCGTACTGTCAAGCGACCAAACGCCAACTTTCCTCGGAACCCTATGACTTCCGCCTACTCCTAATCTTCCCACCATCTTCCTTTTAACCCTTACCTCTTTTCCCGAAGTCTAACGGGGTCTAGACTCGCGATACGATGTAAACGATTGCCCCGTCGCTCCCCTGTCTCCCGTACCCATTTTTTCCCAGAGGATTCGCTACTCCCGACGTTTCTTTCCTCGGGAGGCTGTGATGTTTCTTATGAGCTCCCTCCCCACTTTCCCATGGAAGCATTTCTATCCTGGGTTTTTCTTACGTGCGGAGAAGAGCACCCCCTTCCCCTTCTGCGCCCCCTTTGTTCGGCTGAGTGGTCACCAAACTCTCCCCTTGTCCCTGGGCGCCCCCCCTTCTTCCACCCCTTATCGTTCTCTTCCTTTGAAGTGACTGGGGGTATCTCAGTTACCGGTAATCTTTTTCCTCTTGGTCCCTAAAATTCTCTCAACAGCTTCTCCTATCGGACAGTCGCTTTTTTGCATATTTCGTTTCCCCCCTTCTCTCTTTTGGCAGATTCCACTTTCCGTACTGGCCAGGTAACTTTCCACGCGGAAGAAGAATCACATTCTCTTTGGCGACGAATCCTTATCTCGCGTCAAAGCGGCGAGTTGGACGTCCCTCAAGTAAGTCACTCAGCTCGGGTGGCGCTGCTGCTTCCGTCAGGTCGATGTGATGTTGATGTTCCTGCATTTTTTTTAAGTTCCCTTCGGTTTTGGAGAGCTGGTCCTGCCTATAGACTCTTCTTTGGGGACCCGTAGGAATCGAGGACACCACGAAAACCTAACTCGATTTGTATTCTAAGGCGGAAGTAGGCTATTTTTTTTCTTTTTTGGGCATAGG
>Ga0179593_1462904_pt1 | contig 12589 bp, 16 predicted proteins | sample CZODoug2_1_08_16_FD_185931 | JGI IMG/M metagenome (GOLD analysis project Ga0179593, IMG submission 185931) | Vadose zone soil fungal communities from Angelo Coast Range Reserve, California, USA - CZODoug2_1_08_16fungal (PacBio error correction) | ecosystem: Environmental > Terrestrial > Soil >... | reverse complement strand
CTCCCGGGTCCTTTCGTAGTTCTTGCTTTGTACTCAAGTATGGTTAGACCCCTGCATTCGTTGGACACAACCCTCCCCCTTAGACTTAGAGTGCTTTTCCGGGCTCTTTTGGATGCTTCGCCACCCGAGATGGTATACTGATCCGTTCGTTTCCCGTCTTCTTCCGCGTCTCTCCGTTCGTGATAAGCAAAGAGTCATGTCAACTTCTTACTCGTTACGCGATTTAATTCCCTTGACACGCGCAGAGTGACAAGCCTGCTCCAAGGTCTCCCGACGTACGTTGACCGTCAAAGAGCTCGAAACACCTAATGGCAAGTTGATTTCCCTCCTCAAAAGTCTGAAAAAACACAGACGTCCCTCATCTTTCGTTAGTCTTCTTTTCCTGCCCCCCAGTCCATAAGGCACTACCCCTTTCCCCCATCTCCATGTCGACCGAACCCCCGTCTCTCATCAACCCTTTTACAATTCCACCTTGTTGCGTGTGCCGGTGAAGATGGCCCCGAACGTGGCAGAAACCTTCCTTCCCGAGCCTCTCCCCGCCCTGACGGGCCATTGGTTGCCTTAGATCACGTACTTAACTCTGTGATCTTTGCTTTTTTTTCAGATTCTGCTCACTGCGCCACGTTGCCGCAGCTTTTGGCAGTCGACTCACTAGGACTATACCGCTGTCGATTTTGGCCCTTATTGTCAAACTTCTCCCAACCACTCTTTTTCTTGTCCCCTTTCCAGAGATCTGTGAAACTCTCTGCTCTCCCTTTCGACGGGCCTGATTTAGCATAATCTTGGACACATTTCATCCAACCCACTTTTCTTTTTTTCCCTACCTCAATTGTTTTAGCATACTACCTGTCTCCAGACAATAACCGCAGAAATCTCCGTCAGGGTTATTCAGATGCGTTGACTCTATCCTCTAACTTTTTGAGACTGTCATGATGTCATAGATTCTCTATTTTATAGGAACCTCCTTAAATTCAGTGAGCTACTCGGACCCAGTTCAAGAAGTATTTGGGAAACATTTTGTATAGCAAGCCTAGTTTGTTTTTCCGTTTCCCAGTTGAGTCTCCTGAAGTCTCTTTTGCATTCGTGCCCGGTGGCTGTATTTTCAAAGAGGTGCCGTCCACTTATAGCTAGCGGCGGGTGCGGCCTGTCGGGGATTCCTATTGCTACGTTCGCTGATCTCCGGCACCATAGGTCACAGATCGAAGAAATTCCCTAAGCACTGTACCCAAAGATCGGTATCCTAGAGCAAGAACACCCCCAACCACCCCATTTTTACACCTACCTACATGACATCCCGACTCCTTCGAAGTGCTTGTGACAGTATGTCGTGGATTTCATATGAACTGAGGGAGGATCGAAGCTGCTGGGGAATTTCACCATAAAGGAAGCAAAGTAGTGCAGCGGGACTTCGAACAGCATATGGGCGCGACGGGCCCATGTATTGCAAATAAGACTCTTCATTTTGTGTCCAAATAGGGCTTACAGAGGACGGGCGTGAACACAATCACAAGATGTACAAAGTAGGCCTTTGTGAAGCCGACCTGGTGTTATGCATCGGACAATCTGAAAGTGAACCACGATGTTCTTCTCCTCTAGTTTAGACCTGAACATTTTAAAGTCAGAGCTGAGTTTTTGAGTCTTTTTCATTGTTCCCCACCCCTCACTCACAGCTGGGTGATGAGGTCAAAAATTTCAACCCCGCAGGGCTCTCTCTTTGTTGTGCCAAGTAGCGATTCCACTCGAGACCTCGTTTTTTGACCGCACATTGGACTCTCGGTCTTTCCATGCCTAATCGTCACTTTTGCTTCCCGGACAAGAGACAAGATGCGTCCCTACTCGTTAAGGGATCTTACTTTGCCCCTCGATGCTACACCCCCTTTTTTTGACGGTTCGTACATTTACCGCATAAGAACCGGTAATGCAAAACCATGCTCATTAGAGGCCACGTTATGTGTTTTTCAGTGAAACCCTTGACGTTTCCGATTCAACTCGTCCCTCATCCGGCCTCGCGTGCTGGTGACGCGTTCCGGCAGTTCTTTGCACGGAGTCCAGTAGGTGCTCAGGATCACCCAACCAGTTCGTCAACTCCATTCTGGGTGAGAAGGCTCGCATTGTCCGTTATTTTCCCCGGTCTTGATCCCCATCCGTAAAATCACGCCCGAGGTTCGAGACACCTAGCTGTCTTTTCCTTTGCCTAAGTAGAAATGTAGTGGAGGCTGGCTCACCTTTTCGCTAGTGAGGGCTGTTGATAGTCTCTTTTTCTCCGTCTTGTAGCGGAGGAGAATCCTTCTGCTGGTAGGTGCTCATGCTCGAAATTCCCCCATCTTACCGCCTTCCTACGTACAAACTGGTTCTACATAGAGTAAGTATTTGACATCTTTCCTCCACCCCCTATCTCTAAAGACCCTTCCGTTTTGGTTTTGATTATGAGATGTTATAGGGAGTTTTTACCCCACTCCTCCCATATATCCTCCGGCACGTTCGTAAGGCGTTACTCAGCTGTTTATGGAGAGAGTCTACTTAATTTGGTCCAGTCTCGAGAACCTCGTTTCGACCTTATCGATCAACCCACTCACGCCCTCCCATTCCCAATTCGACAAGTTCCATACAGTTCTGTCCCCGTTCTGCCAGTGTTAGCCTTGCTTTTCCAACGTCGTCGTCTAGGGCGCCGGTCTTTTATCACCTGTGCCCGAACCTGCCACCGGTTTCTTCTTTCCCTCGGTTAGAGACATGGCCTTCTCCTGCCCGGTCTTTGAGCTCATAACAGACCTCAGCCACGATATTATTTTTCCCTACCCGGAGGGGAGATTGCGTATTTTATAGTCTTTTTTTTTTTCCTGATAGGGACTTCCCCCCCGACCTGCTTTGACCCCGTCCCACCCCACACATCCCTAGCGCGATTTTTTGCCCTTTCAAAACCAATCGGGGTTCCCCGGCTGTAAATCCTCCCCGCCCGGGAGCTAGGGGTTCGACTCCCCGATTTGATCCCTACCCCTGACGAATCGCACTCATTTTTTTGATCTCAAGTTTCAAACCCCTTTTCCGACCCCACCAAGTGAATTGTTCTGTCCCGGACCCGACCGTCCGTTTTCACCACTTGTTAACTTTTCCCAAGTAATTCTCCTCCTGGTTCTGTCCCGTTGACCCACAAACAACCCATTAGACAGAACCACCACTGAGCGCCCCCCCTTTCGGCTTGTTTCCCTCTGTCACCCCCCCCCCCTTTTCGTTCCTGTGAATTTCACCCTGCCACGACAGGGATGTCACACTCTCTGTGAAATAACGCACGTTGTTTCCTTTTGGGGAAGCGACCAAATAATGACACCCGATTTAAGTCCCCCTCTGTAGTTTTTAGACAAGTCTTACTGTAAGCCGGTTCCCCACTATAGTTATTTTCCCGCGGCTGCTAGGTTCTCGGTAAGATACTCTTTATTTGATTGTTGTTTGGCCCTCGTCTTAAGTCATTGCTGTCGGTAAGCCAAGGAATTCCAAAGAACAAGTCGATCTTTCCCTGGCCATGGATGGAGGCAGCAGATTTACCTTCATTGGTTGGGAACTGTCTCTCGTATCCACAACGAGATGGAATTTTCGGGCGTCCTATAACTTGTGCCGTCGAGACCCTTCTTCTCTCCTTTTAACAGTCAAGATAATAATCCTCACTTTGACCCTTTACATGACAGAGGAGATCCGTTCGCTTACCAGCTTCACGTCGCTGAAAACGTGGTAATTCCAACCCACCCCCCCGGTCATTATCGTGACACCCCTTTGCCCGCCAATCCCTTAGGTTATCCCGCGCCCTTTCATTCTCTAATAGCCGGTCCCCTTCGCGTAAAGAAAACTTCCCTCAACAATATTGGATCCTCATGGGGCAATTGGACGCTTTTACCACTTCAGAGTTTATTGCGTATTGGAGTAAGCTTCTTTCTTTTCTGATCGGCCAAGTTGCCCCCCAACGACTGTTTTTTTTTCGATGTGCTGATTCGTTCAATTTATTTACGAATTGCTTCGCCTTTATCTGCCGCTTCAGCCGGCGTTTGGTCGTAAACCTTTATTGGTGATCCTTTGAGTGTGTTAGACCTCCTCTTGCCGGTTTGAGCCTTGCTGACGCGTCTTCCCACCCTAGCAACGGGTCTCATAATTTTGTGACTCGTTGACCCCTCGACATTTAACACTCTTTCCCCCAGCTGAAACCCGGCCCTGCATTTCTGATGCCCTGTGAGTACCCTATTGGAGGACCAATTACCCCTTGTCCTGTAAACACTCCACAAACGTTTGATTGTAACCCAAATTTCCCTTTTCTTTCTGAGAGCGTGCGGGGGGCTCCAACCTGCTAGTTTCACGATCGGTGAAGTGCTGCTTTTGTCCTACGGTCCATAAGTCCTTTCCCTCCCCGATGTTATGTGGTCTGGGAGGGTTTAAGGTAACAGTTCTGGTTTGTTGAGTTTGTCCACTTGTTCGTCGCTTTTTTCTCCTTGTCTCCCGATGTCCGGGGGCCATTTTAACTAGGTCCATCGTTTTTGGGAGGACCCTGTCTTTAGCCTGTCTATCTTTTTCGTCGCTCAGTAACTTCGGCAATCCAAGTCTGACCGGCTACTTCGCTATTTTAGTTTTAGTCCATCCTCAACCGATACTTCCAGTGCTCTGATTAGCCAAAACGGCTTTTTTTTGAGGTTTCGGGTACCCCAGTTTTTTAATTCTGGGTTCTCCCCCTCTCTTCCCCACTCCACTCCTGCTTGACCTTCCCTTCTGAGAGGAAGCGGCTTTTCTCGGGAGGAGACTCCCCCCCTTTGTTGCCCCGAGCTTTAATTACATTTGCTTCCTTTCATTCCGTCAGATTACTGTTTTCCGAGGTTCCCGAGTCTGGTCCCCCCGAGAAGTGGCGCCGACGTCGTAGTCGAGACCTGCGGTTTTAAGCGAGTAACGGTGGAACTCGCATCGATCCTTCCTTTCAAACACCTAAGTCTAACCCTTCGAGGATTCTTTACTTCCCCCTACCTCGGTTCACCTCGAGCCTTGGCGGTTCGTGTCCCGTACCCCCTGCATTCTCGGCATTGCGGACGCCCCCGTTTTTTGTGAAGGGTACCTTCGGAATGTGCGTAGTTAGGAGTGCGACTCCAATCCAGTTTTTTTAGATCGATTTTATTCTGCCACCCTTCCCAGTCGCGTCAAGCTTCTAAAGAAGTGTTATACCATCCCCTCCTTTCTTTTGCAGGTTCCTGAGGGCCAGCCGCCAAGGCTGGGCGGCGGTTCACTTCGAAGGCCGTTTCTGGCCCTTCTATCCCCCTCAAGTCGGTTGGTTTCCCCTTACCCCGAATTTGGTGCAGGCCTCTCGCTTGACTTTGCTTGCCGTCCTCTGACTGGCTTGACTCCAAGAACCTCATGTCGTACGATTGTCGCTCTCCGACCCTTCGCTTCCAGGGTCCCGATCCGACGTCTACCAATGAAACCCCTTCACGTGATTGATTGAGGGCCATTTAAATTGATCCCTCGCCCCCACCTCAGCATATATTACCTCCCCCCTTCCTCCCACAGATAGGAACCACCCTCCTTCCCTCCCCCTTTAACATTGCCCCTACCTCCCCACCCTCTTCCATCTTTTCCCCTCCTCTTTCAATCCTCACCTAACACCCCATCTCCCCTCTATCTCCTACCAACCTCTCCCCCATTCTCTGCATTACACCCCCCCTCCTCACCTCCCCCCTTTGCTCATCAGCTTTACACCCCTCGTCCCTGCCGCCCCAACTCATATTGTTTTTCCTCCCTCCTTCCTACCTATTCCTTTACCACCCTTTATTCACTCCTCCCCACCCCCTCCCCATCCCCTGTGTCCTCCCCTTACTAATCCCCACCCTTTTCCCCTCTACCCTACCCATCCTCCGTTTCCACATCCTCTCTTCCTCTCTTTCACCCCACCCTACCTTCCCCTTCCGTTCTTCCAGCGTTTTTCACCCCCTCCCTCTATCATCACGCACCCCCTTTCTCCCTATCTGTTTCCACCTCCCCTTCTCTTATTTCTCCCATCTCACCCCAACCCCCCTGTTCCCCCCCCCCCTTCCTTCTCATCCTCCCCGCCTCTCTCTCCCACCCCCCCCACCCTCTGCCTTCCTTCACCCTCTCTATCTCTCTCCCTATTCGAGACGTCTCCTTTCACTCAGCTGTTGCGTACTGTCCTTTCACGTAATGCTTTCCTCTTACCTTGTTTGATGAAGGCCAACCTTGGACGTTTGACTCCCTTAGGGCGACCCCCGACCATTACGGTTGGATCCCCCTTCTTGGCGATCTCGTTTTCAAAGTGACTCGTTATCGTACCATTCCCTCGCTTTGGCATATTGATCTGTTTAGACTGGATTCGCCTCGGCTACGGCCGGACGCTGATTTCTCTGAAATCGCTGAGTCCTCAAGTATTTTGAACCATTGCCGATCTCCGGCCCCATCCGCTATGTTTCCATGCTACGGTGCCGCACAATAGGTCTAAACCCTACTTCTTGTACTTCCACTTTTTCCCCTCTCTTCCCCCAGAAACACCACATTTCATTTAATTTTGCGGATTTTTCTTGATGGGAACTGACACAAGCACATCAGCGTCACTACAAAATGAATTTCTTCCCAAGATCCCCAGAAAGAATTCCAAAGTTACCCTGTTACACGGCCCACGTTTGTGGTTAAGCGCTCGCCATGGGAGCCGTTCTCCCAGTTGTCCGCACATGTGATAAGCAAGTCGAGGGCCGTGTGCGTGCCTCTGCGTTTGAGACGATTTGCTGACTGACTATTTGCGCTTTTGAGTGTTCCTATTCAATTTCGCCCCTTTTGGCCGCCGTTACGTAGTCCCCTTACCTTCAGAAGTCTGTCTTAGGATCTGGAGACTATCTCCCAAAGTAGGTCGCACCTCCACGCAGCTGAGGTGCACTGCCAAGTAAACCTCCAAAGTCGCCCTTCGTCGACCGGCCACAACCCGGACCCGTTTGCCCCCCCCAGGTCTAGGCATAGGAGAGTGCCCTTACAACAGCCCGCGGCCCCAATCAAAATTCCCCCACCACTAAGAGGCAGTGTGTTGCCCCCACAGCAATGTTGGGTTTGGCTGATGATTAAATACACAAGGAGCCGAGCAACCGCCGAAACTCTGTGAGGGGGATCAAGTCGGCTTCCGCTGCGCCAATGGTATGCACTTCAGATGGTATCTCGAGATTGTCGGAACTAGGGGTGGAGCATCGGAGCGCTCTTTCATAGCGTTTCAATGTTTTGTAGAGTTCCCGCCTTTTTGCTTTTCCGTTTATGATCGACTTCGTTGAATAGTGCCTTTGGCTTTCTTCCTCGAGTTTGCATCCATTGTACCGATCTCCGATCTGGGCCCCCTTTTTTCCCGATATGACTTTTTTTTTCCCCTTCTCTTCGCTCATTCCCGATTTCAACTTCAGAATACGACCTTCTGGAAAAGCTCGTGTAATTTCGTCTATGCGTCCTGCCAACAAGGGAAATACAGACCTTATTCAACCATGGACGGTCCCTTTTCCTAAGTGATTTGTTCCCTCTGGCTATCCTTTCCCCCCCCGACCCTTCTTCCCCGCAGTCTTGGTTTCCCAACCTCATGTAGCGAGTTTACGGCCTCAGCTATGCAGGCATTCTCAATCCCCTATGCTTGCGCCACGTTCATACCTGCCAACCAAGAGTTCCACCCCTATCTCGTTGCAAGGACAGGTGGTTTTTTCCCAAGCTTTCCCAAGCCCCAACCTCTCTTTAAATCTGCGTTTTTCCCCCTATCGTTGCATGACCCTCAGGTACGGATTCTTTCCGCACAGCTAAAAGCTTTTTGATTCTTAAACCCGACGAAACTTCTGTGTGCGCTTTTTCCTGTTTCTAAGGTATCTTCTAAATGTCGGTCTTTTGTTATGTTTTTTTTCATTTCCCTGCCGTTTTCGTTCTTTCCCCTCCCTGCGTCTTTTTGGGACTTTTGGCAACTATTTTTTTACTCGGACCCTTCAGTTCATTTGACGGCCCATTGACTTCGTAACCCGAGTGGCTCGGTCGTTTTCACTTCCACACTCACCCACAGAGTTAAATGTCAACACTGCTAATTCCGGCTTTCCTTTTTTTTTTTTTTTTTTCTTGTTTCGTCAAACAATTCGTTTTGTCCGTCCACCTCGGACTCCACAAGTCTACCCCTTTTTCATCATGGTAAAGGCCGAGGAGTTTCTCCTAGAATGACTAAGCGGGCCTTTATACTTTGATTCTCCACCTCCTTGGCCTGTCCACGTCATTGCCCGTCCGCCAAGACGTCTCTACAACGTTTTCTTAGGCGCCCCCCTTTCTGATCCAAGACATCATTTCATCTATTGTGAGACTTTCTAAAACTAAATTTCCTGTGCCGATCCTTTAGTCCGTTCCTTTGCAGTTCGAGTGCGGGCTTGGGATGCTAAGGTCCTCTGTGCTTATTGGAGAGCCGACCTTAGGATGTTTACTTTTTTCAGATCTGAACTTCTTTTGCTACGTTCACACCTTTTCCGACCCTTTCTCCGTCTCTACGTTTGCCAGATCCCTCAATGCCTTATTCTCCAAGTTTCTTTGTCGAGATTTCTTTCTTGTCTCGTGATTTGCCCCTGACGTCGCTGTCTCTGAAACTTTTTTGACGTCGCCCCCATGGCCGGAAAGTGGTTTATGTATTTCGCAACTCTTTAGCACTCCCTTCGACCTCTGCTCTTCGCCCCCAAGCCTCGATCCCACCGCCCCGTCTAAGTAGATTCAACCATTCCCCGCCACTGCTGTTCTCATGGCTTTCCAACCATCCCTTTCTCCTCAGGTTTAGTTAAACTGTTAAATGCATCGGTGATCAACTTTCCAGTCGATGTATTTTTTTCAGGTTTTCTTCGCCCCTGGGACCTAAGGACAACGTTCCCTTTCGCCTCGGTTTTCCACAGGAAGGTACTGCAATCGACCTTTTGTGTTGAGTGCTCCCTCCTCTGCCAGAACGTCTGCTTCCATCTTCTTTACCCCAAATAATCCGGCGCTTTCAATGAGCTGATGGGCTCGGCTTATGTCCTCTTTTTTGGAAGTCCGAGGTTTACCGTCCCCATCCCCAGAAGGATCCTTGTTTCCATGGATATGGTTTAGTTCCTTCCTCCCGGCGAGTCTGGGTTTCGATGTGCGTAGCCTCTTACTTTATAGACGAGACCTCTTTCGGTCCAACAGCTCACCCCCCCTTTCCGCTTTTTTAGTAACGTTCCCTGCTCCCGTCCAAACTACTTCCCACTCACAAACAGTCCTGACGAAGGTAGCCCTTCTTATGCAAACCCTAGCCCTCCACCATTGCTGGTAAGCGTTTCCTCATCCAGCAGCTTGTCGGGACCCTTTCCCCCGACTTATCCCGAGGAGCTGAATTCCCCACTTCTCTTTTTTTCACCAGGGATACAGCTCCCCCCGTGGGGTCTTTTTCCCCTAGCTTTTCCGAGCCCGCCCCCCGTTTTCCCCCCCTTCCGGTGCCACCTTCTTTTTTTGTCTTGAATTATACTTCCCCCTTGTGCCACCTGAATCTTTCCCCCACCACTTGGAAATGATCTTTTTTTTTTCACTTTCCCATACCTCTACCTTGGGGTTGTCGTCACAGACGCATTCCCGCATTCTTTTCGGTGCAAGTCGACTGAACTCCCTTCCGTTACAGTCTTTTTAGTGTAACTGAAATGGCTTTTTTCAGCCCCCCCATTTTTCTTCTTGCCCTTTGTGGGCAAGTGCGCGATTAATGACCACGCGCTCTGTTTGGTGCTGGAGATCGTGGAGTCCAGGTTGAAGGCATACTCGATCAGATAGTCACTCCCTCCCCCCATGAAGTCCCTTGTTGTACCTGTACACCAAGAGCGGAGTTATTACGCGCAAGGGCGATGCCAGCGTACGCGACGCCCCTGTAGGTTCCTTCGCACACCCACTCTTCGTTTTAGAGAACCCATGGCAGACCTTTTCTCAGCTCCTCCCTTGTCTCCACTTATCCTTTTTCCCTTGAGTCCCGAAATTCATATCTCCACCTATGGCAATGTACTCCATTGTTTTTCAATGACTTCTCTTAGAGACGCTTATCTCTTCTCCCTTCCAGCAAGTTCTTCGGTATGTCTTCAATTTCTGTTTTAGCTTTTCCCCCACAACCCCGGTATGACACCGACTGTTTCGTTTTTGTTCTGATTTGTTCTTCGTATTTAGTACTGAGAAATCTGCCCTTCTATGAGAGTCATGTTTGTCACCGCAGGCATTACCTTCCGTCCGGTAAATGTATTGGTGAGACAAACCCCCCCCCCCCCTCGGTTGAAACTCTTTAAGCGATGCCCGCGGTTTGACCCTTTTTTTTACGGTTAAACCGGATGCGTCCAAGTTTTCGCATGAGTGAAGCTCGGCAAATTCCATTTTCCTCGTTCCCACCTGATCTTTATCGCAGTCTGAAACACACCGGGCCAGGCCGTGTGACAGGTCACGGTCCCCTAGTTTATGCCACTAGCAAATTTTTATTCACCGCTGACTACCACGCCACACGTTTTAAGATTCCAACAATTGTACGTTATGATCCTATACCTAGGCGACAGCCAGTTAGCCCTGAGCCATTCTAGGAGCTTGATCCTTGTATGTCAAGCAGGCATCTCACTTGCATGTTATGTTTTCTGGGCGGCTGGAATCAAGAATTGGCCGATGGTTTTTCAGTCCGTCTGTAGTTTTCTTTCTCTACTAGGGACGCATGACTTCTCCTACTAATACTGTCCTAGACGCTCTTCCGTCTCCCTGACGCCAATAGGGTGTTACCTTTCGCCGTTACGATCTTTATGTTTGATTTAGCAGAATTCCTGAGCAGATTTCTGCCCAACTCTCCCTGATCCAATCTTCATCTCTTTCTTTGTTTTTTTTTTGTAGAATTGGAAACTCACTCTCAGAAACGTTGCCGCTCCAGTCGCCCTGGAGACGGGTTTAGAAACGCTCTGTATCCCACCTTCAGTGTCTGAGTTCCCCACCTTCCGTACAATTTCCTCGACTCGGGAGGTTCTTTTAAGCGTATTGCTGCCGTGCGGAGTTACCTCAAATGGCAATCTGTGAAAGGATTCCGGAAGGAAGAAACGTCTCACTTCGGGTTTCCCTCTTTGATTTCATTGCTGTCCCTTCCAGAGCCGGATTCCCTATCCAGTCGTTTCTTAAGATTCTTTTTCCTTTGCTTCAGAAATACCGATCTTTCTTGCCGCGTTCCCAGAATCCAATTGTCCAGCCACCCCCTTTATTCTTTTCTCTCTTGGCGGGGACGCCTTTCTTTCGGTCACCCCCTAGACCAGAATTTTCCAGGTTCTTCCCTTCCGAACCCTCCCTTAAGTCTGTGCACAAAGAGGGCAGCAAGTTGGTTTTTCTCGGCCTTTTCCGAGTTATAGTCCCAGATTCCTCTTACTTTTTTTCCATTTAACCCTGAAATCGTGTGTTTGTCAATTCTCAGAGATTGATGCCTACACTGAGTCCCCTTTCGCGTAAAGATAATTTCCCCCCTACGCCGTGTGCAGTTCCATACAATTCAGTTGGCAGTTTTTTAGAGTTCCCTCCCCCTCAAGGTGGGCCGGTTCCGTTCCGGTTATTCTGTCGCCCCCTTCACGACGTCCGTTTTTTCGCCACGCCTGTTCCCCTTCCTATCTCTGGACAGCTTTCGCTCTCCTTCTTCTTCTGAACTCCCCTTAACCATTTCGCGGCACGGCTGTCCCTCCTCCTCCATGGCAGGGTCCCTCTCGATGGCCTCCTTTCTTGCCCCCAGCCTGCTGTCTTTCCCCCCGCCTCGTCCCCGTTCCCTCTGGGCCGGGGTCTTTCCCTTCCTACCGGCAATGCCCCCCCTGTTCTCGCTTTCTCTGTCAAGATATTGTCTTCTTACTTAGGGGGATCCCTAATTACGGTGTTACCCTCCCACACTGTTTGTCCTATTATTTATTTCCACGGTTCGCTAGGCTGCTAGAAAATCAACCCCATACTTTCTCTGGATGCCGTTCTCCTGTCTCATTTAGCGGATACCGGCGATCCTACCCCCGACTCCAGTGCCCCTTCGACGGTTAATCCCCGCTCTTTCCGGTCTTGAATGCCGCGCTGAGTAAAATTCCTTCTCGTGGAAAGGATCCGCCGTTTTCTGACCCTACCCACTATTTAGCAACCCTGGTTTTTGTAGTTGATTCATAGTCACCCAACCTTGAATAATTGAGTATGCTTTTACCCTACCCCCCCTACCCTCAATTCTCATCCCATTAGCCATGTCTCCGCCTCCCCCCCAGACCCCCCGACTTTAAGGACCTTTTTTTTTGGAAACCCTGTTGTTTTTGGGGTGAGCCCTTGTCAGTGTTCAGACCTCTGGTCATCCAATGGCATAAGCGCTTTTTTCCCGTGGGTACGTCGCATCCGAGCCTTATTAACCGCGTTGTATTTCCCTTCTCTGTCATTTTCCGTGCGACCCCTCTGTTAGATTTTTCCGTTCCCCGCCGCTTCCGGCCAGATTTTTCGACTCTGGCCCCCCGGCTCCAAGAGGTGTCGGACCGTTCCCGTGCCCTTTTCGTCCGTAGTGACAAAGCATGCGTCGAGGTCGCCCGTGCCCTGTCTCCTTTTC
>Ga0179593_1519544_pt1 | contig 12590 bp, 20 predicted proteins | sample CZODoug2_1_08_16_FD_185931 | JGI IMG/M metagenome (GOLD analysis project Ga0179593, IMG submission 185931) | Vadose zone soil fungal communities from Angelo Coast Range Reserve, California, USA - CZODoug2_1_08_16fungal (PacBio error correction) | ecosystem: Environmental > Terrestrial > Soil >... | reverse complement strand
TTGTATTAATGCAGGACTCTGCTTCCTTCCTCCCCCCTGAACCTCCCCTCATAATTCATGTACTCGAGATCGGGAAATTTGTCCACTGAGTCTATTGAGGGCTGTCGGCCCCCATTAATCTTTTCTCCGTCCCCTCTGCGTCATGTTAAAAGGGCACGGGAAAGCCCATTCTCTTCCCCCCGCTTCGCTGGGTCTCCCCCTACACCCCTTCTCTAGCCTTCTAGAGGTCTTTTCGTGAGGATGAATCCTTTCTTTTTTTTTCCGGCGCCCCTTTTTCACAAGGCATTCAGGACCGGCTCTCTTTCGGCGGAACCCTCAGTCGAGCTGCCCCCCCCGCTCCCCTCTCTTTCTCTGTCTTTCAGCGCTTTTGACGCGTAAACATCCAGAGTTTGAACTTAGCTCCCCCTTATCTTTTCCTTACTTTCTCCCCCCCGGCTTTCGATTCCGTCCCATTCTCTTTTTTTTCCTTTCCCCCCCCGGCGCCAAGGCCCTTTCCTAAGCGTGTTTCGTGAAAGTCCGCCAGCTGCGCTCGTTCCATACGAGCAGTCCCCGATGAGGGCCTCTGCAATTTTTTCCGCGAGCTTGGAGCTGTGCAAGGCCACCGTCGCCGCTTTGTCCTGTCAACTGCCCCTTTCTCTATCTTGAGGTTTTAGTGCGAGAGTCTGCGAATTCGATGACTGGCGTTTCTCCTGATGAAGAACCCCTTAATCCTTCCCCGCTCCTCCTCATGACAGGTTTAGATTTTTTTTCCCCCCCCCCCCTCCTTCTCGCGTGCTCGGCTTTTTTTTCCCTAACGGCAGGCGCTCCCTGGATGTTCCTGTCCAAAGCTCCCGGATCCCCCCCCTTTTTTCCACCCTCGCTCTTTCCGACCCTTCCTATCCCGTCCGTTTTGCGCTCTCTTTTGCAGCCTCAGCCCCCAATGTGTTGATAATGCCGATTGCTCGCCTTTCGGCTCCTTGGTTGCCAGTTGTGCGCGACCAGTTCGAGGCGCGTCTTTTTTTCCTCCCCCGGAACGGCTTCTTTCAAAAAATCCCGCCGTCCATGGGACTATCCTTCTCTGACATCCCCCCGTCATCCCCCCCCCTTTTTTTCTGCTTCTGTCTGGAATGCGTCATCGGCACTTTTCCCCGCACGTCTTCTGCCTTTAGACTTCCGGAGGTTTCCACCAATGCCGAGCTGCCTCCTGCGTCTGAAAGGTGAGGCAACCGCGCTCAGCGATTGTGTCTCCCTTTGCCCTTTCGAGATTGTTTTTTACATCATCCCTCCGTTTTTCAGTGTACGATGACTCTGACGCCTCCCCCTTTTCCGTTTTTTATCGACGCCAATCCTACGATCCGGCTCGCGGAGAAGGCGCCGGATTTACCTCGGTGATTCATTCGAGGCGGCTTCCGTCCAGGGCATTTTTCCGTTTTTTTAATATGTCCTCCTGACGAGCGAAAGGTTCCTAGCTTCTTTCTGCCACCGGGTTAAGAATAAGACTCGGCGCCCCCGCTCCCCGAGAAAGGTCTTTCAAGAGAGGCCAGGCATCTCCCAACCGCAAGTCCCAGCCTCTTCCCCCCCTCTACGGCTTTTCGGGGGAGGTTCTGACCGGCCGGTCCCCCCCCTATGATAGAGTCCTGTTTTTCCAAATCACAACTCGACCCTCGTTCAACCCCCTTCCCCCTCCTTCACAACTGCCCCTCTTTTTTTTCTCCATATTACACGGCGTCCGTGAAGATTCGTCCATCTTTCCCGTCCCCTTCCTCCCCGTCTTCCTCACTCCTTTTCCGAGCTGTCGTGACTTAAGACACTTTTCCCAGCGATATGCACTCTATCTTCCGGGTCCTCTTTCTTGTCCCAAGTCATTTTCCCATTTTCTTTTGGCGAGGGGCTCCCCCCTAATCCCTCCTTCTCTCCCTCGTCAACCCATGTCGCCCCTATGCCTTTCAAAGCCTCCTACGTGATCTTTTACTTTCTATTTTTTTTTTTTCGAGTATAGACCCTTTTTTTCTTCGGCTCCTTCCTTTGTTCCGTCAGCGCTTACTCGCGGTCTCCTAGGTTCTTCTCGAGTCCCCCCCTCCCCCCCCCCCTCTCCCCAGTTTGGAAGTTGCCTCTACCTGCCGCGAAGGACAGGAAGTTCTTCCTTCGCTTGTCCTTACCCTCTTCTTTTCAGAACAGACTCCTCGTCGGGCTTTCATTTCCCATTAGATAGGGACGTTAGATGGAGGACTATGTCTGCTTCCGTTCTTCCTTTAAAATTGTTTTCTTAAGTCCGGCCCCCAAACACAGAGTAGTGTGTCAGGGTATTTTTCCCCTTCGCAGAAGCCCTCCCCCCCTAGTCCCCCCCTTGTCTCTTTCCGCGCGCATTTTTCCTTCGCTTTTTTTTTCACCCAGTTGCAGTAGAGGATGCCGCGTTTCCCATCCTCTTTTGAGCGTCCTCTCTCCTGACACTGTTTTCGGTCCACTGTACTGGCTTCTTATGCGGACTTTTTCCTCCTCAGTTCCCCGTGGCCGGTTTTTTCCATTTCGGTGAGCTTCCCCTTGCACTTGCCGCGTGAAGCAGTCTCTTTTTCCCTCTTTCCCCAGGTCGCAATTTTCGTTTCCAGTTTTACCTTTTAGTCGTGGTTTGCTAGGAGACCCTTCCCCTTTCTTCGTTCAGCTCGATCTGTAAAGTCCTTTTCTTTTCGCTTTTCAAGCCGATGGGGACCTCCCCCTCATCCCTTTCTCCTTCACCTTGCTCCCCTCGGCCGCGCAGCTCGCATTGTTTTTCCGCCCCGGTTGGAGTTTTCTTTTATCGTTGAGATGTTCCCAACTCTTCTCTCCCTTCTCTTCCCCACCCCTGTTTTTTCTGACTGCAAGGCTTTCGCCCTGAACATAGAGGCCCCTCCGCCTGCCCTTCCTTTTCCGAACATGTGGGTTCCTTTCGGCCTTTCTTCCGTTGAGATTGACGCCCCTCCTCGAACTTGCAACCGATGTCCCTAGATTATGGAGATACTGCCCATGCCGATCCCCTTCTTCTTACATTGTTATTTTGACCGAGAAGAGGGTCACTTTGGACGCCTTTCCTTCTCTGGCCCTTTATGTTCGATGCAGATAACACTGCCTGGGTTACGCAACTCCCCCCCCCTTTTATCGAAATTTCCCCCACTTTTCGATTCCTCGTCAGCGATTGGGATCGACCGCCTGGTCTTACCCGTTTTCTCTACTGGCTTTTCTCCAAAGGCCTCTCTGAACTCGCTCCAGTCGCTATAGAGAAACCTGAAATCCATAGCCTCCCTAGTCCTGTCAGTGACGACTTCCATGTCCCTCCCGTTCCTTTCGTGCCGTTTGTCCACATGAGACGATGCGGCTCCTTCCTTCTTTCCCCCCCCTCCCCATTTCGGTTTCCCTTTTCTCGAAACGATAGGCATTTTCCCATTGGCCTCGGAGACTTGAGAAGAGTATCAGACGTTTTTCTCCCTCCACTTTTTCTTTGCGTACCAGTGTCTGCCCACAGGCCGTAGTTAAGGTCTCTTCCATTTCCTCAGTGGCGAATTTGAGACCATTTGATCGGGTCATTCTCTGCCCGCACTAGAGTTTTTTTTCCCTCTCAGACGAGGTGATCCTCCTTTTCTTTGCGTCCCCTCCTTCATTGTCGGACGTAACACGAACGCTTATCCAAGTTCCTTTTCCAGGGTTTCTTCTTGCCTTTTTAGTCTCGATCCGTGTGAGTTTTGTCTTCCACTCGAAGTACTTATGGGACTGAGATTCCTGGGCATACTTTTTCTCCCAAGAATAATCGCTCTCATCTCTCTCTTTCAGCCCCCCCCTCCGCTCCTTCCTTCAGGTGTCACCACCGAATGATCGGGCCTCCTTCTCCGGAGGGTCGCCTTTCGTTAAGTATGAACGAAGGAGAGTTCCTTCGGATACGCTCCTGAAGTTCTCTCCCCTTCTGTCCCTTGAGAAGAGCTAATCCTTCATTCTCAGTTGTTGTTGCTGAGAGATGGGCAAACTCGCCCCTCCACCCTTTCCCCCTTCCCCCCCAGCGTCTAGCCGGTATTTCCTCGAGAGTTATTAGGAAGAGATGTTGAACCTGAGTGAGGGACTGCCCACAGATGTTACCTCCCTCCTTTTTCCCTTCCAGAAGCTTTCATAGGTGGTGTTTTTTTTTCCCAATTTTTTCCTGCCCCGGCTGAAAATTGACCCCAGATCTGCGCTGGCGAGGATTGATGAGCTGGAAATTTTCCCCCTTTCTCTCCAATTCCTGCGTCTCTTGGCCCGTCCTTTTCCCGCACCCTTTTCTTTTTCTCCTGATGATCCGCTCCTCAGATAACAGAAACATGCGTTCCTCTTTGTTCTTCCCTTTTTTTCTTTTAACCCGGCAGTAGTCCCCCCCCCCTCCCCCCTCCCCCGATTCACTCCCCTAGTCGCTTCCACCCCCCCTTATAATGTGCTGAAGCTGCTCAGTCTCCCCTTCGCCCACCCCCCCCCCTTGCCTGTTTGCAATTCCTTCCCGGACCTTTACGTCTGTCGACGACAGTCTACGTAGTCTTCGATTTTAAGTAGACCAAATGAACCGAAGTTAATCTCCCCCCTCGGATCTTTTTTCTCATTAGAAGGCTGATCTTTTCCATTGCAAGATGATAGTTTTTTCAGAACCAGTTCGCCGCCCCTTTGTAGGCTGATCTGCCTGCATCTGCGTTCAAAGAAAAAATTGTTCTCCGTTTTTCCCGCTCATTTCACCTCCCCCCCCGACGAATTTCGAAGAGATTTTAGTGAGTCCCCTTTATTTCTACTGCTCTTATTCCTCTTTCATGTGGGAGGCTTTGTCCTCATACCAGACCTGTTTGATTCCCCGGCGTCGATAAAACGTTCCTGAGCCCTCCTCCCTTTCCTCCCCTCCCACCGGAGGTCCCAATGTGATACGGTATTGGGGCTTTGACAACCTTTTCTTTCCTCTCCGCAAAAATCTGATGGAGACCTGTTTCTTCCGCTTTCTTGCAGGTTCCTTCGCGGGCAAGGTCCTGTTTCCTTTTCCCCTTTTCTTGCATTTTCATGCCGGGACCTCTACCTTCTTTTTGCCCCAGGATGGTGTTTCTAGGCTTTGTGGAACTTAAAGTTTCCCCCTTGATCCCTTCATTTCCCCCCACCCCTCCGAGAATCGGCATTGCTTAGGCCTCTATGTGAAGGGCTTTCCCCTTTGAAGCAACACAAGCATTTGAGTGGATTTTTTCTTGATGATGTGAATGCGTCCCTTTCCAGATTCTTCTTCGAACACGAGAAATCCTTATTAATTTTTTTTTTTTTCCGATTTCCTTCCACTGTACGGACACCCCGGCCCTGCTCTGCATCCTTTTTTTCTTCGAAAGTTTTTGTCTCCCCCTTCTTTTTCCTTACTATTGGGAGGTTCACTTTTGATTCCGTCGATGGGATGAGAATGAGGTTAATCCCTCCTCTCAAAGGGTGATCGCGTCTGCTTCCTCAATCCTTTGCCCTTTTCATAATGCCTCTTCCTTCGTGTTTTCCGGCCCAGGAGACTGAGGCAAGATGGTCATCAGGATTTTGTAATTGCCTTGGGAACTCTAGGTCCGATGACCGTCACCTTTCGCTCATCCTTGCATGCTGACCCCTGGGCCCCCCCTTTTTCCCCCCTGAGGGCGCTTTTTTTTCTTTTTTCGAGCCGTCGTATTGGCCAAAGCGAGGACCCCCTCTCGCCCTCCCCCCCCTCATTAAGTTCGGCATCCCCCCCTAAGTTCTTCTTTGCGGCTGGAGAGCCGCCCCTTCCTAAACTTCCCACGACAGAGACGGCGTTTTTCCCACCCATTTCCCTTTTTCCAACGTTCAATCAAGACGATGGTTTCCCTTCCTTTTTGGTCTCCCCCATTTCCCCGGTACTGCCGTGAAGATTCCGCTGACTGTGCCCTGACTACTCCCCTCGCGCCTTCATTTTTTCTTCTGCGCGGTCAGCTGTCTTCCCTCCCAGGTTTTTTTGCACGTGCCTGGTCCGTCGCGCGAAAGGCTTTCCTCCCTTCCCCTCCGGTCGATAAAGGTTCTTTGGCCCGTCATCAGGTCCTCCCCGATTTTTCCTGGCTATTGTCTGATGGACTCCTACAGACTTAGCGTTCTTTCTCCTTTTCCCTTCGTGTTTTTTTTTTTTTTCTGATTAAGCTTAGGGTGCCCATCATGAAGGCATCTGATGCCCCCTATAGTTCCCTCTCCTCTTCTTTTCTAGGATAGAAACTAGACCCCTTTCCCCTTTATTTGTAGTCAGGGTTGCGTTGATTACTGTAGCTCCTTTACCGGATTTTTTCCTCCTCTTTGATCATGCTTCTCGCTGATCCGCGACTTCTCTGCGTTTCCTCTTCTTTTTTCGCATATTTCCATTCCGATGAGGCCGTCTCATGAGACTTCCACTTCGGTTTCCCTTGTATCCGGCCTGTCGCCTCGGCAAAATAGGTCGTGATTTTTTCCCTGACCCTCATTGTAGACCCACGCCCGTTTGATGTACCTTCTTTTCCCCTCCAGCATTCTTGGCGACCTTCTCGCCAGCCGCAACATTCCGTCTCTTCTTCTTTTCGGCATACATTGGTTTTTAGATGTCCTCTTTTCGTTTTCTCGCCTCGCCGACATTTCCTTTCTTCTTCGAGACCGGTTTCAGCCTCCCTTCTGCTCGTTTTTCCGTAGTGTCCCCTAGGTGGACACAGAAATTTCTTGCGCGGACTACAGCCCTTTCTCTGCATCACCACGTCTGAGCCAGAACAGGAGAATTATCTTTGAATTTTCCATGCAACTTTTCTTTTTAATCCTTCCTATTTTTGAGTATTCTTACCCTCCGACCCAGTCGGTAGTCTCAGACTCTTTTTCTATGATTTTTTTTTTTTTAACGACTCGAAGCAAATCGCCCCTAAATCCCTCTTACCCAATCGGCGAGGTTTGTCTGTTCCCCCCTCGCGGATTTTGCATTGAATTTCCGTCCTTCCCATTCTTCCTCCCCCTAGCTCTAGTCGAGGTCTTTTTCCCCCCTTGAGGAAGTCGATCGTATGTCCTCCTTTTTTTCCCCCTCTCCCTTCCCTCCCACCCAGGTTTTTGGTTCCGTGACTGCTGTACTAGCCCTCCCCACTGTTTTTGGGTTGTTTTTGTGTGTGGTTGTTGGAAAAGTCAGATGTCCCTTTTCCCCCCCGACGAGTCGACCCTTCCTTGAGTCGGGACAGGCCCTTTCTCCTTTAACAGCCTTCCACTTTTGCGCATTTATTTTTGCGATAGAAATCCCTTCCCTTCCTTTCCCGAGCCCATGTCTGAGCCCTTCCCCTTTTTTTTTCTGCAGATTTTTCCTCGCCTTCCTGCAGATACTCCAGGTAGAAATAGTCTCTTGTTGGCTCCTTCACGTTGTTCTAGCAATTATGTGATACGTTGACTCAAGACCTTTCGAAATCCTCCCCTGGTGGCGTTTTTCTCCTCTCTCTTTTTTCGTTTTCTTTTTATCCTCCGCGGTCATGATAGCTCTTCGGGCTTTTCTCGTACGGTACCACTGCTCCTCTAACTCTCCCCCCCTTTCTTTTCCCCTTTCTTCCTCAAGCTTCGACGAGGCCCTTCCTTGCCCGCTTCCCTTTTTTTTCGCTTCCTCATTCGAATTGAAGGCATCCCTCCCCGCCAGATTTGCTCAGATGTCCCCCAATAAACAATTTCGGTGCCCGTCGGTATAGACCTATTTGGCTTTTTTTCGCCTTATTCCCCAGAGAGGCGAAAAAGGTTATGTTCGCTTTTTTCCTCTTTTTCATGTAACGACGTATTTATGTTCGGGAATACGAAATCTTTTTTCGGACGGTTTTCCCGTTTAGCCCGGTCTTCCAGAAATGGGCCCCTTTTTTTGTCTAAATTTTTTTTTGCCGAGTCAGTATTTCATTTCACTCTCGGTTTCCCTTCTCCGTATGTGACTGTGATTACAGTTCTCTGTTCCTTACTTCCCCCCCACACCCTCCTAACTTGCGCCATTTTCTGTGTCCCTTTTAATCGGCTTGAGGCGGCCTTTTTCGGGGTGTTACGCTTCCCTTGTACTTCCCTTCCTGGACGAGATTGGCAACTTTTTCTCATTTCTTTCCTCCCTGCACCCCCCCCCGGGGGTTTCCCCGACTCGTTCCTTTCCCCTTTCCTTGAAGTGAAGTCCCTTCCGCTCATTCCCCAATGAATCTTGTCAGATAATAGATGTTCTTATTCTCGACCTTTGGCCCTTTCCCTCAGGGACGCCTCGACTGTCCCCGAAACCGCGATTCAAGGAGGTAGTAATCTTTCTTACCCTTTGCGATTTCAATGTGACTCTACCCTAATTTTTTTTTGAGAGTCTGTTTCCCCTTGTACCCCACCCCTTCGCAGAGGCTCGCCCTTTTCTCTCTTCCTTCTGAGAGTTATATTCAGTATGTCTCTGAGGTGTGACCCCCCTTCCTGACTATCTCCCCTCCCGCGTGTCACTTACATTCAATCTCGACGTAGCCCGAGCCTTTTGGGTGACACCTGTTTATTGCGGCCTCCCTTAACTACTTTAAGAGATGAGCTTTTTATTGAATCGTGGCCCCCCGGTTTCTTTCTCCTTGCCCTTCTGTGCCCCCCTCTTTCGAATGAGGGATAAAACCACTCCAGTCTTTCCCCGCCACGATTTCTCCTCTACAGTCCAGATCACCTTTTTTAAAAATGGAGCTTTTTTTCTCGCAGCCAAGTTTTTACCCCCGGTCCCTCCCCCTTTCCCCCTAATTCCCAGCGACGCGGTACGTCTCGGAATCCTTTCTCTTCTTTTTCCCAACTCTTTTCTTTCCCTCTTTCAGAGATTTCCCTTAGACCCCCTGTCCCCCCTTCTGAAAGCGTTTCCCTGCTTATGTCACGAACTTAGGACAGTTGCACCGGATTTTCTTCCTGTTCAACAGACCGTCGTCCTGCTCAGGAAAACAAGCACGCCGTTCCCTCCCGTGTTTACTCCTCTTGCTTTCCTCCCCCCTTTGCCCCGCAAGCTGATTTTTCGACCTAAGCGTTTTTCCCTGTTTTCCTATGAGAAGAGAAGATTTTTGTTTTTCCCTTCACCCCCTTTCTGTAACGTTGTGCATTCGTCACTGAGGCTAGCGTTTTTAGTGGCTTTTTTCCTTACTTTCTTTGTCGGGACTGGGCGGCCATTTTTCTCAACGAAGAAGAACTTTTTTCCCGTCCCCCCCCGGAGTAGGATTCCCCCCTCTTGGCGCTGCCTGTCGGCTACTCCCCCGAGCAATTGTTCCTTTTATATTAAAGTTTGTTTCGTTCCCCGAGCACATCCATTTCTTACCACTTCCTCCAAATAGGATGGCGCAGGCCCCCCGGATTTCCGTTCCACCCGCTGCCGGCCCCTGAAGTGCGGGCTAATTTTTTCACTTTCTTTCCGACATTTATCGAATCTCTGGGCAAGAGTGTGTGACCCGCTGCCCAGTGATTTTTTGAACTAGACCTGGACTCTGTTTTTGCCCCCCACCTGCTGATGAAGCAGTGGTTCTCTGTGAATTGGGCGAGGATCTTCAGTAAAACCTTTTTCTGGACCCGTCCTCTTCTTACTGCGTACTTTTCCCCCCGTTCTCTTTCTTTCCTACTTTCTTTCACTCCCCGGGACCTCATTCATGGAAAAGGAAGGACCTTCCCCCATGCCTTTTTCGCGTTAATTGAGACCCCCCCCTTCTCCCCCGAGTCCCCCCCCTTCCATCGCTTGGAGGTCAACCTCGGTTTCGAGTTTTTCTTTCGTTCCTTACCCCTTAGCCATTCCTGAATCGTTGTCGCTGACCTGCGGTACCCTCCATATCTCATCTCCCCGGTTTGTGTCCGGCAACGATTTTTTTTTTGGATTTTTTTCGGAATATAGGCTCCTTTCTTTTCAATTTCCCATTTTTTCCCCCCTCAGATCCCGACCTTTACTATTTCCCTGGTTTTTGTGATGCTCCCACCGGGCGCATCCTACTCAGTACCTTTCTTCCAACTCCTCTTCTTCCCGACCTTGAGGACCGGCTCTGACCCCCGCTCACCTCGCCACTTCCCTCCTGACTGCTTTTTTAGTTTTTCTTCTTTTTCCCACCCTCCTGCTTGAAATCAAAAGCCAAGTTTGTTTTTTTCCCTGTTTTACACACGTTAACCAGACACGCATTCCAAATGAATAAAGAACGAGTTTTTGTTTTTGCGTCCCACCTCCTGGTCACTTTTTTCCTCTTCCAATCGACCTGCAAATAGGCTGTTCCCCCCCAAGGTTTTTTCCGCCAGGATCGTCGCATCGCGTATTTGATGGAAGATGTTGAGTCACATCACCCTAATGATCCCTCAGGTCCGTTCCGTCAGAGAGACAGGTTGTTCCCTTATACGTTTCCTTGTACCCCTCCCTTCCCCTCGGGAATAGCTTCCTCTTTCTTTTGACTTCCCTCGCTTTCCAATGATCCGCTTTTCCCTTCATGATGGGTCCCCTCCCTGACTGTCTTTTCCTCTCTTCCCTTCCTTTTCCCTTTGTTGTTCTCAGAATACGATAAGTATTCATTGCCCCACTGAATAGGGCATTCTCGTAAGTTCTTCCCTCTTTTTATATATTGATGCTTTCCTTTCGACCTCTCCATTTTTTTCCCTTATCCTTTTTGTTGTTGCGTGACTCAGACCTGGGACGCCTTTAACCTCCGTTTTTCCTTGGTGGCGTAAAGTCCTCGCTTTTCCCCTTTTGCGCTCTGTTCCTGACGCCCCCTTCCTTTTTACCTCCCCTATTCCTTTTCTGACATTCTTTTTTTTTTTTTTTTTTTTTTTGATTTCTCCCGTTTGTGACCTGTTCTTGACCTTTTTTGAAACACTCGGGCTGCCGTTTCTGCGTGTATTATGTTTGGACTCTTTCCCCGCAGTTCCCCTTTCTATTTCGTTTATTCTTCACTGTCGTTGTTCTCTTTCTCACCCAGTAGCCTCTCGGATGCCGCGATGTAGGAACTTTTGGTCTTCTTCTACGCGTGTCCAGTTTCCTCTCTTTCGGACGGGTATTGCTAGCCCCGGAAGATCCTTTTTTCCGCTCTCCCTTCTAAGCGAGGCCCTTTCGATAGTCATTTTTCCCCCGGTGCTGCGATTCACTCCTCCCTCCAGCTTTATTCATTTTTCCCCCTGTCTGCCCCCCTTGCATTACTTTTCATTTTCACTTCAACTAGCAGAGATCTTTTTTCTGTGACCCCTTTCCCCCCCCTTGGAGTACTCTCCTCCCGATTATAGTACATTTCTTGTCTGGTTCCCTGTTTCGCGCCCTCTCTGGAAATCCGTGATGATTTTCCCTCGGCGAGGCCGTCGGTTTTTATCATGAGGACCCCCGATTTTGATTTTCCCGCTCTGCTTTTCCAGGTGCCTCATTTTACAGGTCTCGATCCGGCCTTTTTCTGGCTTAGTTCTCTTTCGTTTTCCTTCCCCTTTCGTGTCTTTTCCCATCGACTCCCCCTGCAAGCCAAAAACTCTTGTTGGATTTTTTTTCTCCTTCTCCCTTCAACATAGAGGACTGTCAATCCCTTATCTCTTTTTGTCTCCCCCCCTGGAACCTCCTGGTTGAGATTTCCTTCCCCCCCGAGCCTACGTAGAGCACCTCCTGGCAGAGATATGAGCCTCGCCCGGGCAATTCCCAACGAGACCACGTGCATTTCGCCCCTTTAACTTTTCCGTCGCCAGGCGGTCCCGACTGAATTTGCGGTCACCTTTTTTCCTTTTCGCTTCCTAGATCCCTGGTGGTAGAGACATGTCTTTGCTTTCCCTCCCATCCCTCATCGCCATTGCCTTGGTTTCGTATAGCAGATCTATTCGAGTCTTTTTTTCAGACAGTCTTTCTGATCGTTCCTTTCTCGGACTTTCTCCAAAGGGCCTCAAGCCCTCTCTCCATTTTTTCATCTCACCGAAAGCCTGCCCCTACGCTGTCCCCTTCTTTTTTTTTACTTCCCTGCCAATTTGGAGAAAAATTTTCTTGGAACCCCCCCCCTCTTTATGATTATTGGCCCCTCCCCCCATTTACACGACGTGCTGACCTTAAGATTGTAGAGGCAATCCGCTTATTAAGCCCTATCTGAGCTCTTCCCTTATTTTTGGCTCTCCCTTCCCCTTTCTAGGTAGGTTAGAAGTCAAACCCCTTTTTAGGTTTCCTTAGACGTCGTTAGCTCCTTTCTTAACTAGGTCGCAGTTTAATGTTTTCTCGGCGCTGGGCCTTGCCCCCCTCCTTTTTTTTTCGGTTCTCCCTTTCCCTCTTTTTTATTTGACCCTCCCGTAGAGGAAGTATTTTTCATGCTTTTGACCTTGTCTTTTTCCCCCCCTTGATTTTTTTCGGTTCTTCTATTAGAGGATAGAGTCTTTCTCTGCTCATTGTGCGTGGTTATCTTCTTCCAGCGAATGAAGTTTTTTCATGTGCCTTCATTTTTCTTTAGGGCATCTTTTTTCGGTTTGCGCCCTTTCTTTTTGAAGAAGACCTTAGCAATAGTTCTATTTTCCCCTGACTTTATTGTCTTCAGATCTCGACTTTATCCCCCGGCTTTTCTCTTGGTTCCTCCTAGAAGGCGATTATTGGTTCCGCCTTCTTCTCTCCCTCGCGATGCCGGGCGTTTCCGGATTTTCCTGGTTTTTTTCTTTAGGTGCCCCCC
>Ga0179593_1490902_pt1 | contig 12590 bp, 13 predicted proteins | sample CZODoug2_1_08_16_FD_185931 | JGI IMG/M metagenome (GOLD analysis project Ga0179593, IMG submission 185931) | Vadose zone soil fungal communities from Angelo Coast Range Reserve, California, USA - CZODoug2_1_08_16fungal (PacBio error correction) | ecosystem: Environmental > Terrestrial > Soil >... | reverse complement strand
GACTCTCAGGCCCCTTGCTCTTTCGTTGGTTGTTTTGTCTGGGAAAGCTACGTTGACGTTTTTTCTCTCACGTATTTCTTCTGCCCCCTTTTCCTCATACGTCATCCTTGCGCATTTTCTCGAGTTTTTAAGCGCTCCGTGACTTCCTTAAGAAGTCCGTGTGCAAAACTTTTCGCTCAGGTTCGCGTTTTTTTTTGGTTGCCCCGCCTCCGCCTTACCCTGATTCACGTGACCACCTTTGGCGACCTCTAACCCACTTTCTATTACTCCTTTACGTTTTAAAGCACTTTGGGTCCCCCCAACGTCTCCTGGTTTCACATTGCCACCAATAATTTCTCCGAACCACCCTCTGGAAGTGTCGGGCCCCAAGTTTTGTTTCCTTTCCTCCACTTTTAGCCACCTTCTCAGCCCTTTGGGGCAGCCTTCTGATCCTTTATTCTTGGTGGGTTTTCCACGTTTCTTTTTCTGATTTTTTCCCCCTTTTTTTCTATGTTCCTTTTCCCCGTTTCCTCGCCTCTGGAATGAGGGTGTTTTCTCGACCCCAGCATCCTCCCCGCCCCCCAATCTCCCTACTTAACGAGTTTTCTGATTTCCTTGAACGGGCGCTCTTCTTCCCCCCGGCGCTACTGTGCCCCCTGAACCCTCGCTTGTTCTACGATTGTAGTTCTCGTGGCTCCCCTCGCGTTGACTTAAATTCCCGGCCCCGCGTCACTTTTTCTTCTCCCGAACCTGTCCCCCTCGACCCACCGCTGAAGCGTTTTTCTCCCCCACCTTTTTGCTGGGGGGACGATCGCTCTGCGTCTCACTCTCTTGGCACCCCCCCTCCGCGGATCTCTCTTTTCCCTTTCACGGTCTTCCCCCGTTTTTTTCCTCTGAATCTCCCATTTGCCCGATCGAAACCTTTCTTTGCAGAAAGGGGATTTCTCCTTCGATTGAGGGCAAACCACCCCCCCCCAATCATTTCGCGCACTGCATGCACTGCGTGTGTCCGACCGTTTCCCTTTTGCCTACTTTTTCTTTTCGTGCCCTAACGTGCCGGTATTCCTGCGGGACTTTTGCCGACCGTCCGTCCTTACCCCATGTCTAAGCTCCAGCCCTCGGGCCTCCCTTGAGAGACTCAGCACACGTTTTCAGGACCTTCGATCAAAGCTCCTCGCCTTCTTCTAGGGAGTCCGTCCCTTTTTTTTGCGACCTTGCCCTTCGCCAGAGCTCCTCCGTTCTTATTTCCCGCTCAGAAGACTTCCTTTGTCCACACGAAGGGAGGCCGCCCCGGCACCGCCCCCACCCCCCCCACCCCCACCTGCCTTTTCCCCCAGTCATCCCCATCCGGCCCGCTCACCGCCAGCACCCCCCCCGCTTTACGCTTCCCCATTCCCCCCCCTCCCTGCCCCCCCACCTTTTTTTCCATCCCCCCGCGCAGGCTCGCCCCCCCCCCCCCCCCCCCCGCCACCACCCCCCCCTTCCCACCCCCCCGCCACCTGCCCCCCCCCCCTACTTTTATCTTTTTTTCCCCTCTCTTTTTGCGTCTTCGCTTTTCCCTGCCATCTTCTTCCCCCGTTCACCCGTAACACCCCGACGGTTCATTTTTTCTCTTTTTTGACCCCACCAGTTCGCGTTCTTTAGCAAGTTTAAAGTTCCCTTTCTAAGCCTTTTCCTTTATTCCGGCCGACGGTTTGTCTCCGTCACCTTTTCAGGAAAGGATTTCTCTCTTGGCCTCACGTTCAAGAGCTTTCCTTCCCCTTCCCCCCTCCCCGGCACGGCAACTACTTTTTCCCCTTCTGACCCAACGTCACCACGCTTCCTCCAGGCAAAGGGTGTTGCTTCTAAAGAATCTCCGGAGCCGTTCAAAGGGGTCAGCCTGAACTTCCTCGGTTGCTCTTTCCTTCATTCTTCTCTCCCGTTTAGCCGCGTTGGAGTACGATCGCCAAACCCCCTTCAACAACTTTCCTCCCCCCTCTTACGTCTAGGAGCTTTTCTTCCACCTCTTTTTGTTCATCCCCGTCTAGCAGTCTTTTGATTTTTTTAGTGAAGAACCGCCCCCCCCGTCCCGTCGATAACCGTAGAACGCTTCCTTCGGTGGGACAGACCCTCTTGACGTGTTACCTCTTTGGCTTTTCCTTTGTACGCCAACACCCAAAAGTCCAACCGACAGCCCTCCCCCCCCTGAGCCCCCCCACGCCTGGCCCGCCAACCAGTGGCCGAAACACGCCCCTTGACATTAACGCCAGACTTCCATCGTTCTCCGATACCCTCCACCCCAAATTTTTCGAGCACTGTCCGCCCTTTTAAAGGTGTTAGGAGGGCTAGCATGTTCAGGTCCCCTCCCCTCCCTCAGTTTTTTTTGCTTTGGCTGTCAATCCTCTTGGCGAGCTCTCGCCACGTCTATATACGTCTCAACCGCGACTCGAGAGCTGAAGCCTGTTGACTCGGCCGTTTACTCTTCGCGTCCTTTTTCTTTTCTATCGCCCCTCTCGTTTTTGGCCCCCGTGGATAACACTGGAGTGTTTTAGTTTTTTTTCGCAGGGCTCTCGTCGCCCCTATTCCGCTCCGCCTCCTGTGGCGTTTGATTTCACGACTCGACTACGCATGCTGAGTGATGGCTTATTTTTTTCCCTTTCCTTCGCTATTACTTGGCAAGTTTTTGAACTACATTTCCCCAGCCCGACGGATCCTGCACCGAAGTTTACGCCGTAGGCGGCATCATGGAACAGAAGGAAGAGGTACAAGATCATTTCCAAACCAAAATGCTTAATATTTTTTCTTTCTTCCCCTAAGTTTGTTTGCTATTCTGGTCCGAGAGGTGAAGATTAAGGAGTTGCTCCCTGCTCGTCACGTTTTAGACCTTGGGGGATCGTTGCTTTCTTTCGTTGTGCGTACGCTAGCTCCGTCCGTGATCCAGTTGGACGTTTTCGCTCTTCCCAGGGCTTTTGAACACACCTCTAAATTTCGGCGGGCGCCTTTTGCTCGCCTCTACATTTTTTTTTCCACGCCCACATTCAGACCGACTCGTGTTTTGATAAATGGGCTTCCCTTCAAGCTATGTCAGATCGCACTCCTGGAGGTCAGAGCGACTTAATGTCTTTCGAGTTCAGGCTCGACCTTCTTTCGGTTCTGCTTCCTTGATCTCATCTCTTGAAAGTGTCATTCGCTCGCTTTTTCTTTTTTCCCTGCAGCTATACTGGCTTGGCGCCAGGAAGCTTAGTCGTTGCCCTAACTCTGGCTTACATCTGAGAATTCTTCGCCTTTTAGGGTTTTGGATGTGTTTTTTCGATTCCGTTTTTTTTGATGGTTCTGGTGTGTGGTGGTGAAGGATGAGCCTGTTTTCAGGGCGCTTTTTTCGGTGTTTGGTCCGGAGGGGGATTTCTTTTTGGAGGTCGGGGTTTTGGGTTTTTTTTGTGGAGTGGTTGGCGAGCTCTAGTATACACGGCGTCTCCGCGGTTTTGTAATATTCTCCTACCTTGCTCCATTATCCGTTTATTACCTTCTCCTGCTTTATTAAAGTGCACACCTATTCATCTTTTTTTGGTTCGCCCTTCCCCATGGGGTGTTCCGGTATCCTCACGCTCGACTTGCGACTCTCTCGTTTTTCAGAGAAGCCAAACCGGCGGTCTTCTACCGTTTTCTCTCGCCTTAATTCATCTGCCCCGACCTTTCCGGTTTCCCCTTCGTTTCTGTTGGCACAGTGTTCGTGATCCACCCTTTGCCGCTGTTTGAGTTTCGGTATTTAAGCAGATGCGTCGCCCGGCGTTTGGTGCGAATTCCAAGCTCTGTTGCTTCTCGGAGTGAACCGTTGTTAGGTGGAGTTGTTCGTTCCCCCCTCACATGTTTCCCCCCCGTTTTCCGCTTCGGTTTTCTCTCCGTGAGGTCGGCGGCCCTAATCCGAAGGAGACTTGAGTGATCTTGTGCACTGGGTCTCTTTGCCTTGGGGTTGAGTGCCTTTTTTCTCTGTCCCTCCTCTGGCCTGCGGTCTAGGCCCCTCATTTTTTATCTGTGGGTTCGCCCAGGCGGTCGCTATTTTTTCTCTTCCATCCTTCCCCCTCCATGAACTTGCCCCCCACACTCCGACCGCGGAATTTCCTTTATACTCCCCTCCCCCCGGTTTCCTGTCTTCCCTCTCCGTCTGTTGGGGATGTGAGCCGGTCTTTGCCGGCTGGCCTTTGGCGTCAATCCCTGTTGTCTTTCGTGCCGGTTGTTTTTTTCCGCCGCGGGTCGTCACATTTCACGGAGAAGATAAATCTTTCCGGCCCTTGCTTTCTTGCCGTTGAACGAGTCTTCCCTCGTTGAATGCCTCTGCTCGCCCCCCCTTTTGGGCTACGCGCCGAAATGCCAGAGCGACGGGTGTTTTGTTTTTTTATAAGGGTCATCCGGGAATAGTACCCAGGATTTCCAGCCGGCCCTCCCGTCTTTAGGGGTGTAAGGTCTTACCTCTTCTTTTGGGTTTTTTCCTTGCGGTTTCCCGTAGACGTTCCTTTGCGTTGTTGCTACCTGCTCTCAGTCTCCTTGTCTGTTTTGCTTAAGCCGGTTGGGGACACATCACCTTTTTTAGAAGGTTTTCGGGTCCTCGGCCTTTTTCTGGTGTTTCTGGTTTTTTTTTTTCTAAGAATGACGTCCTTATTTCACGTGGACACTTTCTTTCCCGTTCGTTGACTCCCCCACGGCGAGTGACATCGCGTTGTCGTAAGAGGTCCTCGGCTCCCCCCCGACTCTCCCCCCCCACGGTTACCCCCCCCCCCTGCCCCCCCCAGCCTGTGGTTTGCTCTCTCCGCTCCGTCCCTTTCGGTATTTTCTTTTTTTATTTGTTTTTTAGGCTCGTTCCCCGTGTTTGTTGTGCTTTTCTTTTGAAGTTCGTTTCGCTCTGGATTCTTGGTCCCTCTTAGTGCACCCCCCCCCCCGCTCACCTTGCTGCGGTGGGCTTCCCTTTCGCCCTTTTTTTCGCGCCCCTCGTTCAGGCAACCTCCCAGATGACTTTCCTGTAGGCGTCGTTTTTTTTTGAGTGGTCGATTCCCCCTCCCTTCTTTTTGCATTGCTGATGCCCCGATCCCATTCCTCTTAGGCCGCCTAGCCGTTCTGTTTATTTCGCTTTTTCCGCGTGGTTGAGAAACCCCCCCCCCCATTTGCTAGGCTCTCGCTTGTTTTTTCCACACCTTGTTGCTTTGAATGATCGAGTACGAGCGTTGTGCTACGCATGTCTCGTGAGTAAGAGAAACTTCGGATGTTCCCCCTTACTCCTTATTTGTTCCTTTCGCAGGTCCTTTTTTAGCGATTCTGCCCTTTTCGTCCCGGCGTGAATCGAAGTTGTTTTTTGTTCTTGATGTCCTTTTTCATCGTTTCACCTTTTTTACTGGTGCCTCTGGTGCGTTTTTCCCCCGTTTTTATCCCCCCTTTACTAGTCCCCATGACGCCCCCTCTGTTTGAAAGGATCTTTCGTTCAGTAAAAGTCGTGCTCTTTCCCCCCCCTCTCGTCTTTCCGAATAGCGCCCGCCTCATTTCTCTTCTGCAGTCAAGATACTTTCTCCCCGGTACCCATGCGTATTTTTTCCCCAGTCTTCTTCTTTGCCGACTGCCTTCCCGGCCAGACGTTGGGTCTGAGCGTTTCCATCCCTGAAACTTTCTCGTTGTTTCTGATTCCCCCGCGATTTTTCCCGCTCTGGACCCCTATACTCGTTCCCAGGTGACGTTCTTCTCCCATCACTTTTCATGCTGACCACGAAGTTGTCCTGGTAGCCCGAAGACCGGTCTCTAACTAGGTGGGGTCCCCTCGCCCCCTTCTTTTCTTCTATACCCCGCTTTTTTTCACTGATTCCCTTCCCCCTATGCCTACTGAATTTTTTTGTGTTTCGATGTCCCCTTAAGAGATGCTTCCAGTCCAGGTCTTTTTTCCCCCCTATTTTCCTGCCGATGTAATCCCTTCCTCTGTCCGAATTTTCTTTCGGCCCGCCCGCCCCATGCGGCTTTTTCCCTTGCGGTTAATTGTTTTTTTCCATTGGGAGAGTGACATCGGTTTCTTTTTTTCCGTTACCATCGATCTTTTTCCCCCCCTCTTTTGTTGTTATATCTCTCATTTTGTCAAATTGGTTCCCGATTTTCACTCCAATGGACCACATTTAGGAAACTGGCCTGCTTAGCTCTCCCCCGACTCACCTGTGGACATACTAATTGCTTCCTTCGTTGCAGGTCTTGTTTAGTTTCTTTTTAATTTTGCCTGTCCTGGGCAAAACCTCGTTTTCTGTTTTTCATGCTACCTACACATCTTCTTAGCCTTTTTACGTGTCCCCTAAGGGGTTAAGTCCAGCGTAGCTCTACCCAATACTGGAACATCCATGCTTTTTGCTTTTCGTCATCCCCGGCCCCCCCACCTGGTTCCTTAAGCGTTATGGAGCTTTCGAGTCACCTTTTCCTTTTTCGTTTTCTGTCTTTCTGGTCCTTGCGCGACATACACCCCAACCGACTGCTGGATATTTCAGCCCCTTTCTTCCCTTCCTATTCTCCTTATTTCCTCCGTCATCCCGTTTTCCGCTAACCTCATTAAAGATCACGTCTTCATGTCCACGCCGCTCAACTCAGAGGCGCCTATTTCTCTACTTTATCAGGCCCCGCCCCCCCCACCCTTGTCCGCTAAGCCCCCCCCCCCCCCCCCCTATCCGCCCCTCCCCCCTCCCCCATGGCAAAACCGGTCTACTTGGTTTTTTTCCGCTGCTTTCTCTGGACCGTTCTACCCTCCCCCCCTCCTTAAGTTCTTGCTGCCCCCAGCTGGGCACTCTCCATCCCCCCCCTTCGAGTTTACGTAAAAACTTCAGCTCCCTTGCCTTCCCCAACTTGTCTGCATGGCTTCCCACTCACAAATCCGTCTCCCACATGTTAGTGGCTCACGATCTTTGCCCGTATTACCCTTACGCTCTTCCTCTCATGGAGCTCCCTGTTTTGGCGCACCGCGATCTTTCTTCCCTGGTTGTTTTCGGTTTTTTACGACAAACGTAGGGCTACGCGCTGATCCGAACGGCTCCGGCTATCACTTCTTTCCCACACCCTCTTCGACTTTTCGCTTTTTTTCCTCGAGAGCAGTCCACGTCCGACCTTCCATTAAGTCCTAGGATCCCCTTCCGCACGCTCCCGAGAATGAACCCTTCGAGCGACTCGAAAGCCACTGCCTCGCCGTCTTTCTGATTTTCCTCCTGCCTTTTTGCTCTGGAATCGGCAAGACTTCACCCCTTGAACTTCCCGTGAGATTTTGTATTCTCTCCAAAAAGTTGGTTTTCCGACCAACTCCCACCCTCTCTCCCCTTCCCACCCGTTTTTTGTGGAACCTACTTCTCCCCTCCTACCTCTTCTTTCTTCTTAAACGCTTGCGTTCCCCTCCTTGAGATTGCTTGAAGAGAATGGCTTTTCCCTTTAGTTGATTACTCCAGCAGCCCCCCATGTTTTCCGATTTCCGGCAACGGCTTACAGCCCCTGTGCGTTTCCTCCTTCCCCCCCCCCGGCCTTTTTTGGCCAACCCTTTCGAAAAATTCCGGATTTTCGCAATTTTCCCCCCCCACCCCCCCCCCCGAACCCACGTCCTGCTTTTTTTGCTCCCTCCATCGATAACAACGTTGCCCGACTCCGGACCCGTTTCAAAGAAGGGACTCACGTCATCTTTCTGGCGCCGGTCGGGACCCCCTCTTTTCCGATCCGCCGTCCGTCCCATGAGCCCGGTCCTTTTTCGTTCTCTGTTTCCTTGTCCAGGCCACCCGACAATTCTCTCCCCTTTGTTTTTTGCCTCTATCCCCGGACCTCTCGCGGCCGGTTGTCTCTTTAGGACTTCTCCCCGTGTAAGAGAGTGCCATGACCAGCCGAGTGCAGCTCATCCGACAGTCTCCGGATTTCCCCCCAATTTTTGGTCTTATTTCCCCGTACGCGTACCAACGGCCTTTTTTCTTTTTTCGGTTCGTAACCTTCGTGATTCCTTTTCCCCTGCTAGTAGTCGTATTGGCGGTTCATTTTCTTCTTAGAGACTGCCGCCGAAGGACTAGAAATCGCTTTTTCTTCCGCCTGCCAGTCTCGCCTCTTCCCACTCCCCTGTCACCCACCCCCTCCACGCGAACCCGCAGCTCTTACACTTTTCCATTATTTAGAGTGGTTTCCTGCGATAAAGTTTTGCAGCCTGTCTTCCTTCCCTGTCGCAGTTCACTCCCGTCCACCTACCCTGCCCCTTGTTGACTTTATTGGCTTTTAATCCGCCACGCCTGCCACGTTGCATCGAATTTCAGTATCGTTACCCCCTTCACCTCTTCGAATCATTTCTCACATTTTTTTCGCACCCACGTGCTCTACAATTTGTCCGCCGGCAGGAGGCCCGACCTTCGGTCCCCCTCTTTGAATCAGCTTCGTTTTTATTCGATACGGTCCGTTCCGCTTATTTGTGTTGGTTTTTCACCAAAGACACCTCGCTTCTCTTTCTAAGCCTTATCCGTTCCCGCCCCCCTCTTGGCGTCCACGTCGGATCTAGGTATGTTGTCCCTCTGTCGCCACGTCTTCCATCGTATATAAAGGAGATTTTCACGTTCGTTCGTGCGATACCACCCCCTTTTCTCGTCGAAGTGTTCCCTAAGATGTTGCTATCGCGGCCCTACCCCTCCACCATCCAGCCCCCCCTCCCCCTTCCTCCCCGCGCAAGACAGCGTTTCGCACCCAACCCCCCCCCTCGACGCCCCCCCCCCGCCATTGCGGACCCTCGGTTCTCTCAAACTCCACCACTGCAGCTTCCAAGATGCCCCTTGAAGTTAGGGGCTGCGTCCCCTGCGCGGCCGACCGCAAGCCTAAGTTGCCGTTACTAGTGCGAGGCTTCTGGTCGCGCTGAGGTGAGCACGCCCGTAGTTTCCCCAGTACCTGTCTCCTAGATCAATCATGAAGGTGTGAAGTGTTTCCCCGAGTTTCCTTGCGGGCGATAGACAGTACTGTGTTCCGACTTGTTTTTCAGTTTGCTTTCTTTGAGGCTTATTCTCTATCCCTAGAGCGTCCCCTCGACCTGTTTTCGGTGTTCACCGTTTTTTTTTTTTTTTTTTTTTAACGGTCGTGTCTATACCAGAAATTTCTCGTTCTTTTTTTTTGGTGACGTGTTTGACGAGCGTGACGGCACGAACTTTACAGTTCCCCAGCGATACGGCTGACACTTCGTTATATTGCTTTGGAGATGTCCCGCCTTTTTTCCTGAGTTCTTTCGTCCGAGAAACCACAGACTCATCTAGTGCCCTCCAATCCTTGGTGAGATCTGTTTAGCAGGCTTTCCTGATACTTCTGGGACAGGGCCTGTATTTTACGATGTGTTACGGAATTGTCTCTTTTCCAAGGTAGTGATGGGTTTCGGCGATCGTGGCTTTCAAGGAAATAGAACGCACTTTTTAGGATTGCTCGAGTGGGAGACTGTGAACCACTCGCAAGGTCTTAGTTCGTTGCAGTGTTCTGGAGAGTTTCTTTTTCCACACCGGAAAACAGTTCCGAACCCGCCCCCCCCCCCCCCCTACCCCCCCCCCCCCCAGCCCACCACCACCTCCCCCCTCCCCGCACTCCCCCCCCCCACCTCCCCCCCCCCCCCCCCCCCCCCCCCCCCCCCCGGCCCCCCCCCCAACCGCACCACACCCCCACCTCCCCCCCCCCCCCCCCCCCCCCCCCCCCCCCCCCTCCCCGCCCACCCCCCTACCACCGCCAACCGTTTTTTGCATTCCCCCCCCCACCCAACCCCCCCCCCCCCCCCCCATTTGCCCCCCCCCCCCCACCTCCCCCTCCCCTAGCGTATACCTTTCCTAGTCTTTGAAGTTTAGATAGTTTCTATGGATCCGTTTTGCTGCTCTTGCTTCCTCCCCCCCTATTTTCACTCGCTTTGAAGCCCGCCAAGCGAAGGAATGCCGTGCGTTTTTTTTCGATGTCTCCATCAGAATTCGATGTGCGAACTATATTTCGGGTTTTCAGGGTGTGTTCCGGTTATCTAGGGTTAAGAGTTTTTCCTGATTTTTGTTGGATTTTGCGTCGTTGGGCTTAGTTGGGTATGGGCGGTAATTCGGTGTTCTTGGAGTCGAGTTCTTTTTGTTTTGTGCGGGTGTTCGGATTTTCGTGGTGGCGGGGTTGGCGTTCCCTTTCTACTCCACTGTATTACCGTGAGTATGCTTTGGGTCTTTTTCCCGACTTTCAACGTGCCCTGTATCTAGGTGTCTCTAAGTATGGGATATCCTTTTGCCCATTGAAGTCTGCCAACATAAGTCCCCGATTTGTTCCCCCTCGTTGCTTTTTTTGTTTGTCCACTTACGCTTATTCCGGTTGCTTTTTCTGATTTCATTTGGTTGTGTCCGTACCCATAGTATTTATCTGCCCCCTGCTATCTCCCCGCATTCATCGCCCGACTTTCCGGGCTCACATGTCCTGCTACCGTGTAGAACGTAGGCTAGCCCACCTATCTGACGCCGATGAGTCGTTCAGTGGTTCGATTCATTCTATCTTGCCCCTTCCCGGTGCCGCTACTCTGTTTTCCCCCCCCCTCTTCGAATCTGAGAGACTGTTCTGTTGATGAAGGGGACGTAGGCCCCTTGTCTGCCCCCCGACTTTCTTTTTCTGGACGATTGCCGGTCGCTGCAGACTACGAATGATCTTGTATGACCCCGTGTTCGCTCGTTCTTTATTGTTGCTACGTTGCTCTTCTTATGCGCGCCGGCTTCGGTTTAACGGCACCGACGCGTTCTCGATTTTTATTTTATGTAGGAGGCCCCGGGCTGTCAGAACTGAAACGCCAATATCTCAGGCCTGAGGCCACTGCTTCACGAAGGTTCAGTAGGTGTCAATGCTCATTCGTGGTTTGCGACGACCGGTTAGGTTCTTATACGGTCTGTTTCACTCCTGCTTTTTTCTGATGAGCTGCTCGTCTGGGCCCTCGGGCTCGTACCCCCTCGAACCTCTCCCGTGACTCTGAGGCGCCTTGATTTTATTGCTTACTTTTCCGTTCAGCTGCTTAGGTTCTCTCTTCACAGGACCTGCTGTCCCCTCAGCTCCTTCTGCGTCGACGTCACCGATTGTCCCCCCCGTGCTTTTCGTACGGCGTGTGGGTGGTAATGTTTGAAAGTTTTCTTTTTTTGAATCGTTTGCTCGGCTTTTTGTAGGTCCCCAACGTCAGTGATGGTTCTTTTTCCTTTACTCTCATTTCCTTGATTGTGTCCCCGCTTCTCTAGCGGCGGAAACAATTATTGGTTCCGCCCTTGTTTCGGCATGGAACGAATGGGGGGTGATGAGTATTATCTTTGACCTTCGTCCTCCCCCGTTTGACAGTCGTCCAGTCGCCCATTCTGGTTTTGACCCTTTCCCGCGTTGTCTAGTCGGAGGTTCTTCTTTCTCCGACTGCCTGGTTCTTCCCATTCATTGGCGGAGGCGCTTTCGTTTTTAGATGGTCCCTTTTTTTTTGGTGTGGCGGATCCGTTCTCTTTTATCTTTAAATTCTCGTTTGACTGTTCGCAGTTGTTACTTTTTCTCCCTTTTTCCTAGAGAGGCTGTTTCTCCTTTCGTTAGGTGGCTGCTCAGTTTCGCCCGGTGTCCCCTTGGCTGTCGCGCTCTTTCAGGAAATCATCCTCCGAGGGTTCCATGAATTTATTCTTATCTTGATGAGTTATTGGTGGTACAGTGCCTCTCTTCGCATAGTTTAGTGATGGCCTCCCCAGTTTTTATTTTCTGCCTTCTCCTTTTTTCTCTCGCTCTTCTTGCCCTGCCCCCCCCCGACGTTGGTTAGAGAAGAAACCCACCAGTAATACCTGATAGGCTTTATCTTTGATGCCCAACTTGTTTTGATCGAGTTTCCGTTGGTCTTTACGACGCCCTGGCCCTTGTTCTCCTGTGAAAGCCTGGCTTTTTTTGGAGCCGTTTTGCCCAGCCAGGCTTCGTTTTTCCTCCCTATTTTTTTCTCACGCTGTAATGTGTGATCTGGGATACTTCCTCCCATTTTTTGAATCGGTTGAAGTTGTTAGTTCCCTGATAAGCCCGCTACCCCCCCCCCCCCCCTTCCCCCCCCCCCCCCCCTGTAGCGACCCCGGTTTGTCACTGACGGTTGTTTATCACATTTCTGGGATATTAAATTTTCGTAGTCACGCCCAACCCATATCGCTGAGCTTTGACTCACAAGTTCTACCCTTAATGGGCTCGATTTACAATGGGATGATCTTACAGTCTTATCCGTCATAACTCTTGATCGATCCGGGCCGCGAGTTTTGTCTGTCGCGCACGCGGACCCCAGACCCTTTTTTCCCCCGACCCCGAGACGTCTAAAACTGTTGGATTCTCCTTACGTCTGGAATTTCTCCTCCCGGTTGTCTGGAGCAGAACCTCCTGTCGGTTTAAAGTATTTTTGTGTTTATACTTTGCGTACGGTGGATAGACCCCTTCGGATGTACTTCCCGTGCCTCTCCTTTCGCTCTGTTTTCGAACATCCTCTTTATCTCGTGTTTTTGAAGAGCCCTTTGTCCCATCTAAGCATGTCCTGACCGATTTATGTCCTCTTTTTTCCGTCGATCGGCCTCATTAGCTGTGCGGGCCCTCGGGGTCTTTGTAATTTGATTTTGAAACGGCGCGTCCTTGATTTC
>Ga0179593_1373973_pt1 | contig 12590 bp, 10 predicted proteins | sample CZODoug2_1_08_16_FD_185931 | JGI IMG/M metagenome (GOLD analysis project Ga0179593, IMG submission 185931) | Vadose zone soil fungal communities from Angelo Coast Range Reserve, California, USA - CZODoug2_1_08_16fungal (PacBio error correction) | ecosystem: Environmental > Terrestrial > Soil >... | reverse complement strand
CGATTTTCATCCCTTGACATTTCCCTTTTCTTCCCTTTCGGGAGTGTTCTTACCCTTGATCTTCCACCAGCCAGGACGTCACTTCTGTCTTCCTTGTCTGCGGCCGACTCTTCGAGCCTGTTGTTTTTTTTGCCCTTCCCCTGTATGGAATCCGCAACCTGAGCTTCCTTTCGGTTGTTGAACGATCTTTCCCCCCCTCCACGTACACCTTCCCTCCCCCCCGTTATATTTTCAGGGTCCCTTTCCTGTAGTACGGCTTTACTCTGTAAACACGACCGGCGATACTTTCCCCAATATCACATATCCATCTGTTGCTTGTTACTGTGACGCTCCCAGCTTTCCATTTTGCTTTTTGTTTGACTCCCCCTGTCGGATGTATGTTGCGTTTGCGTGCTGTCTCGGTGACTGGGTCTGGTTGTCATTTTAGCAGCCACTTGAGCCGTTTGTTTACCGAGCCTTCTGTTCTGAGCACCACGTCGCATCCGTTTGCCCCTATTTGAAACTATTCCTTCGAAGTGGTTGGCATCTGTGTTTTCCGCTGGCCTTGGAATGGCACCGCGAAGCAGGTTTCGCTCTTCCTACGACGGCGCCGGTGCGGGGCCGTTTTCCCTCTCTTTCTTGTATGCGCGGCACTTGAGTGTCCACACTTCCCCCCTCCCGCCCCCTGCGGCTGGACCCAGTCCGCGCCCAGTATTATTATACAAGGCGGCGCCGCGTGCTTCTGAACCCCCGGGCCTATCCAGTATAATCTTCCGGAATCACAAACGGCGATGCAACGAGCCCATCTTCCACGCTTACGCGAGGTTTTTTCAGCTACTATCCCCCCCAACTCCCCATCCCCCCCATTCCAGGAGCGCATTCCTTTTCTTTCCCCGATGGGGACTTTTTGGCGCATATGTTACCTAATTGTCGTGGCACCACAGGTACTCCCCTGAGAAGCTGTCCGATCGCTAACCCTGTTCGGTGCCTGGGTCGTGGACCCCTTATTTCGTCCTATTTTTCCATAACCGGCAGTACTATGCTCGGGGGTACAGTGCTGGCCTCTTAGAATAGTTTCTTCCACTTTCCTTGCGATGAGACCCCCCCTTTTTCATGCCCTTTTTTCACCTTCCCGTCCCCCGAAGCTTATGAGGTACTAGGTGAATTTTCTTACTCTTCCGGCCACACAGGGCATTCCCCCTTCACAAGGAGTCTGTACGATGGTCGCTCTGCCCTGCTTTCATATTATCAGTACGCCCCTGCTCCCACTTTGTTGCGTTCGGAAGTCGCTGTCTCCGCCCTCTGTTTAGACAGTGTGTCTGTCGGTCATTACCCCTGTTGCCCACGTCGAGTTGGCCAGTTAAAAAGCCGAATATGCTGTATGCACACGGGCGTCTCGCTGTTCGCGCCCCTCCCAACTCGCCATTCACTTTCCTTCTCTCGGGCGTTATTTCCCCCCCTCATCCGGAAGGATTTGTTCGTTCTTTTGCCTCCCTCCTTCCTGGCCTGCGTTTCTGCGGTTACGACCGTTTTTTTTTCGGCCAGTACCACGACGTCCACCGCCCCCTTCTCCCCTCGGCGTCCTCTACCCATTGTGCCAGCCTGCTTCCTCCAAAGCATTGCTACTACCCCCCCGATGTTCCGTGCTTCACGTGTTATGCCCTTCATCGTCTTTGCGAGGCGATTCTCTGACGTCTCCCGTATTGGGTCGATGTTTTTTTGGACTTCGTTCTGAGTCCCGTCCTTCCCTGTTTGAACGGTCCTCGTCGCATACCTATCCTGCGCGAACCGTACTAACCTGTCGTACCCATTTTCCGGTCGTGTGGCCTATCGGTCCTTCCTACACCCCCGCCCTTCTCTACCGGCTCGACTTTCCCCATTACCCTTCGACCCGCCTCCTGCGGGCACCCGTAACGACTACCCGCATTTACCGCCCTTCATACATTCACTCACCCTGTCCCCTTTCGGGGGCCTTCCCCACGCTGTCGAACCCTTCACAGGAAGCTTCGGGCATGTCGCGTCGAACACCCGAGGAATGTCCTGAGTCCGCTGCTTTCTCTGCCAGGTGTGAGACTGAGTCAATGCTTGTCTCCTTTCTCTTTTGAAGTCTTCCCGACGATACTTCGCCCCCCAGGAACAATGATCGGCGGCGCGATTTCTGTCTTCTTCGGCCACGCCGCTCGCGTGGCTCGATTCACCATGGAGATCTTTAGGGGGATTTCTCTCCCCCCCACCTGTTCTACTCCGCTTTCGATTAGGACGTCTCGAGTTCGTGTGTTTTTCTCATTATAAGAACCCGCACGCTTTTTTCTTTTTGCCTAGTCCATTTGTCGTTTTTTCCACCCCGGTCTGACCTTTATTTCCTTCTATCCCTTTCCTGTTTCGTTCGACCGTCCCTCCCTCTATGGCAGGTCTGTCCCGTGAGGGCTTACATTTACTGCAGGCTTATGGCAGCGCGATCGCACGGCCGTTGACGCTACGTTCCGCGCACGTCTCTGTCTTTCCCTCTTTCCTGGCTTTCTGTTTGAGTGAAGACTTGCAGCGACCTCCGCGACTTGTTCAGTCGTAATTTTTGACAGCGATCTGCTTTTCGGATGTATCTATCTTTTCCTCCCCCCCCTTGACGTCGTGTGCCTGCTAGATAATCCTCAGACTCTCCGTCCTTCTCCCTAGCCCCACTGACGTGTCCGCTAGAATAGACAGCGCTAACTTCGAATCTGCCGTCCTACATCCCTTTTTCGTAGCCTAGTGTACGATCCGATTCTATTGCTTGCCGTTATCCTGCACAGGTGTGTTTTGACTCGTTTTAGACCCCCCCTAATCCTTGCCCCAGATAGAATCGGCGCCTTGGATAGGCCCCTCCGCGCGCCAAAGCCCCTAGCATCTAGTCGCTGTGCTTTTCGCAGAGCTTCAGTCTTCCCCCCCTCTTGGTTTCTTTTCCTCCTTTTCAGTCTTTCGTGTTTTTCATTTCCTATGTCCCAATCGCTCGCTAGGCCGCATCAGTGGAGCAAGGTCCTCAACCCCCGGCGAACCGACCTCCTATTCCGAACTTGTCTACACGGTTTCTCCCCTCTGAAACGCGAATCTCTTTGTCCTCATACCCCCCTCTCCCTTTTTATGTGTTTTTCCGGGCCTGCCCGTGTGATGCGTGCGAGCCTTGGCGTCGGGCCTCAATGTTAATCTCCCCCCCACTTAACCGCAGGAGATTGATTCTGGGAGCCCCGCGATCTTACCCAAGCCCTCCTCCGATCCTTCCGTTCCCCTCCTCTCAGCTTTCTTTTTAATTGGGTCTTTTATGTCGGAACTCTGAGCGGGGTTGTTGGAGTGATTGGTTCTCAAATTTCTTTTCACTGTGCTCGTCCCTCCCCCCAGCCGATGATGTGGCGCACAAGGTTTCCCGAAAGGACCAAACCGTTCTATTCTTCTCTATCTGTGCTTATTGAGGAGTATCTGAAACCCATGAGGACTCAAAGCGGTGTCAGGACAAGAGCCCATCGGTCGGCCTAGATTAACTACTTCTCTTTTTTCCTGTGCCAACCTTCTTTCTCGGAGGTTCCTTGGCTTTGTTGGAAGCAGATTTCTTTGAGATCGCTGCCCCTCTAGCCTTCAGATGACTTACTTTTATTGCGCACCCCTGTCGTACGTGGCCCACGGGAGTACGGCCATGCCGTACATGTCGCTCCTCACTCTTCTTGCGTCCTTCCTGCGACTCTTTTTGACCTTCCAACCTTTACATTGTTTTGGGCGCTCACTTCTTCGCTCGCCCGGCTGGTTTTTTCACTCGCCGTGATCGTTTGCGTGCCGACCCCACCTGGCCACCCGTCGCAGCCGACCCCCCTTCCCTTTTTTCCAACACCGAGTTCTCCCTCTTCCAGCGCCAACCGGGACCAAACCGTGTCTTTCTATCTCCTGATAGGCCGAGTTGGGGCCCGCCCTTATTTTTTTCCCTGCGTTCCCTGTTCCATCTCCTATAGCCTGGTGGAGGTTTGAGTTCGCCTGTGGTTTGGAAGGCGTCGAGCCGGCAGCCACTATTGTACCCTTTTCTCTGCATCTTTTTGCGTAGGCGACGATTGTCTCCCGTCGACGTCACGTCGCCAGGCCCCTTTCACGCTCATGTGAGATCTAAAACCCTCTGGTTGCCCGTGTGAAGCCATGGTTCTACTCGAGCCTTGGAAATCTTTATTCATCATTCCACGCCCAGAATTTTTCGCGATAGGACAGGCCTCTTCTTGAAGGTGGTCCATATTTAAGGTTCCTTCTCCCTATAAAGGGCTCCCCTTCGCCCCTGAGGCCTTATCAGCGCCCCATTTTTTTGCGCGGTTCATCCTATTGGGCGTAGTTGATCCAGTACCGTCCCTCGAGCTCCTTTGCTCAGTAATCGCCTTTGGGTATCGCCCCGATGGGTGATTAGGAATCGCTATAGGTCCCTCCCCTTTCGTTTCCCCTCTTTCCTTTTTTCCTCACCTACGTCCGATGGACTACCTCTCTGAATTCGGTTACTTGTATCCCGCGTCCGCGGTCATATCGGCGCCTGACCTTTTCTTTCTTGTGTAATGACTTAATTCCCCCCACTGCGAGGCGTTGCTGTTCTGAGCGCGGCCCCCGCTCGGTCATTTGCTTTGCGCGGAAAAACCTTCTCCGCGCCGCTTCTGGGACTTCGACACTCGGGCCACTGTCCCTCTCTTTTCCTACGTTCTCCTTCCCCCGGCCCTTTCTTCTTTATCTTGTGCTACAAACTTCTTTCGCCTCACCAGTAGACAGCAACGCCACATTCCCACGCGCCGGCCACGCGAACCCAAAGCCCTCTTTTGCCCGTCCTCAGCCACTCAATTTTTTTGTTCTGTCCTTCGGCGGTTCTAGATAAATTATAACCGACGGGTCTTTTTCGAAGGAGATTTTTTATTTTCTGGTTGGGGCAGACATCGTTTGACTGACAACCGTGATGCTTTCCTTGTTCTTTTATAGTTCCCCGTGGGTTTCATGTTCGTTTCCGTTTCCCTTCTTCTCATCAGTCGGAAGACGACCACTTCGTCCTTTACGTTGTTTACGGCAGGAGCTCAGGTGTCAGCCCACCGCCGAGCGACGGACGGACGGGCGTTCGGTCGTGATTCGAGGTTCTCTTTTCCCTCATCAGCGTGTTTTGTTTATCTTTCCCCCTTTCCTTTCCCTCACCCCTTTGCCCGTCCCCCCAGTCATTCAAGATTGCAGATCGGCGTTGTTCTTTGTGCTGACGCCACCCATCCTGCAGTCCCCTCCAGGACGTATCGTTTGACTTGCATGTGTATGCGTTCCGACGTCTTCGAATTCCGAACGGTGACCTAGACCCTCCCTGTGGGAAATACTCTAACTGCTACTTTTCTCCCTTCGTTTCTTTCCTGGACTGGTTACTCCTTGCGAACATCGTATCTCTTGCGATGTCTTTTTGCTGTAGAGGGCTCCAAACACGCGGCATTTGGCCTCCGACAAAACCATTTATTCTCTGCGTCTTCCCTTTTCATGTTTGTATCCTTTTTCGGAGAGTGGTCTTTTCAGATTCTTCTTTTTACGGTCCCTCCTTTTTTCACCCCTTCTCCGTTTCTCCGGTAGAGAAATTCCTAAGCTTGGATTTTTTTTTTCTCTCTCGGGCCGTCCGGCGCGGTCCTCGCTTTTTTCCGGATTTCGGACTGACCACTTTCTCAGTAGCCGACTCTCGGAGGACGCCCTGGTCCTTTTGATTTTCCTCCTATCTTCTCGGTACTTTCTTCTCACCATTCCCTCAGCCTGATAGTTGTTCCTCTCTCGCGTCGCGGGCGCGCTCGGTGTAGCCCTGGTCACGATTCACTATCATCGTCCTGAATCCCCATAGGCGATCACATCTCCTCGACCCTCCCGTTCTATTCTCTGCTTTCTCTTCCGAATCCCTCTTCCATGCCCCCCTGTGTCCTGACTCGCTGAGGTGCTTTGCTGCTGTCTTCTTCTACCCGTTCCTCTATGAGCATCAACCTAGTGGAGTGTCAATTGGTACTCCCTTGGAGTACAGCGTGTGTGCCTTTCGAGATCCGGTTATCGGCTGCTAAAGTTGCACGAGATTCTCCCCCCGGTAAGTCACTTCCCGGGTTCTCCTGTCTGCTGATGTTTTACTCCTCCACGGTAAGACTTGTTTTTTTCGGTTTGCAGTCCCCTTTCCCAGCCTCTGCGGGATCAGTGCCACTTTCCGGCTAGGAGCACGCCAAACGGCTTACCTCCCCGTGCGTAGTCTCTTAAGGCTTTTTTTGCCCTCCCTTAGCGCTCCTTCTGAGTTTAAACCCGTTTTCGTTTTTTTTTTTTGTACTCGCCCTTGTTCACCGTCCCCTGTTCTTTTTGCTGCGACGTCGTGACAGGATTTTTTTTGCCGTCAACGCCCCCCTCTCTACCCCCTGGCTCGGACTCGGTTAGTCCCTTGTATGAAGCTACGCTTTGAGGTTATCCGCACCTCGCCCAGGAGTATTTTGCTTCTGGCATGGCCTTTCCCTTTCCCGGTACTCCGGTATTTGCAGCCGAAACGCGTCCTTCTCCTCGTTTCCCTTGCGAGGAAGACCATGTAAGACTGCACTTTCTCTCGCAAAGCTTTCTGCCCTCCCCCGAGTTTCCTTAGGTTGCCTACCGTGTGCCCGTCCTTTGTGGGCGCGGGCCCCGTCCTTTAGCTCCCATGTGTCCTGTGACCTGGTACGCCGCCGACATAATCCTGCGCTCACGACTAGAACGGTCTTTTTTTTTTTTCTTTTTTGGCCGGAAATCCGTTTTTTGTGCTCTCCCCCTGTGCCTCGTTCGTTCTTTCTCTATCCTCAAAACCGCGTGTGTTTACCTTGCCTTTCCGACCACTGCTGCCTTTCCAGCCTTGCAAGGACAGTCTTAGTAGGGTGCCCTGAAAAGTTTCTTGCACTCGTTTGTCCCCATTTGTTATCGCTTCATGCTGTTATTCCCCTGAGCATTATTTCCGCACTCGCCTCGTTCTGGGGAGGTCTCTGGCTCCCTGCCCAATGCACCCCACGCAACTCCCCCACACTTGTGCCACGTAACTCCCCCCGGCGGCGAACCATTTTTCATGAATATACGTTGCCCACTCCTGTCCGACCCGGTCGCCGTTTTGGATCGCTCGTTTCCCTTTTCTCGGGGTTTTGTCCCTTTCCCGGCGCGCCTTCCTTTCCCCGAAATGCATTTTCCCCACTGCGGCGCTCTCTCTCCTCTTTGGCAGCCTGCCATATTTTCCTTCCGCACTCACCACGAACCGGACTATTACCCAACCTTCAATGTCTCCCTCATCCTTCCTGAGCGTGATCCACTACGACTTCGGGCCGCGTGTGCTTTCCTCTCTGTCTGCCTTTCTTGCCCCTGAGCAGATTGTCCTGTCTCCCCTGGGTTTCCTAAAGACCGCTGGAACCTCTACTTCCGTCTGAAAGCTTTCATTTCGGCACTTGTTGGGTTTTCTTTGCAGAGCAGCTGTCTTTCATCGCGCCTTTCCGACGGATCATGGTTGCCAGCTACGCTCGAACGGTTCTTGGTATCTTTCTATTTTTGCCTCTATATCTTTTTTTTTTTGTGTTCTCTCTCTCCACCGACTGAGAGCTGCCTGCCCTTTTTCTAGCCCCTTCCGGTCGGACTATCGACGCCTACCCTCCTCTCTACACGTCCTGCCACGCCATCCTCCCTGTTTTTCTGTATCCCTCCTCCACCCTGTGTCGTCACTCTCTTCATCGGTCGTTTCGCTCTGCGCTCGCGTTGATCCCACCTCGGCGCCTGTTCTCCCCTCCTGCGTCGGCCTCCCGTCACACTTTTTTTATACAAGAATCTGGTCCTTCCCGCCTGGTAGGTCTGATATCTTTTCTGCGCGCTTGGTGTTCATTTGTTTGTTCTCCTGCTTCGTTTTAGTATTTTCGCTCTGTCTATAGACAACCCTCTGGCAGAGATTATTCGCTCGCCCGTATATTATCACCCCCAGGGTCCTCCCCTCGGAGTACTCCCCCCCTCCACCTCTCTCCATATGTGCCGAGAACTTTTCTTTTTCGGCCACTGTCTTGGCTCACCAGATTCTTTTGGCCTGTCGCCGAATCCTTTCCCTCCGCCGACTTTTCTTGGTGTCGTTTCGTTCTAATGCTTGGTCTTTAGAGAGTCAACGAGCCTCACACCCTACGCACGTCTTTAGACAGATTCCTTCCTTGGTGTCACTCGCTTTTCAATCTTCTGTGACGTCTTCCTTAGTGAAATGACTTTTTTTCCTACATCGATGACTCTTTCCTTTGCTGAGGGTGAGGGTTTTTTGATCCTGCCTCTGGGTGTTAGTGGAAGCTTTTTAGTCACGCCTTCCCGAGTCAGGTTCTCCTGCACGTGACCCCAGCACAGCATTGTTTCCCGCAAGAGACCTGTGAGTCTTTCTATTCTTTTTAGCCTCTGCTTCTTTTTCCTCCCGGGATTACGCCTTCGGCCCCTGCACATGACTCTGAGAATACCAGAGCTCTTTCTTCCCCCCAGCGTCCACTGTTTATATTCAACGACCCACTCCCTTGCGGTTCGACCGCCCGACGGGCTCGTGCGCCATCACAGTGCCACAATCCGTTCGAGCCCCCCTCTTTTTTGTGGTCTTGTGCCTGTCGGCGACGACGGAAACGAGTTCCCACCACGAGGACGTTTTTTTTTTTCTGCGAAAACAGTCGAGTCCGGGCTTTCTACCCGGCCGCAGCCTTCCCTCTTTCCTCTCGAAATCTTTCATTAGTCGTTTGAACGCTTATCCTACCAACCACGCCGGTCACATCCTGGTAAACTAGGGCGAGCTGGCTGTAGTTATTCCCGTGACTTCAGTCTGGGTGTGACTTGAACCTTTATTCTGTCTCATTCCCTTGTCCTGGTTGAACGGTCCTCCGCTCCTCCCAGAGTTTAGTCCCCCAAGTCCGAAGCCCCCGTTTTATGTCGCTACACCTCGCGCTCTCGCGTCCCTCCTACGTGACCACACCTTTTTCTTAGAGACTCTGATCGCACGTTCCCATCCACGTAGGCGGTTCCTCCTTCCCGCCCGCCCGTTTTTTTGCCCGCGGTGAGGTATCGGTGGGGCATGGCGTTCGTGAACCTCTTTGCCCGTCCCCGTTCCCCCTTATCCTTCACTTTTTGAAGTATTTGCTTGTCGCCATATGCTCGGAGACGGCCACGGTCTCGGCAGTGATCCCTTTCCTCCTCGTGACCCCCCCCAGCACGTGAATGATTAAGTTTTTTCTTTTCTCCCCTCATTCTTGCTCCTCCCTCAATCAAGGAGCGTCGTAGCTTCCTCTCCTCTCCATGGCTTGACCGGTGCCACGCAAAGAGTCGGTGTCTAAAGTGTCTCCTTTCGACAAGCAATGGTCCTATGTAATGTTCCTCTGTCTCCTCCCCGTCCCTCCTTTCTTTTCCGCCGTTCTTACTTTACTTCATCTTTTTTAGCGGTCTCTCCGTTTGAGCGGGTCTCGCCTAGGGCTTTTATTCCGGACGATGATATGTGCCTCCCTGTTTCGATGCAACCGTCCGTGCTCTGCAACCCTCCGGTTCACTCGCCCCTTTTAGTGAGTTCCAGTCTCCAGTCCCCTTGCCCTTTTAGACACACTCCATTTCGGCTATTTCGGCGGCGACCCTCTTTCCCCCAGACTTGAGGTCGCCGTGTCCGATCTTCTAGCTGGACCCCCAGTCTTTCTCCTTTGTCTTTTTATTGTGTGTTTGGCTCTTCCCTCTCGACGTCTTGCAGAGTAGTATGTTACCGGCACTCTTTTTTACGCCGACAGGTCTTTCTACGGTTGCTTAGACCTGCTTCCACGGTCATAATTTGTTGTTGCCCAAAAATGTTCTCTTCCCCGCACACCTAAACCAGATTCGTCCCCTTGTACCGACCAAGGAGGCACCGACCTCATCCAGTCGCATCGCATCAGGTGTGTTTTTTTCGGATCGGCGGCTTACGTGTTTTATTTTTTGACCCCTCTACAGCAGGGGGACTTTCGGCATGCTTTATCGCTTTTTTGTAGAGTGTTTGTTCAGTCAGTTCGGCCGTCCAAACTCTGCATTACATTCTTTCTTTCTCACTCTTGCAGTTACGTTTGCTGTCCGTCGGTCCTCTCGGTTCCTTTGACGCACGGACATCCCTGACGTCCTGCTGGTGGAGCAAGTCTTTTCTAGATAAAGGTGGAGGAACCCCGACTCAGTCAGATTTTTCCCTGTTATTTGTAGGGTTCGGTAGTTATCCCCCTCTCTTTTTTGTCCTCTCATCTTTTTTCTTCTGAGCTTTCCTCTCCAGATCTCCATTCCTCCTTTGTATCGTTTTTTTCGGCGTTTGCCCTTGATCTCCTGCCGCCCGCTTTCCAGTCATTTCCGTCGGCCTTGTATGCTGCCGCTTTTTTATCCACGTTTTCCCCTCGACCTTTCCTCGTGGATGTTGAAATTCTGCCTGATTCTTTTTCTTCTTGACCCCCCCTAGTTCCCCCTCGCCCCTCCGATTTCTTTGACGAATCTTCCCTGGTTTCTCGTGCTCTAAGGTCGTCATGACCAAAACCATTGCATTTCTTATGCTGCTTGACCATTTGGTTTTGTCTCCGTTCTTTTTTTTTTTTTCGTTTGTGTTTTTTTTTGTGAGGCCGCGGTTTAGACCCCATTGCTCCCCCTGGTCCTTCTTTTCTCTTTCCGTTTGAACCTCTGTGTACCTGAGTTCGGGTCCTTCTGGCCCCTTACCGCGGCGTCTCGGTGTCATTGTGTCCGCTTGCTTTCTCACTTCTTTCGTCAGCGCCTTGTCCTCTTCCTTACGACGCCCTTGAGTCAGCTCTGTTCCTCTGGTCTGCATCCATGTTTTCTAGTTAACTCTTCTGTATTTCATGCCTTGGCGCCTTCTTCGCTTAGTGCGGTACACGCTCCTCCTCGCCACCCACCACCTGTCATCGTTGTTCATCCCTGTGAAGAGGTTTACCTGGGCGCGCTCCCTTCCCCTTGCGATTCCTTCTATCATGGCATGTGTTAAAATCCCCCATTTTCTTATCTTTGCAACCTGTTTCACAGCTCGACCTCCTCTAGACCTTACACTCCTTCTCCCCATCCTCCACATGAGTCTCTTCCACTTTAGACCTCTGTGCGCCAGCGTATCGAGACCTATTCACGCTTTCTTTTTCCCCCTCTTTGGTGCCATGCCTTGAAGGCCGGTTCTCTCGGTTCTTGCGTATTTTTGGATCTTCCCACAACGACACGTGTGCTTTTTCCACATCACCGCTCCCCAGTCACGGATAGTGGGTCCTATGAGCGTGATGTTTTCTCCCTGCTACTCAATTTCCCCTCGTCCTAGCACGCTTCTTAAATCGCATTTGCTCTAGTTCTTAGCGAGCTACGTCCCTAATCGACGCCTGCCCTCCACTGATCCTTTTCCTCCCCGTGGTCCATTGCTGTCAACGGTTGTGCATGGACCTGTAGTCCCCCGAAAATGCGCTGTGCACTACTCTCAACTTACGAGACCTTGGATGCTCACAGTTTTTGGTCCGCTTTATGACGCCCTTTTCTTACCCTTCCTTTTCTCGTTCTGTCGATTTTCCTTATTTTCTTCCGTTTTCAACCGCCCTTGAGTTCTCACCCCACGGGCGGTTTTATTTCGCCCCGCCCCTCGTCACCATTTTTAGAGGATGAATCTTCGCCTTGATCGGAAGATTTTTCGAGAGACACTGCCGTCCTTGAATTCCCCCTCCCCTCCTTTCCCCCTATCCGTTTTATTTTTCCCGACATTCCATGATTTCCTACCCTCGGCTTCTCCGAGGCAATGCCCCCTTTTTTTTTTTCGACACTTTCCTTTTCGAGCCCTGTCGTGACTTCTACTCGGGCAGCCGCCAGCTTTATATGCTTTCTTCTTCATCTTGAGTCCTGTCATCCTCCTTTCTGCCGTCCTTGCCTACATGCGAGAACTTTTCTCCCCTTGCGTCTTTCTTCTTTTTACCGGCTGGTGCTGTCGTCCACTTGCCAATCGTTGAAGGCTGTTTTAGCTCGAATCAATAACACCGTTTCGCCATCGAGGAATACCTTTAGACCCCCCTCCCCCCCCAGTCCCCCGGCCTACGTCATCTTCGTGCGGAAAGGCACGTGTCCCGGTCAGGCTGCCCTAATCTCGGCGTTGGGCTAACTCTTCATAGGTAATGTTTAGTCTTCTTCGAGGAACTACCCCCTCCGCACTCTCCCCCCGTAACAAACCACTTTTCTTCAGGGGTGTTTTTACCCCAGGTTCTGGTGCGGCCGGAAAGTGGCGTCTTCGTTTCCTACGGCGACGGTCTTGGATCTACTTCCCGTCCACACTGTATTCTTGGGGTGCTTTTTAGCGGCTCCTTTTTGCCTGGCTCCATGGTAGGAGCGCTGGACCTAGGTTTTTACCTCCTGAATCTCGAAAGTCTTCCGTTCCCCCCTTGCCCCAATTCTTTCTCCTTCTGGTCTTTGAAGGAAAGCTCTCGTTCCCCCGCCGGAGGGACTCTGCGCTTTGTTTCGTGACGCAGGCGACCCGTTTCTCAGCTGCCTCGACGAAGCAATATATGAATGTCGTGCAATTCTTGCTTCCATGGCCTCTAGATTTGACTCCCTCTCCTCTCGTCTTTGTTCAAGTTCGTGTACCTAGTCTATGA
>Ga0179593_1818990_pt1 | contig 12591 bp, 12 predicted proteins | sample CZODoug2_1_08_16_FD_185931 | JGI IMG/M metagenome (GOLD analysis project Ga0179593, IMG submission 185931) | Vadose zone soil fungal communities from Angelo Coast Range Reserve, California, USA - CZODoug2_1_08_16fungal (PacBio error correction) | ecosystem: Environmental > Terrestrial > Soil >... | reverse complement strand
CTTGACCAGATTTCTTGGAAGGCAAGCAAACCCTCCTTCAGCCCTGGTTGGGAAATTGCTTTTTTTCCCCCTTTTTCTTGGACCTTTCCGTCTGAACTTGTTTCCTACCTCCGCTATGGATTAGTCTCCGATAATTGACTCCCCCCCCCTTTCTCCTTTTCCCTTCCCCAGTGTCGACACCCGACTTCATATGGTGATACTCCCCACATGCCTGTCGATCATCCTTTTCTCCTTCCGGGGAGATGATCTTTTTTGTTATTAGCGATTTTTCCTTTTTTCTCCGGACCCCTTCCCATCTCGTAACCTTGCCGGATCTTCTTTCCCCTCGGTCAGATCTCGTCTCTCTTTATGTAAGGGGATTTCTTTCTACCATCGATTGGATAGATTTCTTCCCGTACTTACGTCGATTTAATTTCTAGGAGGAAGAGGGTTTCTTTCCTACCCAAAGAATCGTCTGTCCCCGATTGAAAAGGTACCTCCCAGAGAAAGAGGGAGGTTTTTTTTTTTCCTCTGGAAGTCAACAAAGAGAGAGGGCTTTACCTTCGTTTCTCTCCGAGAGGGGTTCTGTGCCCCAGAGACGAAGAGGTTGGTCCCTCTCTTTCAAAAAGTTAGTTCCGAAGAGGCACTTCCTTTGTTTGTCCGCTCGGGAAAACGTGACCCCCTCTTTTGTCCCGGGGACCGCCTTCCCATGCCACCTTTTCCCCCGGACGCAGCTTTTTTTTTTCCGCAGGTCCAGACTGTTTCAGGCAGCAAGGTCCCTTTAATCTCTAGATCAACGCGAAGTAGAGCAGTAGGCTCTCCTCCCCGTATGGAGCAGGAACTTTTTCAATTAAGATTAGTGTTTCCAAGCCATCGAGATCGTGTATTTTCCGATGTACGTTTTAAGGCTTTTTCCCCCTGTCTTTTCTTTCCCCCCCTCGCCATTTGAAAGGGCATCTTTTTTCTCCAAGAGCGATTTTTTTTTTTTTTACGTTCCCCGGGGGATGAGACCCCCCCTTCTTTTCCCTCCCCCCAACTCTTGAAACTCTCACAGGTAGTAGGCTTCCTCGCTTGGATTCGCAAATCGTTTTCTTCTGGCCCCTCCTTCTCCCCTCTTCCCCTTTTCCTCTTGTTTTTTTTTTTTCAAAGTTGTGTTGTTGAGAGACTTTTCCCCCCCAGTCAAATTTGCGACCCCCTCTTTTTTCCTTTCCTCCTCCGACGACCGGTTTTGCTCCCCCGTAGGTTCAGATTTTCGTCGAAAAGAAATGTCCTTCTTCTTTTTTTCTGCGAACAGTTACGATGCCCTGTCACCCCCCTCCTCTTTTTTCTTTACCACTCAAAATAGATGGACACTGCCTTGACTTCCCCTTTTTTTCACAAGAACATTTAGAGATTTTTTCCCCCCCCCCTGTGAAGCCTTACTTTTTCTGCTACAGTATCATAGGAGACTACTTTTCCCCTTTTTTTGATTCGCAGATTAATGATTGGAGAAACATTTTCCTACCCTTCCTTCCCCCCCCGAACAGACGACAGTCCTTTTTATGAAGTATGGGACCCCCCCCCCTGATGGGGTAGATTTTCCCTCCCTCCCCCGAGATTGTGTTCGTGTTCACTCTTTTTTTCACATCAACAACCCCCCCTGACTTTCGCAGAGCATCTTTCTCCCCTTTTTTTAATGATCCGGGAGCCACTCCGCGGAACTCAAAAAGATGGAATCCCCCTCCTTTTTCTAAAGCCTCTATGGTTGGAGGACGCCCTCCAACAAGAGAAACTGACCCCCTTTTTTTATCGATAACAGAGGTAAGCTTTCTAGGAGGAAAGAAACTTCCCCAGACTCCCTTTCTCCCCCCCCCCCCCACAAAAATTGACCTAAGTCGAAAAAGTTCTTTGTAAGATGGACCAATCTTTTTTGAGAAGCCAAGGTAGGAAACCCCTTTTTGAGAGGAGCGGACCCTTCTCTTCCCGGGTTACGAGATTGGTGCTTTCCCCAGAAGGGATAAACAATGGACCCCTTTTTTTTCCCTGCTCAAGATAATCTCCCCCTTTCCCTCAAAAGAGAGATTTCTTCCCCCGTCAAGTGAGGCAGATAAAAGACCAGTAGGGTAAGAGGTGTTCACCCTGGAGGAAATTCCTCTCCTTTCCCCAGGGATGAGAATACTTCCTTAGTCTATCTAAGGGGGGTTCTCCCACCTGCCCCCAAGGTTCTCGTCCTTTCCGATCACCGTCGCGCGATCGTTGCCTTGCACGGGCAAGCGGGGGCTTTTTTCTTTTGTAAATTGGGGCGAGGCCCCCCCTTTTTTTTTCCCCAAAGGCCGCCAACCCCCCCCCCCTTTCTTCACAAGGCTTCTTTTTTCCCCCCTAATTGGGGCAGTTTCCCCCCTGCTCTCACCATCTACGCGGGATCGCGGATTGTCTTTTGCTTTTCTCTCTTGTTGTCAATGGCGCACTGAACCTTTTTTCCCGGAAATTTTTAATTGCGCGCTATTGCCTCTCCCCCCCCCCCCCCCTCCCAGGATAGAAGATAATTGTTCTCCCCGATTTCCACGGCTTCCCGGCGCCACGCACTAGTCACTTTCCCCCCAACCGGCTTTTGGGATTTTTCGCGACTGATACTACCTCCCTCTTCCGAAACTACAACGGATCCCTTTTCCTCCCCCTGTTCAGTTCAGGGTACTCTGTCCTCTCCTACCCTCATGAGAGTACCCATTTTTCCCATAACACGGAGAGCGTGATCTCTTTTTCCCCATGCATCCCGGAACAAATCAAGGCCCTTTTTCGATACTCCGGATGCGCCGGCGGTTTTTCCCCCCCTTTTTTTCAAAGATCTGGATCTCTTTTGATGGGAATGCTGTTTTTTCCCACACCCCACATAGATATGGTTCGCCTCCCCTTTTTTTCTTCTTTCCAAGCAGCATCCGCTTTTTGGGACGAAGAGGGTTCCGCTGTCATTCCGGTAGGTAGATTAACTAGAGGAAGGAGTGCTTTTGACCTAAGATTTTTTTTTTCCCTCTCCGTAGCATTACAGGAGAAGAGAAGCTTCCGAATCTATCTAGTGTAATAATAATCCGTTGTTGTTTTCTGAAGTCTGAAGGAGGAATCCTTCGTCGAGAAGGATAAGAAAGGAGATTATCGTTCTCCCCCTTCCATCAGTCAAGAACGTCTTGTAATAGACCCTTTCTGGCCCCCAGCGAACCTTCCCCAGCGGGCGGATTTTTTTTCCATGTGGTTCCCCTTTTCTTTTTGGGTGCAAGACCTTTCGCATTCCCAGCCTTCAAAATTGACCGATTTCCCCTCCGTTTTTGCCAAAAAAGCCCGGGTCCCCCTCCCTTCCTTTTTTAGCGACGAGGTGCCAGTTTTTTTCGGTGGATTTTCTTTCCCGATATCACGCGCGTCCGGGTATTTTCACGACCTTTTTCTTCCAGGACGATTTTTTTTTCCGGAGGCAAGTTCTTTTTCCGTATCATTCTTTCCCTGCAGCCGGTGGTGCCTCGGTTTCGGCAGGAGGACCCCCCCGTTCCCTCAGCAGACTACAAAAAAGCCTTTTTTCTTCCTTTTTTTCTCGTGAGTGCGAGAGGTTTTTTGCTCGTGATGGGTCGGTTTTTCTCCCCCCCAATCCCCCCTTCTAAATTATCTTATACCACATCCCTTTTTTTTTCCTTTTCCGGCAATAGCGCTCCCCCTTAAAAAGTAACCCCCACTCGCCTTTACGTGAGCCATTCCCACAGATTATTAAGAATATAAACCCTTCTCTGCCGCCCATTAGAGGTATGAGGTGAGGAGCCTTTCCCCCCCTCCAATGATGTGGCGACATCTTTTTTCGTGAGATGTGGTTTCTTTTCTTCCCCTTTGGGGTCAGAGAAACAGATTTACTCCCTTTTTTTTTTCTTCTCCCTGCAAAAAGATCCCCCCCCGACACTGGTTACCCTGTGTCTCTGAGACCTTCCTTCCAAATTGGGGAGCCTTTTTTTTCGATAGAAGCGGAAAGAGAGAGGCGCTCTCCTTTACTAGAGGGAATCCCACAGCTGCATGAGAGAAGAGGAAGAAAGTGTCACTCTCCAGAGGGGAAATCTTTTGATCCGTTAATGAACCCTTTCAAAAAAAGCCTTTCCTGAAGAGAGAGGATTTCGGGAGCGTAAGGTGTTGGTCGTGAGATCCGGAAGCTGAAGGTCTCCGGGGGGAAAGGGGGGAGTCTTAGAAATCCCCCAAATCTTTCCCCTGGAAATTCCTGTAAAACAGCTTCTTTTTTCCAGATATCTTTGAAAAATTTTTTTATTATGATGGTAATGGGCCTTTTGGTAAGAAGTTCCCCCCCCAGAGATTGTTTTTTTTCAGGAACTTCTACCATTGCCTGGCAGTTTTTGAGTTCCCTCGTCCGTACAGCTGCCATGGAGGGAGAGATTCCTTTTAGAGGGGGGAAATCCTCCGTTCAAGAAAAAAAGCGCGATTTTTCTTCCTACCGGGGGGGTAAAAGTACATCTTTTTTTTTCCTCTTTTTCCGCGCTAAGGTTTTTTTTCATTAAACACTTCTCTTTCGATTTGCTGTTGTTGATGTGAGTTTCTTTTTCTTTTCTAAAACACAAACTTTCGGAGGAAAGTATCTCTTCTTCCCAATGAAACCCAGACTTCCTTCAGAAGGTTCCTCCTGTCCTTTTCCTTCCCTGGCTTTCAATGTGGAGCCCCCTCTCTCGCCTCGCGGCAGTAGGCGCCTCTCCCTTTTCCCCTTTGAGAAGGAAACCCCGATTAGGGCTCCTTCAATCGCCGAACTCTCGCTTTTTTCTTTCACTTGCCGGACACTAGTTGGACGGTGAAGGTTTCCCTTCCTTTTCACCATTTGAAAGGGAATTTTTTTCACTTTTTAGAGAAAGAGAGAACTTCAGGAAAGGAGGTTCTCCCCGTAAAGAGATCTCCCCCTGGGAAAAGAAGGTCCTCAAAGTAAAAAAAGAATTCCTTCCCAGGAAAAAGAGATTTTTCGAAAGAGAGGAGGGAGGCTCCATCCTCTCTCTCGATGTTCTAATACTCCTGGGGGGTTCTTCTCCTTTTTTATTTGAGAAGAAAAGACATCTATTTTTCCCTACTCTTGTGGACCTGTAAAAGAGAAACCCCCTTTCATTGGGTCCTTTTAAAGATTTTTTCCTTTTGGGTTTTCTCACCGACTGTCTCGTCCTTCTCTTCTCTACCAGTGACGTGCCCTGTCTTTCAAAAGTTTTTTTTGCCCCCCCGCATTACAAGTCAAAATCGATGTCCCTTTTTTCCCCGGGAAAGACCTCCCCAATAGATTCCCGATGGCAAGGGGAGGAAATGCTAGAATTGCTTACATGAAAGTTTCCCTGCCACCCTGGAAGAGATGGCGTACCTCTTGCCCCTCGATTACGCGGGGAGAGAGAGACCTCCATTCTTTTCCGAAAAAGGGCCTCATGTCAGGAAAGAGACGCTTAACTGATGAAACCTCTTCTCTTCCCCCCCCAACAAAAGGTGCCCTTGTTTCTTTCCCCCGCCGAGATTGTGTCGTTTCCCAAGAAAAGAAAACCTTTTTCGTCAGGAAGCAGAGCTAACGTTTTTACTTTTCCTTTTTTTTTTTCCCCCTGCTCAGGAGAGCCCCCCCTTTCGAGGAAAACTCAACCAAGAGGTACTCCCCCTCATGTAACGACAATTTTTAACTTTTTCTTGAACCAAGATCCCACCCCCCCCCCCCCCCCCCCAGGACCATCCTACAGGGGAAGATAAGGATTTTCTTTTTTTTCGGAACGCCTTTGAAAACGCCCTCCTTGACGGTTACTCGAAACCTCCCCCTCTTTCTTGGAACGGCTCTGACCAAGCATTGACTCTCGAAAAAAACCTTTTTTTCTTTTTCCCGACGAGATCTGACGGTTTTTTTTCTGGTGAAAATTTAGGAGCCTTTTCCCGCTGGTAGAGGGGCGTCTCCCCCCCCCCCCCTAAGGATAAAAAACTCCTAAAAAAAGAGTACCTTTTCCCAAAGATCATCTCCCAACTCCTCGGAATAAAGAGATGATCCCTCTTCCGGAAGTAAAGAGAACCCATTCTGCTAGGGTCGGTGGTTGTAGAAATGGGATTCAGATTTGGAGAAACTTTGAACATAGACGAAGCCCCCCCCCCCCCCCCCCCTAGAGATGGGAAATTGGATACATTTGTAGGGGGAACTCCCCTTTTTAGGTGAAGACTTCTTACCGGTACAGATCAACTTTTTTTAAAACTTCCCCCTCCCCTTTCAAATCTTTTGAGGGCCGTCCCCTCTCTTAAATATGGTTCCCCGGGGTATAAGGTAATCCCCTTCCTCACTTTGACGCACAAAGGCATGCTTTTCCCCCCGTCCCCCCCTTTGTCCAATTCCAGAATAAAGAGAATTCTTTTTCTTTCTTGCCGTGAGTCTAAGAAGCTTTTCTCACTGAAAGGCGACTTCCCCTTTCTCCTGTTTTCCATGCGCGACTATTGCCTTCTCTCCTCCCTTCCTTCTTGCGAAGATAATTGTAGGACGATTTACTCCAGACGGCGAGCAAAATCCTCTCACGAGAAGCGAAATCTCCCTTTGGAGGAGTCGGGTCTTTTCTGACCCCCGTTCAGTTTACAGAGCGAAGCACCCCTCCCTGACCCCTGAGCTGGAAGCCAATTTTTTTTGAAGGGAATTTTCCGTCCTCCTAAACTGAAATATCTTTCTGAGTAAAACTTGTCGTGAAAAAACTCTCATATCTCGGGGAAAACAATGCATCCCCTTCCCCCCCTTTCCCCTTTCCTTGGGCAATGCAGACTCGTATCTCCGGAGGTTTGGCCCCCCCCCCTAGCATCTATTCAAGGTATACTCATGTTTTTTTTCTCTTGCCACCCCCCAGATATTCCCCCCGTCGGGCCCCCCTTTAGATCATTCTCCGCAAGCTTTTATTTCAGGTTCGAGGTTCCCCTCTTCTAATTAAAACCGTCTTGACTTATGGAAATTTTTTTTCCCCGTTTTAGCGGCGCTTAAATGGCAGTGTTTTCCCTTTTTTCTGCTTCGCGAACCCCTACGTGGGGGTGTGGTGACTTCCCGAGACCCCTCTATGCACATTCCTCCCGGCTCCGACAGGCGATCTTCCCCCCGGAAGCGCGCTTTTTTAATCTGAATACCGGATTTCCTTTTCACCTGATTACCCTTTACAGAATTGGACTCTTCCCCGCTCTTAGTTGGGTATTCCCCTTCCTAATTCGAGAACACTTCCCTTTGTTCGACACTCGGTTTTGACCACACAACCTCCTTTCCCCCTCCTCAGTAGATTGTAGACCGCGGATGCTTTTGAGTTGCGGGATGTGATTTTCCCCCCCCTTTTCCTCTATACGTGTTACCCCCCCCTTGGGAGAAGGAAGAGAGGGCGTTTCTCCTCAGAGATCCTAGGATGAAATGAAGACTTCATCAAGGATTTTTTGCTGCGGACACTCTTCTTTCTTTTCCGTGCATCCTCCCCCCCCCCCAAAGCAGGTTGTTTCCCCTCTCGAGGGTCTTTTGCTCGACGGTCGGCTTCCTCTGGTACCACACCCTAGATAGTAGACACTTCCTGATTCTCGGCAAGGAGCGCAAATTTCCACCCCCCCGCGATACTTAACTTTGAGAAATTCCCCCTCCCCTTAAATCAAGCCGATGCTGCCCCCTCTTTCCTTTCCGAGGGTATTGAGGTGAGAGCATTTTGGTCCTTGAAGAAAAGCCTTTTCAATCCTTGGGATACCTCCTCCCATTTTTGAATCAGACTTACTAAAGGGAATTCCCCCCTTCTCCCATTGAAAAGACCTGTTCCTTCATAAAGAGACATGTCAATTTCCCGTTTTCTCCCCCTTGGGAGCGAGTTTCCCTCCTTCTAGAAGGACATCTCCCTACTTTTTGCCCTCCAAGAGCATACGGTTAATTTCCCCCTTTTTCCAAAAGATTGGACCTTTTTCCCGTATATGGTGATATTTACTTCCTCCCCCCCGTTTGTAGAGAATCTCGCCCTTCCTTGTAGGCACGGGTTCCTCCCCCCCCCCGGATAGCGCTTTTCATTGTGTCCATTTGTATCTTTTTGGGGGGTGGGGACCGCTTGAGTAAAAATTGAAGTCTCTTTTTATTGGTCAGATACCGGGTCCCTTTCTTTTCTGAGACAAAGGTTTTTTTTTTTTTGTAATTGGATTCCTTCCTTTTTCATCTCTTGATCGAGGTGTCTCCTTTTCCCTTTTTCAATGAGTGGCAGCGTCTTCTAATCTCCCCATAGTCGTACCCTCTTTCGGATAGATCACGATTTGAGAGGGTTCTTCCTTTACCCTCAACCAGGAGAGATTGGCTTACGTCTTTTTCTATCCATAGGGGGGGTGGCCTCTTTCTTTGTTGATCACGGAGCATTCCCCCCCCTGCTCCTCGGACTGCCGAGAGGGATTTTTTTTTCTTTTTGCCTCTATTTAACACGACCCCTCTTTCTTTTGGCGGGACCCTGCGAAAAAAGGAAACCTTTTGCAACAAGACTCCCTTTTTTTGTCCCTCCCTTTTTTTCGGCCGCAAGGAGGTTCTTTCTTTTTCCATGAAGAATAGACCAAGGAGGTCCTCTTTTTTGACCCTTTCTGGTATCATTTTCCCTGTGAATCATTCCCTTTCAGCAAAGGGCCTCTTCCTTCTTCAGCCGGAAACGTGCGGGTCCCTTCTTTTTTTTTCTTCCTTCTTTTTCTTTCCGCTGACCGCGGCAGTTTCGCCCCGGGCATAGTAAATGTAGAACCTTTTTAGTACAGTGGTGAGAACCCACCCCCTCTGATAGCCCTATGGTGGCCATTCAAAACCTTTTTTCCCTTCCTTTAATAAGAGATTGGACTTGATTTATGGAGGAAAATCCTTTCCCCTCCCAGTGTGGTGTTGAGAAGCTCCCCCCTTTTTTCCTTTTCGCCGAAAGAAATCGATTTTCTTCCCCTGGAGTCTTTAATAGACCCGAACGTCCCTTCCTTTGAAAACGTTTCAAGATTTTTTTATTTGTTTTCTCACAGAATGTTCCTGCTTTTCCCCTCTTGATGACGACAGTTTCCCATGGCGAAAGGCCTCTTTTTCCCTCCCATTACCCCCCACGTCACAATCGATGGACACTTGTCCGGGGGAAAGACACCTTAGTTAGATAGTGGCGAAAGGTCAGAGCGTCCCCCTTTCCTGCTACAGACCTGAGGAGAATAAGAGAAGCTCTTTTTTTTATATTTTCATGGATTGGCGACACATGTTCTCCCTTCTTCCTTCCGCGCCGAAAGTATGCGCCTTTCGTCTGAGGAAAACCCTTGTCGCTGTATCCGTCCTCCCCTCTTCCCCCCAGAGCGGACACGGACCCCCCCTTATAAATAGGCAAGTTTTAGGTTACCGTGTGGAATCTTCCGGAGCTGAACAGATACACCCCCTTGGCATCGCCATTTCTTGTTAAAGCACTGCGGACGCCCCGCGGCCCCCCACGACATCTTTCTCTCCCTTGGCAGCTTCGATGAGGGAGGCTTCCCCCAGACTGCCACCGCAATGGAAAATCTCCGTCGTTCCGGCGAACACTATAAAGAGAGTTTCCCTTCTGACAACGCAGTTTCCTTTCCAGAAGCCCCCTTTTAAAAGTTTTTCTTTTATGCAAGAGGAGCTGACCCCTCCTTAAGTTTTTTTGGAACCTGTTTCCTTTTCCTTCCCTGGGCCGAACAAAGAAGGAGAAACAATGCACCACCCCCCCCCGAGGAGAAGATTTCACGCCCCTCAACGGAGCACTACCCTTTTTCCTTTTTCGGCCTCTCCTAGACTGCTCGACAAAGCTTTTTCCCGTCAGGAAAGAGCCTTTCGAGAAGGCATGGTAAAAGTTGGTTTCTACACTGTATTCCCTCCCCTCTTTGGAGAAAAACTAGATCTCCTCGTCTATCTCCGAGGTATTTCCCCCTTTCAGAAGGGAAGTCCCTCAGGATAGAACTCCGGCTTCAAAGAGTCACTCTTTTTCTTTTCTTTTCCTTCCCATTCTCTGAGAGAAAATCTTTAGATCCATGGGCGGTATCCCAACTTTCGGAAGCACACCTTCCTGCTTGTCTGCCACATCATTGGCACTGTCCCCCTCATAAAGCGAAAGTTCTGGCATCGAGGTTTCTTTTTCCTGGTAATGGAGAACTGAACTTAAGATCCCCCCTTTTGAAAGGGAGCCTTTTCTTTCCTCTTTCGAAAGGTCTTCCTCTTTAATTGTGAGAAGGATTTCTTCAAAAAAAATCCTTTTTCTTTTTTCCCCCATCGGCGAAAGAAAGGAGTGAACTCCCCCCCCCCAAAGGATTTGGGAGTATGGCCTCCCTTTTCCTTACCCACATTTTCAGTTTCCTCGCTCCCCCCTCCCAAGGCCCGAAGAAACTTTGCAACTCGACTTTCCTTTCGTCCGAATACATAAGGCTAAAATCTTCCAAACTTGTCGGGAACCTTCCCTTTCCGTGATCTCGCTGGGTCGGCATAAAGGGACCCCGGACCTGTCAGCCTCGTCGATACAAGCTCCTCTCTGCCGGCGGTTTGCTTTCTTTACGCCCTGGGGTCAAGGTCTCCTGCCGTTTTCTTTTCTGTCTTGCCAAACCAACATCCCTAAAAGACCTAAATGGGTCTTCCCTTTTTTTCCCGCTTTGGGCATCCTCTTCTGTGCTTAGATTAAAAAACCTTTTCTCCTTTTTCTTTCCTTTTTTCGAGATATCCGGTCGGAGAAGGACGTACTCTTTTCTGAAGAATTTAGCGACTTTAAGTAATAATAAGTTGTTTTTTTTTCTTGCCGGCTGCATCGTCTCTTACCCCCCCCTTTTTCTCTCCCTTCTCCGAACGGTATCGTTAAAAACTTTCCCGCGATTTTTATAGAATACCTTTTTTCCCTCCCCCCTGATCCCAAATCGGAGGATCATGCCCCCCCTGTAGGCTTCAGAAAAGATTCCTTTCATGTGCATTCCCAGCCCTCTCCTTTCCCTTGACCGATCCCTCTTTTTTTCCAACTCGGTTTGCCCCCTTCGCCTCGCAGTATTCTTTCTCCCTCGGATTTAGGCATTGATTTTTTCCCCCCTTTTTAACCTCGAGATCACGTATGACCCCCTCAAATTGTTTAATAATTCCCTAGGAGGAAGATCTCTCCCTCTTTGACCGGGGAGGAAGATAAGGTCTTTCCTACGTGGCAGGAGGTCTTCCATCCCCAGTTAGTCTTCGACTCAGAGAAATGATTTCCCAAAGAATGGGAGGCGGAGATTCCTTCACTGCGAGAGGGGGGTCTCTCTTTGGGAGGAAGGCGTAATTCAAAGAGGTTTGGACCAAGACGAGAAAAGTAGCTTCTTCCTTCTTCGGGGGAGGAGGAGAGGCCTTCTCCAAGGGGGAAAAGCCCCTCGTACTGGCCGTGCTTCCCCCCAGATTGAGTGAATCTTTTTCCCCTGCAGCCTGATGCCCGCTTCGTTGCCCGCTCCTTCCCTCCCCTCTTTCCCCTTTTGGACTGGACAATGATGTTCTGCGGACTTTTTTTTCTTTTTTGGCCCGGCCATTTGGCTGACCCTTTTTTCATCGCCAGTGCTTCTCCCCTGGACCCCCCGCAAAGATTTCTTTTGGTGTTGTTAATTGCTATCCCGCCTTTTTTGGTGAGACGGAGAAAGGTTTGTTTCTTCTTTGGGGGAGCGACCTTTTTCAAATCCTTTCCTTTCGAGAAGGACCCTCTCTTTGATCAGATCCAGTGTGAGAAAAAGCTGTGTAGAAGGGACGAAAGCAAAAAGATTACACTCCCTGTAGTCGTGAGGGGACTCCCCCCCTCCTTCCCAAAAAAAGATGTTCCGGAGCTGAGGGGTTCAAGGGGAGATGCAGACAGGATTAGCTGCTTTTTTTAAAGGTGGGCGCCAGAGCCCAATATCGTCCCCCCCAGGAGAGGTAAAGGGAAGACTCTTTCGGGTTTCCTCGGCTTTTCCCTCTCTTGGTAAGCCTTTCTCTGATAGAGTTGTAGTCTCATTCTCGTCGATTCAATTTTCTCGTATGAAGGGGTTTTTCAATAGTAGTAAACTCTCACCCCTCTCAAGATGTGTAGTTTCTCTTTTTTGTTGGAGTAAGAAACCAGCCTTCTGGATTTAAAGTAGGGTTCTGGTTTTTTGGCCTTTTCCCTGGACCGACCGGAGGACGGCCCCCCTCGATCTGACAGGACCTCCCTGAATGATCTCTGAATGTTGATTTCCTTTGGGGTCTGTGTCCGCTATTTTCCCCCCCCCCCCCCCCTAAACAAAAATAGTGGCCCCCGATAAAGAGAAAACCCTCCCATATGGTTTGAAAAGCTAATTCCCGAATGGCTCTCTCTTTTCCGAAAGGCCTGAAGGGGAGCCCTCCCATCTTTTCGAAAAAGAGACGTTCCCTGCCCAGGAGGAGACCCCCGCTCTCTTGAAAAGGAGGAGCTCAATGCCCCTGGAAGTCCTTGCCAGGCCCTCGCGAACTCTTTTCTTGGACCTTTTTCACGTGGCCATTCTTCTTCGTGAACTCTCCCCTCGCCTTTTCGCCATTTGCCCTTTTCACTGGGCCGACAGTACATCCCTTTCTCCCAGAACAAGATCTCTCCCCTCTTGAAAAGACTCGTTTTAATTCAAACCCTTCCTTATCCCAATGAAGACAGTGTTTTTCTCCAA
>Ga0179593_1610828_pt1 | contig 12591 bp, 10 predicted proteins | sample CZODoug2_1_08_16_FD_185931 | JGI IMG/M metagenome (GOLD analysis project Ga0179593, IMG submission 185931) | Vadose zone soil fungal communities from Angelo Coast Range Reserve, California, USA - CZODoug2_1_08_16fungal (PacBio error correction) | ecosystem: Environmental > Terrestrial > Soil >... | reverse complement strand
CAGGGCTTTCCCCCCCCACCTTTTTTTGTGGACCAGAGAGCGCAGACTTGCTCAGCTGGTTGTGAACGAGTGTTTTAGCTCACACACGTTTTTTTGCCGAATGATCTGTGGATTTCGTTTTTCTCCCCCCTGTTTTGAGATCACGGGCCTTGCTTAGGCCCTTTGCCACGCGTGAATCCCATGAAAACAATTCTGCCCCCCCGTTTCTTTGGTATTTCAATTTAACTTCATCTGTCCCGTTTAGGTCTCGCGGATATTTTGGAGATTGCTCCTGCTTCCTCCGTTGGACGGATTCCTTGATGCTTCTTCTCTCTTGGCACCTCAGGGACATGTCGTTCCAGATGTGTACTCCTTGCCCGGTTTCTTGTCCTCTTCCGGGAGGGTTCCTTTTGCAACCCCGCCTCACCAACAGAGAAAGTGGTTGATTGTCGGATCCCCCCCCTTCATTTTTTTCGTTTTCTGATTATCTCTAGCACAGACTTTGGTGAAAAGTGTAACGTTTCCTCACCGACGAATTTGTATACCCATCCCCTAGTTTTTTCAGTGCCTTACTTTAAAGTTGGAGATATTTGTCTTTCCCTTCGGCCTCCCAATATAATCCCCTGTTGAATACCTCACTTCCAAAAAAGCTTTTCGGCTTTTGCGTTACGCGAATTCTGGAGCAGAATTCAACCTTAACTCTTCCGGTCGATTGCTCCGCGATGCGACGCTTACATATTATCGCGGGCTCAGAGGCGATATCCCCTTTCCCCCTTTGTGATTTTTAGTCCCAAGAAGACTGTTCCCCTTAAAAGCGCCCGCAATTAGATTCCTTCGGGTGAACGGGACAGATCCCTGGCTACAGGTGCCCCGAGACTGACCCGAGCCCACCCCCACGGACGACGACACGAAAAGAAGTCCTAAATCCTTCTCTTTTTTCCCGAGAAGAGTATTGACCTTTTCTCAGATTTCAGACCCCCCCCCCCACACGTGCTCCGGGCTTGGTGGATTGCAGCGTCCCCCCGCTAACCTACCCTTTCAAGCCGGTTATGTTTCCCGAAGCAAGTGCAACTCTCCCGCGGATTCTTTTCCCAGTTTTGCAAGCACAGACCAGGATGTTCCTGGGCAGAAGAGAGCAGTTTTTTTACCATTTTTCCCTTCCCTCCTCCCTTTCCCCTTCTATGATTCCTCGACGAGGACGTTCAATTTATTTGTGGACAGGACGCATTAGACTTCCCTACCCTGATCACTGATTTATGTCAACTTCAGTTTTCTGCCGCGTCTCCCCCATGTCGCGCTTTTCCAATTTTTTTTCCGTCCCGGGCAACTTTGATCGAACTACTCGTCAAACCGCTCGGCCCCCCGCCACTTTTTTCAATATAGTTTGGGTTTGACCCTGCCTGGCCGTAGCCCTTGTTTTCTTTTTCATTGAGCGAATTGAGGATTCTTGGAGAGATGTCTCGATTTTCCTTTGCCAGAAATTGGTTTTTTTCAAACCAACCGTTTCTCACGGTTAACCCCCCAGTTCATTTCCTACCTTTTCCCTCCATGAAGCGGGCCGTAACGGGAACCCTTTCTAGCATTCTCTTTTTTTGTTTTCGATGGAGCGCTCGCCAGATCGCCCCCCCTGAAATGTCTCTTTGGTCCTTTTGAAATTTTTTTTCCTCATAATTCGCGGCGACAGCGCGGGGGGTAGCGTTTTGTGTTGCCTTGGAACCACCAAGAGGAAAACTCCAACGGTGTTTGACTCTTTCCCCTCTTTCGTTCCTTCCGAACCCCCGCACCCCAACCCTCCCCTATTGAATACGCCAATCTTTTAGGTAGACGCCGGTAATCGAGTGTCCTCCATCACCGTACAGCAGCCCCTCCCTTCGACCCGCTTCGTCTCGAGTGCTGTCGTGGTAACCCTTTTTTCGGAGGACACGAGTACCGGCAAGCACCCTCCGTTCGATTTTTCCGCCTCCCCCCCCCACGCCCTCCCCCGCGAAGGCCTTCTTTTTCCTCTCTATGATTTCCCTCCTCCTTTCGTTGAGCCTTAAGTTCGGATTTAACAAGGCCCCTTGCGTAGGAAGGAAAACTCAATACATCTAATGCTTTTCTTTTCCAGGGCCTTTTTCCCGATAGTGTAGGCCAGCGCCACCACGCTGATTCACGCCTCTCCCCCAGTAGCGCAGTTGCGTCATGCTGCGTGAATGGTTGACTTCTTAGACGTCGATCCTTCACCCCTCTTTGGTTTTTTTCTCCCCTTCTTCTCGCACCCAGTTAGCGGGAGTAGTTCGGTTGTTGTTAGGCTCGCACCCCCTCATCCATCTCCGGTTTTGTTCTTATTTTGAAGCCACCCCCCCGCACCTCCCTTCCTTTTACCTCCGCCGCTTCGCGCCTTTGATGATGATTTCCACGCGGTTTGAACTCACCCAAGTTTCGTTCGGCGCGTACCCCATCCCTGCTTTCTTTTCTTTCACTTCGCTCCCTTTTTTTTTTTTACAGCGTAATTATCGCGCGTTTCGATCCCTTCTGGGATGAACGACGTGAAGGGGCCTTCACACCTGGTGGACAACAAGTTTAGCTTGAAGCAGAGTCCCTCAGATTTCCTCCCCCCCATGAAGCTGCGCGACTAAACCAGGCTTTTTTGATCGCTTTCCCCAAGATTTTCCACACAAAGGAAAAGGACGATGGCGGAAAGTGAGGACATGGGGGTGACTGTAGCAGGTGCCAGAAGGAGACCAGGTGATTTATCGAGCCGACGGCGAGGAAGACGCAAGGGAGGAAAGACTACACCCCCCCACCACCCCCCCCACCCCACAGCGCCCCCCCCCCCCCCCCCCCCCCCCCCCCCCCCCCCCCCCCCCCCCCCCCCCCCCCCCCCCCCCCCCCCCCCCCCCCCCCCCCCCCCCCCCCCCCCCGCGTGTTCCCTGGTCTTCCACGCCAGATGGGAGTTCAAATCCGAGAACCTATCCAGGGGTCCGCTATAGTCCCCTTTTTCGCCTCTTCGGTCTAGGTCACAACCCTGAGCACGGTTTGCTTTTAGCCCCTTCCTTTAGTTGAGCCTTGGAGATTTTAAAGAAGAAGAAGGCTCCAGTTGAACGGCCGGAGTGTTTCAGGTTCTCTGGACAGCGTACGCAACACCCCATACCCAAATTTTTCCCCTCTTTCTTAGGATTATTCGGGAAACTTTTCCCTCACCTGTATCCGCCCCAGACCCTTTTCGGCGTTTTCAAGGACTTGGCGCGAGTAAAGTAGTCGTTACGCCGTAAGCCTCCCCTGCTCACAGCCCCTGGATTCCCAATCTAATTGGGCTCTTTAAGGGCCCCTTTTTCGTTCCCCCAGGGTACTAGTCGCATCAAGAAGGTCGTCGAGCAAGATGTTTTGTCTTTTTTCTATATTGAGCGTCACGATGTCTTTTTGCGACGGCTTAGCGTTTCTTCCCATGTTTTCCAGTGTTGCGGGAATGATGTTTTCCCCATAGGGCTTTTCGTCCCGCCATAAATAAGAAACATATCCCCAACTTCCCTTCCACCTAACTCAGCGCAAGATGCCATTGACTTCTTTTAACCTCGATGCGAACTTACAAAAAGGACCATTGTTCTAACAGCGCGCGAACCAAGACCACCTCTCCCCCTTACTCCCCCCCCCCCTTAGCGGTGCCGTCTTCGGCCCCACTGAGGCCATTCCCCTCCTTTTGAACCCAGGGCCGCGGATTACCACATCTTGAACGAAGTATGCGTGACGCGTTACCTTGATCGAATTCTCCTTCTTACCCCTGAACATCAACATTCTCCCACCAAAATCCCTCGTTTTTCCCTTGCGCTAAATTACTGAATAGGAATTTAGAACCGCTCTCCTAGCTTTTCCGGCCCCCTTTTCGTGGGAGGCACGCCAAAACCCGGGTTTTCCTTTCACATTGCTGCGGAATAAGGAAAAACCTTTCGAGCACCAAACGGTCCACCGAGTCCTGTAAATCCAGAATTTCTTTTATCTTTTTTTAACCCTTTTCAGTTGTCTTTCCTTTCTCCCAGTCTACCCTCCGAGCTACTCCCCACCGGGCGGCCCACTCCTTCCACTTCTCATCTCACAACATACGAGAGCCTACCCCCCTCTTACACTTAACCAACTAATCCCGCTCTCCCCTTACACCTGATTTCCCTCTACGGATTCGTTTCGATCTCAACCCTCATCCTTCATGCTCTTATCTCTCAAACGCGCTGAAGGCCCGCCACTCCTCTCGTCTCATCCTCCAAGCCCCTGTCCCCCTTTTCCAAGCTCTCATATATCAGAGTCTCCCGAACGCGGAAACCTCTTTTTAACTGGGCAGCTTAGTTTCGCCCCCCCCTCCCCGAAAGACCCCGATTGCTACCTTTCGCTCTTTCCACCCATCCCCCCCCCCGCGGTCCTTTTACCACGCCGCCCCCCCACTCACCCCCCTCCCTCCCCCCCCCGCGCCTCTTTCAGAACTATTCCTCTGCTGGTCATCCCCCTCCCCCCTGAGTGGACACCTGTTCTTTACTCGCCCCTCCCGGTCCCCCGCAATCTGATCCTCGACCTCTGTTTCTGAAAGTCTTGGTTGTGAAACCGCTTTTTATTACGACCGTATGCTGTGGCTCTCTCATTCCCGTTTTAAGTGCTAGGCGAATCGTGTTCCGTATTTGTTTTTTTTTTTACGTTATTCCCCTTTTTTTCGCTGCATCAAAAGTAACACCCTTTTCGAATACTCCCTCCCTTGTTGAGCTTAAAGTATTTCGCTCAGTTTTCGCAGGCAATCTGGTTTTTTTTTTTTGATAGTTTGAAGGAGGTTTGTGATGCCTTTCGTGGGCCCCCCGTGGTCCTCCCCTTTACTTCGTCATTTATGTGGCTGTTTTGCTGCCTGAGTTGGCTCTTTCATGCGGACCCGCGTTCCCATTTTTCTTGCTTACTCCCTTTGGCTGCGTTTATTCTTTCCTCTCGCGGGAATTTTCAATGGCATTTTGGAAGTTCGCAGTCCTCCTTTCTCTTCCTTAGAATTGCTTATGGGAGTTTTGCTTTTCCTACTTTTTTGTCTTGCTGTATTGCTGACGCCAATTCACTATTTTCCAGATACCTATCCCCCAACGCCTGACACGTCCCCCCTTGCCGTTTCCCCCTGGCCCCTAGAAGAGACTGAGCTGACGCCCCAATCAACGTTAAGTTCTTTCGATGAGCGTCGCCTTGCTTAACTATCTTTCTGATTTTTAGGTTAGACGGCTCAAATTACCAAGGGGTTCCTTTTTTTGCAATACTAAATTTTCTCCAAGCGTTTTGCCGCACTGATGATTCGGATCTTTGCCCTTTTTTTTTTGCCCGTTCTAAGGTCGTAAGTATATACTTAATCGAGACTTTGGACTAAAACGCCGGAACTTACAGGATATGGGTTCCCCTCTTGTGCAGGTCCCCTACTCCGAGTAGACCAACATTGTGATTAAAGGCGTTGTTTGCGTTCACTTCTTCCCGTTACATCATAAGCACTCGGGCTTTTCCCCCAGAAGTCGTTCCTTCCTTTCAAGACAATGTCTTTACGGACTTTCCCCGGTTCCTTTGTCGACAATAGAGACGGCTCTTTCACTCGACCGATCTTACTCCCTCGGCTACTTTTCCTGCGACGTTTTTCCTCCCGAGCTTACAACCCCTGGTGCTACTTGAAAAGGCCCTAGAGGGCATTCCCCTACCGAAGGTATACTGTTTTCGGAACTAAGATTTTTTCTTCCATTTCTCGTCTTCACCGTGAGGAAGGCTGCACCCTTTTTCTTCTATTTCCCTCCCCCCCCCCAGGGCCCACTGGCCCCAGAAGGACTATGAAAAGTGTCCCCCAACTTTTTTTTTTGGACTCGAGTGCCGTATATGAGGACATGGTTTCGGCTCTTCAGCCCTCTTTCCTTTTCCCCTTTTTGATCGTGGTGAGCTGCTTAACATAAATGTTTTGCCTTCGATGACTTCCCCCTTGTTTTTCTTTTTTCGCGTCATCAACAAAGTAATGCGACATTGCTTCTCTCGCGGAAGACTTTTTCGCGTTCCGGGAAACCCCCAACCCCCCCCCCCCCCATAGATGCTTTCTTCCTTTTCAGAGTTGCGATTGGTACTCTGCCGATCGCATCTATATATCCCCCTTCAATTTTTTCTTCAGCTCGCGGCTGTAAGCGTGTTCTTTCCCTCTAATTTGCTGATCCGCTTCGAGTGTCAAGGCAAACAAAGATGAAAGTTCCGTTCCTTTCCTTTTCTTCATCTTTCACCCGAACCCCAAGCACGCTCACTCTACCGCGACCCCCTTTTTAGGCTCCTCCCCTTTTTCCATTCATCGGTAATTTGCTACTCATTAAACCTTAAGCAGCCGTTTCCTTCCCCTTCCTCTCCCGGAGAGGTTTTTTCCTTTTTATGCGTTTGTTCCGCACCCCCAGGCGAGCGTCTCTTTCCCCCTTTCCCGAGGGTACCATGCCCCTCCGTTAGCATTGTCGTTATAAGAGTAATTACTAAGATTTTTTTTTTTTTTTTTAAATCCCTTTTTTTTTCTTGTGAGAGAGGACCCCTATTTCTATAAGTTGTTGTGTCTCTCTATTCAACCCGGCTTTCCGGTGCCATTTTGGTTATTTTGTTTCGTATCGAAACCCCAACCGCCACACCCTAGCACATAAACTCCTACTGCTCTCTGTTTCTTCTCGATTTTTTTTTTTAACGCAGAGTGTAGGAAGTCAACCCAACAACGCGATTTTTACACCTCAGTAAGAGTTTTTATACCTGCCGAAGTTCATTACGCTTTGTGATGGTGATAAGTAGCCGATTAAAGCTTCCCTGTTACATCCCTTTTTTTTTCTTCACCTTCTTCTTTTTTATAGCGGGTTAGGTGTGATGGGGGTTCGTAGCACTACCCTGCCTGTCCCTCCCCGGTTTAGTCTCTTTGGTTGCGTCCCCTCTTTCCCATCCGGCTATTGAACCCCAACGCTCTTTCTTCCTTATGCTCCTTTCCCTCCGTGATTTTTCCCCAACCCCAGACTGACCGGTTAGATGCGATAGGTGCGTACAATCGCCCCTGATTCCCCCGCTTCTTTTGAGCCCTTCCGTTTCGCGTCAGCCCGCGCGAGTGTCCCTAGACCCCTTTTTTCTTTTTCTAATGAGGCCCAAAGAAGACCGGGATTCTGTCTTTCCAGGTTTCAGCTCTACAATCCTCTCGAATGGACGCATCTCGTACGAAACTATTTTTTAAGTCGCCATAAGCGTCCACACCATATTCCCTTTACTTTTTTTTCAGGGCGGATTCCTTCCCGACGTCCCCCTTTTTCTCCCTCTTCCTGCGACATGAAAATTTTTCTCGGTAAGTGACATCCAGATTCCTTTTTGATTTTTTTCCCATCGTATGTCCGACAAGTCCCCCTTCGTTCTTCCCTAAATATCTAAAGTGGAGCATATAGACCATTGGTCCTGCGGGCGCTTTTTTTTTAACTTTCACGGGCTTCGGTCCCCCAACGTTCTTTATTCCCTTTTTAGCACAGAATTTATAAGAGCGATGTGGTCACGGCCTTCGTTTCCCCCTATATGTCCGTGCGACGCTGCACGACAACCCCTTATTTAATCCCCCCCTTTTGAGCCCTTTTCTCTCCTCGGGACTGATAGAACAATACTTTTCTTCCTGTTGTTACCCCCTTGCGAGTAATTGAATTCTTCCCCCCCTCTTACCCCTTGCCCCCCCCAATTAATGAGTCGAATCTCATTTGAGCCATGGCCATTCCCTATTCTCCACAAGGGTAAGTTCTAGCATTGTCCACCTCCTTGATCTTTCCTATAGGTAAGTGTCGCAAGTGCGTTCTTGGATGTCCGCGTTCTCTGATTAGGGTGGTATTATGGCTTGCTTTTTCTTGACGGTTCTTTTTGGCAAAGCCCCTTTATTTCGTTCTGTTTTTTTTGAGGGATTGAGTGCCACTTTTTTTTGCAACTGATTTTTAGCCCCAAGAAATCAACAAAGATTCTCCCCCTGCCCCATGGTTATTGCCATCAGGTCCGCTTCCCCCCCCCCACCTTCGGACGGGGTATTGAAACCGTTATGACGCCAAAACGTTGGTCTCCCCTTACAGTAGAATGAAACAGAACCCCCACCCCGCTTTCGTCCTCTTTAAGTCACCTAACAATTTAGAGTGTTTGGAAGGTCTGTTCAACCCCAAAGACCCCAGTCTTTTTTTTCATTTTTTTTCCCGCCCCCGGAATACCAGACCCATCGTGAACGGCAGACAGTTTTCGCGCCTCTAGAATCACGCCGCCGTCCTCCGATGCCCCTTTTTCAGCGGCCTTACTTCCAATCGGATTTGGCCTTCAACTTGTCTTTTTCCCTCCTGACTTTCGATCCTTTCTGCATTGCTTTTTTGCAAGGAAAAATTAGTGGGTTCCCTACCAACCTTTTCTTTCCCCGCCCTTCCCGGTTCATACGGACACGTGAGCTCTTTTCACACCTTTTCAACCCCGCAATCACAGCTTCCTTCCGGTAAAGAATCCTTCGCCCCCTATTGCCCCTCCCCGTTCGACCCAACCCAAGATGGCTTGAAATCCCTTCTTGCTCTTTGACCTTCACAAGCCATGGAGTTTCGGCTTCCTTCCCGTTGGATCTATCTGAGGCGTGGTGACATGCCCGCCTTTTTCTACCTTTCCCTCGGCACTGTTTGTCTCCTCTTTCCGACAATCTTCTTCGCGAGTTTAAGTTGCGGAATGATTGCTTGCTGTTTTCTCAGTTCTGGGAATTCAAGTGTTGTAGTCCGTTCGGTCTGACCCCCTTTTACCAACGTGTTTTTCAAGAGTGCTTAAACCCCCGCATATCCAGTTTATATGTGTGCTCCTCCCAGTATTTTTCAGTCAGGCATCGCGTGCTTTTGCCGCTCGCTGCCTGCCTCATTCCTTTGCAGGGTAGGCGTTTGTCATGAGGGGCCCGTCACGGAATTTACGTTCAAGATGGTGTGATTTTATCAGCATGAATTCCTTTTTTATTGCCCTTCGGCATTTCCCTACCGGACACCCTGTCACTTCTTTGTCGCCGGGAAGTTCTTTTCCCTCCTTCTCGAGCGGGAAGCGGACAATGGCTTCAATCCTATTCACAGAAGATCCTGTTGTTTGGCAATCTTGCCTCTTCTTTTTTGCGTGTTTCTGACTTATCTTTTTTTCAAACGTTTGGCGACTTTGTTTCTGTCTTGCGTTTCGTCCCACCGCTACCCGTATCTCCCTTTCCCATCCAACCCCGGCCTGACCCCCTAGGTGCAATCCACCCACGTCTAAGCTATCTTATGGAGCCCTACACCCCCCACACCTCTCCGTGAAGGCTAATTAATTCGTGTGCCCTCCGAACCCTCCTTGTCTAGCGGGCTACCTTTCTTATTGTCGACTGCTCCCTACCCCTTCATTTTGCCCCTACCTGGGCCTAAACCCTCCTCCCCCTTTCCCCCATTCGGCATATAGAGTAATTGCTGCTGAGACGCGATACTCTACCTCGCTCCTGATGGCTACTCTACCCGTCTTCGTTCCAGAGAAAAAGAAACCTTCCGCCCGAACGTGGTGCCGCTCAGTGTCCTCTATTTTGTCTTCCCTAGACCGATTCGCAACCAAACCTTTTATTAACGTCTTGGGTGGCGTTGCCCCATTCTTCCCCCCTCTATTCCCTTCTTTCAGCCCGAAGGGCCCGTTCCCTACGTCTTTTATTCCTTTCCACCGATCCAAGGCTCTCCTCATCCTTCGGGACGTGGCGCGACTCTATCCGTTGCTCTGTTTGTCCCCCCGCAGAAGCGAAGTCACAAGGTTCGATTTCCCCCCCCTTTTTCTCCGTGGTTTCCTGCAAAATCTTTTCCTTTTTTTTTCCCCGGTTTCCAGCATTTGCAAATAATCTGCCCCTAGTAAAGATCCGAATTTTTTTATGACGTTCGTCTTTCCTTCTCTCCCCCCCCCAGTGTAGGACAGGTGGAAAACTTGATCCGGAACCCCTTTCCCCCCCTTTTCCCTGCCTGCAAGGACAAGTCCCCCCTGCTTTTTGAAAATCTTCCTGCCCGTAGATTTATTGCGGTTTACGCGAGCGCCGGCCCGATTGTTTCAGATGATTCCAGTCTACCATGTTGTCCTCCCCTTGTCCCCTCCCATTCCCAGGTTTTTCTTGTATCCACCATTCCCGCCGTTCCGCGAACTGCCTGAAGGAACCGGGAACAACTCTTGCGGCCTCGGTTCCTTCTATTTCTTGGACTGATCGCCAGATTCGCAAGGACCCTTTTTATTTTTCCCATTCCCGTTTCACTCTATCCGATTAGAAACTGTTTTTACCTCATCCCCTTGTCTTACGATATGCCACCAAAGAGGAACCCCCCTCCACCTTTGGTACCGGAAGACATCCACCCCGAACTCCTCTCTCCTTTTTTTTTTCCCTCAGCCCCCCATCAGGAGACAGGAGACGGTTTTCCTTTCCGGCTACTCTTTCAACCGTCTCCTGCACGACTTCTCTTGAATTCTACTCGTTGCATCGATGTCGATTTTTTTTACGCATACCAGCTAGCGGGAGCAAACCCCTTTGCATGCCATTTCCTCTCTTGCTCCAACTGCAAGGGGCAGATGTATTCCTCCGGTACCACTACGTCATTCCTGGGAAGTTTCCCGTGCTTTTTGACTTCGGATGATCTCTTTTAATAATCATCCCCTGTTTTTTTCTTATAAAGTCAGGCCTGTTGCGGATTCAGGCTCAGGTGCGTCGGATTTCCTCTTGGAGTCCCCCCTTACCCTTTTTTTGTGATGTTCCAGTCCTCTTTTTTTCCCCTTTGGATCTCTAGGCAGTTTAACCCCCAACCAGAGAAGAGGCACGCTCGTCGCCTCCAATTCCCTTTTGAGCCCTTCTTGATGTGCCGGTTGAAGAGTATCTACCCTCCCTTTTCCACCCATTTGCGTTGGATAGGATTAGGTAGCGTCTTTTTTGTTTTCTTGTGTTCTTTAAGAGAAATTTTGAAGCCCTAAGAAATTCCCCCCGTTTTATGAGTTACTTGGTGAAGTTCCAATAGGATCCAGCTGCTTGAAATCCCCGCGGATTTCTCCGTCTGCTTCTTATCTTTCTGTCCCCCCCTTTCCTTGTTTTCCCCTTTTTCTTTTTGCTGTCTGTCCCTAGCAAACCTGCGGGAGAGCAACTTCTCTTTTTCCCGTTTCCGGTCCGTGTCGAGCTGGTATACTTCCTTGACGACTTTCGGTCCCCCTCTTTTTCCAGGGGTCTTCAACCAATTTTTTGGCAGAGGCACTTAGATTCATCCTCAACCATCTCCGCGCACCCGCCGCTCTCTCATATCTTGCCCAAACCCAGTCCTCTTCTTCGTACAGGGGCCTACGGTTGCGAGGTCATGCTGACCTTTTCACGCCTCCACTTTAATCTCTCGTGTCCCACTTTCCTTTCCCCATCCAGTACTTCCCTGCGTGATTTCCCCTTTTTAGCCTGCCAGGATTTGCACACGTCTAAATCTCGTCTTGTCCGCCCTTGGCTCGGTCATCTTTGTTACAAAACGAGCATTTATTTCTTTCCCCAGCCTTCCTGGTCGTAGTGGTTTAAAGAGACTTGGAGCTTCTGGTATATTCCGCGGCGATTTGAACGCCTGGAGTGATAATACCACTTGATCCCAGTTGATTGAACGACACCCCCATCTTTAAAATTTTGGAGACCCTGCTCTCACTCCTCGGGAACCCGACGCCCCGGATTTAAGTTACTGGCGTTTTTTGAGTACCACCCCCCCGCGAGTTGCCTTAAGCCGTACCCTCACGCGCGTGCCTCCCCGCTTCGCCAGACCCCTCAATTGAGGACTTTTCTTTCCCGGTCGTTCTTTCATCAAAAAAGTGGAGCCTTCCTCGCCCGATAGCAAGATAGGTAGTTCGAAGAGCCTTCCCTTCTTCCGTGAGCCTTATAGAGATTCGGTTGGGAATTTTGGCGCAGCGCGCCGCTTACCTCGCTGGACCTCGGGTCCGAAGGAACGGCGTTGGCGATTCGCAGGGGCTGAAACGAGGTTAGTGGCGCCCTTTACCGAAGACCAAGTCTCTCACTTTTCAAATCTTAATTCTCTTCAAACTCCAGCGTTTTCACGCTTGTCCCCCTTCATGTTTTTTTCCCCCCCACCCTTGTCCTGAACAATTAAAAAAGGCCCCCATGTCTTCCCTTTCGCCCGTTTCCTCCTCCAAAGATTCCAGTGGCGTATTCGCCAATCCTTTCTGGCAAAAGTGTTTCCTTTCCATCCTATCCGCTTTGCCGGTCCTCTTCTACAGCCTTTTAACGCAGTCCCGTGTGTTGGGGGCCCGCAGGTCCATACGGTCCCGCCTGCCGATTTTACCCCCTACAGGCGCTCGCCAAAACCGCTTTTTTTCCAAACGCGCCATACTGAATAGTAATTTCCCCGTGCGAACCGGGACTATCTGACATTCCCCCAATTTTTTCTTTGCCCCCCCCGGCCAAACAGGGACTCAATTCTTATGCCCTGCTTATACGTTTTTGAAACAAGTGATCTGCGAGCCAATACCCATGGATGCGACCGCAACAACGAAGATTCAGTCCGCCCGCTAGCCGCTTGTCCTACAATAGTTCTTCCCCAAGAGGGCGTAACTGCTCGCTCCAGGAAAAAAGCCCGG
>Ga0179593_1591102_pt1 | contig 12591 bp, 16 predicted proteins | sample CZODoug2_1_08_16_FD_185931 | JGI IMG/M metagenome (GOLD analysis project Ga0179593, IMG submission 185931) | Vadose zone soil fungal communities from Angelo Coast Range Reserve, California, USA - CZODoug2_1_08_16fungal (PacBio error correction) | ecosystem: Environmental > Terrestrial > Soil >... | reverse complement strand
TTTCGCGTCAAAATAACCACAATTGTTCTTGGAGTGTCCCGCGGCTTTGCCGTGCGAGCTTTCCGCTTTTCTACGGGCGAATTGTTTTGTTTTAAGGTTGAAGGGTTTGCGGATGTAGCTTACCTCTCTCTGCCTAAGTGTTTTCCTTCATTAATAATACGCCAACCTTTAAAATATATTCCGGCCGATGTGAACTTCCCATTTTTTGTCTTTTTTTTTTTTTTTTTGCACCACCTATACTTTCTTTTTATGATGATTTGTTTCGGTTTTTCCGCCCGCAGCGCCAGGGCCATACCCCCCTTTTAATTACACAGGCCACACCAAATTTACCATTTGCCGTGATTTTTCCCCCAGCCCTTTCTTTTTCCCTCAAAGTTTTGCCCTCCCTTCCGGTCTCGGAATAGAATCCCTATCAAAAGGAATTAAATCCTACTCGACATCAGGCGTTTCCCTATGCTGTTTTACGCTGCGAGGTAATATTTTTGTCTGCGCCCCTTTCTCCCTTCGGCAGCTCGTCGGTCTTGTTCTCCCATATGCGCCCCCTCTCTGTTCCCATTTTTTTCCCCCACAAGCGTGTTCCACGTGTCTGCTCTGAATCTTCCCCCATTCACGCATTCCTAGTCTTGTTCGTGAAGGATTTTCTGGGCCCGATATTGTTGGACCCGCTTATTTCTAATCAAGTGGCGCCTACTTTAACTTTGAACATTGATGTGATCCTTCTTCAAACTACTTCTGAGCTCCCGGTACCGGATGCTCTTCCCTACTTTTGGCTACACCTTTCCTCTCTTCCGCGCTCGCTTCGCCAGAAGAGTTCTGTCGTTTTTCAGTTCACTCGCGTCTTTTTTTTTCCCCACCGGGTTGCGGTGAGGCACGAAAATTGCCCTTTTTCCCACCGATCCCGACCTGGCTGTTGTATGATTTCGTTTTCTTTTGAAAGTTGCGTTGTGTAACTCTTCCGGCAGAACTCTCTTGGTTCCCCCTGTTAGGAGTTCTCCCTTTTTTTGCATGTAGGAGATTTTTGTACCTTTTCGCGCTCTTTTATTTCCACCGGAACTCACCTTTTGTCGTTTCGATCAAGACGTCCTCCCCCGATTGACATTTCCGTCTCCTTGAATCGATGTTGCCCCACCTACGGTGTCCACTCCCCTTATTCAGACTTTCCCCCCTGCCCGTTTCTTTCCTATTAAGGGTCGTAGGTTCTGCCGTTTGTTTAACATGCCTTTTTTTTCGTAGGGAGGCTGCTTTTTTTTTTTTTTTCTCGCAAACCTCCCAATTTCAAGTGTGGCTGGTTGATCTTTCCATGTAAGGATGACTCTCTTTTCACGTGCCTTGCTGATGTTTTTTTTTCTCAAGCTCGAAGCCCTTTCCCTTTGATGCCTTACGCTTTTTCCTTTTTCTCCTCATAGTTTTTTTTTTTTGTATTGATGCGAGACCCAATCACTGCGAGTGAGGAGATTCTTCCCCCCATGACCCTTTCTCGCATGCAATTTTTTTTTTCGGCCAACTCTTTCCCCGAACCCCCTCAAAACACTTTTTTTTTTTCCTGTGTTTTGACGAGCTTGACAAACGACAAACCTGCGAACCTGCCCCCCTGAGTCGACTACAAAGTCACACCGGACTTCCCCTTTTTTATAGAAACCCGTTCTTGTCCCAGTGTTTTGGCCGAATTCCCCCCCCTTCGGGAGTGAACTTTTTTGTGCCAACACGCAGATTTCTCTCCTTACAAATTTTTTCCATCGTGTCTCCCTGCGTGCGTGTATCCGTGAAAAGAACACACGCTGCGAGGTTTTTTTTCAGGTGGCATTTCTCCCCCCCCCACTTTTCGAACGGATTCGGTCATACTGCTGAAAGCCGCGAATCAGCCCCTCCACCCCCGGGTAATCCGCTAGAGTGCTGCTCTGTTCTCCCCCACCACGCCTGTGCCAAACTTTCCTTTTTTTACAAGGCGAAGTTTCTTCTTTTCTCTTGCGTTTCAATTCTTTCCCCACCCCTGGGCCCCGGTGTCCACCAGCCCTTGGCTCTTTCACTGGACGCACGACTTCTAAATCTCGCGCGTCTTGGTCCGTTTCCAAGCTTGTAGCAAGAACGTAGGAACGTATCTCGGGAGTCTAGCTGTGCGCATCTTTTTTCCAGATGATTCCACCTCACCCTTCGGCCAAGTTCCAATATTTCGAAAACGTGGTCCTCCCCCGATCGGTCCTCTTTTCTTTCCCACAAGAGGCAGTCTTCAGGAATTCGTTGCTCCATTTTGGGAACCTCGTTTTCCCAACCCCCTTTTGCGGCATTTTTTTCCCACGTCAGACCTTTCTTTTCTAAGGCTCCGGGGCGCGATCATCGCGATCCGGCAGCCTAAGCAAACCCTCCCTGCACTCCTTCCCCATGTCAGCCCCCCCTTTTCGGAGCCTTTCTTTCCAATTTCCTGGTCATTTCCCCCCGATACCCCGTAGGATGGCACAACTCGGGATCTTGAGACTGATTTGGGCCCCCCCCCATCGGACACCATTCATTGTGAGACCTGCCAGAGGTCTTATTGTTTTTACCCTGAGCTCTGCGGGCCCCGCCAAACTCCTCCCCCCCTAAACGATAGTGGTTTTCTCCCCCCCGATAGGCGCACGCCTCTCACGAATACCTTTTCCTTATTACCTGAGTCCCCCCCTTTATGGCAGAGACTGTGATACGCTGATCGCCACACCTCCCCCCCCTCCTCAAACCCTTTCAACCTACCCGCTTTCGAGCGAAAGACCATCCCTTGTCTATTTTCCGCCGATTTCCAGAACCTTGTGCGCAAATTCCGGTTCCCTTTTCTTCGCCATAACAGGCATCCCCGGCCAAGCGATGTCATCACCCCCCCGAGAAGTCCCCTTTAGAGCCGTCCCTGTACCCACCCCCCGAATGGCGGTTTTCCGGTGGCAAATGTTGGAAAAACCTCTTCAGTTTGAAGGCATTTCTTTTCTTTTTGCCTACCCCCCCCCCCCCCCCCCCCCCCCCCCTGTACTTTTCGCCATAATCTTTTAGAACACGTGCTTCCGCGGGTCCTGTTTCGCGACATCCACCGCCACTCAAAGATTGTACTGAGCTTTAATTTCGGTACGATCCATCCCCTACCCCTCCCCCCCTTTTCTGACTTTGCATTTTGTTCTTCACGCTACGTCTTCCTATCATCATAGCCCTTTTGTTTTTCTCCAGAGCCCAGCTTGCTCTTTCGGTAACCCCGGTATGCCGAAGTTTCAGACGTTATCACCACTCCCGCCCTGGACATACGGGACCTCTTCCTTCTCCCTGGGACACTCCCTTCTTCTCGTCCATTCTTGTCTTTGTGCCGCGCTCTCCCCAGAGGAGATCGCTAGATCAAGCGTTTTTTTTTTTACCCCTCTACATAACCCTTTCCAGATCCCCGTAGGTATTTTATTCTGCCCCCCGAGTCGCCCCCTTTCCTTTTTTTTTTGTAGCCCCCAGCTTCCCGCAGATTGCGACTCCCCATTCTCCTTTTCTTTTGTACTTGTCCCTAACGCACGCTTTGTTGGTTTTCAAACTCTTTTGTCAAAAGTTTTCCTTTGTACGAGAAGGTTCCACCCCTCTTCTCGTTTGGCTTTCCCCCTTAGTAATCCCTGCTACTTCAAGCTCTGCCCCAAGCGAATTTAATCCAAGGCTTTTTTTTCCCCCGTATTTGCCCCTTTTTCTGATGTGATGTTTCTGAAACAACTCGTGTGCCTTCCCTCATAACTACTTGGTTTGCGCAGATTGAAGCTTCTAAGAGGGGAACCCTATCAATTCCGTAAATAGGTCCCCCCCCTCCGATATATCGGGAACCCCTACCAGGGAAGGTTGTCTACCACTATAACGAATGGTTTCCTCTTTTCCCCTCCCGACTGCCAATGTGCTGTGCACCCCTGCAACAGGACGTTTTACCCTGCCTGAACTTCCCAACAGCTTTCCTCCCCGGAATGTTCTCCTCTGATCCAGGACGCCTTCTGCAAACTTTCCCTCTGCCCGAGATTTTTTTTTCCCCCCCTTCGGACCAGGAGTAGGGGAGGTTGCGCGTGTCTCCGTGGGCCCCCGCAACCCCAAATCAACAAGCCCAACCTGGTTCCCTATCCAAATAGGAACTTCCTTTTCTTTTTCGCGGCGTAGTTGTCTTTTTGAATGGTTGTTCCCTTGAATATCCCTCTAATTTACTCCTTTTCCCTTAGAGAATCTTTCTCATCACTGTTTCCTATATATTCAATTTTGTTTTTTTTTCCGGGTCAATCTTCCCCAGAAATTATTCTTGCTTGATTCTTCGGTGCTTTAGAATATGTATCAGAACCTTTTCACCCTCCCTTTTTGGACCCCGCGAGTGTTTTTTTTTTTCCGTCTGTATAGTTACTGGGTGGAGAGCGCGATTTTTTTTTTACTTCGTCCTTTCTGGTAAATTTGGTTCTTTCCCCACACTTCGCCTTTCCCTTGATGTAATGCTTCTGCCATTATTAGGGCTGTGAGGGAAGGCTTCCCCCCTTTCTTTCTTCTTCAGTGCTTTCCTTCAACGGAATCGGCATCCCTGGCCCTTCAATTTCTTTGAATAAGGTCTTCCTTTTATTTGCAACAGCGACGCCTTTTTCATAAGATGGGTCGGTTACTTCATTCCCGTAGAGGGTTTGTTGACAGTGGTCGATGATCAGGATGTTTTTTCCGCGATGAACGCCTTCGAGTTCCATTTGGTTTTTCCCCCGATTCGCTCTCTACCTTTGTTCAGATTTAAAAGAAGGTCTCTTTCCCTCTGAATCGTTCTCTCCGGCTCTGCCGTCCACAAGGGTCCATCCAATCAGATTGTTTCTTATCTGATCCGGTATTTCAGACTTCCTGCAACGATCATTTTTGTGTTTTTTTTTTCTGATGGAAGAACCCTCCGTTGAGCCTGTCTTGATACTTCCATGTCTTTTCCCTACTGCCACTGGTTGCCCCCCCCCGAAGGAATGGGAGTTGGAATTCAATTCCCATTTTCTTTCCCATTTGACCATCGCCGCCTTTTTCCCCCGGTAGGTTTTAAAGGCTTTTTTTCTCTACGACGGTACCGCGCTCCGCCTATTGTAGTTCAAGGCTCTCCACCTTGCGGGGGCCCTCCCCTCCGGTTCGCTCACGCGCTCCTTGGAGCTCCCTTGATCCGCATTTCCCTTTCTTCCTTTTCTCTCCGTTGTTTTTTTTTGTGCTCGTAGATTTTTCTCGAGCGTTGAGCACTTCGCGGGGAAAGGAATGTTCTCTCTGTCTGATGCCCCTTTTTTTCTTTTTACCGTCTTTTTTCCTCCCGGGCGTCTCGCTTTGCCAGCCGCGACCGCCCCCAGCGTACCGTTAAAAAAACCGTGTGCATTTTTGCGCAGTGGACCCCCAGCTAGGCTTTCATGGTGGACCTGGAAGTCTCAACTCTCAGCCCACTTTTTGCTGCTATTTTCCAACCAGGTCTCCCTCCTATATGGACGTCAATACTGACATGCTCAGCGTCATTTCGACTTAAGGACTCCCAAAACCTGCAAGATTTTTTTTTTCTTGGACTTTTACTACACCTCCCAGGGGAAGTAATGACCACAAGTTCATTGATATGGACCCATGTGAAGGTCCCTCCCTTCCTCTGCCGCGCAGAGCTTCTTTTTCATCATAGTCTTTCTTTTACGAAATCGCCCTTTTTTTCCGCCTGGGGCGCGAATCGTGCCCCTTGAAAGAAGTGCGAAGTGGTTCATCTCGACCTAATGACGATTATCTCGGTACCCCCCCGTTTTGTGGCAAAACCCTCCCCCTTATTCTTCTGGCAACGTCCCCCCACCTTCTTTCTTTATCTTGCTGTCCCCTTCCCCCACGCCATCCGACCTTTCCCGATTGATTGTCTCCTTTCCCGATTCGCGGTCCTTCCCAAGTCGATGAAAGAAGACTTGTAAGTCTTCCAGGCTCCTCTCCAGTCTCATCCTTTCCTTACCCTATTGCCTTGCAAACGAGTTTGAAGTTCTGTTTTTTTACCTCTTCCTGCCGTCCAGTCCACTCCCCTCCCCTCGACCAGCTTCCCGAGCAGACGGAAACCCCTTTTTTCTTCACCGCCGCTTTTCCCCCGCTTCCTTGTGTCCCGTTTTTTCTTGGATGAGCTTCCTTCGCCCGCCCGACCTAAGGCGTGCCGCCGTGCTTTTACTTCCTACGTCAAACAAACAACTTGTATCTTTAGGGAAGCCCCAGGATCGCCTCCTCCCTTTTTCCCCCGAAAGCACTCGACAACTGGAAAACTCCCTTTCACCCATTAAGTCCCCCCTCGCCCCCTCCCAGTCTGTTTCCATTCTCTTTTTCAGTGAAATCTGTGAAGATTGGGTTTTGGGCCCCGTTTTCCCCGCTCCCTCCTAATCACGGTCGCAAGGCTATTTTTTTCTAGACTCGAAAAAGGATGTTTCTCCTTGTCCTGCCAATTCCTTCACCCAGACGTTTACCTATCCCCCGCTGTTTTCCCAAGCATGCAAAGTGGTTCAGTTTCCTCCCGGGTTTCTGCAATTTGACGTGCGGATTTTCCCTCCTGAAAAAAGTTTTTTTTTTTTCCCAACGTCCTTTTCTTGGGTTTGCCACCTCCTCGAGCTGGGGCCCTTACAGTTCATGATAAGGTTTCTCCAGTATACAGTAACCAGATTTTCCTTCCCCAACCATATCGTTATCGTTCCCTTTTCCCCCTTTTTTAAGCCCCCCCTTCCCCTCTCCTGATTTCATACGGTTGAGTCCTTTCCCTGTCTTAAGTTGTTAGGGAAAGGTGATTTTTAGTCGGCCTTCTCTTTAAGACAGTTTCATTCATTACTGACTTTTTTTCCCCCGGGCGTCCCAAAGCTCTTTCGTTTTGTGCGAGACGCCCCCGCCCGTACCCTTTTTTTTTTTTTGGAATATCCCTTGTTTCAGACGGGAGTTGGACCCCCACCGCGGCGTGTCTTGCCCCCCCTACCAGCCGGCAGGAGCCCTTCCATTCTGCCCCGCTTGCTCATCTCGGCCTTCACAAAAACACCACCTTTCCCTCTTCGCTGACTCTTGTTTTCCCATACGGGACCCCTACGGTTATCTTCCCTCCCTTGTTATTCTTCACACGCGGGCCAGATGTGATCGAGCGTTTTCTCTCGTGTTCTCTTCGTCACACGGACACTTCACTCTTTCCTTCCGGTATCAAGGTCTTGTCGCCCTTTCCCCCCCCAGGAACTGTCCCGCTCTTTTTCTTTTTCACACTTTAAGGTTTTCCCTCAACGTGCTGACCTTGCCGGTACCGGGTTTACTTCCCCTCGACCATAGGGTGAGCGGGTCCCCTTTTGCTGGTTAAATTGCCCCTCCCTCGTATCGTTTTTCTGCTAATGCAAAGTCATCTCTCTTGGTCACACAGTAAGGCGTCTCCCTTCCTGACCAAAAAAAAACCCCTCAGGAAGCACTTAAAGCGTTTGGCGGTGGATTGGGCTGGTCGCGACCACCTTCCCGCTGCGTCCGTTTTTTCCCCTATGATCGCCCCAGGAGTTCATCCCCCCCCCCCCCCTTTCCGATGCTTTTGTTCGGTGGTTCCAATTTTCCGCCCCCAGCCATTCGGTTTTTTTTCCCCCCCGTCGTTTGGCTTCTTTCGGTTCTCGTTGTTTTTTTTTTTTCCTCGCGTGCCGTTTTGGAGCCGGGCGCAAGAGCGCAACCTAATTGCACAATGTTTTTTTCGCTTGATAGGCCCCGTTTCTTTCGACTCCGGTTTTTTCCCTCTTTGCTGATTCGTTCTTTCGTTGTTGAGCGGGCTGTTCTCTCGCCTTCTCTGTCCTTTTTTTTTTTGTTTTGTCCACTAAAGGAACCGTTCACCCTTCGTGATCGGCTGCTGTCGCCTATCGTTTTGTTTTTTTCCCCCCACCATCGTGGATTCTTATTGTTTGGGGGAGCCGTCCTCTCAGGATTCCTCTCTGAACAGTCCCCCCCCCCCAAAATGAAAGTTTTTCGATTTGTACCACCACAGCAGGCGAAGACTCCGCCCATTCCCTTATACGCAGTTCATTGGCCAATCCTGAATTTCCGACTCTCCATGGCTTCTCTTTTTTGTAAGGAGTGATGTGCTTCCCTTTTCTTTAATCGCTGATGACTAGCTCCTTCGCGCTCGCGATTCATGCGTGGGCAGACCATCCCTCCGCAAAGTTTTCCATGGGAAAACACTTTTCCCCTTTGAGCCGTCTTCCTTTACCCTTAAGACCTCCCTCCTGTGGTGTCTGGAACGGCTCTCCTCTAGTGTTTGTACGGTCTTTTTCTCCTTTAAAGTGTTGTGTACTCTTCTGACGAATTTTTTTCTTCGCGAAACCTCATGTGCTCACAGATTCCCTCCTTTCCCTGTACCTCTCCCCTTTCTAATTCCCTTCTTGAAACTCTTTCCTCCCTGCGCGCGATTTTCAGAAGATTGTTCTTTTCGCCAAGTTCATTCCCCACCTTTGCCGGTGGGAAGCCCCATTGGAAACCTGCAAATACTTTTTCTCCCAATGCGCTTGTATGGCTTTTGACGTTTGTTGGTGAAGCCGCCCCCCCCCTTGTGAAGCCCTTTTATTGTTTATGTGGCTTTATGATTTCCTTGCTTTTGCGAACTTTTTCTCCCCTGTCTCTGGGCGTCGTTGTGATTGCCCGGACTCGCCCCTTTTTCCGCTTTCGATCGCTTTCTCAACACTGCCCTCCGTCTACAGCCCTCGGGTGTGCCCAATACCCTGTCCCCCCTTCCCGGATCCTTACCCCTCCACCCTTTTCCCCGTTCTGGTACTATAATCTCTGGCTGCCTTTCTCTCTTTTGGCTTAGCTCAGTCTCTTGCCCCCCGTCCTGTTCTCTCCTCCAACTTCACCCAATTCAATGTGTGTGTTTGTGTTTCGCCCTTTGACTATTTTCTACTTTCGACCCCGCCCTCGACTTCTGATTACCTTGGCGCGTGGAACTTCCCCTTCGATTGAGAATTACCGCATATTTTTCCCTCCTCGTTTGTTTTTTCTCTATCTCGTAATTCCATTCCAATTCCGAGTTCTTCCCCCTAAGATTAAAATCCCCCCTCCTCCTCATTTTCACCCTTCGGCGAGCACCCTTTCAGCTAACCCTCACCCACTGAACTTTTTTCTGGTTGCCCCTATTGAAATAAAATGCGCCCAGCCACCTGATCTCTTCCCCCCCCAGGCAGGACAACTTTTTCACGCATTATTTATGTTTGCACCTTCTTTTCCCCTATTCAGGAACTTTTTTAGGTCCCCCCCTTTTTTCTTCCTTGAAACACGCCGATTCCCCGGTATTTCCGTTTCCCTTTGTCAATTGTCATCCGTCTGCGTTGCGACACCGAAACCTTCTTCTTAGGTTCCCTCCCCGGTCGCAGGCAGCATATCTTTTCCCGCTGTAAGCCTTCTTTCCCCCCGGCAAGACAAGTTTACCCATAAGTCAGTGTGCTTGAAGTTCTTACTACCCCCCGCCTTTTCAACGAGCCTCCAATCTGAATGCCGCATAGCCGCGTTCACTTTTGGTCTTTCCCAAGGTGTCCCCCGCCCTTTCCTCTTTTCAACTGTCCTTAATATTCTGCAATCGCATAGCTTTCGCCATCGTTCCCGACAGGTTGTAGCAAAGTCACCCAGCAATCCCGGAGTCTGCTTCGCTGTGAGAATTCTTCTTTTCTCACAGCAAGTTCTCTTTCTTCCCAGTGCTTCGATTTGTGGAGTAAGGCAAGCACATCCTCCTTTTAAGACCAAGAGGAAGTTTCTCCTTTCCTGTGTAAGCTACACGGGCCTTCCCCCTTTTTTCAATTACGACGCGTGCGCGTTCATAGTTGTCCCCCCCCCCCCACCCCCTCCCCTTCTTCTAAGGCGAAGTTTGCGAGTCCCCCCTTCTCTTCCGTCCCAGCGGAAGCCAGCTCTTCCTCGCATGTCATCTGTCCTTCTCGGAATTAAGTGCCTTTTTCCCCCTTCGCTCGACCTTTCTTTTCCCCCCCACGAGGTAGTCTTTCCCTTATTTGGGGCAATCGTTGCACCATTCATTTGTGGGGACCGGTCATTTTTTCTTCTCTTACCCTCTGCTCGAGCCCGCCCCCAATATTACCCCTCCCCCCCTTCTCTTTTGCCAACCATCTCTTCTTTGCGTCCCCCATGTGCGCGAGTTTGTCCCTGTTGAATTTTCCGTAGTATTTTCCTGCTTTAGCACCCCACAACTTCTTTTATTCAGATAAGCCGATTCAGAACCCTTCAATCATCCCCCGGGGTCTTTTCCCTTCCCGCCATTCGCACGGCTCTCTTTCCCCCCTATCCTTGCATCTCCCCCGCTCTCCCCTCCATTGGGTACCATTTTTCTTCGAAAAGACTCCCCTCCTTTTCTTATCCTCAATCACCCCCCTCGACGATATCAGTCCTCCGGTGTCCCAATACTCTTTTTTTGACGAGAAATTTCACCCCCGGTAAACGGCTTTTCCTCCTTTCCATTGCTGGTTCTTTTCTCTTTGGTTGTTCCCCTTCCCTGTTGACATTCGCCTAATCTTATAACACGGTCCCCTCATTCTCCTTTTCTTCTCGAACCTCCCCCCTGCCCCCCGCAAAGATTTTCCCCCTTTTCATTACGGATCCCTTCGTTACCGTTGACCCCTTTAGCTCTGGCCTTGATTTTCCAGCGGCGCCCGATAAGTTTCTTTCCCTAGTTACGGGTCCGCCAAAACTACCCGTTCACTCTGATTCCGGATTCGTTTTTCCGGCAGGATCATACTTATTTGGAGAGTTCACCTTTTTGCTTCCTTGACCGTTCCTGATTTTTCCTTCGCCCTGCGACAAGCCCTTTTTAGCCTTCCGAGCCTTTTTCTTTGTGCAGAAATATCAGCGTTTGATTTGATGTCATCTCCCCCCTATTCAATAGGGGCCCGGGCTTTTTTCTCAATAACCTGCTTCCCCGACCACCTTATGTATTCCGCTTTACCCCCGAGTTGTGTTTTTTCCCCCACGCTGCAGCTCCCCGTTATTCCTCCCTCTGAGCGGTTTTCTTCCCCTCACGCGGTGGTTTTCCCCCCCTCGACGCCCCCCCGAAACCCGTGATATTCTTTACGGCTTGTCAGCGTTTTTTGGCTAAGCCTGTAAGTTCGCTTGGTGCTGGCCCACCATCTTCCTGCCCTGCTCCGTCATCCTTACCTTCCCGCTAAAATTTTTTTAAGGGATACCTTTTCCATGCCTCACCCGTCTTTGCCCTTTTCTGCTTTATTGTTTTGGACGGACCAGTGTATGTTTTTCAGGTTCCCGGGTTGGCAGAGCGAACTCATGCGTACTCCCTTCGCGAACTTTCCCTAACTTTTTTTCCGCTGCGAATTCCTTGTTCCACCCCCTCTGCACCAGGGAAGTTTTTCTCCCTTTTCAAACGCCCTGGTCCCCCCTTGCTTTGCCCCATCCGCACGCAACTTGACCTGTCCCTTTCCCAGACGGAAACATGCTTCCTTTTCTACCCACAGGCGTGATTTCCTTTGGAAGATGAAGCATTCTCCCTTCCTCCCATGCCTGTTCGATGCCTCATGCTCCTCCCAGCTTTTTTCCCCGGAGTCGAGTAGCGCTTCTTTCCCGCCGGAGGCCTCCCCCACCCACTCACCCCCAGAAAATGGTCCAATAGGAACCCCCATTTTTTTCCTGTTTGCTTGTGAGGCGGCTGTTTCCTGATCTCATTTTCTTTCCCTTCTTAACTTTAGAGAATTCCCCTCTTTTTCCCATCCCTGAGTTCTTCATCATCGGCATTGGTTTTTATTTTTTTTTCAATCTTCACGGTCTTATTTTTCTGTCTCTTCGAAGTAAAAGCCCCCCACGGTATAGTGTGCCCTTCCCGTGCGCCTATGTTCGTCTGCCTTCGCCGTTTGTGTCGAAGAGGGGATGTTCCTGGACTTCCCCGTTAAAAGTGGGTTTTTGGGTTTTGGGGTGGTTGTTTTCCCACCCTTGTTTACAATTTTCTTTACTTGATTGATGAGACCCTTCTTTTCTCGTGCTGAGGCGTGACAATCTTTTCTCTCTCCTTCCATTTCCTTCCCTCCTCTTAAGGCGGAAATGCCCCCGCGGAATAAGGTTTCTTCTGTTATGTTTGAACGAGTCTCCCCTCACTTAAGATTTTTTTCCATGCCGTATTGGGTGTACCGTGGTCCTTCTATGCTGGGCTTCTTTTCCCCCTTGCACGCTTTTTTTGTCCACGTCTTTTTTCTTTACGACATTAGCGTCGCGACCTTTGTCGATTTTTTCTCCCCCCCTCCACTTGCAAGATCTTATGACCCATTGCTCGGCGTCTGACGTCCCTCTTTCTCCGTAACATGGTCCAGCACAATTCCCTTTCTTTCTTATTACGGGATTATCCCCGCGTACGAAACGCTCATCTGCTGTTTTTCTCTTTTACGAACCTTCCTTCTTTCCTGTTCCTTATATGCCCCCCCTCCTCTCCTTGGACGCTTCGTTGGAACATCCCCACTTTGATCGTTCTCGGCCTTCCCTTCCCCCCCTGTTATGGTCAGCCCTTTTTTTCCCACTTTCGCACCCGGTAGTTTTTTTTACGGGTACCTTTTTCCTTTTTTCTCTGATGGCCACTTCTCCTCGGTGAGTTACTTCTGCGGGGAAGCAGCAGGTCCGTGC
>Ga0179593_1545351_pt1 | contig 12591 bp, 18 predicted proteins | sample CZODoug2_1_08_16_FD_185931 | JGI IMG/M metagenome (GOLD analysis project Ga0179593, IMG submission 185931) | Vadose zone soil fungal communities from Angelo Coast Range Reserve, California, USA - CZODoug2_1_08_16fungal (PacBio error correction) | ecosystem: Environmental > Terrestrial > Soil >... | reverse complement strand
TGCCTTTGATCCCGATCCGGACCTCTTCCCCCCCGCCCGGGTAAGCGATCCCCAGGTCGGCATTCCCCCGATTGGATTTTTTTCCTTTTCTGCGATTCCCCACTCGGGACCCCCCTCTTCTTTTTTTCCCCCGAAGGAGCCCGTTTTTTTGTTTGACCCCGATTCCCCGTGCAAGCAAAGGCCATGACACCTCCCCGCAGAACCCCCTTTTCTCTTTTTTCCCCTTCCCCCCTTCAGAAAGGGCCCCAAAGACTAACGTGGTCCTATTTTTTTTTTTTCCACGGTGAACCCCTTTTTAAGGGGGAACCTTTCCCCTGCCCTGCGAATTCCCCCTGCTCCTATTTGGCCATTCAGCGATCACCCCTTCCTTCCCCCCCTACCGCCTACGTCCCCGCAAAATCCACTTTTTCCTTTTCCACCCAGATTTCCGTTTACGGCCTTGCCACCCCTTCTTCCTTTTTTTTTTCCCCCCTGGCCTGCCGCCATTGGAATAACCCCTCGACCGGTACGTTGGCCCTCCGGCCGTTTCCCCCCCCCCCCCTGTTCCCCCCCGACCCAACCGGGCTGCCCACCGTATCCCTCTTTTCCCCCCCCCCCCTCGGGCCCATTGACATTACCCCTTTTAGACCTTTCTTTTTTTTCTTTCCCTTGCACACGTCCCCCGATTCCGTCCTGAAAACACCCCTGCCCACCGTACTTTCCCCCCCCCCTGCCTTTTTCACTCTGCCATTCTCCCCCGGACGGGAAGATCTTTCCCAAAAAAAAAAGGGAAAAACCTTGTTCCCTAGGAAAGGCCCCCCCCCCCCCCGATCAGTCTTTTTCCCCCCCCCAACAAGATCTCCCCGGCTGATAGGATTTCTTCGCCATCAACCCTTTTTTTTTCCCCCCTTGGACCGATTTAAGCGTTTGCACGGTTTTTTTAGGGCGTTACGTAGCTTATCCTTTTTCTCTCCCTTTCAACGTTTTTCTGGATGTGAAGCGGTTTTTCCCATTGCGGAGACCCCATTCCATCGAACTCCGCTGGTGGCTTTCGGGGCTTTTCCCCTCGGCTTTTGTCGTAACACTTAGGCGGAAGCCCGGTGCTCGGTATTTCTCGGTGAAAAGGGGCCCGTAGGGGGGGATTTTTCTTCTTTCCCTGGTGGGGGGGTTGACCAAACCAGTCACCCCCCCTTTCCTTTGTGGGGTAGGGATTTTGTGTGAGAGTGGACTTTTTGGGTGAGCCTCCCTTCCTCGTTAGACCAGGGTTTCATGGCATCCGGATAATTTCCCCCCAGGGAGTCTTTTTTTTTTTCTTCAACAGCAGGCCTAGGTGCGCCAGCCCCAGTTTTTTTTTCCCCTTTCCGTGAACCATTCGGACAACCAAGTTCCCCTTCCCTCTGTCGGTTAGTGGTGACCCACACTTTTCTTGACCCTTGGACCGGGGCTTGTCGAAGGACCCCCCCTCTCAAGGCTTCCTCGGCGGGGGAAGTTCCTTTTCTTTTCTCTTTTTTTTCAGGGTGAGAAGTAGGACTGGCTTTTAAAGCATCGTTTTTGCCAGGGACTTCCCCCCTTCCCCTTTCTTGAGGAAAGTCTGACTAGCACGGGGGAACTTCCTCCCCTTTTCCCTGGCCACACGGTTCCGGAAGCTTCTTCTCGGGAAGGGGACGCTTCCTCTTTTCCCCCCCGCCTCGGGAACAAAGAGACCCTGGCCACAACCTTTAGCGGTTCTCCTTCGTCCTGAAGGCGCCGGGTTTCACACGGTGCAGAGGCTTCCCCCCCCGGTCAGACAAAGGTCTTTCTGGAGTTCGTCGTCCCTTTCTTTTTTTTTTGGATGTCCATTCGATTCCTAGTTGGTCGCCTCCCTTTTCCCGCAGGGTTTTTTTCTCGCAGTCTCTTCTTCCCTCTCCTTGTGGTCAGGTCGTCCCCCCTGTTGATGTGGTGTCGTTTTTTTCCTTGGGGGGAAGAGACATGCTTTCCCGGGGAGGTCCGTCCTTTCCTCCCCTCCTTCTACCGAACACGGCTCTTTTTGCTGCCCGCGACGTCCCTTCCCCCGGGCGAAGGCGAAGTCCCTGGTTCCACCCACTCAGGTTTCCCCCCCTTTCCCCCCTTTCTTCTCTTTGTGCAACGCCTGTGGGTGGGCAGGTAGGTTGTTGTGTTTCCCCGGAGCGTAGTCAGTTTTTTTTCCCCCCAGGCTTTCTTCTTCCCCTCCCTTTTTTCCCCATGCCCATGACCCTTTCTACCAGTGTAAATCCACGCCCCCTTTTTTTGAAAAAGGTCAATCAATTTTTTTTCTCTCTCTTTTCCTCCTTTCCCCTCCTTTTTTTTCTTCCTGTATTAATCCGCAAAGCTTCCTCTTTTCCTTGGACTTTCGTTAAGCTCTCTTTTTTCCTTTCTGGGCATTGACGGAGGTAATCGACCGTTTTTTTTTTTTTGGTGAACTTCGCGGGGACGACCCTGCTTTCCTTCCCCCCCCTACCCTGGCAGCACCACGTGGCGCACAGGCGCTGCGTCTCCTTTTTTCGTGACCTGAGTGGTTGGACTTTTTTTCCGCCTTCGGCCCGGTGTGTACTTTTCTTCCTCCTTGCGCGGCGGATCCCTTTTGGCCTTTTTTTTCGGTGACAGCAAGCGTGCGGTGCTCCCATGTCCTGCTCGGCCTTTCCTTTCCCCCTTCTCCTCCCCTTCCCCCCCCAGGAGATGATTTCGGTCTTGCTCCCAGCGCGACGGGCGGAGTTTTTTGTCGAGACCGAAGGGAATTTTTCCCTCCCGGATCGATGAAATCATCTTTTTTTTTTTCTCTTGTCTGACGACGAACTCCCTCTGCACCCGGCACGTGACCTTTCCCTTTTCAGACGATGAAAAAGGGTGTTTTGCGGCGAGTACAGATCCCCTTCCCCCCCTCCCTTTTCCCCTTCGTCCGGGGCCTTGGTCGGCCCGAACCCTTTTTTTTTCGCCGAAAGATAGAAGAAGACTGTTCTTTTTTGGCCGAAAATGGGAGAGGTCCTTCTTTTTTTTTCTTCTTTCCCTCCCCCGGGAGTAAGGGGTCCGGCCGCGTATTCCCCTCGAAGAGACCGGCTTTTTCAACAAACCGCATGGCTTTCCTCTTCCCCCCCCTTCCGCGGGGAGCGGCGTCCTTTTTTCGGTCAAGGTGGCAAAACTGTTTTTTCCCCTACTACGCAGAGTGGGCCCTTTTCCTTTTTTTTCTTCTTTTTTACCTTCACGTTCGCATGGACTGTTCGCACATGTACGGGGCCCTTTGTCTTTTTTTTTTTGGGCGCCAAACCGGGGATTTTTTTCATGACCGGGTTCTATCCTTCCTCCCCCCCTGTTCGGCAGCCGCCCCGTACACCAGAGCGGGGGCGCGGCCTTTGGGGGCGGGCCACAACGGTCTCCGGAGGGCAGGCGACCGCTTTTCCCTCTTCTTCCCCTTTTTACCGCCTACGTGTACTAACCGCCGAGGATTTCCCCTGCCGCAGCACCGGGGGTTTCTTCCTATGGAATTCTCTTCCCCTTCCTTCCTTTCGTTTTGAGGCCCGGACAGCTTCATCCCAAGAGAAAGTTGCCGACCCCCGCCGCACCTGCGGGCCGGCTTTTCCCGTTTCCCGGGATCCCTTCCTTTCTCTTTTGGATGGCGTCGGTCCATAGCCGATCTTGAGCCCTTCTAAGTCGGGATTGGGGTTTTCGTGACCGAGGGACAACTCCTTCTTTTCTTTTGTGATTGGGTCTTTCTTCTTGAGGACGGTATTGCTTTCTGGGCCGTGTTTTTCGTTTTCTTCTTTTCTTTTTGTTGGACAGTCTCCATCTGGCTGAAAATTCCCGTTCCGGGGTTTCCTTCCCTCCAGAGGGTTCGCCCTACGGTCTTGTATGGGCCGTGGTTGGTCGCGGGTTTTTTTTCCCGGCCAGCGCCGTTTCCCCCCTTTTTTTGCGTCCGGGTGGTGATCGGATGGCGGTCTCGTGGAACGTCTACGGTGGCAATTTCCCTCTCTTTTTTCTCTCCTTCTTCGGGGTCACCTTTGTCTAATTGGGCGTTTTTTTTTTTTTTTGCGTCCGGGGTGATCGCTCCGGCCGACATTGATTCCTTTCCTTTTTGGTCGCGGTTTCTCGTTTCACCACGTGCCGTCCTTCCCACAGTAGGGCAGTCTTTTTGATGGCAATGGAGACGTTTTTTTTACCTTTGCTTCGGTGGTGTTCGGGTTCTGCTGGGGTCGTCTTTTTCACCGAGGGGGGCCCCTCTCCCCCCCATAGGCGGTCTTGTCCTTTTTTTTTTTTCCCTTCCCCCTGCTGGGATTGCCTCCTGATCGGCGGACCCGGTGGTTGTTGGATCACCGTTGCATCTCCGTGTTGAGAGGGTCTCCCCCCTTTTCTTTCCCCTGCTCCGTAACCGACCGGACCCAGGACGGTAAGGGCGCTTCCCCCCCCTCCGATGGACTTTCTTTCTTCGCGATCACCCCCCTCAAGGGTTTGCCAAGACCTTTTTTTTTCCCGGACGGAGGCCCTTTGGTGACCCCCATCCGGCTCTTTTGGACACAGCAGTTCCCCAATTGCCACAGATTTCCCTTCCCCAAGAAACCCCCTATCTTCTTCCCCTCCCCCTTTTTTCAAGGGCATGCAACTTCGGTGGCGAGGTGACCCCGAATCCAGTCCTTCCCCCCCCCACGGCCCTTTTGCCGAATCAAGTCTCTTTTTCCCATTCGCGATAACCCGTTTCTTTTCCGACCGCTTAGTTTCCCTTTTCCCCCCTTTTTCAATTCGACCACCTGTGCATCCGTATCTCCCTTTCCTTGAAACCGCTCTTTGTGCCTTCCTCCCCTTTCTTTCCCCCCCCGACAGCACCTACCGTTACGTTTTTCTGCTTTCGGGGGCACTTTTTCTCCGGGTGACCGCTCCCCCCTTCCTTTTGCCACCGAATCATTTTTTGGCGGACCCTCTGCCTTTCCGGGAAAAAGAACCCTTTTCAACCAGGATTGCGGGACCCTCTTTCCTTCCCTCCCCCACGAACACGGTTCCCCACGATTCCATACCTCCCTCAGGCCAATTCGCCATCACTTTTTTTCCCCCAACGCCTAAGTGTCCCCTTTCTTTTTCCCACCCCTCCGCTGCTAACAACCACCCCGGTCCCTTTTCAAAGATGACTTTCATTCCGCCGCACATCTCCCCCCCCTTTTTTTTTTTTCCTTGGAGGACCCTTCAACCGGAACCGGCCAGGGAAGGGCGTCTTTCCGGACCAGTTTCGGCCCTTTTTCTTCCCCTTTTCTTCTTGGCTGTATCAGGTCCGCTGGCGACCCATTAGAAACCCGCGACCTTTTTCTCTTCTTGTGAGGGACCGCTTTTCGGCGTCGTACACGTTACTTCTTTCCAACGGCGGCCTCCACCCAGTGCAAGTCTTTCTTCCCTTCTTTTTCGTAATTGGTCTTTTGGGGCCGGCCCCCCCTTTTTTATTGGGAGTCGGGCTTTCTCCCTCTCCTCCCTCCGCCCCGCGTAGAACCGGTTTTTTGCACTAGCCGGGCGCCTTCTCTCCCAGGGGGTTTTGGGCGCCCCCTCTTTTTTTTTTTTCTCAGCACCAGCCAGGCCAGTGGCAAGGTTTTTTTCGAAACGTGCCGGTGCACCACTTTCGGAAAACCGGGCCCACTGCCTTTTTCTTTTTCCCCCCCCGGTCGGTCTCCAGGTTTCGACCTGGAAACCGGGGTCCCCCCACAGAAAAGCCTCGGGGCGGCGGAAAGGATCTCTCATGGGGGTACGGTGGTGCCTTTCGCGGGTTTTCTCGCGGCCAAAATTTTTCCTTTTTTCTTTTTCGTGCCCAGCGCCCCCCGGCAGGAACCGGTTTTCCCATTTCCACCAAGGCGTTTTTTTTTTTTTCTCTCGGAGTTCGGCAGTGCTTTTCCGCGTAGCTGTTCCCGTTTTCAGCGCGGGCCTTGGGCGTTGTTTCCCGTTAGACTTTTTCTTTTTTTCCCCCCGTGTTCAAGCGGCTTGCAGCAACCCTTTTTTTTCAGCCGTTTTTTTTTTTGCTGGAGTTCGTTCTTTCTTCCCCCCTCCTTTTTTTCCCCCTTCTTTCTTGATGTCATCGATCCTTGTCCCTGCTACCTGCCGTCTTTTTGGTCGGCCGAACCCCCTTCCGCTGATCACAGGGCTTCTTCCTTTTTTCTTTTTTTGGTCTCCGTCTATGTTGGGTCGTTCATGGGCTATTTTTTTTTCCCCAAGAAGTTCTTTTCCCGGGGGGACGCTTTCCTTCCCTCCCCTCCCCCCGGGCTCCGGGCATTGCTTCGCCCCGCGCCGTCCAGGGCGTCCCCTTTTTCCCCCGTCTTTCACCCTTCCCTTTTCCCCCCCCTCCGGGTCCGGAGACTACCCTTCGGAAGCGCCTGTTTTTTGGTGCCCGAAGGGTAGGTTTTTCGCGCAGCCGTTTTCGTCCCCCCTTTCTTCCCTCCTTTCGGGTTCGTTGATTACCTCGTCCCTTTTTTTCTTTTAATCAACGGCCGCAAGGAGGACTTTCCCCTACATGACCCTCCTCCTCTTTTTCTTTTCCCTCTTTTTTTGTTGTTGAGTTTGTATATCGGCAAAGCTGTCCTTCCTCGGGGCGGCGTGGATTACACGTTCTATTTAATCGAAACGTCCTTTCCCCTCCCCTTTTTTTTTTCCTCTGCGGGGGACGACGACGCGCGTAGCAGTTCAACAACACATCCCTGGGCAGGCTTCCTTTCCCTGCCGCTGGTGCGGCGACTGTTTTATTTTCCTTTTTTTTTTTGGGGGGGACCGCTTGCTTTGGCATTCTTTTCCGCTGGACGACCGGCCGGGTTTTCCACTCGGTGACAGTCCTTTTTTTTTTTTTTCGTTTTTTTCCGCACGCGTTCAGCTTACTCACAGGCAGTTGACTTTTTTTCCTGCACGTCCCAACATTCCCCCCTCCTCTTTTTCTTTCTGCTCGCGGGTTGCCTTCCACTCGGAGTTCGGCGACCCTCCGTGAGCCGGTCCCCGCAGGGTGTGATTTCTTCCCCCTTCTTCTTCGATGACATTTAGCCCCGGGTCAGGCGCGTCTTTTTTTCTTCAAAAATTTACGGGGGGCCTTTTACTTTCTTGACCGGGTTGCTTCCTCCTTCTTTTCCCCCCCGGCGGCTTCCTGCTTAGTCCCGACGAAAAGTTTTTGGAACTGTCCGGGGCCCTTTTTTTTTTTTTCAGTACTTGCGGACCGCCTTCTCCTTCCCCCCCTTTTTTTTCCTTTTCCCTGAGAGAGGGTGTCTTGAGGCCCGGGGAACGGTTTTTTTTTTGGCCCGCCCGAGGCTTTTTTTTTTTCCTTGAGGTTGCGTGTGCAGCACGGCTCTGGGAGAACCGTTCCCCCCCCGCCCTGCCACTCCCCTTTTTTTTTCTTTTTCCCCCCCGGCCCGAGAGCTCCCACGGGGTCCAAGGTCGTTTTTTTTTTCCCCTTGGGGTCCCCTTCCTTACGAAGTGCCTTTTTTCTTTTTTTTTTTCCTTTTACGGTGTCCTCCCGTTGCACGGAAAGTTTACGGAATTTTTTTTTTTTTTGCACCCTCCACCGGGGACTTTTCTTTTTTTTTTTTTGTCCAACCAGCTTGTTGCCAACCCCGTCCCGGCGCATTCTTCCCTTTGACCCGGTTCCCCCCCCCCTCTCTGTCTTATCACACACGGTCTTCCCCCGACTTTTGGCCCGCTGGAGGTTTCTTTTTTTTTCCCCCCCTTTGCGAGCAACCAGGTTTCTTGGCAGCGACGATTTTCCGCTGCTGGGGCCCGGGGTCTTTTTTTTCCTAACACACCGCCTCGGAGGCGGGCCTTTAACAAGGGGAGGAGGGTTCTTTTGTTCTTCCGCAGGGGTCCTTTTCTTCTTCTTCCTTTGCCCTGAGCACGTGACGAATGTTGCCGACCGCCCTTGGGATGTCCTGGGTTCCACGGGTTCTTTTTTCTTTTTCGATGGAGGCCTTCCTCTCTCCTCTTTTCTTTCTATCTGTGTGGTATCCCCATATCGGGTCACCACGGGCCCGAAACGTAGGCGTCCTTAGGGGTTGATTTTCTTTGCCGAGGAAGGCTTCGGTTCTTTTGGCCAGGTTTTTTTTCAGTGGGGGTCCGTATCTTGTAACGTGTCGAATCCTGGTTTTGTCCCGCGTATTCACGTCTTAAATGTCCCTCCTTTTTTTTCCCCCTCTCCGGTATTCGATTAGGGTGGGCCATTTTCTGTTGGTAGGAGGTACTCTGTTTTCACACTTTTCCCAGAGACCTTTTAAACGCCTTTTTGTCTTGCGGGGGAAGTTTTTTCTGGCATGTCTTCCTCTTTCGTGGGAATACTTTTCTAGGTGGTCCACTTCCTTATGGTTATTTCTCCTTGGTTCATTTTTTCGAATCGAGTTGTCAGTATTTTTCCCTTTCCGGGGTGATCTCCGGCCATTTGTGGCGCCCTGATTCGCGGCAATTCCTTGGCATCGGCGGTTTTTTTTTTTTTTATCCCGGGTTTCCCGTTGGAACAGCCCAACAAAGGACCTTCTCCTTATGGCGGTTTTCCCTTTTTATGATGGTCTGGGGGAGACGTTTTTTCCGTTCTGATTACGGTTCCTTTCTTTTTTCCTGATTTTGGTTAGCGATCCCCTTTTTTCGGGGTACATCGCCAAGGGGCCCGTTCCCCAAGGAGGTCTTGTTTTTCTGATGAGATATCGAAATCGGTTCTCGACACCTTTTTACGGAGGGACAACGGAGTGTTTTCCCCAGGAAGTTCCTTTTCCCGTGCAGCGAGCTCTTTGCCGCCTCCTCCCTTGTGGGGTTTTTTCTGCAATTCCCCCTTCCTTTTTTCCGGGAACCGCTCCCCCCCCTCTGCGGGTGTCCCTTTCGATTTCAATTTTTTTTTTTTCGATGGCTATCTTCTTTCTTCACCCCGTTTTTTCTAAGCACCGCAATGGGACCCGAGCCGCGGGCTCGGTTTTACCTATAAGTTGGTTTCTTACCAGGGCACTCTGAACAGATTGCCCGCAGCCCCTTTCCGCCATTGCCCATTTTCCCCCCCCCCTGGAGGGGGTCCTAACGGGGCAGGCTTTTTCCTTCGGGACGTTGGGAACCCTGTAAGTTCCGGTCCCAAACAACCCCCCCGTCCAGGTTCGACCTTCCTTTTTCAAGGTCTCCGTCCCCATTATGGCCCATTCTCACCCAAGGACTTCCCCCTTTTTTCCTCCCGTACGCAAACCCTTGAACCACGGTGACGAATTCCTTTTTTTCCACAGCCCGGTTCCTTTCCCAAGAACGGCCCACGTTTGCACTTTTTTTCCACCCCCTTTTTCTGCCGGACAAAAACCCGTTCCTGGACCCCCGACTGGACAACTGTGGCAAAGGTTCTTTCCCTCCGACCAACACGGCCCTTTTCTCCGGGTGCGGCGGGGGTTGACATTAAACAAGTCTTCCCTTCCCGCGATGTGGCAACACCCCTTCCCTTTGTCCACGGCTTCCCCCGATCAGGACCGCCCTTTCCCTGACAACCCCCCTGTTCCCCCGGCCCGCGTTTGGCCTCCCCTTCCCTTTACACGGGGACCCCCCCCCCCCCCAAAACTCTTTTTTTTTTCCCCCCGGCCCGGGGTGACCCCTTATTTCCGGAGCCCGCCAAAACCCCCCTCGGGTCACAATCTCTGCCCCTCCCCCCCCCTCCGACATCAACCCCCCCTTTTGGAAGCACGCGGACCGATTTTCACCGGAGTCCCCTTTTCTTTCGTACAGCGTGCTTTTCGGTTTTTTGATGAGATGAAGGCTTTTTTTTTTTTTTTCTCACGCCATTGACAGGTTCTTTTCCCCCGGTAGGAAGAAGTTTCCCTCCCTCAAGGTGCTGTCGGTTTTTGAAGGGGAAGGATTCCCCTTTTTTCGTAAACGTTTTGCACAGCCGGGGGGACCCAGTTTTTGGACCAGGTTTCGTTTTTTTTTTCTTTCCCCCCTCGGTCTTTTTCCCCTGGGGGTCCACAAGTCCAACCTCATCCTTTTTGCGGCGCGGGTTTTCTGCGGGGAGCGCCTTTTTTTTGTCTCAGACTCCTTCTTTTCCCCCGGTAATTGCACTCTTGAGCCAGTGAGGACCCTTTTTTGGGGTGTTGCCTTCCTCTTTTGTGTTCCCGCAAAGCACCAAGCATTTTGGCCAGCTTTATGCAAGCCAGTCAAATGGCCTTCCCTTCCCCTTTGTCAAAAAACCCTATTTTTCTTACAGGCCACCTTCCATTGCTTAGGTTTATTCTTTTCCACCCTTTTGTCGGTAGAAACTTTTTCTTTTTCCCGGGTCAGACTTTTGGGCGCTGTCTTCTCGACGGGGGGGGGCTTTCGTTTCCCTGAAGGATCTTTTGCCCCTTGGTTTGTTCGGTTTTTTTTTAGGCTCGCTTTTTTTTTCTAAGGCTCTTCCTCCTTTTTCCCCCCCCTCCCCTGACAAAGAATGCCGAGGGGGTCAAACAGAATTCTCCTTCCGGTACGGATACCATTTCTTTCCCTTTTTTCACCCGCTTTTCTCGAGGTTTAGGCGAGTTTTTCTGAGTCTCTCCTGAGCGGGAACCTTCCCTTTTTTTGTGCCCACAACTTTTTCTTTTTTTCTTCTCCGTTGCCAAACCGGGTCAGCGGCTTCCCTCCTTTTTTTTTCATTGCCCCCTTTCCTTTTTTTTTCTTAGTTGGATGGAGTTTGTGCTTCCAACGTTTGGGCGGAGATCTTTTCATCCCGATTCCTGCTGGTTTTTTTTTTTTTTCCCCTTGCTTTGACACCATGGGGTACGCAGACTTTTTCCTTCCCCCCCCTCTCTGCAGCAGCATGTTTTGCAGTTTTTTTCAGTTGATGTGTTTTTTCTGTTACACTTGGAATGCCACGACGGTGTTTTTTCTTTTTTCCGTTGGACGATTTCTGTTCTCCTTTTTTCGGAAAGGACAAACCCTTTTCTCTCTGCACGTTTTTTTTCTTGTGTTTCCAGGGACCCCCTTTTTTCTTTTTACACAAGGAGTCACACCCCAGTTTTTTTTTTCTCATTTGAATGTGACCACAGGCTTTTTTTTGGCGCAGTTCCTGTGCGGTTGGTGGACCTTTTTCTTTTTCGTACCAGAGAACTTTCTTTTCATTTCCTTTCCTATCAGTACCCCCAATGCCATTGACCCGGTCCCCCCGTCCTCCTGAGCTTACGGGAACCAAAGGTAAAAAATCCTCCCTTTCACAAGGCCTTGAGGATTTCTTCTCTTTTGGTGTTGTTGTCTTCTCCTCCAGACCACGCTGTAGTATTTATTGGATTTCCTTTTTCCTCCCTTTTGGTTGATTACCAAAGGGGGGGGGCCGGTTCCTTTTCCTGATCCCCCCTCCGGGAGGGTTCCCCCCTTTCTTCTGGTACCCGCGCGGTTGGCGTTCCCAACAAACACCTTTTTTTTCCACAGGAGATGCGCGACGGGGTACTTCTCCTTTTACACTTTTTTTGTATTTTCCCTTCTCCCTTGTGTTGGGCTTCCTCTCCGTCCGGACTGCCGAGGTCCCTTTTTTCTTTTGGCGGTAGAACTTCGGTTGCTTTTTCCCCCTTCCCCTGCTGGACGAAGATGTTTTTTTCTCTTCACGCCCACATCAAACTACGACCTTTTTTTCCTCCCTGTGATCAGCGGACGTTTTCCCTTTAGCGCGACAGCCTCGTACCCAAAGCAGGATCTTTCTTTCCTTTTCCCCGCCCGGTGTCAAGCGTGTCCTGACCTCCCATTTTTCACCGGCCACGGACCTGGCATTCTTCTTCTTGGCCAGCGCTGAACGGGTGTTCCCTTCGCGGTACCGCGAAAAAACTTCGACAACCTCCCCCCCTTTTTCCTTTGCCGCCTGCTTTTTTCCTCTAAAGAGGGCCTTCCCTTGTAGTTCGAGAGGGTGGCATACCCTTTCTTTTCTTCCCTGGTTGCCCGGTGATGAGGCGGCTTTCGGATTAGGGGGTTCGAGCGCCCTGTCAGCCCCGGCGATCCCCTCCTCTTTTCCTCCCCGGACAAAACCTTCTTTCGTACGCGCCGAGCTTTTTGTTGGATCTCCCCCGGTCAATTTCTGCACCTGGGGAGACCTTTTTTTTTTACTACCTTTTTCCTTTTTTCAGCTTGTTGTGCACGGCACGTTAGGCATGGAATTTTTGCGAACCTTGCCCCTTGGCTTGGTGCTGCGGTTTTTTTCACCCCCCCTCTTCTTTTTTTACTCTGTGTCTTTTTGCCCGGCGCTGCATGGGACCCCTTTCTTTTGCTCCACCCACGGGCGCTTTTTTTTCCCTTTTGGGTGGCTGTCCCGGATGGGAGTTGTATTCTTTTGCCCACCAGGGAGCCCCCCTCCCGCGGCTTTTTTTTTTAGCTCCTTACGGCACCTGGTCACCCTTTCCTTTGTCCCTCCTACGTGTTACGACCCTTAGTTACGGCCCGACGCGCAGTTTTTTTCTTTCCCCCGTCTCCGTCCCCCGGTTGGTCGCCGCAGGGCGTGACTCCCCCCCCTTTTTTTTTCTCCTCGCCAGCCCAACAAACGTTCCCCTTTTCTTCGGACCGCCCGCAACATGCTGGGACTCCTTCTTGTTTGATCTTCCTTCACGGGATCACCCTTTCCACAGGCCCTGTTTGATTGGCTCTTTTTTATATTATTCCGTTGGTCTTTTTTTGTGTGGTAGAAGTCCTCCT
>Ga0179593_1386965_pt1 | contig 12591 bp, 10 predicted proteins | sample CZODoug2_1_08_16_FD_185931 | JGI IMG/M metagenome (GOLD analysis project Ga0179593, IMG submission 185931) | Vadose zone soil fungal communities from Angelo Coast Range Reserve, California, USA - CZODoug2_1_08_16fungal (PacBio error correction) | ecosystem: Environmental > Terrestrial > Soil >... | reverse complement strand
TTCCTTGGGGTCCCTGTTTCTTTCCCAAAGGTTGCGCATTTTTGAAGGTTGGCGGCCTTGTGTCCCTTATGTCTTTAATGTGCCATCCCCCAAGGTTTACGTCGGTTCTCCGCCTCTTTTGTTCCGAAAAACCATCTTTCTTCCTCGCCGGTGTGCGATCGCGGTTTTCTTCCACCTTTTTCTCTCTTCCGGTGATTGGCCTTGGTGACTGAAGCCAGCTAACTAGGCTTCCGAAATGGCCTCTCAATTGAACTAAAACTGCTGAACCCTCTGAACCTCCGCCGCCTCAACAAGGAGATCATACATTCATCTAACACTCCTGAGCATCGTTTGTTCGGATCCGTTTTACCACTTCCCAAAGCCTTGTTCTCTCTGTTGGCATGTGTGTTGCCTCGCTTCTAATTTTCTTCAAAACTCGCCCGCTTCCCGCCCATGTCCGTATAAGTACTTCGCTTTCTAGCTGGATTTTGATTTCCGTGCTCGGGTTGTCTATTACTCATTGTTAATAAACATGACAATCGCAACTACGTTAGCCCTCCCTTGTTTCACGTTGCTCACAACCTTTCTCTCAAGTGCTCAAAATTTTGTTGTGGGTCTCGAGGGGCATCGGTCCGTACCGTGACATCGAGGCTTACTCTATTTTCAGGCCCCTTTCATCACCAAGGTAGTGGTGCGTCAGATTTCACTCCTTGTCCCCTGTTTTGGTTTGTGGTTTGGGTTTTGTTTTGTCTCCTGCTCTAACCTGGGTCCCTGTATATGCTAATGGAGTGGGGAGGGCCTATGTCAATCCTCAAGACTATTGAGTCAGGTTTTCAGCACACGGTTCTTTCTGGGCGAGAGCAATCGTCCTCTTCAGAAAAGGGCTGGCGATTCAATTGTTCCACTCCCCCCATGATTAGTTCTGGTCGATAAGAGGCGTCCGGTCTTCGATCCAAAAGTGGCCTTTGATAGGGCCCTGGTTTGTACGAATCTCGATTTCCCGTTGCCCTGGCTAATGTTTCCTTTTCCTTTTTGTATTTTTAGGCCTCTACGTACTCCTGGTCCACTTTCTTCTCCAACGAGACTATGTGGACAGAACAGTTGGCCATTGATTTTCCCTAATACGTCCTGGCTTTACCGGTCGTCCCATCACTCTCAGTTTTTTTCCTTCTTCTCTCGTGGCATCGGCGAAACCATCTGATCTTTCTTTCTCCCTTCTCCTTGCAGTTTGTCCCCATAACTATATCGTCCTTTCGAAGTCTTCCACCTGTCCGTAGAGGTATTTACCTTGCTCATTTTTGCCTCTCTCGCTACGGACTTAGCCACCGGCGCTTTCAGGAGGTTGTCCCTTTCCTGAATAACCCATGCGAGATCCTTTTTTTGTCCTTGGTGTTTGCCCCCCTACCTCTGTCTCCAGTTGCAATTTTTGCAGTGAAATTCTTTTACTTCTATAAATCGGTGGCTGACTAAGGGTCCCCCAAACGTTACGACCCCTTTAGGCCCGCGACGCTCAATATTTGGTCACGTTTCCCTTTCCCCCCTTTTTTCTGCGTGGGGCTGTCCCCCTCAACCCTTCATTCTTCCGTCGGGATAGCGGGACTTCGCATCAGTAGGAAATCTACTGAGTATTCCCTACCTTGACCATAAGCAATCTCCCTTCCATTGCGCAGTGTTTGCGAATCTTTCCCTAATTGGTTGCTTTGCAACGGTTCGTCCACGGATTTTCGAGTAGCGCCCATTCTGTTCTGAAAGTTGTGTCTGGCGTCTCTCTCCTCTCTTCAGAACTTTGTGTTTTCTCGCGATCCTGCCCGAAAACTCTCTTGGTTCGTATGTTCAGACACTATCAGGGCTGCCGGCAATTTAGTCCCGATAGCTTTAATTGACACAGCTTTGCTCTCCCTTCTTTCAGGACACGTGCTCCTGGAAGTTACCCGTGTTTCTTTATGGTCTCCGGTGACGCGTCCGTCGTATTTTTTTCTTTGACATCTTTTCCTCACCCGGGTTCCCGTCGTGGTTTGCATGATCTTTCCCGGTCAGCCCACGACCTAAGACACGGACTTGGCCATTTCCGCACGTTCTTGCTTCCCTTCCGGTTTGCCTTGATTTGTTTGTTGTCTCGATCTCTTTCGTTCTTGCGGAGCCACGCTTTATAGCCTCCTCGACCACCTTTTTCATTCACAACCTTTCCGCCGACTCTTCATGTTTTCCCAAACCCGTCCTCCCAACTGGATTGCTGGTATTGACCGGATTTTTTTTCGGTGGGTCTGAATTCTTTTTTTACGTTTGTTGCTTTTACAACTCTCCCCGTAGTGGTAAATCTCTGCTCGTCCCCGATTTTGCAGCCTTAGGCACATCGACGAAAGTATTAACCTTTCGCATTACTTTCGATGCCAGGACTGCTCAGGATTGTTCCGGGCCACGGATGTGTATGGTGACGGCCCCTGTGTGGGTTGTTTCACGTTCCCCTGGACAAAGAAGGCTCTTGAGTGGTTTAAACAGTGTGCCTCCTGTTTTCCCCATCATGTTTCTTCAAGTGGCACAAGGGATTCCGTTTCAATTCCACCCACGCCGATTTGTCACCATGCTTCCTTTTTTTCAATCGCTCTTCGAGCTTGACCAACGCTTCCCCATTCAGCCTGTTGCTTTTTGAGGAAAGAGCGCTTTTTCCCTTTACCCATTCTCTTTGGGTAACCCTTGATTCTAGGCCAGTGTGCTTGCTGATGCGTCCCAGGTAAAGCCAACTGTATTCCCCCATGTCTGTCTGCTTTCAACCTGCATAATAGAAAGACTTTTTGGTTTAGATCTTTTTCTCGTATCTCGAGATTTGGATTGATCTTTCCCCTCCGTTGGGCGGTTTTTCCCGATGGACGTGTTTAGTTTACAGAACCATCCGATTCCGGACTTGACCGGAAGGCACCCTGGCCTCGCGGGCCCCACACCCCCCTTCAGTAAGTTTTTGCGTTTTTCTCTGGACCCTAAGTTCCCCTTGCCTAACGTTTTTTGCAGTTTTGGGATCGTATGCGATGTCCTGTCAGGATGACAACCCCTTTTAGCTCCCCCCTTGTCAATTCTTAGCGGCCGCCATTCCTTATGGAACGCGTCGGACCACTTGAGGCTCGTTCCAGGAAAAAACTGCCTTGCGGCCCCCCCTCCCCTGCAAAACCTGCGCATTTTTTTTTTCGTTGTGAAAATCCCACGCCCTCTTGGCAAACTGTAGGATTTTTTTTAGAGGATTCTCCTTTTTCTCCCGGCTTGGTCGCGTCAAGACAGCCAGTTTTAAAGGATGAACTTTCGTTCCCCAGTGTTCTTTTTCGTCCTCCCCCATTCTTTTGCGTTACGTGCTGCCCATCGCCAATCATATGAATACAGCCCAATCTGTTGTCAGAAAAACCTTACCGAGGGATGCTAACTCCTTTGTTGTTCGCACACCGTCGAGCGGTCACGAGGAAAACTCCGTTGGGTTTTCCCACCTCTTGCAATTAAGTGCCTCTTTCGGCCGCCAAAACTCCCTTCATTCCTCTTGTACTTTTCCCCTGAAAACGACCTTTCTCTCTCTTTTCTCATCCTTTTGTTGGGTTTTCCTTCGTTAAGGTCGTTTTCCTTTGACAAACTGTGCTGCTCCGGTTTTTCTTGCTTTTCCCTCTCCTCATGGGTCCCCTTTTTCCAAACCCAACGGAGTTTTTCCTTTTTTGCTTTCTTGTACGACACTCATTCAATTAAGCTTCCCGGCTAGTCCGCTTAGAGAGTTGATAGCTTATTTCAGGTGTTTGAATTACGTGAACTTACCTTCACCTTATTTTTTTGCGTACGAATGGCTGTCTTGAGAAGTCATGGCCTCTTTCCCCTTTGACCCTTCCGACCGGCCAATTGATATCTTATATACAATTCATCCGACACTCAAATTTCCCTTGAGTTGGTTCGTGGGATCCGCCCAACGGCAAACAGCGGAGACAGGTTTTCATGCTTTTTGAGGGTTGAATATGACTTTTTTCCTCTTCCCCCTTTTCGCGCTCCGTATCATATCGGCATTCCTTGCAGGCGTTAGAACAACCTTTTTTTAAGGCGCTCCCGCTTTGTATACTTCCGCCTTTCTTTCTAGACCCTTTAGCCACTTCCGTTATGCAACTTGCATGTCCAGCTACCACTCGTTCTTTCTACAGGGTGGGCTCGCGAGGTCGGTTTCCCTTCCCGTCGTACTATTTCCCGATATGTTCTTTCCAGTACTGCCCTGGCTATCTGTGCCAGACGTATTGTACGAAGATCAATCCCTTGGCGATATTGCCGGCATTTTTTGCCCTTTTGATTTCACTTCAAGCAAGACGATGATCAGTTTTCCCTGCCCCCTTTTTTTCCTGTGCGGAAGAGTCGACAGCTTCCAGACACACCTTCTCTCAATTTGGTAAATCATCCCGCTTCTCGTAAGATTCTACCTTCCGCTGTCTCTATTTCAACGGTTGGTGCCGTTTTGGTTTTTGTACCTGGTTTTTTTTTTTTTTTTTTTGTTTTTTTTTTTTTTTTCCCCAAGTCAGAAGATCGATTTCCGGCCGGCTATGGGCGTTATTGGCAGTGTTTTTATCACAGCATCTAGTGACTCACCCCTTTAGTGCCCTTTCTGATAACGTCGACCGTAAGGGGGAAAACCTCCCAGTTCTTTCCCTTGTCTTCCCACTCCTCGTCCGGGATGTAGTTCCTGGAACCTCCAACCCCAACGAAACCCCCATCCAAATCTGCCCGTCTTTTGGCAACTTCTTTTACGCAACATCATTTTGCATCCCCATGTATTGTATCTTGATTCGACGTGCTGTTTCAAGAAAGATATGTCGTTTCCCCTCGAAGTCTTCCCGTTTCCTTTCCCAGGGTATTTAACCTGCTCGAGCGAATGTGCCAGCCCAAGAACTATTTCACCCAACCGGCTTTCGCCGTCCATGAGGTGTCCCCTTACTGTATCAATGACTACTCAGCCCGCGCTCCAGTTTTGTTTATGGTGTGGTGCCACCTCCAGAGTCTCCAGAGTTGCCTTTCCTGACCTTCGCGTTTCGTAAATCGTGTTTTTTTCCCTTCAGGGTTACCCTCCGGTCCGAATAAGCCACATCGACCTGGCGCCACCCCCCCTCTGGGTCCCTTTGCTTCATGGCCCAAGTCTTTTTTTGAGTAGTGTGGCTGCCCCCGTCCCCTATAGGTTCCCGGGATTAGCCTTTTGAAGTGGCACAGGACCATCAGCTATGATTTTTGTCTCTCGACGACCCTCACACCCCCCCTTTAACTTCAGTTGCCCGTGTTGCCCTCTCAAATTTTTCCCTGTCAATGTATCAGCTATTAGGTTTATTCAAAGAGTTAGCGCAGCCCCATGAGCAGGAACTCGATTTTTCGTTCTGGCGGAATCCTTCTTTTCTTCCCTCTTTTTTTTTTTGAGCTATCTCGGCTCCACTCCCCTGATTACACAATGGTGATTTTTTTCAATGCCTCCATATAGGCATGGGATTTCACTTAGTACGATTCTCCTTTGGACTCCCTTTCTCTCACTTTCCTATTAATTCTCGAGACAAGTTCCTTTTCCTTTCTTGTTCGTTTATAGCGACCCAGCGCTCTCGGTAGTTTGATTTTCCTTTTCTCACCACGTTTGGTTTTTTTTAACTCCCCTTTTCCCCTCTTTTTTGTTTAATCATTCATCCTTTTGCCCCCTCCTCACCTCCCTTTTCTTGACAACAGTTTGCCCGCTATTGGTATGTTCGGGCCTTCGATGGGGGTTTCTTGATACTTACTTCGTTCCCACATCGTTATAGCTCTCGACCCTTTTTCATGGCACCAAATTTACTCTGCTTCCTGTCTAAAAACACCTTCACAGCCGGATTTCCGGGCTGTAGTAGTCAGTGTGATCCCAGTATGACCGTTATTGCCTCGTCCGTATTTTTCTTTTTTAGCTGGAGGTTCCCCATTCGCTCGTAGAGAACTTGTTTCCTCCAACGTTTTGATTCCTGGGAATTTCTCCCCGTTATTTTTCTTTACAAGTCCTACTCCGCTCTGCTGTTTGAAGGCTTTGTCCCGGGTTCACTCTAGGACGGGGAAGCGCAAAACATGAGTCGTATGCCTTGTTTCTTCCTGGAACTACATCTTCTCGTTATTTTTTTTCAAAATCACCATTGTCGTCCCTGTTTCCCTTAGTCGCCGTTGGATCCCTTTTCCCCCTAACTTTATTCCTCGTGCCTTGTAAATTCACACAACTTGCCAGCTTTTTTTGAGTCGCTGCCGGTAAATCGTTTCTTGGTGCCCCCCCGGTACATAATCAAAATGTGCCCCGGCCAGTTGTCCTTGCCAAGACCTTCTGCCTTGCCTCGACCAGTCTAAGCGATGAGTTACCTGTGCTAGCCATTCCTTGTTGGTTTAATCGTATCATGTATTAGCCAGGTCCGTCCCTTAGCCTGCGACCCCCTGACCTCGTCTGCTTAGTGACCCTCTTTTTCTAAAGTCCTCCTTGTAGATCCGCGTATCCCTTTTTTTTTGGTGATTTCCCCCCCTTTTGGGTCTCCGATAGCTGGGCGTGAGGTGGACCCTCGATGTCATCGGTATTTTCACTTGCAGCGAAATCTGAGCCCACACCCCCACTGTTGCAGTAGGATGCGCGATTTCTTTGACCTCCGTTCCATCATTAGTGATCTGGTGGTTCTCGATTCGCCACGCGGAAGGATGTGGTGGTTTTTTTTGGGGGGGACCCCCCCCCCCCAAAAAAACAAACCCTCCAAAAAAAAAAAACCAGCTCCTGAAAGATCCTGTAACCAGCTAGCAGTCGCGAAGGGAAATACTTAGCTTTTTCCCTTCAGGTGACCATCTCGCATAGGCACCACAAAAATGCCCCCCTCGCACTTTTTTGTTGTTGTGCGGATCCCACCGCTCCACCTGTCCCCTCTTTGCTGTCGGCCTTTTTGATTCCTTGGTGAGCGGCGGGCTTTCCATTCGCAAGTCCCGGAGGATGTTCAAGTTTTTGTTATCCGCAAACAGGTTTAGTCCCTGATTCCGTCGCACTCCCTTTCTCAGCCCAAATATCGTTGTCGCCCCCTTCAGCCCGTCGGGATCCCCCTTTCCTTCTTTCTATGGTTTGTTCTCCACAAAGTGAGCGGCGAAACCGAACGTAATTTTGGGTTTGAAAACAGATGCACATTTAAGTCTGTTTTTTATCCCCCGAAAAATAAGCCTGCGTCTACTCGGTATTTCCCCCCTTCCCCTCCCCATTCTCTCTTTTTCTTTTTAGCCTTGTTGATAGTTAAGGGTGACGATGCCCTTTCTGTACACTGGGACGCATTCTTTACGGTTGGCGGCTGGACTTTGAGTTAATGTGCAAGTTCCACCCCAAACGGATTCGCGGTTTCCTCCGTACTGTGGACGAACACTCCCCCTCAGAGCTCCTGTTAGTGCTGCCGAGGTTTCGTTCACTATAGTGGGTTATCCGGCTGATGGCCAGCGAAGTACGCACCTTTGGCGCAACGCCCTGGTTTATTACTGATTTTTTTTCTGGTTTTCAAAATGCGCTCTGACCTCCCCGTGACACCCAGGAGCTCCTCTATACAATCAGAAGCTTCACTTTTTCCGCCCCCCATCGTGTCGTGGGTCCGTTCACAAAGGCAAAAGCCTTGCGAGCAGGTTTGGTTTGTGTTTGAATTAGAAGGAGGCGACCTCGCTTCTTCGCTCGTACCCTTGAGGCGTTGCGTAGCTGGAAATTTTTTTTACCTGTTGCTTCAGTTTATCCCTCCTAGTTAATCGAATCGATCCCCATCACCGACGTTATGTCCCTTCTTCCTTTCCAGACCACACAAGATTGCTGCACTTGTTGTGGGCTCGCGAGGCAGTGTCATATGTTCCGTCAGGTCTGATATGTTTCCTTTCTTGTATCTGTTCCTCCCAAGGTATTTCCTGACCTATCCCCTTCCCCTTGTCCTCACGCGGTAACCTCTATACCTTTCCCTTTTCTTTGAGCCCTGGTTGGGCAACTAAGCAGTTCTATTCATGGTTGCGCTATCGTTTCTCCTTTGCGACCGCTACCCTGTCTGGCTGTTCCTTTTTTTTTCCAACTCCACCCCAGCAGTTAGTGGTTTTTCTTCATTAACGCTCGGTCTTGACGCTTCCTTTCTCTCTGGTGATTCCTTTGTCACCTGGGTCGCGAAGATTCCCGATTTCCGGCCGGCGACTTGCGTTACTTTGAATATTTTTGAATCACTTTCTGCCCGTTCTTGCCATCACCGGCGATCTTTTGTCAGAACTTTTCCTGGTCCCCCTTGCTTTTCCCCCTCGCCCACTAGTCGAAGTTTCCTGGTGAGCAAAACCACGCCAATACATAAAGACTCTTTTGGTCCCTCGTAACGCGTTTTCCGCACACCTTGATCCGTTTTGAATATTCCCCCCCCGACCCCGCTTTCGTTACTTTCAAGTCTCCCCCTTTTGTGCATTTCTCATTTTCTTCTTTTTCCTGCTCAACACTCGATTTTGCCTCCACCTTCTACCCGTGATCCTACTCTTCGACCAACGAGACTTCTTCTGGCCATCCACTCACCTCCCTTGAATCCATTTTGTCTTTCCCTTTTTTGTGGTTAAAGACAGAGTCGCATCTTTGCCCATTTTTTTGTGACGTTCGCACTATAAAGCGGTGCTCGCCGCCATTGGTTTTCAAGGTCTAGACAACTCTCGAGGCCCGACCCCTGCCCTTTTTTCAAGTTTTTGGCCCTAAGTTTCTTGAAGGTTGGGGTCGTGGGCTTCCCGGTCCTTTTTTCCTCTTTTCCCACGTATGAGCCCGTGAACTCTTAGTCGAAATCAGACGAGATGACGATTTGCGTTTACTGCTAACGTTGCAACCCCTTCTTTTCCCCGTTTTTTCCCCCCTTTTGTCCGTAATCGCGCAAGCTGGGGCGGAACCCGGTCAGTCCCGTTATTCCTCTCCTCGTTAAAGTCATTGCCCAGATGCTGTTTTTCTTCGAACATGCTCACCAGTGTTTTGAATTGTATATATTCTTGTTGTTGTTGTTTGCTCTGCAGTCTTCTCGTCCTGAAAGATCCCCACCTTGGTTATTTTCAGAAGAACTATTGGCTTTTTCCTCTTCTCTTCTTTGTCTACGTTGTCTATTTTTGCCTATTTGCGATATCGAGAGGGAAGCCTTTGGTCTTTCGTTCTTCACGCCCCCCCATAGCCTTCTAGTCCTTTCTTTCTTTTTTTGAAGATGCGACGCTTTCTAATCCCCTCCTTGTTAAATTGCTTTTCCGGTCAGCCCCAAGGCCTCACCTCCTTTTCCGATTCGGGCACCGCTAGACTTTTTTTTTCGCGGGCATTTCCTCTGGTTCTTCTCATTCGACCCTCGTCCCGGCGGTCAGGGTCTATTGACTCGACCTTTTCCTCCAAAGCCCCCCTTTTCCTCCTTTCTGTTTTCCACTTCCACCTGGTCTTCTCGCGGCTGTAGTAGTCTGGATGCCTGTCTACCGTTCCTGAATTGCGCGCCTTTTGTTTTCGCCTCTTTTTTTTAGTTGGACTGGTTTTCTTTTGTTTGTGCAACCTTCTTTTTTTTCAGCAGTTTTCACTCCATCTTCGTCTCGTTACGACGAACTTCTCACGAAATATATTTTCACAGCTCCGGGTGCGATTTTCCTGGATGTTGCTTCCCGTTTTCCTCCTATCTCTGGGACTGCTTACCAACCCTTATCTGTAAGTTCTTGTTTTTTACGGTTTTCCCCATTTCCTCCATGGTTGTTAGGCGGGGAATCCCCTTGTGCCCTCCATGTTTCGTACGTCTCGTTTTCTCCTCTTAAAACGGTTATTCCGTCCCTTCTTTGTAAATTCCCACCACTTGTCCCCTTGTGAACCCCGCCGGCACCATCGATATTCGGATTTGACCCTACCTTCTCCCCGGGGCCCACTTTCAACTCAACGACAGAGCGTTAGTTCTTGAGCGAACAGTCTTTTTTTTCTCTTTACAAATTCTCGCCAGCCTGTTTCTGAATCTGTATCTTTTTCTATTGCAGATTCGCCCCCGATCATCGTCTTTTGATTAGGCCATCCCATGGATCAATAGAAACTATTTCCTTTCTCGCCTTCAGCTGTTACGAGGCACGAATTTTATTTTTTTTTCCCACTCCCTTTGGGGTTTTTTGCCACAGTTAGCTGGGTGATCTTTTCTGAAGAACCATCGATGTCGGTACTTTGTGAGAGTTAAACTTGAGTTTCAGTTTGATCTTTCTTATGGCTTTTTCCATTGAAAACGTCGTAGTTTCTATGGGTCGTCTCCCACGCCACTTTTCCTTCTTTTCCCCACACGCGCTGGGGAACTTTCCCACTGGTTCCGCCTCCTTCCTGAACGCATTTAAACGGAGTATGAAATAGGCAGCGGCGAGTTTTTCCCTTACCCCCTTCTCTTGCATGCCGGGCACAACATAAACCTAAACCTTCTCTTTTTTGTTTTGTGACATCAGATAAACCAACTCTTGCTTCTTTGGTGTCGGATATTCTAGGATTATGGTCTTTCAGTCTCGTTCAGTCGGCCTTCACTTCTTTTCCGTTCACGTGTCATGTTTCGTCTGCCCCCCCTTAGTAGCGTTACGTTCCTTTATAACTCCTCTTCCTTCCATCCCAACTCGTTTTTTTCCCCTCGATCAGGTTCTAGCCGGAGCGCTTTTATTTTATTCGATGGTTTGTTCTTGCGAGCGGTCGACCCAACGCAACCTCTTTTTGTTTTGCACCGCTTCCCAATCGTTCAACCCCCCTTTCCCACCTTCTCCTGAATGTCACGAAAGCTTTCATTTCCCAACCGAATTCCACCTCTTCTCTGTTCTTCCTCGTGGTTGGTGTTTTCGGATGTTAATTCGTTTAGGGTTCCTCTTGCGTTTTTGTATTAAGGTGCCGTGGAAAGGATGTTTAGTAATGGCCCCTCTTTTTTTTCCCACCCCCCAGAGGGTTTTACGTTGGTTCGCGCTCGCTTCCTCACCCCAACCAATCTAAATTCAATTCCCTCTCTGTTATCTTTGATCCCCGTGTTTGGCAAAACGATATTGGTATCTTTAGGATGATGCGATTTTTCGGGAAACTTAACGCTAATAGTGTTTGCTCCCCTTCACTGTTTTCCCGCTTTCCTGCTCGAATTGGTTAAACTTTCGCACTTACGACCCCGCCGCTCCCCCTTTCTCCTCCTCCCATTACTCCTCACCCAGAATTTGCCAAGCTTTTTGGGATCAGTTGACACGGTCCAAACAGCCGTGCGTGCCTGTTGTTGGTGTGATTTTTGCCTCTTACGTTTTCTGGCCAAACCTCGCGCCGTATTCCTTATCTTTTCTTCTCAGTTCCGGCGCTATCGTTGGTTTCTTACAGAGCGTTCCCTTTCGGTTTGTAATGTTCGCAGTGCGTACGCTTCGATCCCCTTCCCCCCTTCTGCCCTTTCTTGTTTAATGGCAGAGCCAATCGCGACAATCTGTCCGCAACAGTGGGTTTTGTGGTCGTTGAGGTTTATGCCGTCGTCCCAGCTAGGTTTTCCCTACCTCACGGCCCCAGGGCTCCCCCCCAGGGAAACCCCCAAATTCTTCAGTCCTGACCAAACTTCGCTCTTCCCCGCTGTGGCTCCTCCATGTCACCTATTATGGCCTACGATCCTTTTTTGTAGTCCCCCACTGGTCCTTCTGGTCGAAGAGGCCGTCCCGCTTCTCACATGGCTTGAGATCAGTGGTACCCTCCCATTCTCTTTTTCGATCAGAGTTTTCGAACGGCGCGGTCTTTCGTGATTTCACGTTGGCCGACCTTGGATTAATTTGTACCTTGTTCCCCGATCCTCCCCTCATTTTTTCCGGCCCTTTCCTTTTCTTACACTGCTGGCCTGGGTGTTTCCCCTTGTCAAGTTTTACCTGTGCCCTTTCTTGCTCCAAGGAATGGGGAGAACATTTTAACCTTTGAACTATTTTTTTCCTTGCCCCCTTCCCAACCCACGCCACCATAAACTCCAGGTTTGCCCCCCCCCCTTCGTCCCCTTCTCTCGTTTGCAACGCGGGACTCCCAGATTCGCTCCTTTCCTGCACATTGTCGATGTTATCCATATATTCGTCGAATTTCCCTAAGACGTAGTCCTTAACCTGGTACCGACACCCTCCTTTCTCCTCTTCTCGCGAATTCAAGTCCGTTCGGACACCTCCCCCCTTCTCTCCTTTTTGACCTGTTTGCATCTGGCCTTCCTCCTTCAGCCCCGTCCAGTGTGCTGTTTGAACTTGGTGTTTGTAATGTCTTAGTTTTTCCTTTTGCAGTTCCCTTCTGATCTTCTCTCCCGTTGTGGTGACGCAGGGGGAACGAATTCGCCAGAACACCTAAGGCCCTTCAAGAATTCCCCATTTCAAACCCACCCAAAACACCAAGACGGCTTCCTCAGTTTCTGAGTTTTCGACCGGAATCTCCTCCCCCCGTTTGCTTGGAATCCCCTTCTCTAGCTTACAATCAATACAGACGCGATGTTTCGGTCGATCTCCTCCTCTCCCGTAACTTCCAGGCTGCCCGTCCGAGAAATTATAGCAAGAGGTTGTTTATCTCGGATAAATCTTTAGTCCCTTCGCCCGTCTGGTATTTGAACATGCTACCCCCCCCTGTGGAATTCGGGCGGCCTT
>Ga0179593_1316872_pt1 | contig 12591 bp, 13 predicted proteins | sample CZODoug2_1_08_16_FD_185931 | JGI IMG/M metagenome (GOLD analysis project Ga0179593, IMG submission 185931) | Vadose zone soil fungal communities from Angelo Coast Range Reserve, California, USA - CZODoug2_1_08_16fungal (PacBio error correction) | ecosystem: Environmental > Terrestrial > Soil >... | reverse complement strand
CCTTTCTTTCCTTCTCTTTTTTGCTATCGAGTATACCCCACGACCCTGACACATATTTGCTAGTGTTAACGCTCTTGCCACTACCGCGACTGTCCCCGGCACCCCTCTCTTTCTTTTCAGCCTAATGAACCCCTTCTTTTGCATCTTCGGTAGCCTTAGGCTGTGATGACGACTACATGTCATTCCAACGTTTCTGATCATGTCCTGCGCCTGATTGAATCTCCCCCTTCTTCTCCTTCCGCTTTTGATTTTGCTCGTCTCTTCCCTTTCCCTTCTCCATCGGAGGCATCTTTCTCCCTGCCTTTTCAGATAGTCGTCCCCCCCGGCGGCTTCCCCCTTCCCTTATTCGGGAAAGACACCCATATTGATGCTTTGGGTGCCCGTAAAATCTCTCCCACCTTCATGAGTTTTCGTCTTCTCTCCACTGGATTCTATTTGTTGAGGCAGGCCCACAGGCACAAGACCTCCCCTCCAGGGAAATTATTCCTGCTGACGGGTGTTGGTATAGGGGTTGAATGGACGGCTCCCTCATATCAGGGGACTCTCACATCCTTTCTTTCAGAACCCTCCCTGCGAGAGGACTTCTGCTCAACACAGTCTTTTCCGTCATCTTCTCGTGCCCACCCTGCCCCCCCCATTTCTTAACTCATATTGGCCTTCGTCCCTTTTCTTTCCTCACCCTGAGTCTGTGTGGAGTGATGAGGGCCGGTGCTGTCCCTCTCCTTTTACCCACCCAGAGTTTAGTTATTAGCATGATCCCAATCAAAACGGTCCTCGACATTGACTCCTCCTTACTATTTCCCCCCAATTTTTGTTTGGTTTTTTTGTTTTGGGGTGGTTGGATGTGTTGTTGTTTTTGGGGTTGTTGGTGGGGTTTTTTTTAGTGTTGTGTGTTGGTTTTGTGTTTTGGTTTTTGGCACGCTTCTCTTTTAACATCGACCGTCCAGATTGAACTCCCCTTGTTTCAGTCTACTGTTACAATAATCCTATCCATTACAAAGCTGATTTTCCTGGATTTCTGAAGGCGTGAGGGTTATTATCACACCCTTTCCTTCCGCACTTGACCTTCTCCACCCATATCTCCAGGTTTCTTCCAAACATTCATAACTCCCCCCAAGGTTGAATTCCCTGGCCTCCCACGACCCCCAACATCCCATCTGCATCGTTGTTCCCTCCACCTTCATTTGTATCCCACCTGGGCTTTCATATGCCTCATGGATTCATCCCCCAACACACGAGCATTCTCAGCAGTTAGTTTATCCCTCCAGTACTGATGAGACCCTATTCCCCCCCCTGACGCACACCTTTTTGTTGAGCAGCTAGACCCCTTCTTCCCTGCACCGTCGTCGGTCCGCCCCATTTTATTCGCGTGTACCGCGCACCACTCCCACCGTATGTTGTCCCAGCGGGGCAAAGATATCTTTCCCCCTCTCTTGAGCGAGTCTATCTCCTCCTTCTTATTCCAAGTTATATCGGACAACTTATCTGTCTCACCCAAGTTTTGGCGTCGAACCTTTTTTGTCACCCACAACGCGCGATCAATGTCTGTTGCTTCCCTCCTCCTGGATCTTCTCGAGGTTCTCGCTGGCACTTTCTTAACCACTGGGCGTGCATTTTTTCTGTTGGGGGTGCATAGAGTCCTGACCCGCGGAATTTCGGATTTATCACAATAGAAATTCTGCACTCGCGTGTTGCATTTGAATTCCTGCTGCATCGTTTCCCTTTGGAACACGGTTCCCCCTTTTGAGTTGAGTTCACACGATGGTGCGGCGCCCGGGTACCATTTGTGCAACCTTCTTTGTTTTTTCCCTTAATGTTCATGGAGAATTAGAAAAAGGGCGATACTGTTTTGGTCTGGCATTAGTAATCCCCATTTAGCCTCTTGCGTTTCTTTTAACCCCCCAATATTATGACCTTTCCTCCATTCCATTGTTTGGCTGGGAATTTGGGTTTCTTCCCCCTTCATTTTCTCTGCCGCATTGTTATTTTACCATCGTCCACTGACGCGTTTCTTCTCCCTCTATTGCACTCTTGCTCTTCTTTCCCCCACCGTATGACCGGATTTCTGATGTTCCCCCGAAGCATCGTGTGGGGGAGGCACATGTGTCTCCCCCGATTCAGCTCTCCCCCCCTAAAACAAGGCCTCAGGGTTATCTGTATTTCCACCGTCTTCCTGGGACTTATTCCTTCCTTCCATCCCCCCTTTTGTGGTTACCCTATATCTCCCTTAATTGTGCTGACGTGGAAGTATCCGTGTTCTATCAGCATTCTCTTTTTCTCCTCTTAGTTTTTGCATACTCCATTCTCTGATGTCCGATTCCACCAACAACCATTCTTCCATGTCCGAGCTCCTTGTAGAAATTGCTCGAGCGTCCGGCTTTTCCTTTTTGGTTTTTTCTGCCTCAAGCCTCACGACCCCTTCCCCCTCATTGCTCAGATATCTTTCGACCGTCTTCTACGTGAGTCGCAACTCTCCTGGTACCCGTTTCCCCGTTTAGAAGATTGAAGTTATCCTCTCATTCGTCACTAGTTCGACCGCCGTTTACCTTCTTGGCCAAGGATCTACGTTCCCTCCTTTATCTTGTCGCCGGGCGAATTCCTCTTTCGTTTCCTTGCAGCCATGAGATTTTACCCTTTCTTCCCCCTCCTGCTCTCCGTTTCCCGCTCCAGCTGTTTGAATTGAAATGTATACCCCCCAATACCCACACCCCCTATAACTCAATAGTTTGTTCCAGACTGTAGCTCCTTCTGTGGAAAATCTGCATGTGGATGTTTCCTCTGTTATGATAATGAATACCCTTCTTGGTATTTCCCTTATGGTCAGTCCGCAACCAAATTCCTTTTCCCTCACCCAAGAACATAGTACCCTCATCCTCCTCTTTTTTTTTGTTGATCTTTCGATTCTCCTTTTTCTTTTCTGAACCAATAGACCATTGCACCATCTTTGCTCTTGTGACCGTATTTTCCTATCATACCTCTGAATTAACTCTTTTCAACTCCCTCTACCCTGTTGGTTCGGTTTTCCTTTCTTCTGGTTGTGCCCCCTACGCATTCACCCGAGTCTTCTGCTCCCTCGGAGAGCGACTGGCCTTTCCTTCAGGATCTTGATGCAGTCAACGCTCGGTTGCGATCCCTTCCATTTAGTGATTTCCTCTTAGTAGTCCTTTCATAGAGGGCGTTCCCCCGCGCGATCACGACTTTGTATTCGCCCGCTTTCTTCCTTTGTGGACTTTACAGGGATAGTTTTGCTTCAAAGCCGTTCTCCCTGAAGATGACTCGGACTTCGTAGGGCCTGTCCCCCACCTCTTCCCTTTGAACTGAACTCCGGGTACCCCTTTTCAACTCGACATCCTTCCGGTGTGTGGATACTTTTCCTTTTTCCTTCTCCTTTCAGTACTGTATCAAGATAACTATTCCCCTTAACTCGCAAGAGACTGAGATAGCCCTTTTCTACTTTCGTCAAGAAAGACACTTTACTTTATTGCCCACCATGTCTCCCCCATTTCCAGGGCAGTCCCGTCTTCCCCCTTGCAAACTCTTTTTATGGCTATACCTTGTCCTTGATTGGAGTTGTAGATTAGGAGCCCACTCTTCTTCTATTCAAACTCTTACCCCCCGAGGCGTCTGTTTATCTTCCCTACATCTCACATTTACTCCACATTCCTCCCTCTGCATGTTTCAACCCTTCTCGAGTCAACGAGGTCTCTTTACTGCTGACCCTGTTTGCCATATAATAGCAGAGAGTTGAGAGTACTCCTTTTTGTCCTCCTAAAAATACCAAGGCCCTCGATTGCCTTGAAGATGTCAGCTAAGAAGGTGATGTTTAGGCTCCAGTTCCTTCTTTTGCAATTCGCTCACCGATACTTCCTGCCCTTGAATTGCAATGAAATCCCTTAAGACAACCACCCTTTCCCCCCAATGGTGAATGCGACACTACCCATATACCGTTTCCCCACGGTCTCCCCCCTTACCCTCAATCCTTATGCTTTAAGTGAATGGCCCTAACACACGATGCATATTAAGATTATGTGATACCTCTGAGAGCCGTGTTCTCTCCCTGCCACACTAAGTCCCCCCGTTTCAAGAGTGATTCCCATCACCTAGTTACTCCCCTCCACATTGCTCCCTGGCGATGAGTACGCCCCACTCCCACCGACTGTGTTCCCCTTTTGGCAAAGATCTTTAGCTGGACTCTCTCCTTATTTTTCCTCTTTTTCTTGTTTCTCTCACCATTACCTCATTCGGCAGTCCCTCCCCTTTCCAACAAGTATTTTGTAGGTATATGCTTTTCCTTAGGCCTAGAACCCCTGCGCAGAGCAATGTTTGTTTTTCGCCCCTACGGAGGAGATTCTCCTAGTTTCCCTCGATAGCCCGGTCTCCCCACAAAACTCACTTTTGATGTTGCCTAGTTATCATGACTTCATGCTAGGTCTCACCCAATAGACCTTCCTCAGATCTTTTTTGTGTGGTGCCTCCCCTCCTGACGTCGGGTAGAGCCCGGGTTTCCCTTGTAGCCGGGGCGCACCGAGTACGGGGTGGTTTCTAGCGAGTTGTTGGGGCCACCCTCTTTTGTGTTCCCCCACACTATGTTCATGGCCCGAAACTCCTTTCCACCTTCCCCGATCCTATTGACTCCATCATAGAAATACCAGCCTACCATAAGCCTTTTCTTTCCTACTAACTCCTCCAGGCAATACTTTGGCCTGTTAATGTTATCCCAGTCTACTTCCCCGGCCATATTCAAGTCCTTCACCTCTGTCCATTTTCTTTCCTAGATGTTTGCCATTCCTTTTTTCCACTCGCGTACCCATTCCCTGACTACTGGATAATGGTCCATTTACTCACCCCAGGGTGGATTTTAGCCAATTTTCTCTATTTTTCTGATCCCTTCAAGTCACTACCCCTCCTTCTCAGTAATAGCAGTTCATCCTTGGGTTTCTGATGCGGCCTTTCCACGGCCCAACCCCATTCTTACTTGACTTTTTTGGTTCCTTTTGAACGTGTTTTTATATGTTCTCATGCAGTCCCATTTCCGTTATGACGAACGTCTTAGCTTTTAAAACTTCTTTTAGTTGATGCCCTTACCTTTATATCACGCCCTGACAAACGCCTTCTGCTTGTCCTCTTTCCCCGGCGTGCAGGCTTTTGTGCCGATGTTTTTGCCTCAGAGTCTCCCCCTTCTGAAGGTATAGACTTTTCTCTACGCTTTGTCCACTCTCCTGTTTACACAATGCCCTCCTGCTTGAAGTGTTCTTGACGTTTGGATACGGACTATTCTCCCGCATGATGTGGCAGTTCCCCTTATCCCCGCCCGGACAGCCTCCTCCTATTTTATGTTTCATTCCCCCCCCCATCCTCTCCGTCGAAGGATCTTCCCCCAGCGTCTTCTCGCGATAATCGCTCCCCCCCTTACTCTTGGGTGGGAATCGTATACACCTTCTTACCCCCCTCCCCTTCCCGAGAGTTGACCCCCCTAGCAGGGGTCAGATGTTTCAACTCAGGTGACCCGTTCTAATCAGCGTCTTCGAAATCTGTTAAACTATCCCCCCAAATGTTTTGTCAACCCAGGTTCCTTTTTTGGTATTCCTCCATAGCCCCCCGACCTCCCAAGCCCTCTTTCTTTTCTCCCCCTTTGTAGAGTCTATTCTGTTTTCTTGCTCTCTCCTTTTTGCTATTTCTTCCTCCCAATAGACTCCACATTTGCTGTGTTAACGTCTTTCCCTAGCTGAGTCACCATGCATTTTCCCAGCCCTTAACACCTGCGTATTCTCCCTTGCCTTCTTGTTTTTTCTTTTAAACATTTTCGTCTGCCTCCTTCGGAATGAGTCCTCATGCTTCCCTTTGCTTTTGCCTGAAGCCTATCGATCCGCCCATGCTCGAGCCGGACGCGTCGAGTACGTTTCCCTTTCACTATGAGGGAGTAAACTGCGTCTCTCCCTCCTTTCCGATATCCCGAAAACAATGAATCTTCGGCGTGTTTGGCTAACTTCTTCTGTTGAGATTCAGAGAAGCCGTCTACGCTTCGAGTCAGGACTTTCCGTACGATGTGCTGATCCAGCTAGATCGGCAACAAGATTGCCCGCCTTTGACACTCTCCTCGTATGGAAGGCGACGGGTGCCTTCTGCGAAAATCTGAATTGTACTTCCTACCGGCCATTATGGAAAGACCTAAGCCAGCTTCAGAACGGCACTTTTACCCCCCTGTTGAGGGCCCCTTTTTTCTATCAAGTATATATCTTAGTTTGCCCCCCCCATCCCAGTGGAGAAGTCCCCTCCTCAGCACGTCAAATTCCTATTGCCCTATGCCGGTCGCATTTTTGCGTTGCTTCTCTTGTTTTGCATCAGGCTCATCGCTTCCACTGGAAGAAACCCCACCCTCGTCTTCTTTCATTTTCCTCATCAATCCTTCCCTTAACTGTTTCCCTCCTCTTTCCCCCCGCTGTACATTCTGAGACACCAACGCGGTCAGTGTAAATCTACAAGTGCGAGTGGCCGGTTATTGAGCGTACATTGGTAACCCCTTCCTCCCTTCCCCGATGATTTCTCAAGGGTCTAGAAGACATATTTTCTTTAATCCGCCGAGTGCTACAAGTTAATTTTTTGGATAAAAGAAGATTCCCTGTATGCCCTGAACCCACTCATTGACAACCCCAACCTAAGGTTTGCCCCGTGGTTTGCTTCAACCCTCCACCATGTCCATCGTTGTCCTCCAACAGGTAGCCCCCTTTAAACTACACCTGTGAAGCCCTACTGCATTCCATAAATCCTCCCTGCCGAAAGGGTGTGATATACGCCAGCCTTGAATCCTTAATATCCCACCACCAAAGCACACCCGTTCGTTTTTCTCCCCCTGCCCAGTAAGTCTCCTTTTTCACGAGTACGGTCCGCCTAATTTTCTCTATGCGCTTTTTCCTAACCCACCTTTTTCCCTTCTCAACTATTGGAAAGCGGGGCACCAGAATCTGTCGTAAGAATTTTTGAAGTATGTCTTTTTTCCCTCTCGTGTTGGATATCCCCAGTCCTCTCGTCCCCTTTTTTGCCCTTCCAAGGGGTCTGTGTGGTCTCACTCAACGCTCTCTATCTGTCTTGCGCCGGACGACGGTGCATGAGTTTTTTAGTCGGTGATATAGTGGCCTTTCCACCCTAAACTTTGTGCCTGGTGGGGGGCATACTTCACGCGTGTCTTCCTTTCTTTCGTTCTCAAGACCCTTCGCAGACTTGTGTAGTGGCCAATCGCATGGGCATCGGTTCCATTGAGCAGGGGTTGTTTTTTTCAACTGATTGACTGTGGATGGAACTCTTTTCCTGAGGCTGGTGTTTTTTCTCGCCGTGCCCCCTTGTGCGCTTCTTTGGTGTTCTTCTTGAAGATCCCCTTTTTGGAAACCTTTTTGAGCGATCGGTATTCTTCTGCAGAATTAATTTTATATGTCTCTTTTCCACTGCCTTTTTCCCCCCCTGACCTCTCCCTTTGCCCAATTTTTTTCTGAGCTATCCCGGTATATTACCAGTATTATCCTCTGCTATTCAATCGGGCACATTTTAGTACAGGCTCCCCCCCCTAGAGTTTGATATCAGCTCTTTTTTCCTTGGGATGCGCCCTGTCGATTACTTTGTTTGCTGGTGCTTGATCCTAACCCTACCTACTCGGTGATTAGTCACCTGTGTTCCTTTCATTAGATCCTCTCTCCCATCACCCAACTCCCCCCTCCGCTTTCTCCAGGTGCATAGTACGCCCGAGTTTTTCTGATGCGGCCGCTACTCCCATATTGAGAGGTGGGTCCAAATACCTCTTCTCCCTTCCTTCTAGTGTAAGTTTTACTCATCTGTTTTCTTCCTCCAGTTACGGCGCCCCGAGTTCTTTATCGGGCATTTAACGCAGTGAGCACTACCATAACCATTTATCCCCCTGTGAGCAGTGCCCCTTCCCCTCCATTGTTCGAGTTCCGGAGTGAAGGTCTTTTCTTATGTGTGCTGCACAGAGTTCCTCTTATCCCTCCTTTAGCATAGGTATCCCTTGTTCCTTAAAATTCCTGTACGGTCCCCTCCTAAGCTTACCTTGTTCCCTTCCCTTTTACGCTTCGCCGTCCGGGTCGTCTCTATTGACCTTACGCCTCGAACTTGCCTTTCTCGAAGCGTATGGTTTCCTTAGCGTCTTCCGGCAAATTCCCACGTTAAGGTGACCCTTCCCATTCTTCCTGGCTGTCCCTTCGGCTCAATTTGGGACTCGTTATGATGTGTCATTCACTCCCCCCCCCCTGACAAGAAGAACTAGCAGGTTCAGATGTCTGCAAATGTGACCGTTGTAATTTTGCTTAGGTATGTCCCCTTTTTCACGCAAATAGTTTCACTTTGTCGGATGGGGATCCGAACCCTAGCAACAACCGGAGAAGAAAGAAGACACGTTTCTCTCTTCGTTTGTTGTTGTATGAGACGCTTTTCTTGTTCTTTCCTTGTTGCCTTTTCACCTTCCCCTTGCACATATTTGCCTAGTTAACCTCTTCCCGCAAGCAATGAATTAGCGGTACCCCTTCGCTTTTCCATACTTTCTTCCAACCCCCTGCTAGTTTCTGTCTCGTTCCTTTGATTTTATTTTGTCGCCTGCTTCTCTCTGGAAAGCGAATATCGCCGTACTCTGAGTGGAAGCCTCCCCGGATCATGTGTTGTATGCAGAAGTGCTCGATGTAGCATGCCCCCCGAGCCCTTCTTCGAGTGAGTCTGTTTGCCATCTCTTAACCCCTTCGGCGCATCACTACTTTCGTTATAACACATTCAAGTTCCTGGCCTTGGCGTAAAACTTTCGATGCTCCCCCCCACGCTCAGAAGCAGTCACCTTGATAGCTGCAGGAATGTATTACCTATCCTGATTGAGTAAATCCACCTGGTCCAAAGACTGCACGCCTTGTTACCCGGCACATTCCTTTCCTGGGGCCTTGTTGCTGCCCTCTTTTTAACCAATTGGTTTAATTTTTCCGTCAGTTAATGCACGTAGAAAGCCTAATCTCTTTTCCTCCGAAATGGAATGCTGACTGTATCCTATTGGTCTCCCGAGCCCCCAGCAGCCCTGCCTTCCTGTATATATCGTATTGCCCCCCATGGGAGGACCCGTCTCCCCCTAGTCCCCAGTCCATCTGGCGTTATTTAAGGTATACCCGCATTCTGAGTTATGGCGTAGTGCTTTGAATATCTTTCCTACGCTTTTCCCGAGCCAAAGACTACCCCCAACCGGTCTTTTTTCTCTCCTTTTCGATATTCCTTCCTCATGTGCGCTCTCAAAGTTTCTGGCACATACATCTCTCTTCCCACAGCCTTTTTGGTAATAGACCCCTTGTTGCAGCTTTAGGCCGGAGTTGTATTCGAATTGGTAACACCGCTCCCACACAGGCCACCCCCCTCTTTTGCATGGAAGATTCTGATTCTAGGCGTTTGAGGTTATAGAAAGGTAATTCCGCCACCTTCCTGACACCCTGGTCCCCTTTTCGGCATTCTGCCTTGTTGAAAGACAACCACCCCCTTTCCCCAAATGGTGAATGTACTTCCCCCCACATCCTCTCCGAACCCCTCTGTCTCCAATGGTTCACCGGTTTTTTCCCTGTTTCATTCTTTTAACTGCGACCAACACGCATTTCTAAAGGTCTAGTTTCTAGAGCCGGCGCGAGAATAACTATGCCCCCCCCCATATAAATTTCGTCCTTTCTACCCTTGCAGTCTTTTGAAGAGAATCCTTTTTGTTCGCGACGCCCCCCATAATGGCCTCTGCGACGTTCGTCGCGCTCCCCCCCATATCTGTCCCACCGACTTTGGAACTCTTTTTGCCAAGATATCTATGTCTTGTCCTATCTCTTCTTTCTCGGTGTGGTTTTGCTCGAGATCTTCCAATGCTCATTCCTTCCATGAGTTTTCCCTTCGGTTTCTCCCTTTGTAGAAGGCTAGGAGGCCAAGGCAACCTCTGAGAAATGTTTCTTCCTGACGGTTCTGGCGAGGGGCTAGCTTTCCCATTCAACAACGAACGGTTGTGCATTGGTTTTTGCTCATCCGGCTCTCCCTTGATTATCACAATCTAACTTTTTCGCCAGTGTCGTTTTGGTTGGCATTGTACTTCTAACGGGGAATAGTCCTTTACCGGTAGGTTTTCCCCCCCCTTTTTTTTTGTATACCTTTCTTCCCTGCTGATTTTTTTTTCCCTTGCTCCGGCCAACAATAGGTGTTGTCTTTTCAATGATGTTTTTTTCCTTCAATTGCCGATGGGGAACAATTTCATAGATATCAAGTCCTCCATAGAATTACTTTATATGGCTATCTCCCCCCTCTCCTTGTTTTCCCCCTTCCCCCTTCCAGCAAGCTCGGTGCGAAGATTATATTCCCTCCTTCGCTACACTCTCACTACAATTATGCACCCTTTCTCAGATTTGCATCAGAGATGTTGCCCTTGTCGTTGGTTTTCATCCTTCGATTACCTTGCAGTCTTGGATTATCCCCTATATTAACAACCTGTTCGTACCCTGTGATCGTTCATCTCTTTCTGTTAATCATACCTCACACTCCTCCTTGCTGATTTGTATAGCCGTACCCACGCCCCTGAGTACTTTTTTGTTTCTGTCTTTTTTTTCCAATGGCTGGGGGGCAATACTATATACCTGGACGTGTGCGGAAAGTAGAAGTGTCTTTCCTCTGTCTCAAAGCAAGTCATTTCCTTACGAAGTCTTTCTCTGACTCCTTCCCTTTAGGCTAGTACAATCTGCATCTTCGTCGTCCCTTTAAGAATTGCCCCCCTTGTTCCCGCGTGCAGGTTTCCCCTTGTGGAATGCCTTTTCATCGAAGTCCTCTTACTTCACATTCCTCCTCAGGCGAATCGGTCAACTTTATCCGCTGAGCTCAAAATCCTCCTTTTCCCCCCCCCCTGCCCCGGCCTTGCATTTCTGGACTACTATAATACTTCGTTGTGGACTATCTATGTTTTCCCCGTTAAGACTGATTATCCCTTATGCTCGAAGACGTTATGGATCGCTTCTTTTCCTTGCCCTTCCCCAACCCCGCGATTAAGGCTCTTCCAATCATCTCTGGGATATTCGCTCAAGACTAGGGTTAATCCCCCTTCATCTAATCAAAATAAACCTCCCCTTTTAAGAGACCCTCCCAACCGGGGCTCTGTCTGGAAACTCTGCATTTGTCCCTGTTATTAGGCTATGTCCTCGCGTTAATAGCAAATTGGGCAATGGTAGTGTATTCCTCAAATAGCCCAAAGGAGAGAGACCAGTGACCAAAGAATCACTCTTTTCCTCCTAACAGTTTTATTTATTTTCTTCTCCTTTGTGCTATTTTCACCCTCTATTCTGTGTAACTTCTATTCATATCTTTTAAGCCTGAATGCCAATGCAGCATTTTCCCTCCTCGTCCCGTTTCTTCTCTTCGGCCTTCGTTTTATTGTGATGACCCCCCTCTCCCCAGCAGAGCGCCGTTCCTTCCCGCTGATGGAAGACGATAATGTGCGCGTTGATGCCTTTGTAGCGTTCGATGCGATCTCCTTCCCGCTCTCTTAGTTCCTCTTCTCGTATCGCGGCCCCTCTCATTGGCGTCCCAGGCCTACTAAGTCCAGTATCTCTTTCCCGAACCCTTCACTTCCTGGCCGGAAGGATTTTTGGATTGATCAGTACACCCTGATATTTTGTTTTCGCCGTGAATGGTTATCGATTTCTTGTCTCCCCTCCCACCCTCGTTCACAGCCTTGCACTCCTGGCCGCTAGCTTTTGTGTCCCTGCGACGGGTGCTGTTTGCTTGGCTTAAGGTGGACATGGGAGGTCTTCCCCCGGCAGTACGTTCTCCATAAATCGGTCATCCCTTCCAACTTGTGCAGTGATATGCTTCGACGCATGCACGCCCTTCTAATATATCCTTTTTCCCTGAAAAGTGAGGGCAGCATCATCCCCCCAGGAACTCTTTCAAGGCTCCCCCGCATTGGCCTTGATTATTAGTGTAGTGATGGGCAGGCTCATCATTAAAAGAGTCCCGTTCCCCCCCAAAACCTTATTAGCATTTTGCCCCCCACCCCAAGGACTCTAATGTGAGTCACCTCTCCACTGATGTCCAAAAACCAACGGTTCAGGTCGCGGTCGACAACGTTTATGGAGTGCTTTTTTTTTCCTTACTTTTAATAATACCCGATCCTTTCCCAGGCCACCGGGCTTGGACTGTTGGATAGAAAGGCGTGAGGGTTCTTCAGATCGCCAGATTTTTCCCCTTTGCAAGGCCCCCTGCTTCCCCTCATCGATACCCTTTTTCCTCTTATGCCTACCCCTTCAAAGAACCCACTTTGCTTTTTTGGCAATGACAACACATTCGTTCCAACAGTCTTACCCCTGTCTTGACTATGCCCTTTAGTCTTCATCACAAACCACTATGCGACCGTCTATTGTTCCACGTTTGTTTAGAGCGCGCACATGTGACCCCCCCCCCCCCGTTGCACACCGATTTTTTGAGACCGTGAAGTGAGACCTCCCCACAAGTCTTCCGTACGCCAGACATTGCTATTTCTTTTGATGTCATCTCACTATCCCCGGTGACCGCTTTTCAAATATATTTAGACTCTGAGCCTTT
>Ga0179593_1280866_pt1 | contig 12591 bp, 16 predicted proteins | sample CZODoug2_1_08_16_FD_185931 | JGI IMG/M metagenome (GOLD analysis project Ga0179593, IMG submission 185931) | Vadose zone soil fungal communities from Angelo Coast Range Reserve, California, USA - CZODoug2_1_08_16fungal (PacBio error correction) | ecosystem: Environmental > Terrestrial > Soil >... | reverse complement strand
CCGAAAGGAATGGTACGGCCGGGTGATAAAACCTTCGTTCACCGGATCACCCCCCCCCTATTCGACAGGCCCCTTCCGCCATTCGGAAGCCAACCCACGCAGACTATTCATATGAAGACCCCGTCTAACGACGGGATCCTTTTCTCTGTCTGTGTGTCCTTTTTTTGAGAGTCCGGATTTTCCAAGGATTTTAACGCTTGTCGAGTCGGGGGAATCAGGCCCTGCTGACCACGGACCAAGTACCAACTTTGTTCAGGACCCCTATGGAGACCCAAGACAACGGAAAACCTTTCTTTTAATGATAGCGTTGCCATATCACACCCGGACCTTTCCTACCACAGTTACAGTGACCCCGAGTATATCTCTCAATATCCCGATTGGTCCGGTTGTCGGCCTGAAATCCCACCCGACGGGTTAAGTTTTTAATAGGAATCCAGCTCCTCCCGGGATTCACCTTCCCTGGCTTATAGAATCTTCTCCTTTGCCGAGTGAATTCTGTCGGACTTAGCTCGCTAATGAGGGGGGGGCTTTTAGTGGGCCTGGTTTTCTCCCAGAGTCTTCCCTATGTTAACCCGCCGTCGCTGCGGGTGCCCATCTTGACACCCAGTTTTTTTGTTTCTTGGGGCATGGGTACTGCTTCTCAGTGTCAAGTGTGTCCTAATTTTTTCCATCCACTCTGACACACCGGAAGCAAAGTACCTTGACTTTCAATAGCTAGCTGCTTTCACCTTTTCTCGGCTAGTAGAACCCATGCAAACCGCGGGCCATCGAACACTCCGTATACTTCACGCTCTATTGATATCTCCGGTTTTCTCCGACCCCCGTCGTCTTGACATGCTCCAGTCTTCGGCTTTTTGCTCGACTATCGAGCTTTCATCCACAGGTTTAAAACCTGGTACTATGATATGAGAAAAGATTACCTCTTGCCCCCCCCCCCTCTTTCTTCTGCCCTTCTGGGGATTTTTTTGGATGCGTTGCTCTTCGGCAACATCGTGACGACGGACACTGTGTACCGGTTTTTCTTATTCTTCGCTATGTTCGCTTCTTGCGATGAGGCCTATCCCTGATATCCCCCCCTATGTTCCTGGCTTCTTTGCCTAGTTCGAAAGTCTTTTTGATATACTCCGAAAATGAGCGCCGACGACATCCTGTGCTGTCCGGGCATCGCAGACCTTTCCTATTGAAAGACCGAACGCTTCGAGTTCCCTTTACTCCCTCCCTCTCCTGGTCCCTCCGAATACTTCTCTATTTCTTCGCCGATTCTACCCTTTCCCACCAAGGCCGTTGCAATGGTAACTTTTTCCCGTTGACATGCGGATTCAGTAATTGAGTCCTAATCTCTCCCGGCAGTGTTCCCTGGTAGTTGAGGGAGGACCAGGCGTGATCCTCCTTCACGCTTTTTTTATTTTTCCCTTTTTTCCCTTTAACCCCATCCCTCGGGTTTCCGGGCAAGAAAACGACGACAACGATCGCCGGTCCAATATATGCTTTTGGTTTTTCTGCTGTTTAACGCCCTTGCTGTGCAGTCCTTCCCTGCAAAGGATCGGTAGCCATGATAACCATTTCTTTATTAGTCTTTCATCCTTAATTCCTGCTGGCTTTTCGTAGCCCTTGCCACGATCTTTCTAGTGCAAAGGTGCCCTTGCACATCCCCCAGAGCCCTTCGCCCCCCTTTCCCACCCATCCACAACGACGCTAGGCACCGCCCATAGACCGACGCAAAGAGCTTCAACCCCCACCTTTCCCTTTTTCTCCCCCCAGTGAGCCCTCAACTGCCTTCTTTTTTTCCGTCACAGCCCGGCCCTTACTTTTTTAAGCACAGTTTTTTGTTGAATTCCTACCGGTCGTTGCTGTCGCTAGTGCCCCCTTCATCATCATCATTCTTGGACCGAAGAGTTAGGAACACAGTGCCAACTCCATATTTCACCACGACTACCACCACAACCCACCGTCGGACGGGTCACACCCGCCTGAGTTCCTCCTTCCATTCCACCCAACTATCGGACCTCAACTCCACGAGCGGCTCAACGGTTCATCAGGGCCCATGTTCCAATGGAATACCTTCTTCCTACTGCAGCACTCTGCATTTTCAGTGATTAGTTTTAACTATTCTAATTTTCATCGCCTTTCTCCATTCGTCCTGCGACTCTATGACGTTTAACGGAATGGCGGCGCTGGGCCACTGAAGAGCGTTCATGCCCCGTGGTTTCCTCCTTTTCCCCCCCTGCTATTGATTTCATGTTTCTATTGCCGGAGAGTAAGTTTATCTTCGCTTTCCCTCCCTTTTCTTTTTACGTCTCTTTTTTCTTTTTATGAAGCCTGTTGTCGGGAGCTACTCCCCCGAGCTTTATAGGCAAAGTCGATAGTCCATTTCTCTCCGGTTCGGGCCTATATAACCCCCTTTTGACTCCCCGGACCTCGCTCCTTTCCTCGTATTTCATTCGGACGGGTTCCTTTTTCCAACCCTCAGAGCTAATGTACGTCTACGTTGACCCTAGACCTGGACGTCTGTCGGTTGGTCTTCTTTTCTTTTTTATTGATGAGTTGGGATTTCGCTACGTCTTTTCTCCCATTCTTTTTCATCATATCAGTTGTTGTTTTCTCGCTTACAATCCCCCCTCGATCAGAGCGAATCCCCCCGATTCAGAAAACATCACCCTCCATCCGGACAAAGACAGACACGGCTCCCTTTCCATACCGCCGCCCCCTCCAAATCTGACATCTTTTCCCACGTCAGCGTTTTTAATATTCGGAAGAAGAGATTTGTTAGTTTAGTTAAGCTAATGCATTTTGTGATAGAGCCGTACTCTTCTTCATTGTCCCTCGACTGGCCTATTCTCTGCAAGCTACCGACATAAAGGGTCATTGAGATCCATACAGCCAATACGGCGGCCCCGCCTCTGGTCCTTGCCGCAACCCCGCGTCGTGTCCTCCCCCCATTTTAAATCCAATTTTTTTCTTTTTCCCAACCCCGTCAAGGACGCTCGCTCGCAAAATGCCAGTCGTCCTGACCCCGGTCGCCTCAGGGCGATGAGTTTACGATAGGGAACGTTTTAGTCCCTCACTCGGCTGAAGTATATTAAGACATTTATGCAATTTTTCCTCCTCTTTCATGGGCATGGAACCTTTTTGATCAGAAGGCGCGTGTGGGGTGATAACGATTGCGTCCCCCTTTTTTTGGGATGACTACGTCTTGATAGAGTGGAGGTTGTCCGTTTAGGGGTGGTCTCTTTGTAGATGGAGCTTGTTGGCCCTTTTTTTTTCCTCTTCCTTGCACCTTCTCTTGATGAGAGAGCGGTGCCGAAAGACTCAGAAGGGCCGATTAGAACTCATAGTCAATATCCTTCTCTCGGCGCCCGGTGGATACTTCCAGGGTTCAGTTGCGGCTTCTATACGGGGGGAGAACCATTTGTCCTCCGGTTTTGGTTGATGATATTTAAGTCTCCCCCTTCTTTTTTTTGAGATACTACCCGGCGTCTTTGTGGTTTCCTGGTGTTCTTTTGTCGAAGGCGCTTGTCCGGTGCTTTCACATACCTTGTGGCCCCCCCTTGCGAAGACCAGATCCCGACCCCCCTACTATGAGTCTCCCCCCATGCCCTTCGAATTCGATTCTTCATACCTACTCTCCTTCCGCTTTCCAAGTCTGCGTTCAAGCCTCCAAGTCACTAGGGATATCCCGGGCGATCGGGTTGTCGTCGTCTTTCACCTTTACACCGTGTTTGAGATCTGGTTGTAGAAGACCCTACCTACCTTTTTTGAACCAACCTCCGGTTCAGTCCCAACTTAATTCCATCCCCGTTCTCGAGATTCGCATGGCTGGCATTCTTTTCAAGGCTCTGTCGTCTCAGGCACGTCCGGTTTCGTTGTTTTTTATCGAGCAGTCCCTAGTTCATTTTCTAGAGGCCTAGAGTCTTGGTTTCCCGATTGTACCCTCCAGTTCGATATTTCCGCGTTCAGCCCGGCGATGAACCGTCTTTTTTAACTTCTTCCCTTTGCAGCCGTGGCTCGGTATTATCCAGTCTGTAGACGGCTAAATCCCCCCCAGGACCCGCTGACCATCTTTTTCGCAAGGACCGCAGCGCCGAGCGATCCACGCGCTTAGACTCATCAGCATCAAGCACGGCCCAGTTTCTTCCTGGCGTTTCACTTGGAGCCGCCCCCCAAACCAAACCCCTTTTCTCTCCCCGCCGGGCTTTTTTTTCTCCCCCCTGTATGGTCCTGGCCCCCCAACCACAGCGGGAATCGGTGCTTCAGTAGCTACCAACTTCATTCGCGGCACTCGCGACCCCGCCCCATCCCCCACCCTACGACTTCTTTAGCGTCCCCTAACCAGACCCGTTGTCCTACCTCTATCCCCACCCTTGATCACGTCTAAATCTTTAATCTTTTTTTTGCTCCCCAGGCGTGTTCGCTGGCAACATTTTGTCCAGGCGATTCACTCCTGCTGATTGTAACACGGAAGCCTTCCTAGCGATTCCCTCCGGCCGTGCACTTCTCGTGTCGCGATTGGACGGAGAAGACAAACTCTGATGGTTTGCCGGGCCGTATTCCACCAGCCTTTTTTTCTTGGACCCCCGCGTGAGCAGACGGCTATGGCAAGGACCTGGTTGACCACCCGGGCCCCCCCAAAGGAGACACTCCGTTTCCTTTCTCGCCCACCTATCGTCCCGGTGCAGCACGTCGGAATATAGTTCGATCCCAGGCTTTTCCCCCATGGACGTCTTCCTTCTATGAGAATGACCCAGTTCTGTGTCTGACCGGAGGTCCAGGCCCCTTCCCGCGGCATCTTCCTCGTTAGACGTACATTTTGTTTGCCAAGCGCCCCGCCGTGTCGGGTGGGCACCCCACGGTTTAAGTAGAGTGTGGCTCCCTTTTTTTCGGGCCACCGACCTTTGCAGGCCACCCGGGGGTACTTGCCTGATGGGTCAGCATCTTGGTTTTTTCATCAGAATCTGCGTACTACCTCTCCCCATTCCTTTCGGAAAAAAAGCTGTAATCACACTCGACCTTTTCAACCCCGTTAGTGTTCCCTCCATCTTTTTTCCCCTACTGGGCCCCCCTTCTTTTGGGCGTTCCCCTGACTGGAGCCCAGGATTAGTCGGCCTCGATTGCGCCTCTCAGAGGTTCCCGGTCCGTAAACGGACGATGCCTTGTCAATCTCTCAATCCCCCCGTTGTTGTTTTTTTTGTCTCTATATTTTTTTTTACCCATTGCCCCCCTTTCCACCTGGTACTTGGCCGGGTGCCCCCCCTCACTTGCGTTTCCCCCCAAATCGGAGGCGACCCGGAAAGCCCTTCAAGAAACTCGGTATCCGCCCCTTCATAGGTTTTGCTCCTCCGACGAATCGGCGTTGATCTGGCTGATGGATGGTTTTCCAGAGCGTTCTCTTCGCGCGCTTTTGGCCCCCCTGATGGACTCAACCCCCGCGAAAACATCCTTTTCATCCCCAGCATGGGTTTCCGTTTTTTCCTTCCCTCGCCCCCTGCGACCCATACTGACGCCGTGTTTGGTGCAAAAGTCTCCCGGCTTTTCACGCCTTTGCCCACAGGTTCTTTTCCCTCTCCCCCCCCTTCGCCGTTTCCGAGCTGCCCGGCCCATCCTTCGCCAGCATTCAAGCCCGAACTCCTTTGGAGGCCACTTCTCGCCCCTAAATCCTCTTGAGGACTTAAGTTTCGAGACTTTTCTCCTCGTCAGACTCACTAAATGTGTTTTGGCCTCCTTGTGTTGTGTTTCTTGAGATTTTTTGCGGACCCCCCCCATAGAAGGCTCGGTTGTCGAAAGATTTTGGACTCGGTCCGCTCCTCACATCCAGTTCATTGTCCGGCCTCAATGGAAGTCCCCATCGCCTGCCCCCCATGAAGCCAGACGGGCCTGCATAGTAGTCGCGGGCCCTTTGGACACAAGCTTCTCCAAGACTGCCTGCCAACCCTGGGGCTTGGCCATCTGGTCCCACTGCATTTCTTGTATAACGATGCACCCCGGATTCACGGTGTTTGCCGACTTCGGCCCTTTTCTCATTGACGATACCTCCGGTTAGTTTTCGTTTTTTTTTTTTTCTGATTGAGCTCTCCCGAGATCGGTGGAATACTTATTACTTCCTGTGAATGGAACTCCGCTGTTGTCCCTTCACAAGCTCGTGTCCCGCTGTGGTCTTGTTTTTTTTTGTTCCTCAGGCGACTGGACCAACCCCCCATTTTTCTGTGGTCTTGATAAGCGCTAGTTGATCGCTTTTGGTGCTTTCTTAAGATTAAGGCCTCCCGCCCCTTTCATCTTTTTTTTCGAGATTCGACCTTTTTTTGATCACCGCTCCCAATGGGCCTGTGACGGCCTAGAAGGTTGTTGAATCTCGACCGCCCCTGGATAGACTGTCCTCGCCAGCCGGATCTATGATTTGACCATTTCCCCCTATCTCTTCCGAGATATTTCTCCAAGATGCTGACAACGGAAACCGTCGTGTCCCGTGTCTGCAAGTCATCCTTCTCCGATTTGAATTTTCCTTTTAGGACCCTTGTTGCCGCCTTTGTCGCGGGACGGACCGTTTCTGCCCCCAGAAACTGCACCGGTTCATTTCAGTTCTTGCCTTCAACCCCACGGGTGTCCGTTCCCCCAGACGAAACGATCATTCCCACTTTTTTCATCCCCTGCCCCTCTCGTTCTCGGCCGGACGCAAGGCTTTGCCCTTAACGCTAACAAGATATCTTTTTTTTTTGGATTCACGTTCCCCGGACTTGATTCCTTTTCGAGACTCAGTTTTCTTTCCCCGTCTGGAGTCCGCATGATTCTTTCTCCCCCCTTTCCCCGCATCGTTGAAATAACGGCAATCGGCCTCGTCACACCCGACAAAGGACCAACCAATTTTTTCTAGCGTCCCAGAAACTCTTGCATCAACCCACCGGTTTTTTTTGCAAATTGTTCACCCCAATGATTCGGTGAACCTCCCTTCAGAAACGACCCTTTGATCCACCGCCTTTTTCCGCGCCGCCGGTAAAGACATGGAGATTGATTGTCAAGCCTTCAGGTCGTTCGAGGCTAGTTTGGCACCGCTTTTTTTATCCTCGGCTTCCCCCCTGAGCTCCGTCGACCCCCCCTCAACACAAAGAGTCCTAAACTCCGTCCCCGACAACAACACTCGCCCAAACCCCGCCACCGAGTATGCTGGCAGCATTCAACCAAACTGGCCGGTGCAATTCCCCTGTCCACTCCGCCTGCGTCGAGGTTCCGCTTTTCCCTATGGAATCCCGGTCACCCCTTTTAGTTCTCGACCTGTCGTCCTTTATCCTTGCTAATCGCCGCTCCCTTTCTCGGTTTCCTTTTCAGATGACGACGTCCCGGGCTTTGCCTGAACTCGCGGCCTGGTCCCTTTTTTGGTACTCGCCTTTTTCAGGGTTGATTCCCCCCCTCCCTCTCGACCCCTTTCAGATTCCTGCGGCCCGCCGGTTGATGTCTCTTCTCTCCTGGGTTGAAGGGTCCCCCTTTTCGGTCGCCCTTGACCGAGCGACTCGGCCGTTCTCGCAGATCTTGATTCTCTTCAAACTTCAGTATCCTTCCTTTTTTTATGACCCAATTTCCTAGTAGTTTCAACATGACGTTTTTCCGTTTCAAAACGATTCAGGAGTTTTCCTTCGTCTCCTTTTGGTACCATCCTCCAGCTGCTGGCAATGATCGCGGTTAATCGCGTTTTGTCCTTTTTTCCTGATTTGAAGTACTTTCTTTCTTTTTTTTCATTTGTGTGTTTTCTAAGAGAGATGTGACGGCAATTCCGATCAGAGTCTTTTTGTGAATCCCAACGCATCAAGTGACTCACCGTATCATTCTGCCCAAATCCGTCGGTTCATCGTAAAACCTTCCCCCGACTCGACTCTGGCAACTCTGATTTTGAACTCCCGTAAGAGTGCAAGATCTCCCTCTCTCGATCTTTCTGCACAACAGAAAGCTCCAGGTGGTTCTAGAGCCAATAGTTTTCCCTTTACGACTAATCTCGTTCCCTTGTAGATAAAGAAATTACATTGCCGGCAACAACGGCCCCTTTCCTCACCAGCAACTTCCAGTCTTGCCCTCCTCTATCTGTCTCCTCAGTCTAGGAAGCAATTTTAAAAGACCTAGCCTTTTTTCCTGGGAGATTGCCCCATTGTCTTTTTTTCTTTTCTCCTTTGGACACTTGAATCCACTCATTGACCCTTTTCGAGAAGAACAATGAGCGGTCTGGATTAGGGCCGAGCCCTGCTCCACTCAGAGATGCTCTTTTTCTCCTTCTTGATCTATGGCCGGGAAACGTGGCTCAGGAGAGTTTTACAGGGGGTGTGAACAGATTGCTCAATTTTTTTTACTCATTTTCTCCGGAATATTTGGCGGTGTGTCGTTGGTGTTCCTTTTTTTCCTTGTTCGATGCTGATGGGTTGGAAATGGTCCTCACGCCGGAACATCGAGGATTCTCGAGCGGTGCCATCCCCGACACTCCAGCATGCAACTACGTAGGGCTTCTAATCATAGTCACTCTCATTATCCGGAGGCGCTCTTTTTGCTTGCGTGTCTCCCCGGCGGTTATTGGGCCTCGTCGATGTGGTGAGAACACCTGTTTTCCTCCGGTTGTGGTATTTTCAAGTTCTTAGATGGGGGGTTCTTAGACGGCTCCGTTGGGTTTCGTGGTGTTTGTAGTTTTCTCATTCGTCTTATTGCTTTTTCAAATAAGGACGATGACTTCCCGCACGACGAACGCGCCCAGCCCCCCGTCTCATTCATGATTTTTTTTATGCCATTCGAATCGTCCTTGATAAACCACTATATTCCTTTATCTCCCTAATGAGTTCCATAGAAGCTATGTATAGGGATTCAGAAAGGCCGATCGTGGTTTTGTCGTTGTCTGTACCTTCAAACCCCCCTTTTTTTGTCTCTTTCTTTTTGTCTCCTCCAGCCCCCGAATTTGACGGCACACCCTTGCCGGTTACCTTCCACGAATAAAGCTACCCCTTCCACGTAGTATAGATTTAGACTTCTTCGGGGCCATAGAAGTAAAGGTTGGAGCCCGTAGCCTTGCACTTTTAACTTTCCGTTGTTCGTCGAGAGATCGTCTGCGGCTTTTAGAGGCTTGAGAATCCCGCGGACTCTCTAGTTCATTCTTCCTCCGTAGTTTCGGCCTCAATCAAGCCCCCTCGTCGTCGGCGCCTCGGCGGTCTTTTCGACAACTTTTCGGGAACCAGGCAGATTTCCAAGTTTCGATCGGGTTCGGAGCATCAGCATCCTCCCGACTTCCCCCATCCGCAATCAACCTTCATGTTGTCTCCCGTCTTCTCCTGTTAATCTTTTTTCTCCCCCAAAACCCTACCCCCCCGGGCACTCCCTGCTTGTGACAGGAGCCCAGGCGAATCTGTATCTCGTAGATACATTCTTTTCACCTTAGAGGTCAAGTTCGATCGCGCCACTAAACGCTGTACAGCGTCCATGTCAAGCACGTTAGTTCGGCCACACCGTGATCACTTTATTCCCCACCATAGTATCCATGACTCCCTGCGTGGTTCTTAACAGCCTGGGGCAAGGCCGGGCTCTCAATATTTTTTTCCTTGCAGCGACTCTCGCTCACATCCTTGCCCTTTTTTTCCTGGTGTGACTTATTGGTCTTCCTAGCAAGCCCCACACTTCATGATGTCGTGCCGCCCTTTCTCCTGCCCCAACGTGTCCTTTATGTCACCCGATAAGCCCCCTTCTTGTGTCGCGCATGATGACTGTATCAGCCACCTTTAATGCCCCTTAAGCCCCATGACTTTTCTCCGTGACGACCACTTGATGAGCGCGACGTTTTAGCTCTTCATATTTTCTCGGACCGAACGGACCATGTCGACGTCGGCTTTCTTTGCTTCTTGACCATTCCCCGGCGGTTTTCCGCCGACAGACGCCTCGGTTTGACGACCTACTTTCACTTGTCCCCGAATGGACGGACAAAATTTGCGTCACAGTCTGATTCTCTGTTTTTCTGGCTCCCATCGCCGTTGCCAGGAAACACAGCGCCTGGTACTTTTGCATTCTCGAATTTTGCTCACGGTGATTAGCTACCCATTCTCTTCACAAGCCCGTCGCGATCAGCCTCGGACCAGCTCATCATCTTCCCAGGACCCTCCTCTCGTTCGATCCGATGAGTCGGTGTTGGGGCTCTGATGGCGAAAAGGCTTTCGTTTGCCTCGATGTGGTGTTCTCGGTTTGCTAGCGTACACCCCCTACTTGCAGTTCGGTCAGATCAGCTTCCTTTTTTGTTTTCGAGAGATTCAGAACTCCCAAGAGTGTTTCTGAGGGCAACGTGTGTTTTCCTATAACCCTCTCCAAGGAGCCAAACTCGATTCCCCAAGAAAATCCTTTAGACCTGTTCTAGATCACTGGAAATCGGAACCCGATCTGACGTTCAACTATCTCACCAGCCCTTTCCTCCCTTTGTTGGGAGTAGACCTTCCCTTCTTCGATGTTTGCGCCCCTCAATCGCCCTGCGGACCCAGGGCCTTATAAAAGCTTTGGCCGGACAGCTCTTGTAGCCCGCGCAAATCTTGGCGAAAAACTCGCCCCTAATGTGCCAAAAGTCTCACGGCAGACACCATCGGTCCCCAGGTCGTATTCAAAGATCTATCTCTGCTATCTGTCCGCCATCCAGCGCTGGTAAGGTTGCTACCGACAAGTAGCACTTCTTTTCCCTGTCCCCGTTCTTGGCGCAACCTTTCAGGCCTAACCCCTGGAGCGCTCGATTCGTTTTTTTCTCCTTAGATGTCAATTGCCCTTAGTTTTTTTTTGCCGTTTGTCGCCGAGATCATGACATTTGCGTCGCTGTGGTGCCATAGAAAGATTGGGTTTTGAGTAACTTGGACCTCAGTGTATGTGCCTTACTTCAAAGAGGAACACCCGTTTAAACGCCCGTGAAGGCAGTTCTTAAGCCTTGCCCTTCCCCAATCGCGGCAGCCACTTGGATGGCACTTCACCTCTGGTCCCAATTCTTGAAGGATATCTATTATTATCTTGATCACTTGTCTCAATATGACTTCGTTTGCTTGACCCTTTACTCCCAAGAGCTTCTTAGTTCGAACTTCGCGTTCCCTCCTGATAGGTTTTCACTTACACTGGGCCAACCTGAAGCATGGCAACCGATAGATTTTTTCTTTCCTCCACAGAACCGTTTTTTTCTGGTTTTTGTGGAGGTTCGTTTTCCTTTATACGTTTGTTGCGTTCGGTCTACTCCCCTGTCTAGGATGAAATCGCTATGGGTCGATGGATCTTGCTCGAAGATGATACCCCTCTTTCTCTTATGGAGATATTCTACTTTGGATATACCTGCTCACTTGAAGCGCGACCTACAGCCCGGTGATGAAGTTCCTCTCGACCGCATAATTGATGCTCCAGATCGAACGCTTGATCCCTATCTCCAATTCATACTATCGAAAGATGACAAACGCCAAACACGTAAGCTGCTCAGTCCATTTCCCCCGTTACCGGCCCTCCTCGCGTCTGACTTTTTTTTTGTGAGGTCGTTGACCTGGTCGTTGCCCGGATTTGATGGCAGAACTCCGCGGTTTGTATTGCTAGGCTTGAAGCCCCTCTCAAAAAACGGTTTTTTTGGATACTTCAAAAAGATTCCACGGTCTATCCGTTTAGGAGGTCCGGCTGTGTAATCGGCTGGAACGCAAGTCTCTGTGTACTTTAGTGATTTTCAGATCGAATCGAATGGAATAATCGCAGCTTCATTTTATGGGACCTTCAGCCACGACATCGCCGGATGTGAACACTTCCTTTCCCCCTCGACTCGACAACCACCCCACTCAAACGACGCCGTCCCCCGCACCGCCCCAATCCTTTTGATGAAAGAGATAAACCCCACCTTCCTTCCAACCCAAGGTTTCTTCGCACTAATGAACTCCTGGATCCACCGCAGATCCTATCCTCCCGAAGGGAGAAAGGATTCTATTTGTGCGAAAGGCCTATTTTGCATTCATGATTTGTCTCTCTTGAATTTAGCGGTGTACCAATGCGGCGGCACAGTGCCAACTCCCCCTACAGATGACCAAAAGAACCAAAACCGCCCGAGCACACCGCCCGAGTTCCAGGAGAGACGAATACCAACCCCACTTCGGAATATGTTAAACTTGGACCCTCGACTGAGGGCCCCCTTGTGACTCCCGGGCCAGCATTCCTGGACTTCTGCTTCATCCCTTATTTATAGAATGACCGTGCTTTATTTTATTTCTCCTAAGCATAATCGCCTTCCTTCCGCGACGCTTGTGCAGAGAAGGCCTGCAATTGAGTGCCTCCTTTTTCCCCATTCCAATGCGCTATGGCTTTCATGGTGATTCCTACTCGTTCTCCCCTTTCATCTCTCGGCGTCTTAAGGTATTTTCTCAAGTTTTTTTCAGGAGAAGAACTTCTCCTTCTTGACGATCGTCTCCTGCCGGCAATGATCTACTATTTTCCTTCCTCCTATTTTTTGTTGGACCTACGCAACGCGTGATCTAACACGCTGACGGGTGACTCAAAACTCCTCTTTCTCTTAGCAGGCGAGTTGACACCTTTGTACGCAGTCTTTGCTTGCTTTTAGCTGGTGAGGTTTTTTGCTGCTTTTTTTAG
>Ga0179593_1460049_pt1 | contig 12592 bp, 9 predicted proteins | sample CZODoug2_1_08_16_FD_185931 | JGI IMG/M metagenome (GOLD analysis project Ga0179593, IMG submission 185931) | Vadose zone soil fungal communities from Angelo Coast Range Reserve, California, USA - CZODoug2_1_08_16fungal (PacBio error correction) | ecosystem: Environmental > Terrestrial > Soil >... | reverse complement strand
TGTCTTGGACCGTCTGTTTCCCGCGCCGAGCTTTTTTGTAAACTAAAGGAATTGAGGGGCGCCCGTTACTTTCCTCTCTTTTCCCTGATTGTACCTGCCTTTCCCGCTTTTCTTCAGATTGGCTCGAAAATCTTAGTTCCTTCTGTGGGCTACATCCTTTCAATACCTGCAGCTGCGAGCGCGAGCTTTTTCACCCCCCCAGCTTACCCAAGCTGTCGTGTCCCCTGGTGGTAATTGTCTCTTGGGGGCCCCTGGATCTTTCCCCTCCGCCTCCTCCGTCTGTGGAGGCGATGCGGCCTTTGGTTTTTTTCATTCATCTTTTTTTGCTTTGGTCGTCGTGCACGCCGTATGGAAAAAATATTTTATCCCACTTGAATTTTCTCTTTTCCCTCAGGACAGCCGTGTTATCCCTGAGTTTTTTTTTAACAGGGTGCCGCCAGCTTTGCGATCTGCAGAAGTACTCCTTCCCCTACCTTATTTCTAATTTGTCGAGAAAATTCCTCTTTTTTTTTCTTTTTTTCCGTTTGCGATCCCTGCTTTCCTTCTTCCCCCGGTCGCGGAATCCGGGGTCATGGTCAACTTAACTCATTTCTCCCCCCTTTTGCTTTTGAAATCAGCAGCTGCTGCTTCCTTGAATGTTTTTTCTGTTTTTTTTCCCCCATAGATCGATTCCAATTCTTTTTTCATTTTTGAGATCTCTCTTGCACTGTCTTCCCTCCTGGACTCTTTTCTACATTTGTTCCTGACTTTTCCCACCTGGTTGCCTTACATCTATTGCTTACGTTCCCCCCCACCTTTCTGTGCAAACCCTTCCACGGTCCTTTCGCATAATTCTTCCGTCCTACGGCGATCCGTCCTCGCGTTGATTCGCGAACTTCCCCTCAAGGCCTTTTCCTTTTCACACTCGTCTTTCCGTTTTCCTTTCCCTCATAACTTCTTGCGCCGTATTCGGCCTCGGCGTTGCTGCGTGTTTTACAACTTTCTCCCAAAAATTCGACCCCCCTCTGACACGATTTCCGTCACCCGGCCATGATTGGGAATATTTCTCACCGAGCCAACTCCGATGTCGCGCTCACGGCCGTCTCTTAGCCCCTTTTTTTTCATGTCTTCTTGTTTTTGTTTTTTGTTTATCCTCCCACATGCAATTATTCAGTCTCTCATCTATTCGGTGGATGAGTTCCATGTCATTTCGGATGAGAGCGCGCGTTGGCGTCGGCGGTGTTGTGCGGTCGTTCTTCCATCGACGCGTGGTCCCCTAAAGCGCCAAACGAGCCGATCCGTGTAGTCTACCGGCATTCTTTGCTAGGTTTCCTTCCTACTCACCTGGCTAAGCGACGAGCATTCAGTTTCAGTCCGAGATGTGCGATTCGTCACCGACGTGTTGAACCGCGTGGGCAGTGTATCATAGCCTTTGAGAGGCGCCCCCCCTTCTGTTTCCCTTTTCCTCTAGACATTTCTTGTATGAAAGATATACTTTGTGCCGCTCGTCGCGACGTGCCAACGGTCTACTAATGCGAAGATTTTGACACTTTTTTTTCCCTATTTTTTTAAGTCAGTTTTTTCGACTTGATTTTTCCGGCCTCCCCACCCCCGGTTTTTTAGTTCTTTTTTTTTTTCCGACGTGCCCGTTATCATGCATGCCTGTACCCCAATTGGGTCTGTTATCAACTTAATTTATCCCTTTTTGCGTGTTCTTTGGCGGGTTTCTGCCGGAGTTGGAGGAACTCTTGAGACCCTTTCTTTTCTTTTAACGCCGGGTGGGCGGTGTGCCACGTCTAAGACTCTCCTTCGACCTACGCGCATTTTTCCCCTCGTCACCTTATTCACTAAGGACCCGTTTCTAGCCTGTCCTTTTCCACTGTTTCCCAGCTACGCAACGGGGTTGTACACCCCCCTCTCGCTGCTTTCCAAGTACTTTCGTTTTCCCCTCGGTTATCAGATATTTGCGTTACCATTGCGCTGCTTTCTTCCTTTCGCCGCCCTTTTTTGCTGATGACCATAGAATGGTGGACTTTCCCTCCCTTTTTGCTGCACGTTTCCCCCCTCTCGTTATTTTTTCTTGTGGCAATTTGGTTTTAGCCGGATTCTTCTCCAAAGTTTTTCTGGGACATCTTTGTTTTTATGGCTGGTTCTTCCTTTCTTTTCACACCGGGTTAGGCCTCGATTGGGGTTTCCGGTTCTTTTTAGAGTTTGCCTTTTGCACATGCTATCTGGTTGCGATTCCGACTTTTTTTATATTTCCTTTCTTTAATCGTCTCGTTGTTTCCTTTTTTCATGCCGTGGCTGATGATTGACGTGGTTCAGCGAGAGCTAACCCCCGGGCTGATCCGCCCCTTCCATAGCTCAGTGATGACTTCCAATTCCCGATTCTCTGCGCCAGTACGTTGTTGATCCGAGATCAGCGAAATTGTTTTCGCGACCCTGAGTTTCCTTTCCCTTTTGATGCACTGTTCTTAGGAAGTCCTCTCTCTGAAAATGTTTTTGTCCCAGTGTTTTTGGAAGAACTCTGACCGATGACACTTTTGAAGACCCCGATCCCTGGGCACGCTCCTCTTCCCGCTCGTCTCTTCTGTAAATATGAAATCAGCCTACCGCCCCCCCCTCTTCCATTTTCGTTTTGTTCCCCCAGCAGAAACCCAGGGCACCAGCCCAAAGAGATACCTCCCATCCGCCTTATGCGGTCCCTATGGGTCCGGCATACAGGCTAGTCTCCACTTATCACCTGCAGCCTCATCACTTCTTCCCATTGCTTTGTTTTCGTGCAGCGCCCCCCTTGAAATCACCCGTCACCGAATTAGGTCGCCCCCTTTGTTCTTCTTTGGGCGGCATTGAACACCTCCCATGGTTTGAACCTCCAAGTTTTCCGCGGATAAGGTGACCCCCCTTCCCTCTGACTCTTTGTGCAAAACCCCTTCTTATTTCCCCCCTTAGTGAGTCTCTTGCCCACCTTCAGAGACTTTGTTGACTACACTTACCAAGTTCCTTTGTTAAGGTGTGACATTGACGGCCTTCCCATGCGAGCGCGCGTTCGAAGTTGCTTCCACTGCCCCCCATAGGCGTTATTAATGCTTTAGGATTTATTCGCAGAGTGCCCCACCCCCCGTCTTCCTCACCTCGCTCCCTAGTTGCGCACGGCATATTGTGCGGACTCCCTACTTCAAATCTCTTTTTGAGTCTTCCCCCCTTCCTTGCTCCGTATGCTCCGACATTGACTTCTTCGTTGCGGACGTTTGTCTTTGGTGTCGCAGTTGTTTGGGCTTCTCCTCCCCGATTCCAGTTTTCTGGTCCACTTTTGCTTGCTAATCTCAGCTTGTCTTTGAACTTTCGTCGCTCTCTGGGACCCGCCGTATCGCTTTCCATCGTCCCTTTATCATAGGAGGATTTCGACGCAGCCGGTCTCGCTAAATTGGAGTATAGTCCGGTTCCTCCGGCTCTAGATTATTCCGCTTCGGTAGGTTTTATTCCTTCTTTATTGCTCTTTTCGTAGCTGTCTTCTTTGCTGGTCTTGCGAAAAGCAGACTTTACCCAGTATTTTTTTGATATCTTTCCCGGTTTGGTCGCCTTTCCCATATTCCCTATTCTAACCCCCCTGGGGGCTCCCAGCGTCCCCCCCTAACAATAAGCGACCCTCGCCCCCTCACCCATACGCAAACCATGGCTCCGACGGCTCTCAAACGAGCGCTTCTGATATTTTTACTCCTTCTCTTTTTGGTTTGTGTTGTGGGGGGGGGGGTGGGTTTGGGGTGGGTGTGTGATACAGCCACCACAAGCCATATAGGCATGCTCAGAGATGAGAAGCTCCCTCTGAACCCGAGCGTCGATGAACGACGATGTTTTTCCTGTTCGCCAATATCCCAATGCCGCCGTGTGAAGGGTCTCGGCGTTTCGTCTATTGTTTACTCTCGTGTTTTTTCCCCCCATCCTTTTGTTGAACCATAACACCTTTTTCGCGAGTTCTTTTATTCTGCGTTTACCGGGCTTATATGGTCCGGCCACGCGGTTAAAAAGGGATTTTGCCCGTACGTTCGAGTCCCTTCTCCCCAGGCCTGATCGCCTGCGACCATCGTCATGGAACGTAACTCCCCGTTGATTTACGGATAGCCCTTCGGTGAAAAGCGATTGTGTGTCCCTCTCCCACTTTTGTTGATTTTTTCCGATCGCACCTCTTCTCCATTTCACTGAGACTCCCGAGCCAACTGTTGGACGGCGAGCAACTGTGTCTCCACCCCGGATGCGTTGCGTCGCGTCCGTGAGTAGTCGCCCCCCCCTATGACCTGTAATCTAACCGTCTTTCTTGGGTCTATTGTCTCCTTTTACTTCGATTTCCGTCTTTGATTTCCCCTCGCTGGAGCTTAAGTTAGGGTAATATCCTCCCTCTTCCCGATTTCACTGATCATTTTGACGACCAGCTGCTTTCCCATAGGGGCTGCCGTGCTGATTGATCGGCTTCTGCGATGGTCCCCGTGCAGTTGGGTCCCGGTTTGTTTCCAGCTGATCGAGAACACGGGGAATCTTCTCCGACCCGGTCCTGCCGCTAAGGCCCTTTCCCCTCCCCTCTCTTTTTCCTTTAATACGTATCCGGTTGCTCTGACTTCCTCTTCCCTAGGCGATTCGCCGCTACCCTGAATGCCCTACGCGATGATGCGTCAGCGCCAATCTTCCCCGTTTGCTTTTCTTCTTCTATCTTTTTTATCCCCCACCTTTTCTTAGTCCCGGTGACCCGGTAGACGATTCTTCGACGCTAACCCCTCGCTCGCAGTCGCAGTTCATGTGGCCCCCCTTTTCCGCACCTCCAGGAACCCAGCCCCTTTCAGATGCCATCGTTACCGTTTCTCGTTTCCACTTAAGCAACTCGTCGTTTCAACTAGTGTTGTTTTTCTTAGTGAGTTCCCCCCCTTCTTTTCTTTTGAATGCGGTTTCACCCCCCCGTTTTCCCCCGGGAGAGTTCCTTCGATAGGTAGTTCCATTCTCTTTTCACTTCCGTTTTTTGTGGTGAGTTTTCTGTGGACGACCGAATTCTCCGCGCTCTCTTTTTTGGCCCCCGACCTTGCCCCCTGATTGAAGGGCTATCTATAACTATTCCGAGTTCGTCCCCCCTTTTAAGTGAAAGCGTACTTTTGACCCGATGGCCCTTCTTAAAAGTCCGCCGGCTGTCTTCATAGCAGCCATCCCTCCGGATGTTCTCCCGCCCTAGCGTGTTCCGACCCATAGTAGCGAAAATGTCTCACTTTTTTAGATTAGTTTTACACTTTTTGTTTTTCGTGATGTGCGCGATTCGCGACTAGGCCCGGATCGGCGCTCTCTACTTCGGTCTCCGGTATCATTTCTCTTTCCGCCACTTGGGGGCGGACTTACGTTTTTTGCACCAGGCAGTATCGACGCGCTTACTCACGTTCTGTACGGTGTCTCGTTTTGCAAGATTTTCTCCCCCTTTTCTTTAGAGACTGTTTGCCCCCCCCTAATTTTTTTTGCCAGCTTTTAATCGGTGATCCGATTCGCGACCCTATGTTTGGAAGAACATGTTTCTTTAAGTATGATCAGGGCCTCGCCTGCTCATGCTTGTTCCGTTCCATTTCACGCGGCCGTTTTGACCATCCACTTCCTTTTTGCAGACGGTCCCACTCTCTGCTGATAAAGCTAGCGTCTCCAAAGAACCGTGGTCGTCTTTCTCGGAGTGTGCCTTTCTCGACCCTTAGACGGAGTTCCCACATGCATCGGATTTACATGTCGGATCACCTCAGTCGTGTGCGCTTTTCTTTAGACCTTCTTTTTCCGCGCCCCGTTCCCTCCCCCTTTGGCTACGGGACCGCACATCGATTTGCTTTTAAGCGTGACTATCCGGACAATACGGGCGGTGTGCGATCCGAATTGGCCGGCCAGTCCCTAAACTTTTCGTCTAGTCTCCTTCTAAAGCTTGGCTTTCACACCTCCCTTCTCCGACAACCACAAGACGCCTTCCTTCATTCGGCTCGCGGCGGTGGCTTTCGTCTCCCCCCCCACAAGCGTAAAACCCTATCAGCCCCCCCCTCTCGTTCGACCCGGAAAGGTCATTGTTTATCCTTTTTCCAAGTCGCCCCATTCGTCACCCGTTAGTCTCACGGCTTCGTCGCCCTCATTTCTATTTTGTGTTGTGTAACCTCCCCTTTTTCATGCTAATTATTCATTCCTCACCTGTAAGCGGGTGTATGAGTTTTGTATCCCATGTATTCGTGTTTTTTTTTGACTTTTTTGGGGGAGCGGCCCGGTTGGGAATGTTACCCCCCTTTAATCATCGCGATTTTCTGTGTACTACCTCCTCCACGTTTCTTTTTTTTAGTTCGTTTTGTCGTCGCGACTTTAAGGCATGAGCGCGACATGTCACGACATTTCCGCCCCGCCGAGAGCCGTCCCCCCATCCGATGACGAGACTGGTGCGCGTTTCACGAGTTTATATATCTTTGAGTTTTCGCTTTTTCTATAATCGTTCGTTTGGCTCCGACTCTTCAGGAGGGCATACTTATTCTAAGACGGTACGGTTTTGAAATCTTCTCATCTCCCCTTCCGTGCCCAACTCCGACCTAATGAGTCCCCTCTCTTGATAGAATTTCTTTTTTCTTTTTTTGCGTTTTCTCCTCCTCTCCCACTCGCCCATCCCCCACCAACAAGGAGAGTGTTCCTCGTGGTTTTTGTTTCGGATGGTTTTTGTTCGCACGATTCTTATACCTTCCTTCTCAACCCCCTTTTTTCCTTCTTTTTTCCATCTTTCTACAGGCCCGTGCGCATTTGGCTTGGTTCCTGCGGGTTGGTTTTTGGAAGATGCGGAGGATCCCTCAGACTGATTCATCCCCCCTACTGTTGGTCTCTGTTTCCCGCCTCCGACCTAGTGCATTTTTTGTTAAGGCCCCGCACGATCATCCCCGCATGATCGCATTTGGTCGTTGATCCTAGTTCCATTTTTTTGCCTTACACTCCGCCCCCCTCATCGGGGTGTTGTCCCACATTGCTTTTTACGCTTTTTCATGTTCTGTTAATATTTCCGAGGTCCTTTTGCGTCCCTGGCTTCTTTCCATGCACTTATCGCCTTTTTCGTGCCCCGATCCCTGGTGGACGTGTCACTTTCCGCGTATGCACTGCCCAAAACCTCCTTCTTTTCTTCTTTTTCGGTTTGCGAGATCCGGTAGCTTTTGCCATATGCGCGATTCGAGGTTCTGTATCCTTTTTTTCTAAATGCCTTTTTTTTTTATTGTCCCCCCGCGGTTCTTGAGATTTCCTGTCGGGATCTTCGGATTTAACGTAAGCCCATTGGTAGATGATTCTTCGAATATGCGTCTTCCTTCTCTCTTTTTTTTCATAAGCCGTCCTTTGCTTGGGGTTGTGGTTTTTTTTTGTGTTTTTTTTTTTTTTTTTTTGGTTTGTTTTGGGTTGGTTCTTCCCCCCCCCCCCCCCCCCCCCCCCCCTACCCTCGGTTAAATCTTCTGCTATAAATCTAGCGGCGATAACGCTCCTCCCCGCTAACTGTGACTTTGCACCCCGTGATTTTTTCCTCACGCATCCTTTGTTTGTACTAGGACAGTCGAAATTTGCAGTAAGCACATTCTTTCTTTTCCAGATTTTTTCTTCGCGCTTTTTCGGTGTATCAAGGCCTTCGATTAAAATGCGTCTGCGATCCTATCACCCTTGCTGAGGATTCTGACCCCGTTTTTTTTGAACCCTTCCTCGCACAGATTGCCCAAGGCTCCCGATTTTCCCTGTGCTTCCTCTGACCCCTGACCTACGTCTCGAGTCGTTTTTTTCATTCTACCCACCCCAGGTAACTTTTATAACCCCAAAAGAGTATCCTCCAGCCTCCCCTGCGCGTTATTTGGGGCGAAATCTCCTGAATCGTTTCGCCCCCGTGATACACAAGTCCCCCCCCCTCACGATCATTAGTTTTTGTTGTCAGCAGCCGAGGATGAATCCACGTCCCCCAGATTTCTGCCCCGCGCCCGGCGATGCTTCATTGACACTAAACAGCGTCCCCCATTTGCCGCAACAGATTTGGACCCTTTGCATGAAGGAACGCTATTTAATCATTGGGGACCCCCGTCTGTACCTTCGGAGTACAACTGCACCATACGGGTTGTAGGATCCGCGACCCTACTTCCTGGTTTCTCTGTCGCTGGACCTTGCTGTCCGGTCCGGTTATTTCACCTTCTTTGTGACCGCCTTTTCCGTCACCCATAGCGTTCTACTTTTCAGGTAGTTCGAGACCCGCAAGCTGGTCAACACACCTTCCTATCTCAACGTCGTTCCCTCGTGCTCCTTCATAGTAGATCCACGTCACTAGTCTTTTTTTTTTTTTGCCGGCCGCCGATGTTTTTTTCAACACGAATCCACGCCCTCGTTTACAGTTGCGTTGGCTTTCTAAGATGGTTGATGAGGCCACGACTTCCCTCCAGCGTTGAAAATTTTTTTTTTTGACTCATTATCGCGCAATTAGGTCTCCCTGTTTTCCCTTTTTTTCCCTCTTTTGGACACTTTGAAGTCGTTAGCCATACCCTTCACGGTCGTCCATTTAAGATAGGACGATATTTCCAACTCCTTGTTTGCAGAGGTTCGTCACGGCTCTAGCTATGTTTTTTCCCTTCCCTTCCAGCTTAGTCCCCGAGATACGCCCCTTTACGCGCCCCCTGTTTGACTCTTCTGGCGGCTGCTCGCGTCGTTTCAGGTGTGCTTCCTTCTGCGCTCCTTAAGTCTCGACGTATCCTCGACCGGTCGTTGGCGCAGATTTTTTCCCCCCACGCGTTCGATTGTTGCTGTGTGCACGGCAACTACCCCTTCTCGTTTTTTCGTATCATCTTCCCTTTTTTTCGGCTATCATGAGTTTTTTTTTTGATATGAGAGTCATGAATACGGGAGTTTCTGACCGAGGATGGGTGAAGCACCCTCTTTTATCGAGGCCTGCGCCTACTTTTTCCAGATACGTTCGGCGAGGTGTGCGAGTTGTCTGAGAGATTTCCCCCCCCCAAGCTCGTGGCCCTTTTTTTTCCTCCCCCCTAGATTTGTCTCGAGGGTTTACGTTTTTTTTCGAAGATTTGCTCCCCCCCCCCACCCTCATCAACGCCGCTTCTGGCCGCTATGTTATAGAGGCGGTCCCTTCCGCTTTTTTTTTCAGCCACTCCCTTCTTCCGGCCCTTTACGGTTTACCCTTTTTTTTCTCTGTTTTTTTTTTTTTTGATTGACTTCGGACCCGTAAGGACTGTGTCACTTATCGGCATTTGGGGACGAGCCAATCGTGATGTGCTGTCCATGCGCCCACAGTTTGTCGATTTTCCCCGATCTAGTCCCTCGAGAAGCTCTTTCCTCCCTTGGCCCCATGGGTTCCGTGAGGATCGTCAAGTGGAATGGAAAGGATGCTGTGTGGCAGTCGTTCGGCGCTCGCCCCGTTAGAGAAACCACCACCCCCGCGGAAACATTTGACTTTATGTGGGCGCGGGGGGATCTTTTTTTATCATTCTCTTCCCGTCTCCCCTTAACCGTAGCGGACCTCGTTAAGCCCTTTTGTAACCTATGAGGGATACAACTTGAAAGCCTAACTTCCTTCCCTGTCCTTTTCCTCCGAAGTCACACTTTCTCATCATGGGTTAGGTCCCTGATGATCGGTCTTCTGACGGAAATGCAGGATTCCCCTTTCAGGTTGCGCCGTTTTCCTCTCAACAGTACGTCTCTTTCATTCAACTCGAAGGCGTCTTCGGTCAGGCCCTATGCAACGACCTTTTTTTCGTCCATTTTTACAATATCGCATTGGTGCTCGACGGACCGACCCACATAGGCCTTTAGCTTTGAGAATTGGTCCATCTAAGGCCCTCTTTTGTCCTCCCGCGTTAAGCTCTTTGTTTTGTAGTTGCTATTTCGCCATCGACTAATTTCAACATCCAGGTCCCCGTCGTTATTGTCGTATGACGTATGTTGTTACCTCCACCGTCGCGGTCTTTTTTTTCAGCGTGTTTTTTTTTTCTGATATTCACAGGTCCCGCGATTTTTTTTGCCGTGTCTTTGTTCCGAAGCCACTTTCCTTCTCAAATAGTTGATCTCTTTCCTTCCCAGTTTTCCCCCTTGCGTTCCCCCCAGTTCGATCGCGTATAGTCGGGCCGCATCTCTCCTCTCATTTTCGATATTCTTGCGCGCCCCACGAATACTCCTCCCTTTGGTACGAGCTTGGTTGGCCTACCGTGCAATTTATTAATTTTTGCTTCCCTCTCCGATCACTATTTCGAATCGTTGCGTTCAACCCTTTAAGAATGATCGTTCATTTAATTTCGGGCGGGCCGGCCTCGCAATTGTTCGCGTTCCCGGTTTCGTGACCCTTCCTTTTAGACCCGCGGTCCTCCTTTTCACCCATGGTCACTTCCGCAATGGTGTTTACTCCCCCCTCTTTCTACGGATACGCCCATTTTGCTTTCAGGTTTGCGTTGTCATTGCGAGGTCATCTTTTTTTCCCTATATTATTTGGCGTTGTCCCCTCGGTCAGTCCTGACGTTCACCTTCGCCCCCCCCCCCCTCGTTTCTCCGTTGCTCTTCCGACGTTGCCCCGTGCAGAATGTTCACGGTTCTTTCTTGCCCTTTTGTTCAACCTCCCTGTACGCCTCCCCCAGTTTCTTTCGTTGCCTGACTGCGCCGCAAGGGACTCTCAGCCTATGGATGTGACGATGCTGGTTCGTCGAGCACTTGTCGGTACGCGTCTGTCTGATTGCGTCTATTTACTCCTTATGTCACTTTCCTGCAGGCGTTTGATCCGAATGTTTCCTTTTCTTTCCTCCTAATTGATCCCCCCGCGTCCTTCCAATAAGTCCTATGGGTAGTCTTCTAGTTCATCCCTTAGTTTGTATTCTCTCACTCTCCGTCCCTTTGCCGGTCCCCCGCATCGGGCTTTTTTTTTCTGCACGTGTCCCCCGACGTCTTTGTTTCTTCTTTCTGCTTTCTTTTCCTCGTTTCGCCCGCGCTTTTTCAATTCTCGAGCACATTCATTTTGAGACGTCTCCCGTGTATCATTGAAAAACCGGTGTTCCCGTGATGTGGAGCTAGTCGACCAGGGTCCGCTACCTTTTTTTCGATACGCGACTTTCAGCCTAGCTTGTTACACCGCGTCTTCGACGCCTTTCCCAATCATCAGCCGCTCTCTCCCTTCGAGGGGTTCTGAAGTCTGTTTTTCAGTAATCTCTTTTCCCCCGACCTCTGTCCCAACCCGCGACGTGACCTTTGTTTCTCCCCCTTCACCCGTGCTTTTGTTTTCTGCCCCTAGCCAACTCGTCGTCACCTTCATACGGCTAACGCCGCCTCTTTTTTTTTTTTTCTACTATGTTGCTGTGGTGGATTTCATTCCATGCGACTTATCATTCTTTCCCCTTCGTTTCGGGTGGATTCCTTTCCTGCCGTATTTTTTGATGACTCGCTCTGTTTATGGCGGTTCTTTGCCAGTGTTTTCATAAGGGGATATCGAATCCGATGTTTCCCCTTTCCCCGAGCAGTTCGAGATCGCCTTTTAGACTTTCCTTAATTCTTGCTCAAGGCCGTTTTGCAATCCCCCTCTCCTGTCCATTTCAGTACGTCTACTGTGTGGTTTGCTGTAGCCTTGAGGATCTCGACGAGCTTGCCGTGAGTCCTTAGACGCATGGCACTCGCCGACACCCGTGGTGGGGCCGGAGGGAAATCGCCCTTACTCGGAGGGTTTTTCCAGCTCGACTTTCCGTGGTCCAGCTCGACTCAGACCACTCCCCCCCCCCCCCCCCCCTGCCAACGCCGGACTTTTTCTTCTTTTGTTATCGCACTTTTTCCGATATGGAGTCGGCTTATCTCTCCTTGCGCGACAACCGCCCCTTTAGTTTCCGCGTTTGTTTTGCACTAGATGCCGGGATAGATTTTCCCACAAAGGTTGCTTTCCCCCTTTCCGGCTCGTTTACTATGCCGTGCTAAAGTCGGGCTCTGCGTGAGAGCGGGTTCGTGACGCGAGCTGGTACTCGACGAATGCTACTCCGCCTATTTTGTTTTTCGTTTTTTAACCCTCTTAGAATTTTCATATTCCTTGCCCTGCATTTTCGCACGTTCTCCTCCATGAATCAATCAGGCGTTAATTGTATCATTTTTCATATGTTTCCCACTCTGTTGTAGTCCTAATTCCTCCCAATTGGGTTTCCAGCTCGAGTCTTTCTGCAACTATTGTATCCGCTTCTGTTCATTTGTCTTTTCGATTGGCGATGAGACTGACTGTGTGCCCCCCGTTTCTGAATTTTATTCTGCAACGACACCTTTTTTTTCGTGTCGTTGGATCCGGTGAGTCCCTGTGCTTCCCCCTCTTTAAGACGAAATTATTCCTCTGAGGGCATATCTTTTGTTTTTATCCTTGAGCGCCCTTTTTTTTGGATAAAACCCGGTTTCGCTGATGACTTCCTTTTATCTGTTAGTGGATTTAAGTTTTTTCACCGCAGTGCTCGGCGGGACTTTCGTCTGCAGACTCTTGTTTCAGGGCCTTCTTTTCTACTTATTTTCCAGCCTTTATTCTTTCACTGCAGTGTTCTTCGAGGCTTCTAAATTTAGCGTTCTTTTCCCCCCTCTTCCCATCATTTTGCACTTCTGG
>Ga0179593_1437369_pt1 | contig 12592 bp, 16 predicted proteins | sample CZODoug2_1_08_16_FD_185931 | JGI IMG/M metagenome (GOLD analysis project Ga0179593, IMG submission 185931) | Vadose zone soil fungal communities from Angelo Coast Range Reserve, California, USA - CZODoug2_1_08_16fungal (PacBio error correction) | ecosystem: Environmental > Terrestrial > Soil >... | reverse complement strand
CTGGGAGTTTGAACATTTCCTTGCGATCCGCTTTTCTGGTCCATTGGCAGTGACCAACTGATTTTTTTCGGACTCGCTGCGCGTTTTAACTTTTCGAGTTCTGTTTTTCCTTTTATTATTTTCTTTTCGTTTTTCGGCCTTAAAGACTTTGGCGAGGTCAATTTTACGGAACGTTGAGCCCGTCATTGTCCCTCGTTCTGTTCTCCCGGGTTTTTTCACAGTTGATAGCGATTGGGAAATGTGACACCAATTGTGATTGTTGGCACGTGCTTTTTTTCAGGACCCCTAACCTGATTGACTCCTTTGGCAAGTTATACAGTCACGCCCCCCCCAAACCCTTCCAATTGCCTGTATTTAACCTAGCACTTCGTTTTTTTCCCCCCCCCCCCCCCAACCCTGCCTTTTTTGTAGTCCGGGCACACGGTTGCTGTCCTCCCTCTTTTCGTAATTTTTTTTTTTTCCTGATCCTTTTTTTTCTTCTTCTTGTATTACAACTTTTTGGGCGGAGTCCTCACCCTTGTCCACCCCTGGAAATTGGCATTCTGCAAGTTTTTTTTTCCCCTTTTCCTCCCATAAGTCACAAACAGGAACCATAACAGTTTTTTTCCCCCTTCCCCTTTTACCCCTCCACGTCGCGGCCCTTATCGTTGTTTTTTTTGGTCCTCTCCGTAGGTCCGACTTTTGAACGCCAGGATGGTCTCCCCCCCCCAGCGTTTTTTGTCCCTCCCCCCCCCTTCCGGAGTCCGTTCCCCAACCAACCAGGCCATCTACTTTAGCTCTCCCCTTATGGGGACGGAAGAGGGTTTTCATCGATATTTTTTTCCTCACGACTTTTTTCCCCTTTGCCTGGTTTCGCTCCTGGTTTTTCTGTTCCAAAAAAAATGACCGCCCCCGTGAACTTCTACACTGCGCAGTGCTGCCAATTTTCCCCCCGGATGTGATACAAGGAGTTTAAGACCAATTTATCAACCCCCCTTTTGGGCTCCACCCTTTGCTTCTCCAGTGCACCTGCGTGTTATTTTGAGACCAAGTGGTTCCCTCTTCTTCTGGATGAATTCTCCCCTCTCTCGTGTTTGCGAAATAATTTCTCGATGTGTTTTTGAGCGGAATTTTGTAAGGGGTTTGGGCCCCCCCAGTTTCCGAAATGATTCTTCCCCCCCCCCCCAAACGCCCCATTCTGATTGGTATTTGTTTTCCTTAGTCCCCCCTTCCCCGCAGAGGACCAGAACGAATGGAAGTACTGAGTGCGTACACGAGTTTTTATGTTTCCCCCGAGGATCCGCCGTGACATTATCTTGTTTTTTTTTGTTGGGACTTTTTCCGTGACGGCATTTCCCCCCTCCACCACCTTTACTAGCATCCTCCCCTCTTTTTTGGTTCGATTTTGTTTTAGAGTTGTCAGTTCATCCTGGGAAAATTGGTCCCCCCTCCCCCAATACCATACGGATAGTCCCGGTTTAGAGGGGCGTTTTCCCCCCACCTTAGTAATTGCGCCTTTGTTTCCCAGACTTTTCCCCGTTAAATACCTAAGGCCAGGGGGCACGTCCCGTAGTGTACGTACCCTGTTTTAGATGCATGCTCCGTAATGAGTTTTTGGATCTCCTTTTTGTTTCGTAGAACCAGTTTTTGGATAGTGATGTCGAGGAAGGCAACAGTTCACGGTCCCCTCTAAAGAACCCAGATTTCCCCCGACTGGAGAGAATCTTTTTCCCATTGAAGTTTAACTGAGTTGAGTCCCATGCCGCTTTCTTGGAGTCCCCCGCCCTTTCTCTTTTTCTCAGAGTGTAGTCTGGTTTTCATGGTCGGGATTTTTGCTTCCCCCTCTTTTCATGATGTTCCTCCATCGATCAACAGACCCCTTTTCCCCCCTTTTTTATTTGAGTAGATGATTGGCGTGACCGATGAAACGGCACCGCTTTCTCCCCTTTTTTTCCCAAAATTTTCAGTTTCGTGGATTCCATTTTTTTTCCTTTCCGCGTTGGCTCCACCCTCTCACCTTAGAATGCCCCCTCCCGATGGTGTTCGTTGACCTTCCCAACCTCACTTCCAAAAACTCCCCGAACAGGGATGGAATTAATTTCAGGGAGTTGAGTTTTTCCTGATGGCGGAGAGTGTGACCCAAGACCTTTTTTTTTGGCTTCTTCTCTTTCTGGCTGTTTTGTGTCCCCCCCAGGGTTCTTCACCCTCCCTTTCCCCTCGCTAAGCAGGCACATTTTCATCTCTTTCAGGCCCCACGTTTTCGGCCCCGTCCCCCCTTCTGAACGGTCCAGCCCCTCCGGTGAGATCAGAAACCTCCGGTTACAAACCCAACGCGCTCCCTTCTTCCCCCTTTTTCCCCCCCTTCCCCTCTTTTCGGATGTGGTTCGTGACCTCGGACGCAGGTCAACACCGCTTCTTTTTTCAGGCTTTTTTTGCTTCAGGCCACTCTTGCTCTTGCTTTTTCCTGTTTTTCTTTTTTTTCCCCCCTACCGGATGCGTTATTTTTCTTTTTTTTTGTTTTTTCCAATGTCGGCGTTTGCTCCTGGTCTGTCCAAAAGAATGCGGTCCCCCCCCTTTAAATCGTTTCCTTTGTTCTGGACCCGCTCTCTTTGGGCTAAATGTACGACCATTCTTCCCTTTTCCCCTCTTCTTTGTTTTTTTTCGAGACTTTATCCCCCTTCCATCCTTTGCTGTCCCCTACAAACGCTTTACAAGTTGTTTTTTTCCCCCCCCTGCATCGGTTTTGTCACTTTTTGGGGGTGGGAAAGGACTTGATCCTCCCTCCTCTTTTTTGATTTTTGGGGGGGACCTGCATCCCCTTTTTCATGCTTCCCTTTGGCATCTTTTCCTCATTTTTTTTTTGTTTTTTCGCCCTCACTAGTCAGCCGTAATTGGCCGCATTGACTTTTTTTGAGGCTTAGAAGTTTTCACTTCTGTTTTTTTCCCCTCCACGGCACCTTGGTTTTTTTTTGCGGCGGGTGACGCTTTACCAAGTTAGTAAGGGGGAGTCTCCCTCTGTTTTGATACCTTTTCCTTCTCTCTCTAAACTTTTTCACGGCGTCCTTTTACAGGCCTTTTTTTTGAAACATCCTCCCCTTTCCCGTATTTCACTACCGTGGGAACTGGTTTGTCATTTCTCCCCCCCCCGCCTTGTTTTTTCCCATCGATGGATCTCCCAGTTCCTCAGTCAATATCCCCGTTTCAACTGGCTTTTTGATTCCCTGCTCAGTTTTCCGTTGACCGCACTTATATATGTGTCTGGTTGGCGGTTTTTCGAACCCCTTTTTCCTATTTCTTTTTTTTTTCTCCCCTTCGCCTGCTCGACCCCCGGTTTTTTTTTAAGAATTTTGATCCCAAGAAAGAATGTTTCCCTTGTTGCTTTTTGGCTCCAATTCTCTGGCGCAGTTCTCCCGGAAACAACTTTTGGTTTTTTTTTCCCTTGGAGAGATCCCTTCCTTTTCCCCCTTCCACTAGTCCGACGTTCCCTAGCTTGCGCACTTTTTTCACTGGTCTGTAAGACACTGATTCCGCGGCCGCATCGCGCCCATTATGTTTTCAGACTTCTACCCCCGCCGGTTCGGCCGGTTTGGTTAACTTTTGGTTGGGGCGACAGGTGGTTGTTCTCCCCTTTTAAACCCCTACTGTCCAAGCTTCACGGCCCCCGGCGCTTGCAAGGATTTGGGCCATTCTTCCCCGGCCCCTCCCTTTTTTTCGGCTTCCGGCTTCCTCGCCCCTCCTCTTAGGCGCCCCTGCTTCCGTTTCGGAATTGCGTGGCAAGGCCCTGGGCCTTCCGGCAGGACCCCCACACCAACGTTTTCAAGCGAAATTCCCACGCCCAATGTTTTTCCTGCCCAATTTTTTAACCCCCCTCTTACGGCTCAAGGTCTTAGATCCCTTCTTTATTGTGCGAGGTGTTTGGACCGCTTTCCAGGCCCCCTGTCACCCAATCAATTTCTGGTGTTTTCCCGTTCCCCTTCCCTGGGTGTCCTGGGGGCCGCGTCTTAGTTCTTCGCTCCCAACATTGCGGCGACTTTACACAGCGTGAGCTGATATCCGTTCCCTTCTTTTTAAACCTTTCAGTCCCCCCGTTCGACTGCGGACTGCCGGGACCAGTGTCCAATGGGGATGGACCCCTGACTGGTCCCCCCTCTTTAAACCCTTAAGAACTGTCCCTGTTCTTGTGGTTGTTCCCCCCCTGGTCATTTGAGCAGTGTTTCCCCCTCGACTCCCCCCACAAGATAGTTGGCCGCATACACCAAGACTCTTGCCCCCTTCTTCCCACCCCAGGCGCCCCATTTCCCTCTTCTGGCCCTCTGTGGGGTGGGCGAACGTTTTTTGTGCTTTTTTCCCAATGATCCGTGTTGGTCTCATACTTCTTTCTTTGTTTTTTGGTTACCGCTATGCTCCCGTTCTACCTATTTCCTTTCTTTTTTTTTTAGAGCTTCCCCGATGGGCTTTTTTTTTACTCCCTGTGATTGTCTTTCGGATATACTTCGCTTCCCCCCCCTTTCCAACCACTCCGCCTCTCAATGTGACCGCTTTTTGCCAAAGGATCCGACCCCTTTGTGTCCCTCCCGGCACCAACCGCCCCCGTCAGAACCGACAACCCTCCCCCTTTCAATGTTTCCTTATTGAGGCTTCTTTGGGCTTTTTCTGGGCCGTTTGGTGTGTTTGGCTGGACTGCTTTTTTCCCTTCCCCCCAAAAGTCCGGCGTTGTTAGGTTGTCTTAAAACTCCTTTTTTCCCCTCCTCCGTCCCCGTTCGAGCGGTGCAGTCCAACCCCCCCCACGTTTTTTTTTCAAATTTCTCCTTCATGACTCTTTGCCGGCCCCAATTTCAATTTTTCATTCTGCGGTCCCTATTTCCTATGGTCATTACTCACGCGACCCTCGGTTTCGAGTTCATGGGCCCGCGTTTTTTCAACGTCCCCCAGAAGGTGTCCCCTTCAACCCTCCTGATTGTCCCGTCCGGCTGACTTCTTTTTCCTTCCCTTTCCGTCTTTTCTGCCCTCTTAGTAAGGTTTTTTACACCGATTGGAGTGCAATTGCCCTGTTTTCAGTGGCCCTCCCTGGAAATTCTCTCGTTTTTTCCGTTTCTCGCTCTCTGTTTCCCTGGGCGTTTGTTTACTGTCCTGAAGAGGGCCGTGTTTTTATAAAGGTAAAAGCCCCTTCCTCCCCCTTCTCGGTTTTTTCTTGTGTTTTCTAGTCCTTGCCCTCGTCGAGTTCTGAAGGACTTGTTTTCCCCTTGCAAAGGACTCGACGGCCTTTCGGTTTTTTTTTTTCCCCCCCATTTATTTGAGGTGGGGCGCCCCCCACGGAGTTTTCCTTCAACCCCTTTTCACACTCCAGGACCACGTTAATTTCCAGGGGCGTCTCCCCCCTTACATCCAAGCCCCTTTCCCCCCCCCCCCCCACGGCATCTGACAGCGTTTCTATGACACCTCATCTTTTTTTTTTTCCCCAGTTTCCCCCACAAGTTCCTCGTATGGTTTTTTTCCTCTTTTTCTTGGTTGCTTTCCCTATTTGAGGCCCTTTGTTTTGGTTGGGATTTTTGTCCTGTATTGCGGGGGCTTTTGGGTCTACCCATTCCCTTCCTTGCGAATTGCAATTTTTTCGGTAAGGCATTTTTTATGCGAAAATCGGATTCCCCTCCACCCCCAATCCCTCCTCAAAACAAACACTGACTTTCCTTTTCCCCCCGAAATCAAATATCCCCCTTCCAGGTCTCCCATTATCTTTTCCTTGTCCAGCTTAACTCCCCTTTCCGGCCGGAGGCGCCCCAACCCCCCGGCCTCGTCGAGTGCGGCCCCCCGAAGTCGCCCCCCCACCTTTTCGTTCCGATTTGACCTCCTTGGACGAGGACTTTATGTGGCCCCAGTGGTGGGGACCCCGACGCTTTGTTCGGTTTTGGGCCGCAATGACCCTCCTTTTTTTTTTTTTCCCGGCTCCGCGCTCACGTTGGTGCTTTGCCAATTTTCCCTCCCCCCCACCTCTTAGTTTTTTTTTTGGTCCAGCCCCTTGTAGTGCCGTGGTTCTCCCCGTTTCCCGTCGCCACGGTTTTTCTTTTCCAACTTCTTTTTCTTGACCGGTTGGGGTCCTTCCTTTACCGGAAGCTTCCCCCGTTGTTTAGTCACTTCCTCCCTCTTTATTTGATACTGCTTCTCATCCGGCGACCCCCCAGGATTCCCCCCCCCTTTTCCTGTTTGAAGCGGCCCAACACACCCAAGATTTTTTTTTCTTTTTTGCAAGGGTTTCCGCCTCCTTTCCCCCCCCCCTTTTTTGCGACCCTAAGCTTTTTCGACTTCCCTTCTTTGAAGGAAAAAGCTGTTTGCAAGTGATTATTTTTTTTTGTTTGGAGTCTGAACCCCCGTTCCCCCCGGACGTTTTTATTTTGACTTGTTGCCTTGCAGTTGACCGGCCTCCCTTTCAAAGTAACTTCCGCTGAAGAATTTTACTTCCCTCTTTTACGGTCGCTGGGGATTTTTGGGAGACGCGTGTCGGTAGACTTCCCCCTTTTAACTTTCGGGTTTCGACTCCAAGTGCCTCAGTGGCCTTCAGAGGCTTTCCTTCATCCCACGGTACTTCCCCCCCCACCCTAAATCCGGTCCCCCCTCCCCCTTGTGGGCGCGGTACTGTTTCTGTTCGCCAGGTCTTCTGCGTCGATGTCCCTCCTTCCTTTTGGACTGCTTGTTTTTGACCATTTTTGTCTCTCCTCTTTTTTTGCCCTTTTTTTTCCTTTTGGTTCCTTCCTGCTCGAAGAAACGTTTATTCTTTCTCCTTTCCGGTGCCAGGTCCCTTTTTTTTTCACTGTGCCGTCCCACTTTCAATTGAGCTTGAGTACAGGAACTTCCCAACCTTTTTTGGGTTTGTTCTGATCTTTTCCGGTTTTTCGCAACGTTGGGGGCTCGCACCCCCTTGGACTGTTTGTCGGTTAGTTCTGGACCGCCCCAGATTTTATTGCTGATTCTCTTCTTGGGGCTCCCCCCTTCCCCCAAGTTTTCTTTTGATAGTCCCCCCCACCCCTTTGACGGGTGATATTTTTTTTTTTTTCCCCCCTCGTCCCTTTGTGGAGAAGGTTTAGGGGCCTTGGAGACCTTCGTGGTCCCTCCCCTCCAAAAACACACCCCCCCCCCCCTCAACGGTCCCGGTTTTGACTCCCCCCATGGCTGATTCCTGTTCCCCCCCCCTTTCTGTTCTCTTTTTTTTCTAGTTTATTTGTCGAGACTTTTTATCCCACCTGGGTCCTCAGCCAGAAGCATTCTTGTTTTTTTTTTTTTTTGGAAATCCCCTTCTCCGCCGGACAGCCCTTTTTTTTGTCCCGTTGTTTAGCTTTCACAATTTGTTCCGGTTTGAAAATAATTTAACTTTTTTATCTCGGACCCTTACATGCTTGAACCTCCCTTTGGTGGCGCGGCCACCACAGACCCCAACACCGCGTGCTCGGCTATGCAGGCCCCCGAATTCGGCGTGAAGTTTCTTTTCCCCACCCAGGTTTTTCACGCTTCTTTTTTTTTAGTTTTTAAACAGTTTTTGTTTTTTAACCGGTTCGTTTCTTCCCCCTTCCTTGCAAGTTTTTTCTGGGGACTTTTTTCTTTCCATTTCGTTTTGTGGTTTGGCAGCCTTTTTTTGAATTTTTCCCTCAGATCTCCCCTTTCCTTTTTTTTCCTCCTCAATCTTTTTTTTTTTGGTGATCTCTTTTCCCTTTCGCCCTGAAGCGGTTTCCCTACGGCATTATTGTTCCCCCCCCAGCATTTTTTCCCTTTTACCTGTTTTTTCTTTTTGCAAGCCCGGTATAACAGTTAGGGCTCTTTTTTTGTGGGTCCAGCGTCTTTTCTCTTGTGGGCATTTCATGATCCCCTCCTTTGTCGCGGGTGTTGGAGGCTGGCTTTTTCGTGACTTTCCCTCTCCAGTAAGGCTCCCCCTGGGAAGTTTGGCCTCTTATAGCGTCCTATTTTTTTTTTCGATTTTTTTTTCACCTTCCCCCCATTCTTTCTTCTTTTTTCGAAGTGCTCTGCGCACCCCAACTTTCGATGTTCTGGCGAAATTTCGTTCCGTGGTTTTCACCTCCTTTTCTCGACAGTCACTTTTTCCTCTCGGTGACCGATGAAAACCCGCGCCCTGGATTTTCCCGCGGATTTGGGGTCAGGTTGGACTTTTTTCTTTCGCCATTCCCTCTCTGCGGGGCACCCTTGCTCGCAATTGATTCGAGTAGAGTGACATTACGTCAATGTTTTTTTCGACCGAAAGTGAGCATCCCCAATCACTCCCGGACTCAGCTCCCTTGGTGTTTTTTCTTGTTTCCCCTCGACCGCGCATCCTCCGGTTACTTGGAGTCGTCCTTTTTCGTTTCTTTTGATATCTCCACCTCCTTTTGAATTTTGATGTGGATTACCCCTTTGAGCTCTAGTTTGCCCTCCCCCAGTGACTTACCTGAGCGTGCACCCTCTTCACCCCGTTCTGATTCCCCTCTTTTTCTCCTCCTGCCCTTTCCTGCTCGCGCTTCTCCTTGTTGTCGGACAGACCATGGCGTCGCCTGGGGAGAATTTTACTGTTATCTCCAGCTCAATGGCGTAGACTCGCCTTCCAACCTTTTCTGTTCCTTAGTGTCATTGTTTTTTTCTGCGTTTTTCCTGTTCTATGGTTCCCTTTTTCCCCACTTGTGCTGAAGGCTGAGGGTTTTTTTTAAGTTATGCCCGAGTTTTTTCTTTTTCCACCCTTCACCCTCCTTTTTCGCTAACCTCCGTTCCCTCCCTTCTAGTGAGTCTTCGCCGCGGATGCGTTTCCCCGTTGGCGGCCTGAAGGGCAGGTTTCACCCACGGCAAGAGCCCTCCCCCTTTTTTTTTTCCAAAAGCTTTTACCTATTCTCCCTTTTAACCCCTGGGTGGTACTTGTCAACGTTGTCCTTCATGTTATTCCTCGTTTTTCGTGAGTCGGGGAAGCATGCAATTTGCCCTTTTTTTTTTTCCCCCTGCCAAATTCAGTTATACTTTGTTTTTTGGCCTCCTTTGAGCCCTGGGGGGAAGCCCTATTTATTGAATACTTCTCACCCTTTTTTCCTAGACTTCCTTCACCCCCCCCTCTTTTTCTCCCCGGGGTCCAAGTTCGGCCCCTGGTTTCCCCTATTGGATGCCCTGGGCCGCCGGTCGCACCCGGTTATACCTGCTTTGGAACTACCCCAATTGACCCCTCATTTTTTTCCCCCAACCCCTTGTCCTCCGGCTGCGAGTTGTTATTTTACAGGACGTTGAGTATAAGTCCAGCGATCCTCAGGCTTTTGCAACCCTCTCTCCACATACCTCTCGCCTTTTTCCCTTCCCCCCTTGAGACTTTGTTCTCTTCAGGGAGTCCCTCTTTTTTGTTTTTCTCCGTTGTTGGGGCTGCACCTTCCTTTCTTTTTTTTGTTTAGCCGCTCCCTCCTTCTTCTGTCTGGACCTATTTCCCCCCCCTTTATATTTTCGTCTCTTACTTTGAGGTTGCGTTGAAGTTTTGTAGCTCAGACTGGATTTTTGGTCTTTTTTTCATTTTTTTGTTAAACTGCTCCCCCCCCTCATTTCGCCGCCCCGCCAACTTTTTTTTGAGACTCCCTCCAGAAGATCAAATTTTTACCAACTTTTCCCCCCCCCTTTTTTTTTTTAAAGCCCCCCTGTACCCTCTCCGAAACCAACCATGGGGTTAATCCTTCTTAGTGGTGCATATAAGGTTGTTTTTTTTTGGGGTAGTACTTTTCTTCCCGCAAACCCCCGGCTTTTTGACTCTTTTAGGTTCTTTCTGCCCCCCACCCCCCCCCAACCCGTGTCTTTTGCCAACCCCCACTAAAATTGTCCTGCCTTGAAGGGTGTTTTCCTTCACCCCCCACCCTTTCGCCCCGTGAACGGCCTCTTTTCCCTGCAAGTAATCAACTTCCCCCTCTTCATTTCGGTTGATCACTTGTCTCCCCCCTTTCCTTACCAAGTACTTCAGTAGTCCCCCCTTTCGAATTCTGCCAGTACTTCCAGATCTTTTCTTTCCGCCCCGGAATTCCAACTTTTTTCAGTCTTTTTCCTCGCCCAATCAGCTGTTCGCCATTTCAAGTGATCTCTCTTCCCCCCCTCCGTGTTTTTTTTTCTTCAGTCCAGGTCCTACCCCTTTTCTTTGTTTTTGTTTTTTTTCTCCATAAGATTTTGGTTGTACTCCTGGGACACTGAGCTCGGCTTACTAGTCCAAATTCTTTTTAGTTTTACTTCGAGTCTTCCTTTGGACCATTAGGGCCCGTGTGATAGGCCTGCCTTTTACCTAAAACTCAAGGACCTCGGAATTCTTGGTACGTTTCGTCATGCATTTTTTTTTTTTCGACTGTTAGAACGTGCCCTTGTTGTGGTTTCCCCCGGTTTAAGCGCTTTCCATTGGACAGGGACACATTTGAGTCAGGTTTTTTCGGACCCTGGTCGGTTTTGTTAACCTACTGTCTTTTTTGGAAATTTTGGAACCACCCCCTTTTTCTACAGTAAAGGCCCCCCCCCTCTTTCCCCCCACGCTTTGATGTCCCCCTCATTGAAACCCAGGGAATTTAACTTTTTTAGTCATTTTGCTGTTTCTTTGTTCCTATGGTTCCCCCGTCTTTTGTTCCCTTGTCCTGTTTTTCGGGTGGGTTTCTTTTTTTTTTTCCCTTATTTTGGAGAGAGTAACTTTGTTTTTCTTTTTAAGACACTCACGATCTAAGAAATAAATCCTGTCATTTCCTCCCCCCGCCCTCTCAGACATCCCCTTTCTTCCCTACCGAGCGCCCTATTCGTGTCCCTTGAGTTTCTCTCCAGTTAAGAAACCCGGGAATTTTGGCTACCCCCCCCCTCCCCCCCCCAGTGGTAGTTTGCCCTTTTTCAAGGATCCACCCGTCGAAAACCCCCCCCTGAAGATTCGACCTCTCCGGGCCTTTTTCCTTCTTGCATTCGTATGATTTTATTTTTTAGACTTGACTTCTGATTGGACCACGACTTTTTTAGGTTAGGTTAGCTGCTTCTCCATGATTGTCCGGGGAGGCATAGCCCCTTTTCCACTCGAATTGCAAGTGTAAAGATTTTCTCCCAGCTGATTCCGTTGAGGCAGAAACGTTTTTATCCAGAACCAACTTGACTGGGGTTTCCCGGACACCGTAGCCCTAGTCTCATCTTGGGTTTCGTTTTGTACCTTGTTCCTTGCCGATTCCCTGAGGGCCGATCTTTACTCCTTTTTTTTGCGACAGGCTTTTCTTTTTTTGTTTTTTTTCTTTGAATCCGTACCAAAGTTTGCGGCACAAACCCAGGGGTCCCCGTGCTTTACCACTATCCCCTTTTCTTTGTCCTTTGCCTTTTTCCCGTCCACTCCCCCCTCGTCGAAGGTCTGCCTTCTGCGCCTTGGCGTCCAAAAAACTCTGTTTTCCCTTTTTTCTTTTTTCCTGTCCTTTTGGCTTCTTGTCGTTTTTTTTTTTCTCCTTTTTTCCTTTTTCCCCCCGTTGCCGGGAGTCCTTGCCCACCCCCTTCAGATCCCCCCTCCGCGACTTCGGATGGTTTAAAGCTTACTTTTCGCCCTTCTTTTTTGTGTAATCACATTTTTCTCTTTCTGCGCCGGCCCCCGTGTCCCTTCCCAGTTTTTTTAGTTCCCTTAAAGGTGAAAAGCGGCCCACAAACTCGGACACCTTTTCAGATTGTTCGAAGTCGTTTTCCCAATTTCTGAATTTTGTTTGAGAGATGACTCCTTCTGCGTAGCCCTTTTTTAGAAAGCCTCCCTTGCCTTTCGCCGTTGTGCCCTCCTCTCAAGTTTCGACAGGCCAACATTCACTCCCTCCTTTCTGGTGCCCAAGTTTTTTTCCTTTCCCCCTTATGGCCACTTGGCAATGAGTCAACCCACAGACCGCTTTCACCGTCTTCTGGTTTAGGAAGCTTTTTTCTTTTCGGCGGAGGCGCTCCTCCCAGATGCGATTTTCTTTTCGGCTCGTTTTCCCGCCCCACCACTGGAACGAGATCTCCTTTCTTCGATGATGGGCTGATGCAAGGTTCCGACGCTTATGCCAACCATTTCCTATCTCCTACTCATCTCCCCTGTTTTTTAACTTCCCCTTTGAAGCGGAAGAAGTTTCTAGCAAAATGTACCCCCCCCCACTCAACCCACTGCTTCCTGCGTCACCCCCGGTATCGGGTTTTTCTCTGCCCAATTTCTTGTAATCGTAGGTTAGAGGTTTGGGGACTTCTTTTTTTTTTTAGCCAACCCAAACGTTTTATCCCCCTAACTTTCGCTCCAGCACTAGCGCTGCCCCCTCACCCCATCGTTCCTCCCCCGGCCGTGTTAAGGTTCCCCCAAACCGGGTCCCCACTTTTACCCCTGCTATTCCTCCGGCCCGCCCACCCCTCCATTAGTGATTTTTTAGTTTTGGTTTGAGTGTTTTTCTTTCTCCTTCCCCTTCAACACCTCCTGCTCCCTAGAGTCCTTTTTGCCGGCCCCGAAATCTCCTGTGGCAACTCTCTTATTTTTTTCAACACAACACGTTCCTTTTCCCCCTCCTTCACCGGTCACCGCCCCGCCCTCCTGCTCTCACAACAGTTTTGTCTGGGGCACAAAACCTTGTCATGGTCGGGTTGTTGGTTTCTTTCTTATTGCGAATGT
>Ga0179593_1260803_pt1 | contig 12592 bp, 11 predicted proteins | sample CZODoug2_1_08_16_FD_185931 | JGI IMG/M metagenome (GOLD analysis project Ga0179593, IMG submission 185931) | Vadose zone soil fungal communities from Angelo Coast Range Reserve, California, USA - CZODoug2_1_08_16fungal (PacBio error correction) | ecosystem: Environmental > Terrestrial > Soil >... | reverse complement strand
AGCACCGCGATCGGGGGTCCTGCACTAATCCTTGGGTGCTCGTTACGTGCAGTTCCCAAGATGAATGTTTGCGCTGCCCACCCCCCCCTGGATGTCGAGAGAATGGACTAGAAACTCGTTGCGTTTTTGTACAGGTTTCGGCGTTATCTCCGGCCGGCCTTGAGGTAATGGTATTCCACCCCGCTGGAAATGCGCCTCCCCCCCCGTCGCCCTGAGGGATAGGACCCCGCGCGCTGCCCGGAGTGATAATAAAAACAGACGACTCACGTTCGCCGCCCCTGCTAGATAGAAGGACAGATATTGCAACACTAGCTGCAGTTAGCTGTTTTAGTCTATTTTGAGGTAAGTAGCTCTCTCATTCTCAACTTCTTGGATGAAAGGAGGAATTCTGAGCACGTGCCGTGTTTTCCTCTTTCGAGCCTTAGAAGCTCGGAATCGCCGTGTTTAGATCCCCTCCTTTCCCCTTGATATCCCTCACTATTTGCTTCACGTTATTTCTTCCTTTCTCCTCAGTCTAGGCAGAGGATTTGACCCTTTCTGTCTCTCCGCGCTGCCTCACAGGGCCGGTAAGTTAGCACCGCATCGCGCTTGCATTGGCTTCAGTCAACGGCCGTCGATTTCATCGTTGGCCAGTCCCGACCACGAGCTCGACGCCCCAATCACCCCCTCCTCCTCTGTCTACCTTTTAGGTTGTATTGACGCGGCCCTAGTTCCACTGGCGTGACCCAGTCGAGTGTACTTGAGCGAGCGAAAGTAGGTGGGTGAGAGCTCTCCCTCCCTCTAAGATTTTTTAGGCACCACTTCTGCCCTTCCCCACCTTCACCTTAACCATCTTTATGGAGAGCTTTTACTCGTCTCTTCTGCTTTTCCTACCCTATTTATGCTCGTCATACTGAAAAATGCCTATCTAGGAGGCAGAATCGTGCTTTCTACGTTTTCTTTTTCGGCGCGCCTCCTTACGTGTGACTGCATTGAGCTCACTCCTGTTTTATTTTTCTATAGATAGCATTTCTCTGTGAGGGGGGATGTAGTAATAGTTCATTTCTGTAGAGGATGATCTTCTTTTCTCATGCTTCGCTGAGCGAGGGTGGAGCTGAGTAAAGAACCCCCCCGATTCCCTTAACATCGACTTCGCTGCGCTGTTCGATGCGGAAACTCGGCCACTGACCGTCTATCCGATCCATCCCCTTTTGGCCGAGGGCGCTCGGCGTGACGATGGTGGCAAAGGCGGCTAGCGTTTCTAGCCTCGCGTCGTTCGTCGTATGACCGCTGCCCGTCCCTCATTAATTCGACTGGCTCGACGCCTGATCCTCATTCCCGCATGAGATCGGAGGGTCTACTCTCCTCTTCTTAGTACATAAAGCAAATAAAGAAGAATCACCTTGGCGGCTTTTTTGTATCCGGCTTCGGCTCTCCCAAGATCCCGTGCCTCTGGTTTCTTGAAATCGTGCGCGGGAGAGATTCCTCGCGAGTCGGCCTTGCTGTTTTAAGGTCGCCTCGGCTGCGCGGCAGCGGCTGTCCTACTTGCCTCCAGCCGATTTTTCTTTCCTCCTGAGTTCTACCGTTAGGACCACCGTCTTGCCTATCCCTAGACTTCGGAAAGTACCTAAGACGAGCTGATGTCGCGCCGTTCCGCAGCCCGAACACTCCTTTTACTTCGAACGCGACCGCTGACGGCCCGTTTTGGTCGGTTTTTCGACTTGAGTGCAGGGGCACTCCATCCAGGCGTAATCCGGTCGTCACCTTCTTTTCTCTGTTTCCCTGGGACCCTCCAGTTTGCTTTCGCACGTCCTGGACCGACTTCTCCCCAAAGCTTGGAATGCCCTTCTGCTCTCACCAGTGCGTGGTATTCAACGCCCATTTATCTTTGTTTCATTCACTCTTACTCCCGCACGGCTTTACATCCCTTGAGGGGTCCCCCTGATTCGAGCGGTCTTCAAACGCGGAGGTCGTTTCTACCGGTGGCGATGTTTCACTTTTGCATCGTCGAAGAGGAGAGCGTCTCGTCGTCTTCGATCGGTTCTGGCAAGCTTATCTCAGACTTTTTCTCGCGTGGTTCCCCCCCGAGGATATCTCAGTATTTCTCTGTTTTCTTTCCCCCGGTGTTTTTTCGATTGGGAAGAGGGCGACAGTGGGAAAGTTCGTCGAGCGTGATTGACTACTGCTATCGAGACATGGTAATCCAACCCACAATCAGAACCGGTGATCGTGATGACGGGACTCTTTTCCCTTGTTGACTCCCCCCGAGAGGTACAAGGAGACGTCGGCTTTTGACGTACCTCCCTTTTTCCTCGCTCTCCTCTGACCGCCCCTAAAGAATCTGACCTCCGTTAGGCGCCAGCTGATGAAGACCGCCTGCGAAAGTGGATCGGGCCCCCCCCCCGAGTTGAAGCGATCAAGAGAGGATGTTTGTCCGGCGATTTTGTCACTCGACGAATACCCTTTAATTGCCATGTTCGACCCCCCCGGCCATTGACTTCGCGGGACCCGCGTAAAGACTTTGAAAAGGCACTCTCATTCTCGCCAGTCTTGGGACCCCGTTCTCGGCGAGTCCGAGCGTGTCGTTTAAGCTCGGTGACTGTTTGCTGTTCTTCTTGAACATCGCTTAGGCATCCCTTCTTGCCTTTCGTTTAGAGCTAGAGCATAACTTCTTTCCGAACGTTTGCGTCTCACGCTCTCTTAAGGTCACGTCGAATTGACGCGTCCCCCTTCGTCGCTAACTGATATGCCCTCTAACGGCTCATCGGAGAGCCGGCGAGCAAGTGGCATTGTCCACCCTTACCTTTTGATGCCGTTCTCTTGGGATGAGCGCCGGTAGACACCGCCGTGATGGCGAGCGTTCTCCCGTGTTGCTTTTTCTGGTGCTTCCGAGTGTCGCGTCTTCCACGTATTGTCACAGATACAGCCGGGCGCACCGTGCGCTTCCCTTTTTCCCCGGCCTCTAGACGGTCTCCCCAGTCAGATGAAAGTTTACGCGAGGTTTCCTGATTTAAGTTTTTCCGCCGCCCCGTTTCTTGTCCCGCTGGCCGCACCATAACGCGAGAATAGAAAGCAATGAATCTGACTTCTTGCAGCGGGGTGGATAAAATCTAGATCCTCTCGCCACTTCCGCGATGGTCCCTTTTCCTTTATGAGGATGCCTGTGTGAGAGACCAGTACGAAGCCTTCCTTTCAGGATGCGTCCTTCCTTTAGTACGAGCCGTCCTTCCCCCCCGATTTTAGACTTGATTTCCAGTATGTGCCGTGCTGTCCGCAACAAGCACTCTTTTGGCGCTGCTCGAGAACAAACACGTCGTAACCCTCTCGCATGCTCTCCTCTCACGCTTAATTCTGAATTCTAATAGGGTAGGAGACAGCAGCTCCGGACTCTTCAATAGCTCTCCCGGTGACCGACGGACGGGTGGGTATCCCCCCTTTCCTCCCCGGTCTGAAAGAATAGAATAGTTATGCCGCTTCGCCACACCACCCAGCGCTCTACCCGCCTTTCTATCTTGCAACGTTCGCTGTTGTGGGGGGGTGGAAGAGACACGGATAGAGCGGCATGGTTAGTGGAGAAGTAGATAGTGGGCTTTGGCCACTCTGGGATTCCTCCTTTGCCCTTTTCAGGCTCATTTTTTCTGTGGAGGCGGTGCCTTTTAAAGGAAGCGGCGGTGACTGCGACCTCCTGCCCTCTGGTCAACTGACCCTTTTAAGTAGGAGCTCGGCGCCCGGGTCTCGTGCCCACGTGTAGTCTCTTTTAACATTCCCTACGTCTCGACTAAGTTGGAGGGAATAGACAAGGTAACGGGCGGCGTCTGCTGCAGGATATTCGGCGACCCTGGGGCCCCTGGGAAAGTCGTCCGAGGTTTTTTGACTGTGCGCCCGCGCTTTTTTAAAGATATTTCCCCCACGGCCTACGATCGGGTTTCCCCCCGGATCTGTCGGCGATCCCCAGCTTGAGACATTCTGTCTGTTTTCTATATGGTGACTCCCCGCCGGCGACTCTGCAGATCGATTCTCGAGTACTGTTTCGGGCGCTGAGACCCGTCGGCTTCAACCTACCGTAACCTCATTTTCCCCGTCCCGTTTATCCTCCTGCCTTTTGCCCCTCTGTTCAGGAGTCCCCTAGCTCTCCGGGATGTTTCGGGCGCGCGACGTTTCTAGATTGAGCTTTTTCCCTTGCCCCCCCTCTGGCGTTACGGAGCTACTGGCAGTAACACCCTACTCGGGCTCGCCCCTTTTATTCTTTTCCTCTCCCCTTTGTTCTACGAGCTGAGGTCTTTTGGTTTGTTGTAAATGGCAACTGCTGACCTACGCACGCGTTTGTCGGTACGTCGCTCCCTCTAGCCTTTTCAGCGATGACTGCACTGGATGGTCCTTCGCTTGCATACTTCACCTTTCCTGTTGGACTCCCAGTAGGCCGGAGATTGGAACATTATCTTTTTATTGGGCACTGACCGGCCAGGTGCCCTTCCTTCTTATATCGGCAGCCAGCGCACTTGGTTCCGACTTCAAAAGACCATCCTCCCCCGCCTCTCTTCTTGCACCGGAGATACGTGAACTGATCCGCCATACCGTTTCTGGCTACGTGATCCCGTGTTCACTTCAGAGCGCTACCTTCACCCGTCGCTCCTGAACTGTACCACATGCGGACGTTCACGGGTCTCGTACGAAGCGTTCTCCTCTCATGTGCCTTGGGACCCTACGCCACGTTAGCGAAGTTCTTGAGCTCCCGATTTTAGATCCGTTCCTATTCGTGCCGTGTCACGTCATTTGAAGAGCTTGTTAGTTTAACTTTGTCGATTTGACTCAGAAACTCAACTCCGGGCCCCCCTAGCACAATCCCGCGTTTCGCCTCCTCGACCGGTGTCTCTCCACTCTGAAAGCATTAGCGCCCCTACTCTTCACCGCGTCGCTCATGGGCAGTCTTAACTTCCGCCGTTTCGCTCACGGATTTATATTTTTGAACGCGTTGTGTGCGCGCATAGGACGATCTTGGTCCGGAAACAGTCGCTCACCCCACTGATGTCAGTCTTTACCCCCCGGGATCGAGAGTCTGGAAGTTTACGTCCTGCCGGTCTCCTAAAATTGAGGAGTAAATGCTGAGCAGGATCAAGAATGACTCGTTTCTCGTTGGTGGTGCCGAGCATTTGACGAACTGATTTTTGGGTCAGTAGGATGGCTGCGAAGAACGGTGGTTTCGTTCCGCTTCTCTGCACTCCTCTTTTGTGTTTCCTGATCGTATTTTGCAGTAGGCATTTCTCTGCTTCCCAGATCGAGCTCCCGCGCAGAGGTCGCGCGAGTCCCTGGCTTCGAACCTTCCCCCTCCCCTGCGTTCCTCGCTCCAGGTAGAGAAGATAAGACCTATCGACTCCCATCCCGTACATGTCCTATGCGGCCTGTTTACGTACACCGGCCAGGGCACGATAGAGTAGCGGCTCTTCTTTTGCGCTGACGACGATAGCGGACCGAAGCTCTGTTTCATCGTCGCCTTCTCTCCGGCACCCCCTTCCGAATGTTCGCGCCCAAGATTGAGACTGATTATGGAGAATATATTCACCGCCCCTTCCCCTTTGAGGCTGTTGTATTCCGGGCCTAGCTCGGCCCATCACTTCCGGTAGCGTGTTCCCCTCGTGACTCGTTGACTGCTCTTCTCTTGCCGCGAGAGGAGATGGTTCTGAGAAGGTAATTACTTTCTGCAGCTTGCAGAGCAATGGAGCTAGTGGAGTCGTTCCCTTTTTCCCTTTCTTTAGTTTCTCTCAGGCACCACAGCGGCCGAACCGCTATGCAGGTCCTGAACCTCCCCCCCCTTCTCAGGCTGTACACTCTCGTTAACTCTCCTAGTCAGGAAAGATAGGGTCGGCTCCCCTGCGACGTGCCTTTTACGAATGTCTGGAAGAGGTCGGAGAAGTCAAGGGAGGTCCTGATGATCAACTTTCAAGTACCAGGGGCGTTTTTGCGGACCGATCGCGAGACACGCCTTACTCCCAGCTCTTGACGCGCTTCGGCTCGCACCTTCTTGGTCTCACCGATACAGTAGGGGTCGGTCTCACGCGGTCTCTCCCCCTTTGGGGTATAGGATTGCTGTCAGGGGTACGCCTACGAGGTCGCAAAGCGGTGGGTAGTTTCATTGGGGCGTCTGGCGGTTTTAGCTCTTCATGGTTAGGACCTGAGTGATAGTAGGCTTCACAGACCCCTTTCCCCTTCGTTCGCCGATTTTTCCCTTTGACGATAGACAGTATCATTATTGTCACGCTCGACGAGATATTTAGACCTTCAACCCCTTTTACCTTTTTGGTGTTGAGAGAGATTTTGAACGATGTGGACTTGTCCAGAGATAGTAGAGAGTGAAATCGGAGAGGATTAGTGCGCGCCTCATCTTCTTCCTCGGACCAAACGTTTATCTTGAGCGACGAGCAGAGTCCCGTCATCGTCGACGACCATGCTTCCTTTCACCGGGGCGAACGTTCCAACTTTGCGTTGCTCCTCTCTTCTCTGTGACCTGCCCTCACGCGATTAACAGGTCTTCCATCGTGATTGAAGGGTCTTTGAAGTCCCTTGTTGTTCTAGAGAGAGAAGTCCGATTGACGGTACGTCGGGAGTATTCCGTGTCGCGACCCCCCCTACACTGGTCCTTAAATTGCGTACCTAGGCCATTTACTTTTCGCCGACAGATACAGGCCATCTTTCCTTGCCACCGTAACCTTGCAGGTCGTTCGTCCCTAGAGCGTGCGTCACTCGGACCTACGTCTTTCGCGCGATTCCGTATCCCTCTCCTTTTCTGGATGCTTCCGAGAGAGACACAGATCGTCCCGGCTTCGTTTCGTAGAGAGCTATCGACTGTGTTAACCTAGACGCGGGCTCGATAGCTTTTCCTTCTCTCCCCTCGATAAAGTGCCGTCGCATCCTGTTTCAGCGGACAAGGAGATCGACCTCCCGCGACCGGTTGCAAGATCTCGTCGCAAACGCTGAACGAGTTGTCCATCGCCCCGAGTCCCGCTTCTCTTCTCTCGGCAAGACGGTTATAACCGCCTCAATGATTGTCGAGGCTTTCGGGAACTTGTTAGAGGTAGGGCGCATCGTGTTAAAGGCTTGGACTCTGCAGGCTTTCCGTCCGGGCTTCCTTCGTTGAGCCCAGGTCGACTGCCTGATGGTCTGAGCTGTGGTCCGCGGAGCGCTCCCCCAGCGGCCTTGACGACTACTATTACCCCGCGCTTAGTACCTTGGTCTAGCACAAGGCGAGTCCCCGCTTCCTTCCCGAAGCCGTACTCTGATTTTAGCAGTTTGGATTCCCCGTGCCACGCCCCCAGCGCACGGCCGCGACGTCGAGCTGGGAGGACTTCTAGATCGAGATGGATTTGACGCGACGATCGGAGCTTCCTCCTTCTGACTCTGGCACTGGTATTTTCCTAGAAGTCGAAGTTTTTCGAATGATAGAAGATCGCCACCTTTTGAGATGTTTCTTGCTTTTGAGAATTAAAGGCATACCTCGCCGGCTCGCAATTCTCCGAGCCCCCCGCGTCCTCTGCTCTTCTAGCTTCATCGGTTACTATCTTCCTAGGGTAGGGACGGCCAGAGCAGGATCTGCGATCAGGTTCGGTGAGCGTGGGATTTCCCCTATGGTCTTTTTACACCGCCGCATACGTAACCTTGAGCGACCATTTTGCCGTCCTGCCTTCTGCCGGAACATTCCGGACGTTTTTCAATGAAGTTAGAGAAAGAAACCGGTCATGTGTTGAGTGGACCAGACTCTCGTGGGCGGTTCCCGATCTTTTCTGTTGAGCTTTGAGTCCCTCGCGTGCTGGGTATAGGGATTCCCTCTCTGTTGCTTCGCGTGAAATCGAAGAGCCTTCTTCCAGCTCTTCGCTCTTGCGCTCGGCGTCCCCTTGACCTTCCCTTTCTAGTAGGTCTTAACTCCCTCCACTTTCCCGAAGAGAGTTCTGAGGAATAGAAGCGTCTCTGTCCCCGAGTTCTTTCTCGTAAGAGACCACGGTGCAGCTTAAGGTCCGAGGCCTTTTCAATCTCCGGGTGTTCCCCCTCTCTAGCTCTCCCCCCACGTTCTCCTACCGATAGGGAAGCTTGCCAGACAGGCGATAATCTTGCGCATGCGGCTGCGACTGTCGCTGTGTGCTCTTCGCCCCCTCCCGTAATGAGCATTCCGATAGCTTAGAAGAGATGACCTCCTTGCACTACAAGTCCCCCTCAATGAAGGCTGGCGTCTTCATATATTTCCTCCGTTGCAGTGTACCCTGAGCTCGTACCCAGCTGGCATCTCTCCCCCAGTTCGCTATTTTTTCAACAACCTCAGGAGCTCCTTTTTTCTGTCCCCCCCCGATCCGTTGTCGCGATCTCAGTTTAATAACTCTAGTTGTTTTTGGTACTGATCGCTGCCCGTTAGGTTTGTTTCCCTGCCAGTAAGGCGCCTACCTACCGGGGACAGGTTCCATCTTACTCTTTTCTCTTCCCCCCTCCATGGATGGGCGGAATTATTCATCCTGCCCTACTTTTCTGCCCTGTAGGCCGTGAGCGCACGGGACCTCTCCTTGTAGTCTTCTGCCTCTTCCATTGTAGAAGACCCATACGAATCGACCGCGTGTCTTCTGAGTGTCAGATCACACCACTCCAGCGCCACCTCTCGTGTTCTCGCCGCATCTCTTGGCCCGCGCGCAATGAGGTAGGAAGACCGTGGTGATTTCCAACTCGATGCCCCCCCCTTCTGTCCTGCCCTACTTGTCCGCCTGCTGTTTCAAGTGAACAGTAGAAGCTCGAGCAGGAGCGATCCTCTGTTCTTGATTTTTCCCTCACGACTTTTTTCTCGATTCGGTTCGTTATCGCTTTCAGATGAAGATCCAAGCTAAGGAGAAGAGCCTCTCGTCCTTACTATTTTTGTTGTACGATGTGGACCGTCGTAGTACCTTCCGCGGCACTTGCATGGCCCCACGTCTCCTCCGCGGAGTCAGTCTCCCCCTCTGCGGCCCCAGGAGAGTCTATTAAAGTTCGCACTCAACCTGCTTCTCTGCCACTGCATTGCCCCTTTTTTCAGTGCGTCCCTTTTCGCGAACACCGTTCTTCTGGTAGAGCTACTTGCCGTAGTAGTCGCTCCCTTTGTTTTTCGTTCCCGAGTCACCGTTCTTTCGGTTCCATTACTCTTTCTTCCCACGCTGCTCCCTTTCTAACGCTAGTAGGGAAGATACTCTTGCGGCATCCTCCCCTTTCTTATTCCTCGCATCTTTGTCCATGCCAGTGAGATAGAGAAGAATGCGCTACTGTGTTTGTCGTTCTCAGGCGCCCGCCGGCTATTTTCCGGAATTGGCTTAGACTATTGTGCGTTTCTTTCTCTCATGCGCTCGTTTGGTTGGGGCGAATGTCGTTAATACGCGTTTGTTCTCTCCCGTTTCCAGCTTCTTCCTCGATTGATCGAGCACGCTCGCGAGGTTCCCGAGAGCGTCATATAAGAGACCCTACCTCTTTTCGGCCAGTGCGCGCGCTGGTGCTGCGCTGATCATCCACTCGACTACCCTTGCAGCTTTATTCCCCTTTAGAGGCTCGCTTGCCGTGTCAGTTGTGAGGAGGCCCGCGGACGATTAGAGGCTAGCTTTGCGTTTTTTCTTCGCTTCCTCTTGCGCGCTCGCGGCAAGTCGAGTCATCGTCAACTTCGAGACCTAAGTCTTGAATTTACCCCTGTCCTCGCGCTCCTCCGTGGACGTACTCAGAGACGAGGAAATAGAACGAATTCAGAACCCTCCTTTCCCCATCTTTCGTCTGGTGTCCCCTTGCGTCTCTTTCTCAGACTAACTTTCGCTAGTTTCTCTTGATTCAGAGGGGCTTGCTCGTCTCTTGCACTCTCGTTCGCCCTTGCTCTTGAGCAAATATTACAAGATGCGGTTTCTTCTTTCTCTTTCGCATTGCGAAGGTTTGACTCGTACGTGACAACGTCTATCTCTCGCAGGAACTCCGTAGGCTAACTTTTGGTTTTGGACCGCCCATCCCGACCCCGCGAGGGATCGGCCTCAGATAGGACTCCGAGGTTTCCTCGATTTCCTGCGACGGAAATGCTTCGTGCCCCTCACGGCATTCGTTTCTGTCTACGTTTCACTTTCATTAATGATGGACTGGCCCCAAGTAAAAGGTTTCGAGGTTCACTATTTCTCGACACCGAGTAAGCCTCCTTATGACCTTCTTCTCGACCTGTGTTTTATTCACCGTTCCAGGTCGCGTTCATTTCCCCTGCCTTTTTTGAACTCTCTTCAGGCGGTCTGAGAGGTCGATGTCGAGAGCTGATTCACTCTTGTCCTTTGTCTTCCTATTTGACCTTTCCTCCCGGGTTTTACCGTGGCGAGCATGCTCGCGTCTGGCCCTGCGTTTCGTTTGCTTCACCCTCTGACTTCCTCTTTCGCCTCCTTCTTCTGACCCCCCTTCTCCGATCGCCTTCTTCTCCGCGGTAAAAGTAGAGAATCAACCTTCGTCAATAGCCCTATCTCTTCTCTTGTTGTTTGTATGAGATTGGGGAACGTCGTTTCAGTTCCATATCTGTCTTTAGTGTCCATTACTTCGTTTTTTTTCCCGTTCCCTCCATCTCCATGTGACCCTAGGAAACCTGTGATTTCCATTGAAGAGAATATAGAAGACAATGCTCTCTGTACCTTCCCTTTTTTCTGCCGACTTTACCCGCACGCGATCTACTAGACATCGACCGGCCCCCCTTTAGACCGGCCGATACCCTTTTTAAGCGTATGGCGACCGCGCCACCGTTTTATCTGTGAAGACCCGCGTTTGTGGTTCTGAGAGTCCGAGGTTGCGTACTTCGTTTCTTTATTTTGTCCGCGTAACTATCCTCCCTGGTACTGCCAAATTGATCAAAGGACCGTCATGACTCGCCTGTTGAGCCCTTTCTTCCCCCTTCGCTCCTTCTTTCCGCCTGATCCGAGATGATAGGAGTTCTGTTTCTTTCGTGTGTCGGTTTTTCGCGCGAGCCAGAATAGTTCGGACTCAGTTTGATTATTTTCGCTTTTAGCATAACTTTTCCGACACGTGTCGTCTTTTCTCCCCCGTCTTGCATCGCACGTAGAAGGAAGAGCGCTGCGCTCCCCAATTCTCTCCCTCGCATGCTCCCGCGCGCTGAGAGCCCGCGCGCCGCTGCTTTTTCACGTTGGGGTCACACTCGTTTGACCCGAGGCCCTGGACGTAAGTAGGTTGGAGCCGACCCTTCTACACCGCCTCCCCTATTTATCGGGCACGTGATCAGTCTTTGTAGAACTCGTCGCTTCTTTTGCCGTCTCGCCTTTCGTGGTCCGCAAGGGATGCTCGGCGTAGTAGATCGTGACGATGACAGCGCTGGTCCTGTTTCAGCCCTCTCCTCAATTCCATACTCCCCCCCCCCCCCCGACCCCCCCCAAAGATCTCGTAGTGAAGAGATCTCACTCCTCGCCCTGAAGCAGCGGAAGCTTTTTGCTTTTTCTTTCGTGGATACATTCCTTTTCTTTCCTCCTCACCCCCCCCCCCTTGCCTCGACGTCTCCTTTTTCGTGATGAAGTTGACGCGAGAGATTAAGAGAGCTTTCGCTTCTTCTCAGTGAGCGCCTTATTTCATGAAATCGTAGCTCTCAGCTTGCCCCCCCATCGATCTTTTGTACGATCTTCTCCCCACCTAGAGCCACGTTGTAGAGTCTACTACCTTCGCTGCGTTCTCCCCCCCCCGTCGAAAATCGCGATGTCGGATCTTTGTCATGTTCATGACGCTTACTTCTTTAGGATCCCCCCCTTCCCAGCTCCTCCGCTGCCCTACCCTCTCTTCCAGTTTCCAAGAAGAGGCGCTTTTGTTACCTCGAATGTCTTCCCCCGGCCCTTTTCCTCGATTTTTCGCCCACCCAACTCCTTTTGATCGAATACCTCCTCCTGGCACTCTCTCGCCCTCATTTTGCCAGTTTCCGTCCCGCGGTCTGCTTTCGTTTCTCGCGATTCTCGTGGGCGGCTTTCACGTAGTGGCTTATCCGTTTTCACGGAGCCCTTCTCGTGAGTAGTTGCTCGGGGCCAGGCCGGTGCTCAAGTCTGCTACTCGACACGGTCAACTTCACCCCCTCTCTACGCCGCTTTCCCGTGCGCCGTTGCGGCTAACTTGACTTTCCCCAGCGCCGCTCTACTTAAAGACGGATACGTTTTATGGGGAGGCCCTGGTCTTTTCCTCTTTCTCCTTCTCGACTGCGACCCAAAACGGTTTGCATTCTCCTTCTTCGGCTTTGCAGCCTTCCGCTTTTCTTTCCTCGCTATCCACGCTCCCCCCCCCCATTCTGCCTACTGCTAGGTTTCCGATTGATGACGCGCAGTCCTCATTTTTTCTTTCTTCTTCGGCGATGTGGGGATCTGATTCACATTCGCCGCGCGCAGACCTCCTTGTTCGTACGTTGCGTTCCTTTCGTCTTCTGTCCAAAGACAAGTACCAATGCGCAAGGGGCGTCCGTCCCCTCCCTTCCGTCCCCAATCGTTGCAGGGTCAATCGACTCGCAAACAGTGCTGGTTTTTTCCCCTCTGACCATTAGCTTTTCTCGGCCGTACGTAAAACACTCTTAGCTTTTCTTTGCCTGGACACACCCCGATCAGGTCCTGCCCTATTTCGC
>Ga0179593_1482231_pt1 | contig 12593 bp, 11 predicted proteins | sample CZODoug2_1_08_16_FD_185931 | JGI IMG/M metagenome (GOLD analysis project Ga0179593, IMG submission 185931) | Vadose zone soil fungal communities from Angelo Coast Range Reserve, California, USA - CZODoug2_1_08_16fungal (PacBio error correction) | ecosystem: Environmental > Terrestrial > Soil >... | reverse complement strand
CCCTTTGCATTTTCCCAGGTTCCGCGGTCCAGGACCCGGCCCGTGCTCTTCTGGGGGTTAGAGAGCGTTCTTGACTGCCGGCGGGTTTTAGTGGATGTCCCCGTGTGCCTTGTTCGTTCCCCCGGGAACCACATGGTGCTTCGCTCTTTTTCTTATTCGTTCTTTCGAGTTTTTCTAGCAGGGGATAAAGTTTCCACCACTAGAAGGGTTCAGTTCCTTTTCCGGTGATGCCGCTTCGTTTTTAAGGGCAGTACGTTTCCACCTTAGTCGGGGTAAATATCTTCTGTATTACGGCTAAGTAGTTTTTTTGATTCTTGTTTAAGTTTTTTGGGAACGGTTCGTATTTTTTTTTCTTCTTTTTTTCTTTTTTTTCTTCTCCTTCTCTGTTTCTTTTTTGAGCATAGTTCCAGATCGGACCTGTAGCTGCTTCTTGAAGTTCGATAGGCCTCCCAAGAGGAACTCCTGTGGGTGGTATTTTGCAGAAGAGTGCTTCTTTGGTTTTCATTTTCCACGGTGAACCCCCCTTTTTCTTCCCTCCCCAGGTCGCTTGAATCGGCCCTTTTTCTTCTTTTCATGCTGGCTTAAGCCCCTTTTGAGGTGGCGGCCCCGATGTGTTCACCCCAACGCAAGGAATCTCCTTTTTGTCTTTCTTACCGCTTATCTCATAGGTTGGCCACCCTGAACGGCCAACGCCGCAACCATAACTTTCCTAGTTAACTCTTTTCCATTCTCCTTTCCGCTATTCTAAGGTTTGAGCAGGGTTGCTGACTGCCCTAATTTTTTTTTCACGCCGCCACCCGTTTTTGCTCGTTCCTTTGTGTTTTCTGGAGTCTCTTGACCGGTACTTGCTCTTCTCGAGGCACCCCTGTTGGGGTGACAGATTCCCTTCTCGATTATCCGGTTCTGATCATAAAGGTTTTTTTCCCCACCTATATGCCCGTTTTGCGTTCTGCCCTCACCACGTGTACCAGTACGCTGGCGACTTTCCGCGGCGGATTTCCGAGGCGATCTTGTTTTCTATTTCTGACTTCCCGGTGTGGCGGGCCTGTTTTGTCCTTTAATTGGATGAACTTCTTGACAACACACATCCTATCGACAACGGTGACCCCACGTTCTTGTTCCGGTCGGGGGGGACCCCTTAGTCCTGATCCCCTTTAAGCTGACGTCCCTCTTTTTTTTCATATCCATTGTTCCTTGACGGAACGCCTTGTCGGGTTGAAACCAATGTTTGATGGATTGGTTGCCCAGGCGGCCTTTTTTCCTTTTCAAGTGTTTTTTCTTTCCTGGGACTTAAGGGCCCCCTCCTTTTCGTCAAAGGTTGCAGCCTTTGGTCCTACTCTCTGTTTTCCTCGTCTCTTTGTCCGTTCTTCGACTGATTTGACCCCCCTTCGGCCGGACGTTCAGCGAAGCTGTTCCAATGGATGCGTTGCCTTTTTTTTTTTTGGCAGGCTGGACCCGCCTGATGGCGTTCCCTTCCCCCTATCTTTGTTTGAGGGGCCAGTCAGGCTGGGCCCTGAGTGACCCTTCTCTCGTTTTCTACGAGACCTCGACCCGTATCTGATCCCGTACCCCGAAACTTCCAGTTCCCCGGTCCGCCCCCCTCTTTTTAGCCCATGGGTCCCGAAGAGGTGCCTTTGATCTGCTGGAGGTTTTTTGTTTGCGGCTTCCGCACACTGAGTCGTGTTTCTTTTTTTGAGCGGTGGGTAGCCTGGGGTCGGTACCCTTGCTGGTTTCCAGTTTTAGCGTTTTTTTAGAGGCTTGCCTTCCCATCGGGAGAGGTCGGCTTGAAGGGTTATGATTAGTGAGCGTTTCTTATCCTTTGCGGTGGTCTAGGCGTGGTATCGAAACCGACATTGTCAGCGGGGCGGCTTTTTTCTTCTGAGTGACTGTTTCTTTTGGATCCGTATCCCTTGTACTTCCCGTGTAACAACGCGGTCTCGTCTTTTTTCTCTTCGCTCGTTTTTTTGGTGAAGTTGTTTCTCTTGTGAGTACCTTCGGTTTTCTTTTTTTTTGCCCGACTCGACTGCTTCTCTTTCTTCCCCCCTTTGGGGCCTGGTGCGCCCGGTGAACCTGTCTCGGCGACTTTTCCCTGAGTCATTTTTTTTTTTCTCCACCCCTTTTGGTTCTCCCTCCTCAGTTTTTTTTTTGAGATTCTCTCTTTTTCGTACGACAGACACTTCTCCCCTTGACGAGACCCTTTTCCCACTCGCAACAGCGCCGGGGAGAATTTTCTCCCGATCCCTCTCCAGATTCTCTCGGCCCCCCTTCCTTCGAGACATTTCGCCTTCCAGGCGCCTCCTCCTAAGGACAACCCTTGCCCCCTCGCGAACTCCCTCCCGTCTTGAGGGCAAAGGTTCTTTTTCTTTTCTCGTGCGCATCTTCCCTAACGGCTCTCCCCCCGAACCGAATCCGAATCTGTTGAACTCAGCTCTTCCCCGCTCAGATGTGTCGATCCCGCGCGCTTTCCCCACCCCCCTCCCGGTTGAATACCTAAAACTGGCCACCCGCCCTCGTTTTTACGAAGCTTGCGCGCATAGCGAACCCTGAACCTAACTGGACTACCTTCCACAAAGTGACCCGCCTCCCCCATCCGCCGGCTCCGCACACGAACTCCGTTGCGACGCAATTCACCTAATCTCTTCCCCCCCCCTCGTTTGCACCTCGTCCGTAGAAATGCCAAGGTTTTAGTAACAGTCTTGCTTTCCCTTCCTGGATCCGCGGCGAGTCTCTCGAACCCCCCCTTGAAGCTTTTGGGAACGCCAGGAAGTGATCTACACCAAGCTAGTTCGATCTCTCCCTCTCACTGTCCGAGGCGCACACGATGAGTTCTTCCCTTTTCACAGAATTTTATCTCCCGCAATATTCCCTTCCCCGTACTATCTAGTCCCTTGAAAGAAGTCAGAGTTTGTTATAAAAGCCCCAATTTTTCTTTTTTCTCCCTTGAGCCCTCCGTGAACTCTATATTCGGATCACGCTTAGAGATTCATGTACTGCCTCCCAAGATTCCTGTGACACATGACTCCCCTTTTTTAAAGAATCGGGGCCCATTTTTGAGTCCTGGGAGATTTTCTCAGGGTTCCGCTGTTGCTGAGATGTTGCCGTAGAGACCTTGGATTTTTCTCTCAGGTGAAACGCCCCGGTACTCGTTTTGGTACAGTGTTTAGCGCTAGGTGTTTTTTCTTTTTTAGCCCGGATTGCTTCCCAAGATGTTGACCTAACCCGTGCTCCCTCTACATTCCCACGATCCATCCTGCGTTCCCTCCCCTCCAAAGTGAAGACACTCGTTCCAATGGTGCGTCAGACGCCTATACCCAACGTACGTGCCAGTTTCTTTCTCTCTTGTTCTTCTGTCCATCTCGTGGATGATCAGATAATTCTTCCCTTTCTTAGACGGGTTCCTTCCATGAATGTTCTCTCGCGCCCACCGTTTTCCTTTTTTTTTGGACGGTTCCCCCACCCCGTCTGCCGTCTCTCACCGTTTCATCTACCTCGCCCTTCCCTCTTTGTAGTAGTTTCGGTTTATGGCGTGATGCATGCCCCGTTGTACGTCATGGTGCCCCTTCCTTTCCCTCCCCTTCTGGAAAATGCCTGTCATCCCCCCCCCCGGCGGCCTGATTGGGCGGGGTGAACCCCTATCTTCCGACCCCAATGGGGAGTTCCTCCCCCCTCAGTAATCTAATACGTCCCCTGCTGCTCCTTCTTGAAACTTCGAGACGGTGTTCACCGTGCCTCCCTCCCCCCAAGTGCCCGTTGGCCCTAGAACCTTCGGAGCATTCGCCTCCCCCCTAAGTGTCCTTCGCACGGGCTCCGGTGCCTGATAAGTACTTGCAGCTCCACTGCCTGAGACGGTACAGTTCCCCTGCATTGTACCCCCTACCATTCGAAATCCACTCCTCGTGCGCCGGAAGACACGTTGACTCGGAACCTAAGTTATTCTCCTTTTCCCATGGGACCACGTCATCTTTCAACATCCCTCTTACTCTTCTTTTTTTCCAATTCTAACCATACTCTACCTTTTATTTCCCAATGACCTCCTGCCGAAGCTCTAAATGTAACATGAAGTTCTTCCCCCCCTTTCCCCATAAGCAACGCTCCAAGCCTTCCCCCCTCCCTCTTACCGTGTCCTTTTTCCTTTTAGCTTATATATCTTTTCCCTTGTTTTGTCGAGAGATAAACATCTAGGAAAGTGAATCGTGAAGGATCGTCGGGAGCCTTGCTTCGGCGCTTCTTCTCGGTCCTCTTTCTTTGGAGTCTTTCGGTTACCCCCCCTGGGGGAGGATATGTGTCCGCTGAGGTAGGAAACTGTTTGCCTGGTGGATCCGAGGTGACTTCCCCTCTCCAATCGAATTGGGGTTTCCCTGGTTTTACTTTTTCTCTCGTTTGTCCGGCGGGCAGAAATTCTGGAAGGGGGGTATTTTGTTTTGTCTGCCTCGCCGCGTTCCTTTTATTCTAGTGGTCCTTCTCCCCTCGATGGAGCTGTTTCCCGGCTTGTTGGAGCTTCTTCTTTGAGCTGCCGGTTTTACTGCGACCCCCCGATACCCTCTGTCTTTTTTTTTTCCTTCCCGTCGCCTTCTTGAGTTCCAAAGGTGCATGTCTGGCAAGTGTACCCCCCCTGAATCTTCGCCCCGCGACTTCACTTTCCCTGGCTTACTGCCCAAGTTGTTTCACTTTTCTTTTTGGTACCCCTTGCCAGTACCCTTTGTTGATATAGCTTTTCACATCCCGTCTCAATGTGCCTGAATTCCCCCTTTCCCCATCACCCCTCCCGATACAGGACATCAGTTTCGAAGGTAGCAGTAGAATTGCTCCGGGTGCTTCCCTTTACTCTTTTTGTGGAAGTCCGCAAACCGGCTTTAACTGGACCCGCTTTTCCGTATTCTATGCTCTTACACACTTGCTCTGCGGCGTTAAGGCCGATATTATAGGTTCTACCCAGGTAGCTGGAAAACCACCCCATACCCTTACGATTTAAACACGTCTTTTTAGTTTCTCTCCAAACGGTACACGCCGGCTGGAGTCATTCTCCTTGTGAGTGATCGCGAACCCCCTCGTTTTCTGCTCTATCTAGACCGTCTGTTTTTTTTTTTCCTTGTTCGCCTCCTGGCTTGCACCCCAACCTCCCTCTCTTCCATTTCCCACCCGGTGTAGCGACCGGCTTTTGCCCTCATGATCAAACTTCTCCGACGTAAGCATATAAGCAAGCACCTTCTCTCCCCGTCTGCCCTTTTTCCGGCTGTCAAACATTTCGTATATTGGGACCCTTTCTTTCGGGCCGCAAGCGCACTTCTTTTCTCTTCAGATTCGATTATTCACGGTCTTTTCGCTTTACCTTTTTGGGTTAGTTGAGAACCTGGCGGACTTCGTACATGTTAGACTTCTTCCTCGGAGGAGGTCCTGAATGCTGACCCCCCGGGCTGACGGGAAAGGTCCAGACTCGGAAATGATGGCTTCGGCTAGTCTGCCGGTCCGTTTTCTCATCCTTGATTGACCTGCTGGACTCTGGTTGGCGTCTAGATCAGAACCTGCTGATTCCGTACACCGGACCTTGAAGAATGTACCGACCCACGCACTTTTTTCATTTCTCATCCCAGTTGAGAGAGTGTCGCGGGGTTTTTTCAAGATCTACATTTTTTTCGCTCGTGAACCTGTTTTGACGTGGGTTCCGGGGTCGGGGCAACGGGCTCGGATGAGTTCAAGTTCTTTTCCTCGTGGTTTGGTTTCCGCCCTTTCGATTTCTGCAAGATGTGTTCTGCGTGCATGGCGAAGGGCGCTTAGTAATTGATTATTCGAGTTCTTGGTTCGTACGGCCCTTAGCGGTGGATCTACACTCTTGCTTTTTGTTAGTAGTCTGCCCGGTTCGTACTTTCTTTTCTTTTTCTCGATCGTTACACTTCGTGCCACACGGTACGGCGGCCTCGTCGCGATTTTTCTTCCGACTCGTTCTTTTAGTGGCAGTTTAGTCAGATCCCCGTGAGGACAAATTCTTCATTTTCCTCCGCTTCCACTCTATTTTTTGAAGTCGGAGGGTGTCTTAACCGGAGGGGAGGTCTGAGTAATTCGTGAAGAACGTAAGCATTTTCCGTTTCACTCGCTCGGTATCTCTTGATTTCCGTTGTTCTTTTTTGAGAGACGAATACTGCTTGTAGTATAAAGACATGCTCCAGTGGACACAGTCCACTAGAGCACACTTTAATTTCTACCGCTCTATCCATCCTTTGCCTTCATCTTCGCCCACCCTGGGCAGCCGAGCAGCCGTTTTTCTCACCTGTAATTTCTTCGAACTTCCCCCGCAAGCCTCGCTGACTATATCATCTGCCCTCACCTTTCGTTCCCGGTGTGATCTCCGCCGCGATCCCCAAAAATCTTTTGAATAAGAATAATGCCAGGCAGGCTCCGATGTGTCGATACCCCGCTTTCTCCGACCCCAGCCTTATGAATAAGTCCACTTCTCAGCACCTCTCAACGTCCACCGCCCCACTATCATGAACATCTCCCCCTACCCTATTCCTGACACCGCGCATGGACAACTCCCCAGTCGACCCCCCACAACCACAGCTAAGGCGGCGAACCGACCTTTTATGCTTCCGACACTCCCCCTGCTCAGCGATCCACGAGGCGGATTGAACATGCCCTTTTGGTCTTTCTTCACCTTCGTCCCTTCTTTACCGAGGCCAGCCTTTTTTCTTTTTAGCCTGAAAAAAGCATATGTCCGCAGGCACTCCAGGAAGTGCTCCTCAAATCGGAGATCCTGGAGCCGGATCTCCTAATTTAAGATGATGCCACGAGTTACTCCTGTACCTTTCTCTTCTTCTCCTCGCAATACGACCTCTCTCCAACCGAAGTAAACTTTTTTTCTCACGCCCAGAATCCCGACGAAACCTATTAAGTTCTTATGCCTTTCTAGCTTTTCGGTGCCCGACGCCGCCCCGAAAGTCTCTTCCCAGATCCCTTTCAGGTGTTTCACTACCGGAGGGCCCCCCCTTTTTCTTTTTTGATATGAAGGTGATTGCCGCTGCTGTTTCTCCTTTTACAGACAGAAGGTAAAGATGTCATCCATACTTTCTACGTCCGACCGGTATCGTCACAGAGGATTGTTGTTGTAGGTTTTTTGCGAACCAACGATCACCCCACAAGTGATTCGCGCACGACACTTCCTCTGTCTCCCCCTCCCTTCTACACTCTCCAAAGACACCTTCTTTTCCGTGGTGCGCCCTAAATCTCAACCCTTTCCCAATCGCCCCTTTTCCTCTTTGGTTTTCCATGATACGGGATCAGAAGTATTCTCCTCCTTAACAGATGCCCCAAGAAGCCGTGGGTCCTAGAATTCCTTAGCCACTTTTTTCCACTCTCCCTTTTCGGCTGGAAACTTTTTCCCAGGCTCACTCGTCCTGCTCCCCTTAGACTTAGTGATGTCCGAGGTTCTGGTTCGGAAGTGTCTCTTGTCAGCTTCCTCTTTTCATTTAATGTTGCCCTAGATTAAGCCACCTGCCCTCTCTTCTTTATTGTTGAAAATCTCGGACTACTACAGGGTAACAGCAGCTAAGCAACGGAACACCGAAGGATCACTTAAGTTCACCTCAAGAACCCCGGTGCCCACCCAGTTCTTTTACACATCACGTGGGAAGGAGCCTTCCAATCCCCGCAGTTCGTTCTTCGCCCTAGATCAGCGCTCAGAATCTCCAACCTCTTCTTCTAAGCATCGACCCTTTTCCCTTTTAAAAAGGCAACGACAACCAAGTCCTTCCCTTCCTTCCAGAGTAATCACACTCCTTCCCCTACAGTACTGGCCTGGACCACGGCCAACCCTTGAAACCCGTCCTTCCCCTCCTCAGGTTAAAGTAATTTCCCCAAATTACTTCTCCCAGTCAAATTACAGGTCTGTTTCAAGCCCCCTCTCTTCCCCTCACATCGGTACATGTAATCCTTTCGTGCAAAGCCAAATAAGAACCTCCTCGAAGAAACTACCTCATCCCCGTGCCGCTCGGTCAGCGTACTTGGATTCAGGTTCTTTCTTCTCCTCACAACTAGTGTTTTTTCTTGAACGACATGAATCCCCTTTCCTTTAAGCCGTCTTATCTGGGGATCAGGTGTTGTGCACTCTCCTTTCTCGTTGTGATGATTTCTTTGATTCGGACTACATGTATTTTTTTTCTCGGCCGGAGGTACTGGACCTTTCCCCGTTCTTATTCTGGGGATCCGTCAGGGATCCACTTCTCGACCTGGCGGATTTTTTTTTTCCCCCTGGCGTGGTTTCGAGGAATGATTTAGGGATTCTTTTTTCTTTTTGCTGAACGGCCGCCGTAGTCGTGGGCTGTTAGGGGGATCCCTTACCCTTTGCTCGTTTCCTCCTTCTCTTTTTCACCTATAGTTGGCGCTCGTATTGATATGCATTTTTTTCGGTCGCCTCAAAGCCTCCCTTGTCCCCTTTGGACTTGGCCTGGTCAATAAGGAAGTCAGCTCTTAACAGTTTTAGGGTTCGTATGCACCCCCCTTTTTCAAGGATATTATCCTTCGCGTGTTATGGGTATCACTTTTTCTTTCCAGTTTTCCCCTTTAGTTGTGCGGTCAAGCTGTTGTTTTTCACCCCCCCAGCAGACACTGGAATTCGTGGCAGGATTCTAGTTTACTTCTTCCCATTCCCTTGAGGACCTCTGTTTCTGTCCTTTTCCACTGTCCCCCCCTTCCCTCGCGGTACATCGCCTCGAGTTCGGTGAATTTGCGGCGACCGTTTTTAGGGTGCCTTTTTTCCCGTCACCTGGTGTCCGCCCTGAAACAGGAAGGCTATTGCCTTCTTTGGAAGTCATTTTTTTTCTCTTCTTCCACGCATCTTGCAGGTAATTACGGCCCCCTTCTTATAGGGCTGATCATCTGAGGTTTTTACCCACCCGGCCGAGGGAAGGGTGGATGTTTTTTTCTCAACTTTTTACAACGACGTTGCGTGGCTAACCCCCTTTTCCCGGGCTTGTTCGAGACCCCTGATCCTCCTTCATGTCCCCCCTATCCCTGTTTCGTTGCATCGTGTTCGAATAAGGGTGCAACGCGGACCCCCCACGGCATAGCCCTCCGGTACCTTTCTGATCGGACTGTTCTTCAGTTGTCATGATCCCAAGGTTGCTCTCCCTTCTTGCAGCAACCTTATCTAATCTCTTTTGGGACGACTCCGTTTCACCCCCGTCTGGGTCATCTCGTCTTGGCGTCGGTTAGCGTACCTTTTTGTGATAGGAAGTGGTTTTCATTTCTTTTTCTTCTTTTTTTCTCCGAAATGCTGTTGCTTGGAGTCCCGGCGGACTTTGTGTTCTTGTAAGGCTTAGAGGACTGCCCTTTCTCGGCGGCGCCTCATTGACAGGGCTGCTCCTTTTTGTGTTTTTTATGATGGCAACGGTCGCTTTCTTTCCCTGTTTTGCACGGCCTGGCGGTGTTGGAAATATTTTTCTGCTAGAAGACGCGCTTGTCTACCGACACGCAGATGTATTCTTTTCCGCATCCTTTTTTTTCCAGGGCCAGTCTTTTTCTCTTATGGTTGAGGTCGGTTTTTTTTCCCTCTCCGAAACGGGATTTAGTTTTGATAATTCTCTTTTCTTTTGTGGGGTTTTTTGACCCCCTTGTTTGGACTTTCGTTTTCTCTTGGACATTTCCCTTCCCCCTTGAAACTGTAGGCTCGTTGTTCGAGAGGTCTGGATTTTCTTCTGACATATTTCGGATCGGGGCAGAGTTCAATGTTCTTTCCGTGCCCCTGATTAGCTGTTTTCCCGGCAGGCCTCTGGATCTCCCGATGTTTTCTTTTCCGGAGCTGGACCCTTTTTGCCTTTCAGATCTCCTTTTGATGGTGTTGAAGATAGCTCCTACGCCCTTTCTCCACCGGTCATGCTGGCACTAGTCGTCCTTCTTCTTTTTTTTTTACTTCTGCGGGTGCAGTCTGTAGGAATGCGGTTTTTTTTTTTTCACCACTCGGCGAAATTTCGCGGTATCTTTTCAAGTAGGGACCCCCTTCTTGTTTCTCCCCCAAACGGTTTGGACGTTCCTCCTCTTTTCCTTTGTTACGGACGACGGACTCCCTGACTGTGTTCTAAGAACTTGCGGCGATCTCCTTTTTTTTCTTCCCATCCGGTTGTGTTTATTCTCCCTCCTGGTTTTTTATCTCCTCCATGCGGAGTTCAGTCGGCCCTGAGACAATTTCGCGCGCACCGCCGTTTTTAGGGAGCCACGCGACTGTAAGGCGTCTGACGTTTCGGACAAGGTGAATTTATTTTTCCCACGCTTCATCTCCCTCAAATTTATTTCCCCCGCAGCAAGATCGGAGTAGCGATCGAGTGTCCCGGCTTTCAGTTTTTTTTTGCAACGTCGGTCTCGGCCTTGCCAACAGACCTAATACACCTGTCCCTTCCCGTTTATCCAGTTTATTTCCTCTGGTCGATCCCCCCTAGACGTCCACATACGTTTAATCAGCTCGGACTCACGCCCCCACCTTGACCCTTTTCCTCCGCCATTCTTTCCTTCACTCGCAAGTTACAATTATCTCCCCCCCCTCTTACGAACTGGACTACCGTCTCCAACCGGGACAACAGACAACGTGACCAGCACCAACCTCCATCGGGATGCCCCACGCAACCCCCACAGATTCCTCTTTTACCGCCACCGACTCCTTCTACGGGGGCGGACATACCACACCAGCTTTCACAGCGGGGCGCTCCTTTGAGACTTTGGGCTTTCCCGCCCATCGGCGTGGCCCCTTTCCTTTGTAGCGCTGATTCGTTTTCTCCTAACCGAGATTTTTAGGTCACCGAGGCTTGTGACCTAGGAGATCTCTCCCTTCCTCTTTGAGTCCTCCCCCCCCCCCCCCCTTTCCTTTTGAAGCAATTGTCCCCCTTTAGACCTTTCACGCGCGTCCTCGACTTGTAACTCTCCTGAGATCCTTCCCGCCGGTTATCCCCAACTCGGCATGCTATGTTTCTACTACCCCTTTTGTCAGACCCGAACTACTATACCGACAACTCTAAAAACTTCAAGTTTACCAAGCAGCGTCGTCAGAGTAGGGCACTGAGAGGCTGCGCCTCCGGTCCAGATAGTTTCCCCCAGCTAAGCCAGTTCTTCATCTGGCGGGCCTAGGAGTTTCCCTTGGTTTCTTCCTTTTTCCGAATGCACCTTTAGGAGTAGCCTGGAAAGTTTAGTCCGAGGGCACAATTCTACACAGCTTTGTCCTTTTTTGGTTCTTTCATCATCGGTAGTTTTTCCAAAAAAATATTTTAATGCACCACAGGTTACTTCTGTGGGTCGGTGTGCAGCCCGTATGAGAAAACGATCTGACCGAACCCCACCCTTCTCCAAGCAGCTCACGCTTTTAGTTCCCGTTCCCCTTGGACACCCCCGTCAGAAACAAACTTCTTTACCAGTTGGCTTGCCCCGTTGTCTTTTGTTGCTATTGCAGCTCCCCCACTTTTGCCCCAATTGTCCAGGTACGGTGTGTTGTTGGCGGCCTCACATTTGCTCGGTTTTTTTTATGTAGCCCGATCTTCGCGCCACTGGCGTGTACATTGACTTGCCTCATCTACTGGCATGGTATTTTACTCATAGCTGACGTTCACGCCGCCGAAACGATTCTCCCTTTTTTGTGGTGCTTGCGGCCCACGGTCAACCCCCTTCTTGCCTTTCCTTTCACCGTCTTCCTTACCCTTCTCCTGCGCATGACGATGTTCGAGTCGTGCGTGACCCGTGTTCCTCCCGTGTCCTTAGTCTTTTTTCGTAGGTCTTTCCCCATCTGCTACCCCTCTATTTGAAGGTCCTTGCTTTACTTTTTTACCCCCGACCTTATGTACGCCACCAACCGGCTACGAGCTTTATATCTCCTCCCCCTACTGTGATCCCGGTTAGCATCGATTTCCGTGCGAACGATCCGGTTGTCCCGCAGTTGGTTCGCGGCTGTTACGACCCTTGCCCCCCTTTTTTTCCACTCAGCCCCCCCCGCGGTAGGCCTTGCACCCCCCCCCCAGCCCGAGACCCCCTCCCCCAAAGCAGTGTGTGAACTCGTGTTCGCTGGCTCCGTGAATGGGATCGTTTGTGCTTTCCCTCGCCAGTGACCCGCCTGTTCGCACTCGTTGGTGTCATTCCTGGCGACCTTCCCCCCGTCAATGTAAACATTTTCCCACCCAGCACCCCCCCCGCTCCGTGTCCCCCAATTCTGCAGGGGCGAACCCCACAAAAACAAAAAAAATACATAAATTCACCCGCCAACCTCCACCCTTTTTTTTTTCCTGACTTCCAAAACAAAAAGCCACCATTGGGCCATCGCAGCCCGGAGGTTGCGGGCCGCCTTGTCACCATTTTTGTAACGAAGCATTTACGTATGCCCGTTTCACTCCAGAACCATTTACCCGGACAACAGCTTCCACACTTACCAAACCGACACACCCTACCCTTCTCCTGTTGCGGTCCTTATGCCCCCACCCATCACTCATGACGTTTTTCCATGTACATCGCAGAAAATGATCCCATAACTGTCCATTAGCCTTTCCCCTTTGCACCGCCCTTATCCTGCCACTCCGCGACCCCTTCACTCTGAGCCAAACTTTCAGTGCTCCCTCCGCTCACTTCAGGTT
>Ga0179593_1457597_pt1 | contig 12593 bp, 12 predicted proteins | sample CZODoug2_1_08_16_FD_185931 | JGI IMG/M metagenome (GOLD analysis project Ga0179593, IMG submission 185931) | Vadose zone soil fungal communities from Angelo Coast Range Reserve, California, USA - CZODoug2_1_08_16fungal (PacBio error correction) | ecosystem: Environmental > Terrestrial > Soil >... | reverse complement strand
TTGTCCTACGCGTTTTTTTTTTCTTTCCTCCCTCGACGACCCCCCTCCCGCCGTGATGATCACCCCGGTAATTCTGGCTCTTCGATTTTCCTTTCCCCGTCAACTCCCCCTTACATTTTTTGTCAATTACGTTAATTTCGCCTGGTCGTGGGTTGATCGTACGCCCCTTTTCTGTTTTTTTCTTAAAGTTCTTCCTCCTTCCTCCCTCAGCCGTCTTCCCCTTTTTCCCTCCCTATCCCAGGAAGCCGCAGCTTCAAGCCTCCCAGATTCCCTTTTAGAGCCTCCCCGTTTTGAGTTGAAGCTTGCTTCCCGCCCTTCTTAATCGCTTAGTAACCTCCTTTCCCCCCATCCCCGGCTATTTCTCTCCCCCGGCCCCCAGAGGCGTGCCTTTTCCCCCTTCCTCTACGTTTTGACCTGCCAACGCTTGACTTTTTTGCTGCCCGAAGCCCCCATTCGTTCTTTCTTCGAGCAAGTTTTTGTCTCATCCTCTCCCCCCCTCACTTTTAAACTTCGTCCAGCAGAGTGATCTGATGTTTTTGATCCCCCCCCCTGCCTTTAACCTCGAAAATCCCCTCTTAGCCACGTGAAGGCGTCTTCTTTCCAAAATGATTGGAGCCCAGGCGATTCATCGTTCGGCTTGAGGACCCCCTTCCTCCCCCTCAAGGACTTACCACAGATATTTTGAGCTATCAGCAAACCTTTTGTAATCCTAGCCCCTTTCCGATCTGCCTCTTTACCTCTAGGGTTCTTTCTTTCAGAGGATCAATATTGTGATGACACTGAGTTCGATTTTTTTTTTTGTTTTCGCCGTTTTCACCTTATTGGCGAGTCTCCTTCTTTGTATTTAGTCACACCCCCTGACCCCTTCGCTCTGACTTCAACAAGTGTGGTGTCCAAAAAAAAAAAACCAAAACAAAAAAAAAAACAAACCATTTGGGGTTGGGTGGGTTGGTTTACACCAAAAAAACAACCCACCGGTGTGGGTTGTTGGGGGGGCGTTGTTGGGGGTTTTTTTTTTGCAGGAAATTACAGTTGCCGGAGTGTCGCCCTGCTCTTTGCTTCTCCGTGTCATGCAGGCGAATGATTCATGATGGTTTACCATTTCTTTCGATTTGTCCCTGCGTCCCGGAAATGTGATTTCTAATTTACGTTTGGAGCGCAGCGGCTTTTTTTTTCCTTCTTCTTCAGACTTGCCGTTGGTTCAAGGAGCCCCCTTGTTTTTTTTTGAACTGAGGAAGCACACTCTTGAGAAATAATAGATCCGTCGACTTATTGCTCCCTTGTGGCCTTTACTTTACTTCGTCTCTTTTCCCAAACTATATTTGTTACTTTCAGAAGAACCCCCAACACAACACCCCCCGGGGTAGATTGAATTCCTCTGCCCCCGGCCAGCATCCCCTTTTTCCCCTGCCTTTGTCGTTTGCATGGCCCGCAGCCCATAACTGTTCTTTAGGAGTGGACCCTAGTAGTGTTTTTGGTCTTTGATTTTTTTTTTCGTAGTATTCCCCGGCCTCCTTTCCTGAGTCACCTTTGCTGGAGATTTGATATCATCAAACAGTGGACTTCTCGGAATCTAAGATCCAGATTCCCTTTCTCCCCTCAACACGACTCCCCCCGGGAAATTTGGCCTACAACTTCCAGAGCCGGCCTTTCTCCGCGGGGAATCTGTCGTTTCCTCCTTAAGAACTCTCTTTCCTTCTCCGGCAGTCCTCGTCTTTCTTCGTTTATGTCTTGCGAAGAATTCGAAGTGTCGCAGGAGAGTTTACCACTTCTCCCTCTTGCTTGCCTTCGCGGTTTGGGGCGTCCGTAAGTCCTGACTGATGTAATCGGCCCACGAAATTTGGGGTCTGTTTTTTAGGCCCCCTTGGCCTCTTTCCCCTCTTCGCTGCCTCGGACGTTTTACGTCTGTGGAGGTGGACTTGTGAGGGGTGATTTTCAGTTTTAGAATATTCTTTTTCCACTACCCCGTCCTTTCTTTTGATGATCTGAGCTGGCGAGAACCCTTCCTTTTCCAACCATTTTCCTCTTCCCTCTCAAATTGGCGAAAGTTCACTGTCCCCCGAGTCCGGCTACGCTATACCTTCGAGCGTAGGCTTAACCTGTGCTATATAATCCTTACCAGCACATGGCTCTACTCTCGTTACTGTCTTTTTTGCCCCCTCCCTTTTCTTTTCACGGGTTTTCTTTTACCACTTCAGCACGTAGGCAGATTTAGTCTCTGAACCCCTCGTTCCTTCATATGACTTGAGCGTAGGTTTTTCTGGATTTCCTCTTTCCCTTTTTTTCCAGCATTTTTTCCAGCGTCAAGGATGCATCGCTGGAAGATCTCATGTCCGCAATTTCTCCCCCCCCTCGGGCCTACTAATTACGAAGAATCTACAACTCCGCGTCCACTGTTCTCTATCCGTGAACCACTTGTCCCCCCCCCTGCGTGGGTCTTTTATGGCGGATGCCAGATCCCCGTCTCGACGTTTCCTTTGATTGATGCTGATAGCCTACGGATCGTAACTTCGGAAGGCATATCTTCCCCTTCCCTCCATACCTTCCTTTGTTGTGTGAGCTATGTAACGTCTTGTTCTTCTCCCTTCGCAACTCGCTCCCTGATCCCATTCCCCCAAGACAGCAAATCTTTAGAAGTTCCTTGCTTTTCCCCTTTAAGCCATCTGACTCCCCCCCTCCTTGCCTTCTTAAGGCCCAGTGTAGCTCTTTGTATGCCCCGCTGCGGAGCGTCCCCCGCCTCTGCTATTTGCTGCAGAGTTTTTCCTCTTTGGTCGTAACTTAAAGTGATAGACTCCCCTTTTGCGAGTGTATTTTGGGTATGATTCGTGCCACCTGATAAATCCTGACCCTCCATATTGAGGCGACAAGTCGATCTTCCTATCGCTTTGTCCGACATCTGATTTTTTTTTTTGTTCTGTTCCTCTGTCACCACAGAATTGCGTTCCCCCCAGTCCCTCTCTTAGTTTTTTTGATGGGTGGGTTCTCCGGAGAGGTTGGGACTTACTCGAATGACCTAGGCCGCCGTTACGATGGTTTATGGACGAGAAGCAGTGACCCCTTATGCCCATTGTCAGCTTTTTTTTCCTTCTCCCAGCTGTTGCCCTCTCACGTCGAATCAAGTCATTTCCTGATTTCAAGAGTACTACAAACAATCAGGCTGACATCACATACCCCATAGTCACCTTTTTCGTACGACAGCTCGCGTACATAGTCACAATTTGCCCCAAACAATTCCCCCTCCCGGCCCCTGGACAATGTTATGGATTTTTTTTTTACTTCACGCTCTGGTCCCGCCCCCTTCTACTTCAGAGGAAACTTTTTCCGGCCGTGAATTTTGTCTGACCTCCTCCCTCTTTTTATGAGCGTAAGAACTGTTTTTTTTTGGTTTTGGCCCAACCGGTTGGTTCCCTTTCTTACGCCTGCGCTTTCTAGCCCGTTTAGTTCAAAGTTTCTTCCTCGCGGATGTTTTCCCCCCTTTCCTGCCTTCTCTGGTCAGTTGTAACCCTGTGTCGCGAGGTCGACCAGTCCACTTCTTTTTTGCTTTGTCTCCTCCTTTCCGCTTTTGCGCCTGTCCAGCTGTTTGTTCATCCCATCCGGTCGAACCGTTGGCAAAGCTTCCGCCCAGAATAATGTCCACATGAAGTCCCCCACCCCCAAAAAAACCTCTTTCTTTTTTTCCCGCCCTCTATCGAAAACACCTTACTTCTGCTTCAATCAGAAATTTTAACGGGTTTTACAGGAGGAGTGGCGCTGTGGGCATACGCTTCAGAGAGATCCTTTTGGAACCCTTGCGTTTGTGGATAAGAGATGGCCCCTTACCATGCTTCGCCTCCTAGCTTGAAACCATTGATCTTTCGGATTTTCCCTGATGCTTTTTCGGTCATTCCATTCCCCTTCGAAACCTTCCCCACTTTGGCTTACCTTTGCCTGCTTCGTTAGTTACAGGACTCCCTCCCCTCGCGGTCCCGGTCATGTCTAAAGGTCACTTACGTTCTGTGGTCTAACCACAGTCGCCTTCCTTTGACATTCCAAGGCTAGGGATTTTGGACCCTTCCTACCATCTCCCCTTGATCTGACCACTCAAGGCCACCGTTCCCCTCAATTCTGCTCTGCGAACTTTGCGATTATGGGTTGTAATTATCCCCCCCTCCTGTCGATGCCTGTTAAGCCCCCCCTCCCCCCTCTTTCCCTTTCCGGTATACCAAAAGATTGAACCTTTTTCCGCCAAACAGAGGAGGGACCAGGGCCAATCCTGTGTCCCCCGGCGGCGATGCCTTGACCCCAGCCCTCTGCGGGATCGGTGTTAACCCGTGCGGGCCTGTGGGTCGAGCGAGTCCCCCCGACGACGTTTACTGTCTGAAGCCTTTTCCCCTTTTTTCACTTTAGACTATCCCTCCTGTGTTCCCCAGTAGTGATGCAGTCCGCGTGATGAATGTCCCTTGGTTTTACACTTCCCTCTCCTCTTTCTGAGAAAAGAATTTCCGAAGTTCGAGTTCTTGTGTTTTTTTCCTCCCACCAAACTTTAAGCCCAGTAGCAGGAGCTGGAGACGTTTTTCTTCCATAATCTTTTGGCCGAACGGCCCCGTATTTTTCTCCCAACTTCACTCGACAGCATTCCCTCCCCTTGCAACCGCCTATGCCGGTATTGAAGCTCTAAAGCGATTGTTTTCAGTGGTTTCCCCTTACCTGAGTGAGTACGAAATTCTTGTCCCTTTGACCCGATGGATTTTCTACTTTCCGGAAACTTCCGTTTTTCTGGGTGCGGACGATCTTCTTCTCTTTCCATATGTATCTGGCAAGGAGCGTCTTTTCTCGAATGGCACCACTTGATAACCACCGCTTTTCCTGAGTCTGCACCGGATCAAGGCCCCATTTAGCCTCAAGTGGCCTCCCCCCCCGATAAACGCACTTTCTTTTTTCCCCCTGAGCGTCATATGATCATCACGCGGATTCGTTTCCTCCTTCCAGATCTTGACCTCGCTGGAAAATTCTTTTATCCTCCTCCGTTTTGCTCTTCAATTTTTTCCCTCCGAGTTTTCTCGCAAGTAGTGCTGATTGATGGCGCCGTTCCCCGCCGTCGTGAATCTGACAGGCTATGATTTTTTTCCCCCCCTTTTTTCTGCGGTTCGTGGGGCTTTTCGTCTTCACGACGACTTTGGCGTGCATCCTTGTTATCTCCCGCGTTGGATACCGTGATGCCGACATGACGTCCAAGAAGATCCTCGATCTCTTCTTACGCCACCTGCCGAGGAAGCTTCTTCTTCCTCCAGAGACGACCCTCATAAGACCTGAAAGACGAATCTTTTTTCTTCCAGCGCATCTGTCCCTTTTCAGGGTCCACCCTCCTGACCCACATATTAGATATTCCCCATTTTTCTTGGGCCGGCCGCGCACGCTTGTAAGGTTTTTCTTCCCTGCTTCGGTCCCTTTTTGTTTTCGGAAGAAGAAATCTTCGACGATAGTTCTTCCAGGGACAGAGCTTGACTCCACTTCTTTTCTCCGCAGAGAGGCTTCCTGTGGCGCTTTCTCCGGCATTCCTCCTTTTAAAAGCACGACATTCTCCACTTCCGGCGTTTCCCTGAGTCGTGAAATCCGTGACTGGGAGGAGATTCTTCCTTGTGACCTTTTGGCACGATGATTCCCCCCCCTCCCCAGCCGTCTCCCCGATCCTTCTTGGCGTCTGCTCGCCCTGTCATCTGCGACCGTTTTTCCCAGCCGTTTTTCCCCGAATGACTCTCCTCCTCGGGTGCGCGTTTTTTTTTTTCCAATCTGTCTTCCTTAATGATTGGAGTCTGGCCTCCTCTTTTTTCCCTCTTTGCCTCCGCTCTTCGACCCTTTCTGCCGCCCCCCCCCTCCCTGCGGCCTTTTTCCCCCACTTCGGCTCTTCCTTGTTAGGAAAAAAAAAGTGGCCGGGGCGTGTCGATCATTTTGTGAGTTTCCCTTCCTTCTCCCGTTATGCGCGAAGTCTCTTGAATTGCTTGTCTAGCTCAGAGTGCGATCCGGGGTCCTTCCCCTTTTTGCTTTTTCATTTCCGTGGCTTCCGCGCCTTTAGCTCGAGCAGGCAGGTTCCCCACGTGTGCTTGCCCACTCTTCTCCATCCTTCCGGACGAAACTTGATCCCTCAGGTCGCGCGCCCATCCCTTCTTTTCTTTTGAATCCTTTCCCGGCGGCCAGGCCCCATCTATAGTCCGGTTTGGTAATTTTGCCCCGAACTCTTATCCCACCCCGTTCTTCGCACCCCTTTTCCCCCCCCGTTCGTCTCTTAAGCAAGTATGCCGCCCCACTTGTGCACACCCTCGGTTTCTTCCCCTTCTCCCAGCGTAACACGGTTGTTTTTTAAGGTCTCTTCTCTCTTTTTTTGCTTTCGAGTCTGGTCCTTTTCCCCCTTGCACTCTTGAGGAACATCTCTCTTCCTGATCGGCCCCCGCACTCTTTTAATGTTCCTTCGTTCAACTTATACAAGACCGTACGGCTCCCTACCGCCGCCTCCCCCGTTTCTTTTTCCCAATTCCCTGAGGTTTCCGTCACCTTGGCGTTCTGCAGTACCTCCTGAATTCACTTGATTCCATACTCTCCCTTCTCCGTGTACCTCAGAGTGGGGCCCCAATCGGCTCTGTAGCGACGAAGTCCGAAGTCCTCTCCATGCTGAGGTCAACGTAGTGCGTTTTTTAGAGAGGGTGTCCCTTTTCCTTCTGGTTGAATCGACAGAGCCTTATGCGCTCTTTGGCTTTCCCCCCCCCCACAACCCCCCCTGCCGGTTCCCTTCTTGTCTTCTTCTTCCTTTGTCGTGGGGCAGATATGTGGTTTTTGTACTCTGTAGAGGGTCTTCCTCCTTTGGTTTAGGAAGTCTTCCTTCCTGTCAGCGGGCCCTTTTTATCCTTGTGTTGGCTACCCAAGAGGGACCCACTTTCTATTTCTTTCCCCCTCCCTGACATGTTTCTCCCCCCTGCACTGCTCTCGTCTCTCCCTTCGATACAGGTCCTCGGTTCTGCATTTGCCTTCCCGACCCCCCTTCCTCTTACCCACTCAGCCCGGTTTCTTAATCGCGTACTCGTCTTCGCCTAACCTTTTCCTTTTCCTCGGATTCACCCCTCTGCAGATTTTTTTCAAAAGCGCTCGTACGTTTGGAGCTCATCGACTTTCGGCGCGTCGTTCTAGGTTTCCTTTCTTGGGCCCCCTCTGCCTAACCTTATAAGGGCGTTCCTTCTGCCCCATTTCTCGTCCTTCCGCTTCAGCAAACTTAGTCCCCCCCCTTTCCCAGCGTAAGTCGATACGTCTCATACCCCATACGCGAGCTTTCATTTTTTTTATTTTCACCCCAGGCCTTTTTTTTCTTTTCTTTCTTTCGGTTTTCCAGTCGACGTCGTCTTTTTAGGTGTTAAGGTTCTTCCCTCACTAGATTTCACTTTCCTGAAGACATCTATCTTCCCCCCCCCCGTTGGTTTTTAGTTTCTTTCTTTAGCTTTTTCTCCCTTCTTGATCCAGCAAAGAAATCCCCGCCCCCCTTCTCAGCCACATAGTTCCGTGTCGCTTTTCCAATTCCCGGCCAAAAATCTGATTCCTCTGGTCCTGGATTGACCCTCTGCCCAGTTTCCTCTCTCCCGGATGTATAAGGAGAGGCTTTTCCCTCGACTTCGTCTTTCTCGAGCAGCGCCTCTTTTCTTCCTTCCCTTACTGCGTGCATCCGGGCTCTGAAACTTCCTGCTAGTGGCCAAAGAGGAATCCTTTCCCTTATTATTTTTCTCTGATCCTCTTTTCAGAGCTCTGTCCGACCTGCTCGTTTGATGGGGGTGAGCTTTTTCGTTCCCCGTCCGCCCAACAGAGGTGTCTTCCCTTCCCACAAAGTAATTCCATACTTATGCTACCTTGAGGCATTTTTCTTTAATTTTCTATTCCTACCCTTCGAATTTCTAATCGGTTATCCTTTGCCCATGCCGCTCTCCACTTGTCGCCGTTCTCAATATCGAGTTCCTTTTCTCTCACATCCCCCTGCGATCCCGCCGGGTCCTCGCTCCTTACAAAGAGTACCTTTTCTCCCCTCCGCCGCCATCACACTTACACCCTACACCTGCCGTTTCACTAGCTCAGAAGAGAATAGAAGTCTTCCCCCCCCCCCCCACTTTATACTAGTCCGCGTTCCTCTGTATGTTTTGGAGAAATCCCCTCAGAATCCCTTTTCTCCCCTCTTTCCATTAGCCTTTAAGAAGGGTCCCTCAGTGCGGGTACCCCCCTTTTCGAACCTCCTCTCTCTTCGCTCTCCCCTACGAAGCTTCCTTTTTTTTTTCCAAACCGATGCTCTCACTTAGAGAGTCGTTAGTGGGTCCTTTCGAAGCTTCCCCCCCCTGTTCTTACTCGGCACACATTTTCGGCCTGATAATTTGACCGTTTTAGGCCCTTTCTCCCAGTTGAGGCCCTTCCCCCCCTGTCGCTTCCCTTCTTCTCCGTTTTCCTCTTCGCGTTGATTTCTTTTCCACGGCCATTCCGGTAGAAAAACGGTTTTCTCAGTGCAAAAAATTCGGCCAGGGCCCTCCCTTCCCCTTCGACTCACAGCCCCCCCCCCTTCCCTCCTTCGAGGGAGACCCTCCCCCTCTGTTCTGATTCCATTACCACGGATGGCTTTTGCTCTGTCAGGTCAATGCTTTAAGAGTTCCTCGGTGCCCACTGAAGCGCTTTTTCCCTCCCTCTTCGTCCCCAATACCCTTGTGGCCCAATGGCCGCCGACCCTTCTTCTTTTGAAACAATTTTTTATTTTATTCGACGGCGGGCCAATGTGGCTCACACTTTTTTTCCCCCCTTTACGCCATTTCCGAATCATCAACCCATTTACCCCCTGAAACACACTTTTGGTCGCATGTAGAGATACAGGCGTCTTCTCATCCAGCTGTGATCATGTTCTGTATACCACTGTCTCTCCCTCCTGAGAGGTTTATTTTCCCCCCCTTCCCCCACCTTCGAATTCGCCCCTTCTACACGGGGGCTTTCCTTAACCATGTATAAAACTGCTTGCCCCCCCCTTCCGAGTTCCGAAAGTAGCACTCTCGATTTCTCTTCTTTTTTTCTTTTTCTGGTGTTCCTACTTTTCTCCAGAGAAGAACCCCAATATCTTTTTTCAGACCATCTCACGATCTCGGGAAGCCCCACCAGATTCCCCTCCCGGTAATACAACCCCTCTTCTTTTGAAAGGAACCTCCTCTTTCGATTAAATTGCCCTCGTCCATTTTATGACTCTCCCTCGCGGTTTAGATGTGGTCATCCGTATTTGGCTCCCCGGTGATCGGGAGGAATCCTCCTCCTTTCCCCGCTGAAGCCTGCTCCAGGATTCTTTTTCGTTACTACTTTGGACTCCTTAGTTTAGCTCGTTATGGTTTCCGCGTGATGAATTTGCCTTCTTTTTTTTTCCCAAGACGCACCTTCCTATTCCTCCCCTTGATTCAGAAAAGAAGTTTCGCCATTCAGCTTCGATTGGAGGCCTTTCTCCCACCAGCTTCCTTTTCCTTTCCCTCTTCCTTATGAATGATTTTTCGTAGAACCTTCAAATCGAGTGGAAGGCCCCCCTCTTTTTTCGAAACGTAACCCGCGTCGTTTCACTGTAAAGAACACTGTTCGGTATCTATTCAAGTGAGGTCGCAGGATTTTCCCCTTCAGAGCAGCGCTCCCCCTCCAACTTTGGATGACTCTGGGACATACCCCTCCCCTTTATGTATTTCTTTCTTTACGAGCCGTCCAATTCCTTGCTCTTTTTCCTTCTCTCCTCTTAGGCTTTTTGTATGGATCTTTCAGTTCGCGGCTGCTCACCCGCGAATCTTCATTTCCAAAACCCCCCCCCCTCCCTCCTGTCGATCCCTGACCACTGACCTTGAGGAGTGTCGACAAAGCCCCCTCCCTTCACGAAGACCAAGTTTTCTCCCTATCCGGTCTTAAACCCTTAGTCTTCCCGTCTCTGATCCTTGTAGCTCCCATTGCAGCGATCCCCCCCTCCTTTTCAGACCCAAATAATATCTCTTTTAAAATACTCTTTTGTTTGAAGAGAGATATTCTGTGTTTCTCCTCTTTTCCTTATGGTCCCTTCAATTTTTTCTCATCTCTCCGGTAATTTTCTCTCTTTTTTCCTCCCTTCGTTCCCCTTTCGCCTTTTTTTGGAGGTCCCTTTTCCTACCCCGTTACGCCGGGTTTCTTCTCAAAGTATGGCGAGGTGGTGATAATTGCTCCTCTCTCGATTATCCCTCCCCTATGAAGCCGCCTGCTGGAAGGTCTAGGTAAGAAGAAACGTCTCGTGACGGAATTTTTCCCTTCTTAGAGAAAGCATCTTTTGTTGCAGCGTGCCCCAGCATCTGGTAAGTTTTCGTAATCGTTGCTCAGATTTCTTTTCCCCCATAAGGTCGAACCCCTCTTCAATCGCTTTTCCAATCAAGGTAGGCGTAGGAATTGCTCGCTCTTTCTCTGAAGTATCCCCCCCATTTTCTTGTGTAGGAAAGAGATGGATTGTTAGACCTGACGAAGACAAGTCTCTACCCCGAAGAGTTATTTCCCCCCGTCTCCCCCCCCCGTTTTTGGCGTATTTCGGACTCCCTCCTCCTCTTTACACCCTAGTGTCTAAGAACGTGGGCGTGACTGCATTAATCCCCCTCCCTTGACTCCTCGGAGAAATTTTTTCTTGAATTACCGAAATCTTTTTCTTTCTTTTGACTATTTTTTCAATCCTTCGGCTTATGTACAGCGACTGACCCCCCACCCCCGTCCCCCTCAGGATTCAACTCTTTTCCCCCCCCCCTTTTTTGGCGATGTGGCCCCCTCCCGGAATAGGCCCCTCCTGCCAGCTTTTATCTGCTCTTCCACCTCTCTTTTGTGGCGCGGCCCGCTCTTTCCCCCCTCTTGTTGTCCTTGAATTGATAGTGAGTTTGTGTTTTTTTTTTCGCGAGGAAAAGGAGTGAGACAGTTCCTCTTATCCAAATGATTGCGTCCCACCCTTTCGCAGGCGGCTTCTCTTCGTTATTCCACACACCTTTGACAGGGTTCTTTCGATTTCCTTATTTTCCCGTACTTAGATGTCTTCCCTTTTCCTTTCTCTTGGCCTATGTGATCCCTCTTTCGCTTTTTTTTTCAATGGAGTCCATGCTGTCGTCTCCTGCTCTTCGAGCGTAACTCGAGTCAGGCTTCCTTCCCAACGTTTCTGCCCGGGTAATGGGCGATTGAAATTTTTCACGCCCAAGTGGATCAATCATTAGCCCTCCCTTTCTCAATCAAACGGTTGTGAAATTTCCCCTAGATTCTTCGGTCCTTCCCCTCTCTTCTTCCTTATAGGCCCTCAATTCTTCACCACCTTCCCTTAAGTGTACCCAAAAGGAGTTCTTTTACAGCATTTTCCAGCGCCAAATCTGTGCCCCCCTGAATGGATTCAGGAAGACCTCCCCCTGGGCCCGTGTTGGAGTCTCCTTCTTTTGACGTTCTAGTTTTGTTGTTTCTATTTCTTTTTTAAGTTATGTAGGGTTCCTCCTTTCACTGAGTAACCACGTTCATCGAATTCCTTTGTCGTGTACTTCCCCCCCCCCTCTGGATAGACTGTGGCGTCTTTTTCTAAGGATTGAAGCCCGCTTTCAAGTCCACGGGAATTCTACCCCTCATTTCTCTTCCCCCTTCCCTTTGTTCCTCTTCCAGAGAGGGCCTACCTCCTTTTCCGTAAAGTGATTGACCCCTTCTCTTATAAAGGAAGTACATATTGCCCCCCCAAAGAACGTTTTCCCTTTTCTAAGAACTAAGTCGTCGTTTCACAGGAGGCGGACCTCGCGTCTTCATGATGGAGCTTTTTTCCTTTCTCTCTGGGCGAAAGTGAGTCGTTGCGCTTGTAATCTCGACCGGTCCCGCTGGCCTGCCTGTATTTGATGCTTGTTCCCCACCCTTAAGCCGTTTCAGATTTAGAGGAAGCTTTGTCCCGCTGTCGTATTTGTCGGGGTTCAGATGGATGGTGTTTCTCCCTCTTGTTTATTTCTTTCTTCCTCAGCAGAGAGGACCTTCATCCTCCCCTTGAGGATGGGACTTAGCACGCTTTTCCCACCAGTCTTATCTCCCGACAAGGATGACCTTTTTTCATTGCATTCTCGTCGGCTACAGAACTTCTCTTTTTTAGAAAGAGTCAAAGGTACGATTACTTTCTCCCCCCCGTACCCTTTCTTCTTCGACGTGCTTTTTGTTTTAAGACGTCCCCCTCCTTTTTATAAGCCTTTTCCCCTCGCCACCCCGGTCGAGCGCGGTCGCCAAATGCTCGTTTTTCCTCTTGGATCATCCCGAACTTCTTTTCCCGTCGCCATTTTTCTTCTTTCCCTCTTGGCAATGCCTTCCTTTTACATAAAGGGCTCCGCTTCTTTCCGTTTAGTACTCCGCCACTCTTCCCCAGGAGAGCTCCCCAGTTTGGCTAATTCGACGATCACGCGGCCCTTTCCTACCAAACAGCGAGCTACATTTTTGTAGAATGTTTTCCCTCAATTCCACTTCCTTTCCATCATTTTTGGCGGAGTTTAAAGTCTCGCCTTCTCCTCTTTGACTTCGAGTTTTTTTGTTGATCTTTATTGCTTTCGTTCTAGGGCGAGAACTTCTCG
>Ga0179593_1425744_pt1 | contig 12593 bp, 8 predicted proteins | sample CZODoug2_1_08_16_FD_185931 | JGI IMG/M metagenome (GOLD analysis project Ga0179593, IMG submission 185931) | Vadose zone soil fungal communities from Angelo Coast Range Reserve, California, USA - CZODoug2_1_08_16fungal (PacBio error correction) | ecosystem: Environmental > Terrestrial > Soil >... | reverse complement strand
AAGTTCCATTTTCTAAAACCTTTTAGAGTCCCCCCTTTTGCTTTGTGCTCTCACAGACCCACATTCCCTGCAGTTCCGCCTTTTCAAAAGCGCAAGTGGGAGTTTTTTTTTTCTCATTTTACTCATGGTGTTGTTGAGATTCCCTAGGGTTAGGCATTTGTGTCAAGCTGCCCGCTTTTGCTATGGCATCTCCCGCCCACGGCTTCGCCTCGGGTAAGGGTCTTGTTACCAGATCTGCCGATTGGTTTTTCCTTTTTCTGCGCCTCTGTCTCCTTGCCTTCCCCTTTTTCCGGACAACCTTCCAGGCTTCTCATCTATGCCATAAGGCCTTACAGCTCGACTCTTTGACCATTAGTCCTTGGCTCGAACTTCGGCCTGGTGCCGCGGCGCGCTAACCCCCTGCCACCCAACAATCCCTCCCCAGCAGCTTTAAATTGCTGCTTACGCTCAAAGCCCCAAACAGGTCGTCCCGGTATGACCTTTCTCCCCTACCCCCCCAGCTCCCCCCTTTCGGGTTTTTTGTTCCGAATTTAAATCTGATACTCACCTACCCTTCCTTCTGCCCCATGAATTTGCCGTTTTTGACCTGAAATTTGGTCCTGGTCCACCCCCCTCTATTTCAGTATCTGTACTTCGTACCTTTTCTTTTGTTGTCCTGAACCCCGTCCTTGTCAATTCCTCGTCCCCCTTGCTCTTTGCCGTTATTTCCTTTTCCCCCTATCTCCAGGAGTCATTCCCTTCACGCCCGAATCACATGCCACACCCCCACGTTGGATCATTTTTTTGCCCCGGAACTTTCATCCGGACGACGAAGTGATCATGTCACCCCCTCAGGTCCCAATGCGTGAGAACTCGACGATGGGTTAGTAGTTTAGTATGTTTATAATTCTTTTTTCTACCCTTTTCCGCCTTTTAGAACGTTAGAAATGTTCACCAGGCCTTCCGGCACTCTTCGGTTATTCTCAGCGGTAAAACTCAAATCCCTGGCACCGTCTCCAGTTTAGTATTTAATCCCTCTTCAATTTTTTTCAATTTTTAATCAACCGGTCTTCTAACCCCACCCCTATCCGGCATACGCCCTGGCTCCCCTTCGATCAAGCGCCGTGAATCATCCTTATGAGAGCCTCGGTTTCCAAACCTCCTTACCGATTAGTCTCTGTTTTTCTGCACGTGCTCCATCGCCTGTTTTATTTCAACGTCGGCGGATTACCCCTCACGCCCCCCCACCGCATCAGTTTTAAATGGCCCAGCTAAGGCTTTCATTCTCCGCATTCTACCTTTCGGCCCTAAACTTTTCCTCCGCTTGAAAACTTCCGAAACCCCCAAAATCCCGGTTTTCCTTTTTCGGCACCCGATCACCGATGCCCAAATACGTAGTTGAACTTTCCTTTTTCTCTGACCCCGCTCAACGGACGGGTAGGTGACTTCTCATGGAAGGTGCAGCGGGAATTTTCTGGACATTTCGCTTATCTCCTTGAGTCGTACTAGCGTTCTTAATCGGAGTGACCCTACGATCGTCTTGATAAGTTTCTTGAGAATTCCCCCCTCAAATCCGGTTTTCCTTTCTAAACCTACTCTCTTTTTTTTTCTTAGCCGCCCCGGCTCCCTGTAATTGTGTATGCACTCATAGGGTTGAGGCACAGGCAGTTCGGAGAGCCCTCCAACTCTTTCAAAATGTCTACGACGCGCGCTCCAGAGGGTCGGGGCTAAAGGTAGTGATTTTAAGTTGTCGAGTTTTAACAGTCTTTTTAGGCGATGGGTCTCCAGATCTTGCAGCACCCCTGAATTAGTGAACGCTTGGCCCTCGATCATTTCAATTTTGATTTCCTTTCTCCTTTCGTTAATCAAGGGATATCCTTTTGACGCCTACTATCGCAAGCAGTCCTTCGATTTCATGATCCCCTGTCCGACGTGGCCTTATAACCTCCTCTCAGGGTCAGTATTCCATTTTTTTGCTATCTTTGCGCGTCAACACCGGCCCCTTCCTCTGATCTCCCCGCGAGATGCCTTAGCCCCCAGACCCTTTTGTCCAGTTTTTAACCAAGCCGTGCGAATTCCCCTCCCCTTGGCGAAGCGACTTGTTCATTGTGGAGCAGAATCCTAGTTTAACCATCTATAATTTTTGTTGGCGTGATTTATGATAAAACTTTTAACCCTGTGCTTTTTCCTCGGCTTGTGTTGCATTCGGGTCTTTGGCTCATGGAGCTGCTACTTATGATTAGTGGAGATATTAGACTGGACTCCCCTTTTTTTGGTTTCTCTTACTTCTGGTTGACCTCTAGTTTATTGATTTGCTACTGGATGTAGTGTTTACTTCCTCTTAGTGTCCTTCCGTATTTTCATCCCTTTTCTAAATGGATCTCCCTTCCTTTCCAGTCCCCGTCAGGCGATATTTCCGTTGATCATGTTTGACGGATGGAGAGTACCTATGAAACTTTTGTCCTTCGCTTACGAGTAAGCGCCAACCCTTCCTGAAGGATTTTCTCTGCCTCTTGAGAAAAAGTACTGCCGTCTCCTGGTTTATCTCGTCCTTAACCAGACCGGTTTTTTCCTTTTTTACGGCAACTTTCGACCTTTTTCCCGTTATCGACGTTTTCGACGACTGTTCCCCAGTCCTGAGTTTTCTTAGAGATTTCAGATTTTGATATAGTGTTTGGTCCACGTCGTTTCTGACCCTGGTTTGCATGGGCCTCCCTTCCGGCACGAGGGAGAGGCCCGATCGGTATGTGATTTTTTACACTTTCCCCACCCGTTTTTTCAGAAGAAGCGTTGGCTCCTTATTCCATTCCATTGTTCTGATGCTCTCTGATTGCGCTTAAAAACGTGCCCCGTACGGTGAATATGCCCCCCGGAGATTTTTTCCCTCCCGATGCTTTTTAGTCGTTAAGCGGATCAAGCCCTTTCTTTGGTCGTGCTGACTCTTTAGCCCTGCCGTCCACAGTGGCCGGTGGTCTTCTTGGTCGTTTTTAGGAAAGGGCCTTCTTGCCGAGGCCCTGATTTCTGTTGCGCCTGTGATTCCTTCCCTCGCTTTGGTCAGCGAAGCGTTTCGGTGGTGGCGGCGGAGCCACGAAGAGAGGTTTGCCCGGACTTTTAGGGCGGTGTTACTCCTCGACACTCTCATCTGACGTGAGGTACTTTGTGAAGAAGGCGTCGTTTTTTAGCCTGTCCTTTATGATCCTGTTTCCCACGGAGTAGTGCCACTCCGGGTTGTATACTTGTCCCTTCCTGCCGGGTCGTTGGTATGTGACTTGGCCGTCTTTTGTTGATAACCCTATTGGCCTTTTATGTCGGAGATTGATTTACGCGGGACTCCGCCCCCTTGGGTTGTGCTGGTCCGGGTGGGATAAGGTCTTAGTCATTTTTTTTTTAGGCTGTTCATCATTTTTCTTTTGCGTGAACCCGTTTTAGCCTATCCGCTTTTTTCCTACGCGCGTCCTGGTGGGCTCTGGGAAGGATGCGCATCTTTGGTCGGTATCCGGTTTTTGTTTTTTTAACCACCGCTGACCTGGTTGCCTGAGATGTTTTTTTTATTGACGATTGTTGTTTCGGTTGCTGTGCGTTAATGTGATGTTTTTCCTAGTGTAGGTTCCAACGGGGAGCTTCTTTCCAGGCCCGGTTTAGTTTCCGTTGCATGGAGTGTTTGATCCCGGTCGCCGACCTCGAATTTGGCAATTTCCTCGCCTATGTTCGAGGCGGTCCCGGTCCCGTATTGTGCCGGGCAGTTTCGTTCGCGTGAGTCGATTCTTTTTGACTTCACAGCCTGTTAGTGGTTTTGGTTCTGAGATCTCCTTTTTTTTTCAGCTTTTTTTTTTTGCTTGAGGTGAAAGGCTCCTTTTTCGGGTGTGCTTGGCGCTGATCCGCTGGTTCGGGTCGCTTTCGCAACCTGGGGCCTTTTCTTGAAACCTGCGAGCCGTTTCTTCCCGTGACCTGAATCAAGTCAGATTTTTCGGCACGTTTTAGGTTTTTTAAAGAGTGTTCCCTTGATTGATTTTATCCTGGAGTTGGACGAGTTTTTGGCGAAGAACCCCTCCTCGCCTCTGGCCTTTACCACGGTGCTTTAATGTTCATCGGTTCAGCCGTTGATGATTCATCTGAACGAAGGACGGGCTCATCTGGATTCCGCTTTGTAGTCTTTTAGGCTCTTTCGTTGATTGTTGAGGATCTTACGATATTTTTTTCCCGAGCTTTTTTCTTTGTTCTATTTATCTTTCCTGTAATGAGATCACCCGCGGCCGCCGAGGGGCCCCGTTCACGCCACGGGTACAGGCGCTCCTGGACGAGTTAGGTCGTACGTTACTGCTGTTTTGTCGCTCCGGTTTGATCCAGCACACCTGGCCCCGCTTTTCCCTCCGACACAAACTTCCCTTTGATCAGATTTTTTTTGCCAGGGGGGCGACACAGGACGAAGGTTTGCCTTGTTTCCTTCCCGCGTTTGACCTTTCCTTCCCCTGGCCACGCGGAGCTACCCACCTAGAAACCCGAAGTACCCTCCTCGTCACCATGGGACACCCTCCCGGTGCATCCCCTTCGCGGACTTCCCCGACCCCCCCCGCCAGTTTTGACTTCATGGTTCTTTTGTCGTTATTTTTTTTATCCGCTTTCCCCCCACCTTAATATATTCTTCACCACTTCACACCCATCTTGTCCTGCCCCCTTCAAAGCCCGTGCGAGGGCGCCCACCAGTGAGGAGGCGTCTTCGGACCTGGACCCTTCAATCCTCCCCAATGGGGCCCCCCCCTTTTCCTCCCGCCCCTTTCCGCTCGAGGGCCGATATTTCATCACCTCTTTTTATTAACTTTAAGTCCCCCCCACCACTAGTCTACCGCGGACATCTCAAACCGGGCTTCTCCCCTGAAAGCCCTATTTCTTCCCCGACCGAAGCTTTTGTTTTACGATTTTCCCCCGGCCTTAGAGAAAGAGGAGAGAGCGTATTTTTCCTCCATGCGGTGTCTCCGTCCTTTCCCTTGAATCATCAATCTCTTCAAGGATCCCAGACTAGCCCTTCCTTCCCCTCCGGCAAAGTCGGAAAGGTTTCGGCTTTCCGCAGGCAACTCCCCTCCCCTACCTTTGCCACTGTTCCTGGGGGGCGCGATTTTGCCCCGTCATTCCCACCACGCAGGATTTCCTGCTAAACCTCTTCCTTTGCCTTTGTTGACCATGTCGAGACCCTTTTCCTATATCCAGGCATTAAGTTGTCAACAGCCACACCTTTCTCGACTTTTTTCCCTATGATGACAGGCCCTTTCCTTAGAGATACTGCTTTGTCTGCCTTCCTTCCTCCGCAACCCGACCCCCTTCCCGGTTCGCTTTTCATCCTTTTGATCAGGCCATTCATCGCTGAAACAATAATACCCTGTCCTTTTCGTTTCCATGTCTCGGCCCCCCTCCCCCCGCCGACACACCTTTTTACTTGCCTCGCATTTCGCGTTCCATTTTTTCCCAGAGGTGCACACATAGTTCCCTCTCGTTAGCCCTGTCCGCTTGCACGGTTTTCTGTAGGAGGTCTCGACGACGAGCCTTTTTAGCCGAACCGACCTTTGTTTACGCTCTCTCCGAGGAGCGATACGCGGTCATGTGCCTTGCACTTGAGAGAGCTTCCGATCTTTCTCTTCACACACGAGCACTTTTTTTCATTTTTGACCGTCCCGTCTGACCCCCCGGCCCTCTCTGCTTTGCCCTCCTCAATGTTCACTCATTTTTTTCCATAACCCGTGCCCTGCAACAGTTTTTTGATTTTTTTCCACTGAGAGGCTTCTGACGGAAATCCTGGCCAGGCAAGGTCTTCCCCGCTGCGAAGAGTCTTTCCAGTCCAGTAAGTTAGTGGGTAAGTCCGGCTTTCGTTTCTTAGAGTTCTCTTCTTGTCTCCCATTTTTCGCATGCCGGACGGTCGTCCCTCTCACTAGTTTACCTTTCTCCCGGCGTCCCCGAATTTTAGAAGCACCAATGAAGGCCTTAGATATTTTCTCCCCCCCTGTTTTCCATTCCCTTCATTAAACGAGCGAAGTTCTTTTTTTTCTCCCACGGAGCCGCGGTCCCAGGTCCTTATAATCAGTTTGGAACGCCGCAGTAGTCATGGATCCGCTCCTCCCCCTCTCCCGCGCCGCCTGCAGTTGACTTTTCCACTTCAGACCCCCGTTTCCACTTTCCCGCGGCACCCTTCCGTACGCTCTCAGGATTTTCAATAGGTTAATATATCCCCTCAGGTTGTGTTGTTTGAGGCCCCTTTGCAACTAGCTCGCCTTTTCGTTGATTTCACTTGGCTTTTTTGCGGCTCCTGGTTTCTGCGTGCCTTTTTTTCTTGAGTTTTGATCGGCGTTTGCTTACTGCGTTTCATTGCTTCTCTCTAATGTCTAACATGGATTTGTCCAGCGTCGATTTTTTTGTGCGACGCCCTTTCTCCACGTGTCTCTAAATGCGTCCGCTTGCCGAACTTTTTCGGCCGATTTCCGTTATTACTCCCCATTGCGTTCTTTTTGGAGCCGGCTCCTTTTTTTTATTCATGCGTACCTCGCCCTGAGAATCCCACCTAAGGACATTTGTGTGTTTAACCTTTCTTTTCACGTCTCTTTTAATTTTGGCCTGACTGCGGTCCGTCCCCCTCAAGACGATGATGCCGCCGACCGTAACGTTTTCTGCCCCCTTTTGTCGAAGACCTTTTTCCCCGCGATTTCGAGCGTTGTCCTCCGCTTCTGCCGGTTTTTACACCGATGATTCCTTTACGAAAAACGGTATGCCAAGCGTACAGTCTGATGGACGGCAGCCTTGCATCGCTGAGCTTTTTTTGTCGTATGTATCTCGCCCCATCCCCGGGTCTGGCTAAGACGAAGCGGCGGTTTTTTTTTTTTTCACTTTGCGAATTTTTTTAGTCTCTTTCGTAAACCAGAATTTTCCGTTTTACATAGGCGTTTTCCGTGATTTCGGCGCCCCCGCCTACCCCCTCTTCATTAACAGGCCTGGCACAGCGGAGCCCTCAGGCTAATTTTGCGTTTGCACTTTCTCAGTGTTTGCGACTTTTTGCCAGTGAAGGTGGTTGTGGCCTGGGGCTTTGAGTACTTTCTCTCTTTCTTCCGGAGTGACTTGCTTGTGATGGTTAATTTCAGTAGAGGAATCTGGAGGTTGTGAGGTGTTTCGGCGTCTCCTCCTCTTTTGGGTAGGACGCGGATCTGTAGATCCTAGGACCCGTCGAGTTACTGATTTTCAGGTTTTTCCTCCCTTTTCAGCTGTCAGCTTTTTATTTATATTTCGCTGCTCTCTGTCTAGGGCGTACCTGCATGATGCGTCCCTGACCGCTTGCCGTTTTTGGTTCCTTGTTCTGTGATGTTTCATTTTCCTTTCACGTTTTGACGACCTTGGTGGAGGTTTTTCTATTGGTGTTGACCTTTTTTGCCTCCCAGCCCCCCCCTTGGGAGTTTCTTGTTGCCGGCCGTCTCATGGCTACGTCTTGCTTTGGGAGGAGTATGTAGCACAGAGGCGGTAGAGAGTTTTTTCGTCAGTTATTTTTTTTTTTTTTTTTTTTTTTTTTTTTCTTTTTTTTTTTTTTTTTTTTTTGTCCAATTGCCGCTCGACTAGATTTTCGTTTCGGACCTAGGTTTTTAATTATGACTCAGATGAGCCGCTTCGGCTTATCCACGGCGTGTCCTCCTACAGTCCTGACTTCCCTTTGGCTCTTAGTTTCGTTTTGCTTCTTGGGTTTCGTTTAGTTTTTTCTCATAAGGGTTTTTTTTTTTGGTTGACAGCATGGTCTATGGGAGTCGTTCCTTCCTGACCGGTGTTTCCGCCGTGCAGGGAGCGTTGGAAGTCCCCTGAGGATCCTCCCAGCGGTGCCAGTCTCCGATTTTTCTGTTCAGATCCCAGGAACCTTGATTTCTTTCTGGTGTTGAAATTTTAGCTTGGTAGGCTTTACCTTCCCAACCTACCTCCACTTCGAAAAAGGGCGCTTTTGTCTTTAGCAGTTCCCCCTGTCTTTGTAAACGGGTTGTTGAGTTGTGCTGACTTTCAAATGTGAGGATGCTGTTTCTTCTTTGAACTGAATGTTAGCGAGACTCAACATGGGCGAAGGTCTAGGGGCTACGTCAGGGAATTCCTCACCCTTTAGTTTTCTTTGTTTCGGAAATCCTCCTGTGCTATGATGTCGCTTGGGTTTTTGGTTGGTTACTCTTCCCTGTGGAAGGTCTTTGATGGCTTTTCGCCTTAGCCGCTGTAAGCAATCCCCCTCCTCCTTCAACTGGTTGGGACCCCTTTTGTGCGGTTCAGCTGTCCTCGTTCCTTCAGCGGTGTGTATCATCTCCTAATTGCCTTCGGCTCCCAGCGCCGCGGGACTTGAGTCCGGTGTGCCCTTAATAAGTCTTTTCTTGATGTCTTCTCCGGCGATTTTTTCTACTCGCACTTCGGGCGATTTGCTCTCTGCGTCCGGAAGGTCCTGAGTATTAAGATCTTACACTGTATGTTCCAGATTGCAACCTGCTGAATTCACCCCTTTTTTGTCGGCAGGAGGCTCTTCTTTCTAGGCCAGGTTTTTTCTCCTCGCCGGTCAATACTTTGCACAGCCTGTTCCCCTGCTTCCCTGATACTCCACAATGCCCCGTTTATCATCGAATGACCGCCTCTTCCGGGCCGCACCAGGCTTTCTCCTTTTTGCTGACGTTTGACATATCATGGTTTCAAGGCTGGTGACACTCGTCTGAACTTTTTCCAGGAATTCCCGTCAGCCAGCCGTTATCATTCCCTTTGAGGGACCCCATCTCCCGCCAACTTTTTTCAGAATTCCCCTCTGATTTACACGCTTCACTTTCCCTGTTCGCGGTTGTCTGTGCCTTTAAATTCCTCCGCCCGACACTCTTTTTTTCCACACACAAGTCAGCCGCTGGCGCAATTCCCCTCAAGATGCGAGGCCTGTTCCCCCCCCGAGGGGCTTTGGACCTTTTTCACTAATTCCGTTTCAAAGATTTTAAGCACTACGAACCCGCGCTCCGGCCGCTCCCCCCTTACTAAAACTTTCCCCAATTTTGCACGACGCAAAAATTATATACTCCCCCCCCGGCCCGATCCTTTCACCTGAACGAAGTCGCTACCCTGAAAGCCCGGATTCCCTCCCCCCTAAGTGATTCCTCATGTTCCAGAAGTTCCCAAAGGACGTCTCCACGATACGAGCCAGGATTTTCGCTATTGTAGGATGCGGCCTTTCTGAAACTTTTAAAGGCCCCCTTTTTGAATTCAGCTATCTGGACCTCCCCTTTCTGGACCCCTAAGTTCCCGCGGTCCCTAAAACTCACTCTCCTTTAACGTCAGCTATGTCCTGTCCCAATGCCTTGGGTCTTCAGCGCCCCTACTAACAACGAAAAGGATCCCCATCTCTTCTCAAGCGGATTGACAATTTAGCTTGACCGATCGGAAATATTCTCATATGTCTTACCACTGTTCCCTTCAACGTCTTTTTTTCCGTCGGCGTATTTTTTGCATTCATCCGCTTCAGTGCGCTAGGCTTCTCTCCGTGAAGACCCTCAACCATTTTTCCCTCGCTTCTCGACCTTACCGGTTTTCCTAACCCTAGTTTAGAAAAAATCCAAATTTATCCTAGACTGCCGCCTACTCAACTGTCCAGGCCCCAAACCTCCCCTGACACCCCCCCCCTTCCAACGGTGCTTTTCTTTTTTTCAAGTCTCAAAGCTGAACAAACCCCCCTCTCCGTTTTTTACCACGTTTTGGCTGTCTCCCTTGCATATTGTAGTCTGTGCCGACTAATCCCTCGGAAGGTCGAAGTCAGTACTGGCCCTTCCCTTGTACCTTTTCTTTGCTGTCATAGAGGTGTTTTATGAGTAGGTTCAGTCTCCGAGACGTCTTTGCTGCATGGACCGTCACCTATTCTCCCGGATCCCCCCCCGGATATCGTTTAAGTTGCCTGGTCGTCTTTTCTTTTCATACCTCTTGTTAACCTCATCTTACTGTTCGTCCGGCCCCGGAAGGCGTTCCCCTCGTTTCTCCTCCCATCTTTTTAGGAACTTTTTTACTATTTTCAGCTCCGGTACCCTCGGTCGGCGATTCCCTAGTTGTTGATGGTACGGACTCTCTCCCCTGTCGCCCTTCGCCTTGGACTTCTTTGGGTTTGGGTGTATCAAGCCGGTCTCAGCACGGGGTTTACTAGTTCTATTTAAGAGATCCTTGTACGCAGGTACTCCGTTCTAGGGTCTTTCCCCTCCTTCAGGATTTTGAGAAGAACGCAATTCCGCTTAAGTGGTCTCAAGACGCTAGCCGTTCTACAGGGCGACTTTAGTAGTCAAAGAAACGCCGCGAACTTTTTTCTCTGGTCTTCAGAAGAGGACCTTACCTCTTTACTCAACAGACTTATTAATAATTATGACGAGCTCAGGTTACCCCATTTATAATGAAAAAACCTCCCCGTGGACATTAAGAAACCGTGCATTTCTAAGGATTTTAATGTGGATGAACAGAAATAATTACATACAACATGATACCTACCTCAGTTTTTTGTAGCGAGATTCTTCTTTCACAATGTCACTTCATACCTTATCCTGTTTTACTTTTCATGTATTGTAGGAGAATTTTTTGAAATGATGTATCCTGGTACCCTTCTTTTCACTAATTTGTGCTGAGTGGTCATGCACTGGGTGGATATATTCATTATTGTGATGTCTGTGCATTGTCTGCTCTTCGTTCCGTTACTTACCTGAAATGCTAGATGAGTTTCTCATTAGACTGCTAAGAGAAGGCTTTCCCCCTCCAGGCTCTGCTGACAAGCGCCTGATCCGGACTGGCCTGGCGCTTTTACCCCCGTCAGCCTTTTTTTTGCCGCTCTTTTGATCACCTCTCCAAGTGAACCTTTATATTCTATGATTTCCGTCACAGCACGCTTGTTTACGGCGTACCATCCTTCCGGGAGCGCAGGGAGTGTCTTTGTTTGTAGCCCTGGAGCTCATTTTTCCCCTTGGCGGCTCAAGCTTTTTCGTGCGTCACTCCCCTTCTTCCCCCAGCTTTTTTGCTTCACTTTCTCCTTTTCTCATCGCTTCGTTCTCCGGAGGCATTAGGTGAGTTCCGGTCCACCCCTCAATTGATAGGTTGCCTCATCCGAGATTGGTTTTGCTCTTTACATTCATTCCCAGGAAAAGAGCGTCATTTCCTTCACAAGCCGGCAATACTCTGAAAGTCTCCTCCAGAGCTTCGGACCCTACTACCCGATTCCATGTTCCAGAGGCCTGGCTAACCCGGCTTAAATTTTTTTCTCTTTGCCTTCCTTTTTATTGATACTTTGGCCACGTGCCACCAGGGGACGTGTAGTTGGCGAGTGGCCCTTCTCTTGATATGTGATTTCCTTTTTTCGTCGCTTATTATTTATCGTCTGTAGATGGAGAGCCTCGGGAGGGGTTTTGTGTATTCTCCGAGGCGTGAGGAAGTTTGAGTTGTTACCGACACGACTCTTCCACACTGATCGACTTCTTTTGGTTCATACATTTTTTCTGGGTAATCCATGTGTCCATTGACTTAGTCTTTGGTAATATGCTTTTGATGTTCGTCGGCTACGGTGTTTTTCTTTTGCCGTGGGTCCTTTCGCTTTTTTTTCATTCTTTCCATTTTGGCGAACTGTGACGGGAATGGTGAGTTTTAACTTGGAGACTCACCGGTTTCTGTAGAGTGCGTCCCATTGTTCTTTGTCTTGGTTCTGCCTTTATTGACTAAGGCTTTCTCTCGTGATCCAGGTAGCGCAATTGCCTGCCGCGCTCTCTTTCTCTCTTGAGGCCTTTCTGTGTTGGAACTTCTGTTCATGATGAGCTTCCTTTCCGGTGGTCTGATCTAACGGACTTGTATCCCCTCATTATGATACCGGTTCTTGGTCCGGGTGTAGGTTTCGTAGAAAGATTTTTTTTTTTTGTGCCAGGGTCATGGCTCCATCCTGGCTTTTAAAGAGCTGTTTTGATTTTCCTGGGGAAGTAGTTTTGGGTAGTTCCCCCCAATGTTTCGCTTGACTTTTTTCTTTTAGATCTTAGTCTTTTTTTTTTAACGGGCCCCTCGCCTCTTATTTCCATTTCCGGCAAAACCAGTGATGGGGTGGTAGGGGGACCTGGTAGGTTGAGAGTATCCCTTATACCGCCAAGCCCGGGTATCCAGGGTTTTCTGGGGTCCTGGTTGCATTTAGGTTCTGCACTCCTTTTTGGATTGTTTTTTGAGCTTTGAAGGATATGAGGGTCTTTTTTCTTGCCTGTTGCCGACATTGCCTGTTCTCCGGTCTCTACTTCTGAGCAACAAGCAGTTCCTGCCTACCACTGCCGTTTCACCATCCTGTCCACCTCGCGTGCTGAAACATGGGGGACGCCTTTTTAATAGTAGCCCAACTTTCGCTCTTTATGGACATCACCGTGACGGGTTTATGATAGGCCCGGGGTCTGTTGGTCTTTCCTCCGGCCCTGAGTTCGGCCGTTTCTTTTGGGATCGTTTTCTGGTCTGCGTCATTCTCTGTGCCGAAAACTCCTCTCTGGCCCTATGGTTTGTAAACCCTTTTCTTCCGTCCCCTACGAAGCGTGTTTTGTATCCCTAGACCGAATGGGCCTCTGTCTTTAATGCTTGTGGAGACTTTCCCCATT
>Ga0179593_1317902_pt1 | contig 12593 bp, 8 predicted proteins | sample CZODoug2_1_08_16_FD_185931 | JGI IMG/M metagenome (GOLD analysis project Ga0179593, IMG submission 185931) | Vadose zone soil fungal communities from Angelo Coast Range Reserve, California, USA - CZODoug2_1_08_16fungal (PacBio error correction) | ecosystem: Environmental > Terrestrial > Soil >... | reverse complement strand
CCCTTGGCTTCTTTCCTACCGACTTAGTTGACTCGTCACATAGACGCATGGGCTTTTTGTGGTCAAACGGACCCACTATCGGAGGGGAAACCTTTTTTCCAATCCCCTGTCGTCCCTCTCCGGCCTCTCCTTTTAACTCTTTTTCTTCCTTTACCCCAGATTCAGAGTCTTACGCATGAACACCAGTCTTACTCGCGTTCGGAGCCGTTCTTCTTGATACAGGAGATTACTCCTATATCGGGAGGCTCAGGTTCACTACGCGGGTCCCGAACCCCTATCTTTACTCGCACTCCCCCCTGTCGCGTAGGCGAGCGGATCGGCGAGCTTTTTGAGGGCGCTGTCAAGCTTCCTCCACGGCTGTTGTAAATAATAGAGCAGGGCGATCGCCCTGGCCGCTAACTTTCCTCCGTCCCAGTGTTTTGTACCTCCTCGCACGAGTTTTTTCCTGAGCGAGTCCTCTTCCACCGCGTCGAGTGACTCCGTCTTATCGCCAGGTGTTTTTTTACATCGAGTTCCCTGGCGGCGCTGAACCCCCCCCTCGCTCCTTTTTCCTCCCCGGTACCTACTTTAAACATTCAAAGGGACTTCGAAATATTTTTTTGCGGTTTAGAGCAACTGCCTCCTTGTTTTCTTTGTTGAAGAATAATTGTAACCTTCCTTTTTGCCTCCGGGGCATAGTTTTCCTGGCCTTCCTTTGTCCAACAGCGTCCTGCCCCCCTAGTGAGCCAAAATTTATCCCGCGACCGGTTTTCAGACGCGCTTGACTCATTTTTTGTGGTTTTTTTAGAACCCTCTGTTACACTTCCCAGCGTGGATCACTCTTTTGAACTTTCTTTGATTTTCGGTGGTGGGGTTCCCAGCTGGGGAGGGTTGGCTGATATTTCATTTTTTACGTGTCTTTTGGACCCCCCCCAATTTTTTTGTCCCCTAGTTTGTCCTGGCTTGCCTGCTTCGCCGCGGACAGGCAGTATGCCCACGCTCTCGGCCCCCTGGTGTGCGGATAATCGTTCGAACACAACGACAGCTACCTTGCGGGCGGACTGCGGCTCTCCTCACGTCCTCCTCCTGATTCTTCGGTCCATTTTTTCCCTTTTCGCATACTAGTCTTCACTTTTTGGTTGAGAGAGCCGGTGTTTGGCTTTTGTCGGAACACTGTACCCTCCTGCCTCCCCCACTCTCCTCTTTCTCTGACCTTTTTTCTACCCGCGAGACTTCGAGCTTTTTGACTCCTCGGGAGCTATTCTTGGACGATGGTCGGGAGCAACTAACGAGCTTTTTGGGTTCTTAAAACTATTCTTGACTTAGTCCGGGACTCTATTCGCCCTCTTCGACATCCCCCTCCTTTTTCACTTACTCCTTGTTGCGGACGTCCACGGAAAATTCCAGATACTATAAGGTAATCCCCGTCCTTTCTTCCTCGAGAATTTTCTCTCCCTCTCCCGATGGTCTTTGTACCTGACGAGAACCGGCCTCGATGGTATATGCGTAAAACACTGAGATGTATGGGACTCTCTGTAGGACTCCCCCCTCTGTTATCGTCGGGCTTCGTCCTGCTTTTAAGACAGCCGGGATCCCATTTGCTTCGTTGTTACACACGGCGCCTTTGCGGGGGTAACACCTCGATAACACTATCCCGTCGAGGTTGGTAACTCCGGCCCATCTCTTTTTTCTTCACGCCGTAGCTTGGTCTCTTTTTCCTAACTTTCGGTTGCGAGCGTCGGAGCCGGTGGACTTGTCGTTCCTCCGGAAAATTACGTGTGGGGAGGGACGGGGTTCCTTTTGCTTTCTGCCAGGAACCATTCTGACCCCTTCCCCCCCCCTCGTTCCCTTCGGCTTTTCCCCGTATACGGCTCGAAGGTTTTTTTTAATCTCTTATCCTACTTTCGTTTGCTTTTCCTTCTCCTCTTCCCGGACCTTTCCTAATAAGCCCCCTCCACTGCCTCTGTTTTTGCGACAGGCCTACGCTGCTTTTTTTTCCCCGTCTAAACGTGAGTTTTTTCCGGATTACAATGAGGAATAATCCCCTAGGTTTTTCCCAATTCCTAGTCAATTACCTTTATCATTCGTTGGTTTCTCGCTTTCTTTATTCCCCTGCGAGGACCTCTTTTTTTTTTCAGATCTCTCGGCGGTCTCTTTTTTCCGAACCTTTCTACCCCTAAGCTTGTTTCGGTCAGCCGCTGACACTCTTCAAGAACTTTGCTTCCTTTTTTAGGGGAGGATTCGTTGGAAAAGGTGCCCTTTTTTCATTCCACTTACATCTCTTTACTTTTTTCTAAGCCTTCCCTCCCCTCTCTCAGGAGATCTCCTTGAGGGTTCTCCGCTCCGCCGCGAAGTGATTCTTTTAGTGAGAGCCTGTCAAAGAGACAGTCGACTTATTGTCCCCAGGTAGAATCCTTAGGCCTAACTGTTGGCGCCCATTCCCCTTTTTTCCCTCCTGGTGTCTTTTTTTTTTCCTTTGTGACAGCGCTGTTGATCTTAGACGAATAACTGGAGCTTTCCTGGACGATCCCGACTAAACAGGGTCCGGGAGAGGTCGATCTTTCGGCTGCCCCCCTTTCCTGCTTTTTTAACCGTTATCTCATCTTTTCCTCTCCGTTGTTTGTTGTGTTATCTTCCCATGGTAGCTGGCCGCTGGTCATAAGGTTTGAATTGCGATCCTTCCCGGCGCTCTTTAGTCCGATTGTCTCTTCTCAAATGCCCTTTCCGACGTCCGATCAAGAAAGGCGCCGAAAGGAGATTCATTCCTTCTCTATTAATTTACCCATTCCGTCCCCCCCATTTCCCTTTCTTTTAACCGTTTCTATTGTTGTAGGCCACAGTTGGCTTCTCCCGTATTAGGCCCCTTTGTCGAGGTTCTGCCTTTCCCGCAAGACAATCCCTTTCTTCATGGTTTTTGCCCCCCCTTTCACCTCTCTCCGATCTTTTTTTTCGATTCTTGGTCCGGCCCCCCATCCTGCTTTTCTCCTGTCTTCCCGGCGCCGTTTTTGAACGAGAATCAAGATTTAAAAGGTGCCATTTGTTCTCTTTGTACTTTTATTTCCTCTCTCGAGCGTTCTTTTTTTTCCGTTATCACCACGTCGCCCGGTCGATCTTCCCCATATATTCTTTTTTTTTTTCCTGCTTCGACCAGCATGAGTCTAGTCCTCTAGTGAGAATCAAATACTTCCACCCTCTTCTTGATTCTTCCTCCTTTTTAACCCCGAGGTTTTTCTCCTCCTCTTTTTTTTCTCGTTTGTGCGCTCGACCGAGTCGCGCGAACCTCCCCTTTTGACAGTTTATTCCTTTTTGAGCTCGCTTTTGCTTCCTCCTTCAAGAATAAAGTATTATGATTCTTTCTTTCCGAAAATCTCTCCCGTATCTTTTCCGGCCCTTTTTTCCTAGCAAACCCCACCCCCACCCATCACCTCCTTTGGTCTTTTCTCAATGAAACGCTTTCCCCAGGCCGTCAAACGGTCTTACATATTAAGGCTCGGCGCTGTACCCCGTTCGTCCGTAATTTTGTTTTCAGCCCTAATGGATAGTTCGTGCCCCCATTGGGACGTTTTCCCCCCTCCCTCGGGCACTCCCCCTCCGTCCTTTCTGGTCCTGAGGTAACCCTCTGGCGAGGTGGCATATGTTTTCAACCCCCTCTCTTGTTTTGTTTGGAACTTCTTCACACACGGTGCGCAGTGGTTCGCTTCCATTCTTTACTTTCAATCTCGATCTCTTAGTCTCTTGGAGATAGTTCTTTTTAGTCGTCCTTTTCTTTAAAGAAACGACCCCCTAATAATCTCTTTTTTACCCCCCCCCTCGCCTATTGCCGGGCCTCCCTGAGATTGAATATTGCACTCGATCGCAGTCTCGCAGTTTTTCCTGATTGTCGCGGCCTCCGTTGAGTTACCTGCGATGTTTTATGGTCCGAAGAGGTCTGACATCTCTACAGCGACGCGTCTCAGACTGTGGGGATTCCCCCCCCCTTCTCGGGCTCGGAGGCCCGACCAAAGGTTCCTCTCTCTGCCACCCCATCCGTGAAGTAGTTGTTCCCTATTTGAGAGCGAGTTGATTTTCTTCCTGTCCCCGACAACTAGTTTTTTCCCTTCTCCGCCGCCTTTTCCTTTTTTTTTCGCTTTTCCGCAAGCATTTTTGTCTTTCCCTATGTGGCTTTCGGTTGCAGTTCCGTTCCCCCCAGTTATTCCTTTTTCTCTTAAGGCACACCCCAGGCCGGAGTTAGTCTAGTCTTTTAAGCTTTGAATACGGGACGTAGAAGGCATTTCCGTCCTGCGCCCCTTTCTTTTTGTTGACCCATTGGCACTACGTCCCGACCCATTCCTCTTCTGCCTCCCCCTCCCTGGAGCAGTGCCACCCCACCACAGGTAATAATCATTTATGCCTCTGGTGCGCCTTTTCCGTTATAGATTTCCCTCACCGCACTCCACCACCCAGCGTTAAGCATCTCTTTCCTCCCCCCTTCCCTGAGCGTTATAGGTTGCCCGATTTTCCAGATTTTTTAAACCGAGGAACTTCAGTCTCCCCCTTCGCGGTGCCCTTTGACCCGAAGTCCTCCCCCCGTCTGCGTGACCGGGTTCTTACATTCTTTTCTTTTTTCAGAATTTTACTTGTTCACGTTTTCTTTGAATTTCCAGTAAGAGCTTTTCCATGCGGCCTCGAACTTCCTCGATGTACCGGGCACCTTCGGTGCATTAGGCGTTACTCCGAGATTTCTTTCTCTAGTCCCTTTTGATGACTGGCCACATTTTTCGTTCTAGGCGGTAACAGGATCCGGAGCGCGGTTCTTCCAATGCTGCCGGGTCGTGGTCTCACGGTTAGGCGTGTCTCTTTTGATTCTGAGCCGACACCTGTTATCAGTGCGCTCCTCCTGGTCCTGGGCTTTTTGCGTTTTCCCGAAGTGGACCTTAGCCTTTTCATCAGAGCGATTTTGCGCGGGATAATTTTTTCCTTCTCCGTATCTCCGATCTTTTTCGTAGGCGTTGAAGCCGTCTTACCTCTCTTATGTAACTTTCCCCCAGCGGTCAACCCTTCTTACTAGACAGACTTTTTTGAGCGGCTCTTTCACAGACTTTCTAGTTTTTTTTTTCCATTCGTCATACCTCTAACTTTTTTCGGTGCTCCTACGCCTGCGTTCTAGCTTTACTCTCTTTTTCTTTTTTCAAGTCGGTCTTATCTCGCACCCTTCAGATATATTATTTCTCCTGTTTGGTTTTTCTCTAGTTCTTTTTATGAAGTTCGTTTGAACTTTCTAGCAAGTGAATTGAGGATTTTTTTTTCCTGGCGGGCTCACCTCCATCGATATGGGCTCTTCTTATTGTGGTCACCTGAACCTCTTCCCCTGTTCCCCTCTCCTCCAGCTCCCCCCTCTCTGCGTTGACTCGGCCTCTTTTTCTTCTTTTTTTAGTTGGGTTAAATGAGAGACCAAGAGGACTATCTTTCCCCTCCCCCTTCTACGCCTGATGAACGACGCTGATCCGACTCTCTCCTAGCCTTTTATCGCGGATCCTTCTTCCTGTCCGACTTCCTTAGACCTTCTTTCCTCGTCCCTCCTTTTCCCGCTTAGGAGAGGAGGTCCGGACCTCTGCAGGTTGTAGGAGTTTTATAGCTAGCTTTCCCCCCAATTTGCATGCGTCCCCTGTGCGCGTCTCCTTTCTTCCGATACCTCGGTCACAGTTGTTTCCCGTTCCTCCCTCTGCACTCTTTTTTTGTCAGGACCCTACTCCGCCGCGTAGAGAAGCGAGTTATCGTTATTGAAAGCCTAGTGAAGCCTAAGGTGTCCGGTACCTTTCTTTTTTTTTCTTCTATTCCTTCGCTTACCCCATCTCTCCCCCCGGATTTTCCGTCTGTCACCACGTCCCCTGGTAATAAGGTCTTAATGAGTCTTCCCGGTCCTGTCTCCTTCTTTGTGTCTACGGTCCTTCCGTGTCCCCGGATTCCTTGTTGTCATGTAGTTCACGTGGTTCCACCTCGTAACTGAATTTCTTGAAAAGACTTCCCTCTATACGGTGGCATAACCTTCTCGGATATCTCGGTGTTGGATGGCTTTTTTTTTTTGTTCAGCCCTCGGACTTCTCCCCTCTTGTGGCTATTCCCGTCTTTGTATGCTTTTTTCTTTTGTACCTAAATAAGGTGAGGGGTGATTTCCAGTCTATTTTTCTCACTAGGGGTCGTTCCCACTTCTAAGAATTGTTTTCACGGTCAAGGAATTCTATTTTTGCAGCGACCGTTATTCCCCGCTCTTCCTATCCTTTCACTGTGTCCTTCCTCCTCGTACCCGAACCCTCTTCTTTTGAGGGGGAGTTATAGACCTCGCTAGTTGTATTGAAGCGGTTTTAGAGGCCTTCTCTCATGTCACTTCACTCTATTCCCCGTAGACGATGTCTTTTCTCCTTTCTGAAAACCTTCTTCCCCCCCAAGATTAATACAAGAGTCGCCGCGTCTCTCTAGAATTTCGGTTTCCCTGCCTAGAGGCGTTTTTTCTATCTTACGTGGGTATCCCCCCCCGTCTTAGTGAAGACCTCTTCTTTTTGACTCTCTGCGGTCCCTCTTCCTCCTTTCCCCCCATATTTAATGAACCCAGACTAGGTGCGGTTGTGAAAGGCAGAATAACGATATCCTTTTTGTCGCCTGAGATTTTTGTCCTAGACTTCTTTTTGCTTTGACGATCTCTTTTGTCTCTCTTGGTTAGTTAAGTCCGGCGCTGGTCCCTTGCGTACGTTTCTTTCAAGATTATAGAGGTGAACGTCATCAGGTTCTTTTTTTAGTGAACCTGAATTCCGTCTTTGCCTGGCTTTAAAACGTGGCGCTTTTGTTTTTGTTCCTTTCCCCTCCCAGTAACTCTTCCCTTTCTATTTGTTCTTCACATCCCCGGGACCCCTCTTCTCTTGGGTTTGACTTCTTCAAGTGCATTTTTTCCCCTTACTTTTTCTTTTTGAACAGGAGGCCTTGAGGCATATGGCTTCTACTTGGCGCCTTCCAGTTGTAAGCTCTCTGACGCCCGTGCCTGTACTACAGTTGTCGCTTAGGCGCGCCTAGCCCCCCTCTTCCATCTTGGCTAGTTTATCTCTGAAGCGCTCAGGTCGTTAGCCCTTCCTCATCAGTTTCTCTTCCGCTTATTTAGTAGAGCTGAACTTACCACTAGTCTGTCTCCTCTAATACCAAGTTTTTTTTTTCGAATTTTTTTGCCGGTCATTCTTCCCCTCGCACACCACGCGTGAAGGCTCCCCCGCGGTTTTCCCATTCGCTCTTCCTCGGATGCGGCCTGATTTTAACCTTTCCTAAGGTATTGTGAGCTTTTTTTCTCAACGAGCCTCTTCCCCCCTTCCTAGTCTTTGGTACAGCTCTTTCGTCGTGGGGATCACGTAACATTCCACCGGAAGCCGAGACCACCCCCTCCCCGTTTTGACGCCACTTTTGACTCCCGACTTTATTTCTTTTCTTGCTCGTGGGAACTTCCTCGGCTCCTCCCCACTTGATGGACATAGGGGTTCTTTCCTGACAAGCTTTTTTTTTGCTAGCTCTGCAGGAGATACTCACGTACGAAGCTTTCATTCTCCTTTGACTCCACCCCCCTCCCTCCTCGAGATGTTCCCAACTTTCCTCCCCGAGCAGAACTGTGGGACTAAATCCTCAGCGCTTGGTGAACCTTCCCGGTTAGAGCCCGCTGCGCGTTTCCCTGCCGATTCGGCGTTTCCCTTTCGAGACTTTTTTGACGTATCCTAGAACTCAACCGCGCTTCCAGGTCTCTTCCATGATCCTTTGATGCATTTTCGCTTATCTATAGCTCCTATCCAGTTCTTTTTTTTTTGAGATTTCCGGATTCCACTGGTAGCGGCAGACTTCTTTCCCCTCCGCGTATAAGTGCCTCTACTTTCCGAGCCCGGTTGTTGATTGTTTCCCTCCGACCGTATCGTAGCAGATGCTCAGCGTTTTCCCTCCCTGGTCTCGTTTTCAACAACTGCCGTCCCCACAAGGGTCCTGAGGTAGCCCCAGGTTATTGATTCTTTTTCGCCAGTGGAAGGACCCGAGGGTAGGTCTTCTTCCCTCCGACGAAATTCTCCTTTGCGGGCATTTTAAGCCCTCCTGGAAGATATCTTAGACTCTCTGCGTCTTCTTTCCTTAAAATACGATTCAGAGCAGTGTTGTGTTGTGGCCGGCACCGGATCCTTCCCCAAGTCGACGCCACTCTCTATCGGATCACCAGGGGTCCGGTCGGTTACGATGTGGGTTCGATGGATTCTTTTTTAGTCTGTGGGGTTTAGTTATCACTTAGTTCTTTAGAGCGGACCCACAAGCTCGAGGTTCTCGCGGAGTTGATTCCAGGAAATTGATCGCCACACGCGAGACTTCACGTAGTGACTAAGTCCGAATTAGTGATGAGTCTTTCTTTTTTGAATCCCGCGGCTCCCCTTTCACCACCTCCCGTGGTTTGTGTCGACCCCCCCCTTCGCCTCCCCTACCGCGTAGGCAGGTCCCCTTACTTTATTTCCGGAGGAGCTCGATTGTCAGTCCCTCCCTGAGACCTCCACGCCTCCCTCCTGTTTTTTTTTGATTGCATCAACGACGTTTTCGCTTTACTTTTCAGGTTACTTTCGTGTTGTCCGCCTGCCACGATTGCCGGCCGATCACACCGGTAGTCACGTTCCCCAGGATTTAGTTCTAGTCCCTGTTTGCGTTGACAGATTTGGCGTCGAGACAGATAAGTTGGCTTTTAGCCCCTTTATGTGCGGCCACCTCGTGTACCAGCGGTCTTTTTCCCGGCCTCCAACCGCGGAGTGTGCCTTAGGTCACACCTCAGGTTGCGTTTTATCGATCTCCAAAACTTCGTGCGCCCGGTGTGCCTCGTTTTGCCCCTGTGGACGCGTTTCTTCGAGCCCCCCTCCGGTCCCACCCCGATCCTTGGAATGGACGATCCTCTCATGTTCCCTTGTGGAGTTTTTCATCTCCACCTTCTTTGATTTGACACCAAAGAGCAGGTGACTATTATCTTTTTCGCAGCTGGCGAGAGCGGCAGATTAGCGTTTTAGAGGCGGCCGTGCACCTCCCCCCCGCCCCGCGTTCCCTTTTCCTTGATTATTTGTTTTTCCGTCGTGGAGACAGACTTTTGTGTTTGAGGAAAGTCCTCCTTTTGGGTCCACGTAGGGTGCGTTTTTTGCTACAGACAGAGGGAATTTTCCTCAGAAGTCCCCAGTCCGCGTCAACGTCGCGCGGGTCTGATGCCTTCTTCGACTTCTTGTTGTCTTTCCCGATACATGTCGACCCTTTCCAAGTTTAACCGACCATTTCTCAGTTCCTGGTGCTCAGAGGTCATTTTGGACAGCTTCCTCTGAGAACTGCCGAGCTCACTCCTTCAGCCCAGAGAGTTCAGTGTTTCTGGACAGCAGCATTTTTGTCGGCGTGCGTGGCCTCCTGTAAAGAGGCCCAGTTATAATTCCGGGCAGGACTTTTTTTTAGAACGTTCTCCTGGGACAAAACCCTTTCCTTAGTTCCTCAGGCGACGGTAGCAGCCTCCCTATTTGTCGTTTACCCCCTTAATCCTCATTCCCCTTGATGCCCGAGACCTTTTTCTTCTTGAGGTTCTTCTACCCCAGAGCATATTGGAACCAAGTCTTCTTGTTGATAAGGTTTCCTCTGCCCTCTTTTGTCCACGTATTTCCGTATTTCCCCCCTTGATGTTTCCTAGGAGTTTTCCCAGATCCACCGTGAGACAGGTTGAAGATATCCCCCTTCTGATTCCAGTTTACTTTTGAGGGTGCACAGTTTGTTGACTACTGACCGAAGCCCTCGATTTACCTGATGGTCATTAGTTCTAACTTCTGGCGTTTCGACCCACCGATAGAGTCTTTGCCCTCCCCTATTTCGTCTAACAACCCCTCGTGTGTTCGGTCACCGGAACTTCTTCCAGTATCTCCTTGCACTTATTTTCTCTCCCCCTTGCTTCGTGGGGGACCTCCCAATTGTAGGGTGGATGACTTCGCAAGCCCAGCCTCCCATGTCTGACGGGTGCCTGCTTCAGCACGCGGTGTCCCCGATCGTCCAGCGCGTTTTCTCCCGTCAGAGTCCTGAGCCTCTCCTCCCGACTCGGCGTTACTCTCTCCGTTTTCCACTCCTTTTCTGGGAAGTCCCGTTTGACCCCTGTATTGACTCATTCTTCTTCGTCCTGAATCCGATTGTACGGAAACAATCATGTAAGGGATGACTCTCACATTGCGGGTTTCTCTTCTGAGTGTGTTCCCTCTCTTTTTCTTTCCAACATTCGAATTCTCTCCCCATCATCTCTCTGCTTTGATCCGCAGGATTTTATTCATCTAGACCGGCTGTTAGAGTCGGTTCTGAGTCCTCACGAACCTGTTACATCATATAAGTTTTTTTGGAGATCTTAACGTGCGTCTCCTCGACCTTAGCTGGGGTCGTCTTTCTTTTCCCCCTCCTGCGGAGGCTTCTCTCTGGTCCCTGCGATCTAGTTTTTCCCTTACCACTCTCTCGGTGCCCTTCCTCAATCTCTTTGGCGCGGTTCCTGTGACTCGGTTTTCAGGGTAGATAATAGGTCTCGAATGAATCCCAACTGCTCTTTTCTCTTCTTCTCTGCGTTCCAGGAACTTTTTCGCTTATACAGAGAGTGCGAGTCTGCCTCTATCGCGGAGTCTGCTCTCAGGCCGCATTTTTTCGCACACGCTGTTTGTTCGGTTGATTTCTTGGCGCGGCGTTTTTCGGGTTAGTTGGCTCGTCATCCTTTGTCACCAGCTACCGTTTTTCCCCCCCCCCCACGAGTCTTCGCGCGCCTATGCTATGACCGCCTTCTCAGCGTTTGTGTGAAAGCCCTCCAGGTGTGGTTTGACCTTTTTTTATTTAAGATCTCATTTAGGTTGAACGTCAATACTTTCATTCCTGTGGCTTTTCCAATCGAGTTTCTCTGGTGTACCAATCCCCTTCCCCGTGCCCGCGTCCCTCTTTCCCAAGTAAAACTTGATCCTTCCGGTGCTTTTTCGTCTAACTGAATTTATACGTTCTGTAGGCCTTCCTCAGGTACTAGGGGACTTCCCTAAGTGGACCCCCTTCTTAGGATCGGCCCCTTTATTCACGCTCGGGACGTGGGGCTCCCAGTGTTTCTGCCTTCTATCGCTTGGGTTGAGGGTGGGTTCTCCAGCGGAAAGAAACTTTTCGTTACATCGGTTTTTTTTTCATTCCCCCGAGGCTTATGGGTGGTGGGGGTCAAAGACCCATAGGTTCTTTTTTTGGCGTCTCCCCAGTATAATTGGTAGCCCCTATTTCTGCGTGCCCTGTTTGGGTTAATTTTCCCCTCCGGGAATGCCTGTACGGCCTGGCGTTCACGGAGGCAGCTCTCCGCCCTTACCTGGTGTGATGCTATTCTCTCCCACCGAGATTCCTGGGCGGGCCTTTCTTTCTGCCCGAACGCAGTAGAGGCCTTCAGGTTCGGATTAGTTAATGAGCTGCCGGAGTCGTCGGAGAAGCGCCCCCGTTCTGGTTTTTTCGCGGTCGGGCCCCCTTTCCTCTGACTACAACAACAGACCTTCTCGCGGAATGTTCTCCCCCCCTGTTTTGCGATTAGAGATGGTGGCTTCGGATTTGCGGTGACCCGCTGGTCGTGATCTCCTCTGCCTCTCCGTGGGTCCTCCCCCCCGTCTTAGTGCGCGATCTCAGGGACCCTATCCTCTTCCCTGCTCCCATAACCCCTCAGTCCGACGACGCTTGCTGCCTGTGAACTTAGAATCTGAAAGATCGAGGTCAGCCCGTTTGTTTTTGAAGAGGGCGCCGAGGCGTTAGCTAGGCCGCGTGGGGTCGCCTATCACGGATCGAGGTGGAGAGATTTCTTTCCCCCCTCCCTGTCTCCTGCTCCCTTCTTCCAGTCCACGAGATCGATTGTGACTAGACTCGTGTTCGTCTCAATTAGTAACCCATTTGCTAGATTCTTTCCACCTTGATCCTCTCCTTGTGTTAGGTCAACTCATCCCCCACGCGCTTCGAGGTGGTGAACATCCTTCCCCCGCTTTCTTTTTGTGATTGCCGAGCGTAAATCTGGTAGAGGTGGACGCAAATTGCCCCACGGTTCGAGAGCGACGCGTGAAGCCTTTTTCTCTGGCTCGACAGGCCGTCTTGCCCCAAACCCCCTCGGTTTTCGGCCCAGGTGTTCTTTTGAGAGACGGGACGGGGATAAGTGTTTCTAGTTGCGGTCACTCTGTGAAACTTCTTGAACCCCCTTGCTGTCCCGTGCCGGCCGATCGCGTTCCTTTCGTCCCCCCCTTCTGCATCTCCTTTCATCCTACGGGAGGCGTTTTCGTTTCCTCGCTCCCCCGAAAATCTCTAATAGGAACTCACTTCCTTGTCTCTGGCTGACATGGCCTCCTGGTAGCGAGCACGCTCACCCACGTTTGAGAAGACATCTTATTTCACCTGCGGCCTCCCCTCCTTCCTTTCTCCTTCCGGATAGGTCGCTCTCAGGCGTTTCTAGAATTGATTGATTTTTTCCCCTACTCGTTTTTACCCTCTGAGGGCTTCCTTCGGTCTAGCTTTCTCCTTTTATAAAGAACGACCCTTCCGATAAGTTCCAACGGTACCCACTACCCAACTGAAAATTCGGGCTTGAC